>Ga0194115_10000742_pt1 | contig 45755 bp, 50 predicted proteins | sample TA2MahsurfametaG_3_FD_148656 | JGI IMG/M metagenome (GOLD analysis project Ga0194115, IMG submission 148656) | Freshwater microbial communities from Lake Tanganyika, Tanzania - TA2015002 Mahale S4 surface | ecosystem: Environmental > Aquatic > Freshwater > Lake | place: Tanzania: Lake... | reverse complement strand
ACCGTGGCGGATGAGGGAGGCGATGTTGGGGTTCATTTTCTAAAAAACAGTTTGTAGGTACCGTATGCCATACACAGGAACCCTAGCACGGCGGTCGCTAGCTGGACCCATTGGGTAAGGACCGGAGCCAGCGAGGCAGCGGTCAGGCCAGCGGCTGCGCCCATTGCAACGGTCACAGCATTGTTCGACGGCTCGTTGGTCATGGTTTACTGGGTCTTTGCGGCGTTAGCAGCTTCGAGGATCGCATCGGCCAGCGGCACGGCGACCTTGGCGTTCTGGTAGCCACCAGCTTTGATGGCGATGTCGATGAGCTGGAGCAGTTGGTTGATCTGCTCGGTGCTGAGTTCGATCTTGATCATGCGACGGGATCTTCGATGATCGGAGACGGAGGATCAACAACCGGCTCGTCATTCGCAACCACAGGCTTCGGCAACGACGCTTTGTAAGCCTCCACAACCGCAGGAGTCCACAGCGCATTGGCAATCTTCACCACCTCAGACGGCTGACCTTCCAGCGAGTCGCCGGGATTGAGCGTGTACTGCGAGACGATCTCAGAGCCGACAATCGACCCATCTTTGTCGTAGTCGATGCCGGTCGTGACAAAGAGCGAGTTGTTGGCGTTCACCTGAACCTGCACGGTAGGAGTCTGGTCGATCATTGGGTGATGGTGTTGGCGGTTTGGCTAGCGGCGTAGGCTGCGATGGCGGCGGGCGTCCACACAGCGTTGGCGATTGCCACCACCTGCTCCGGCTGACCCGTAAGGTCGGAACCGGGAGTCAGGCAGTAGCGGCGGTAGGTGGAAGCCTTAACAGCTTCCCCATCGACGATCTGATCCGCAAGACGGACCTGCAACGTCGTGTTGGGCAGAACCTCGCAAAGCGAGAAGATGGTGCGTTCGGTGAGCATGGGATTAGACAAAGTATGTTACAGATAGAATTATTTCAGAAGTTCCTGAAACTATATTTGAAACAAGTATAGTATTATCTGTTGTCGCGCTATTGGTTGAATACAGGAAAAATACAACCGAAGATGCATTATCTGGTACGAATGCGGAAGAACTCACGGTGGCAGCATTCCTTCCAACTCTGTAAGTGTAGAAGTTTCCGTTACCACCCTGTTGAGCAGTAAACGGAAAATTTCTTATAAAAAAGGTGTTTCCAGCAGTCATTCCGGTAGTGTTGACTGCGCGGATATCACATTGAACGGAAACCAATCTGCCGATTTTGACGTACTTTGCGCTGCTGACGGTGCAGGTTCCAGTATTCCCGCCAGAAGCTGCATCAGCGACAACTGGCGTCCAAGTCCCCTCCTCGTAATCGTCCAGCGTGTTGGCGTCGGTTGAAGCGACTTGAGTGGCGGGGAAGGTGATGCCGGACTTGAGCTGGAGAACGCCGCCGTTGGCGTTGGCAGAGGTAACACCCACCAACAAATTCCCACTCGAATCCAGCTTCATCAAAAAAGTTCCGTCGCTGTAGCCTTTACCGCCATATCTCCAACCAAATGATCGATTTCCGACATTGTTATTAGCGTCAACTTGAAAAACGAGGTCGTTATCGGAAGCGATTGTGGCGTTATCAAAACCACCGACACCGCCAGAGAAGTTGACGGTTGAACTTGTTGGTCCACCGCCAATCACAGTCAATGGCTCACCCGGAGAAACGGTTCCAATACCCAACCGCCCACTCGCATCCAGCGTCATCGCCTGCGTGAAGGCGATGGGGTTGCCAGCGGTGCCGGCTGTATTTGTGTTGTACCAAACGTGGTCGCCAGCGCCTGTTTGAGAGTAGCGTCCGGCTTTGTCACCTGTTGCGGTGTATTCCCACCGTGAATCGGTAGCGTCATAAACAGCATTAAAAGCAAGCGTTAAATCTCCTGATCCTGCTCCTGTTGCAGCAAGTGACCGGGATGTGTTCGCAATTTGGAATGCCTTGTAACTCCCACCCCACGCACTCGGCGTAACCCCTAGGCCGAGGTTGCCGGATGTGGTCAGCGACATCAATGAAGAGTAGCCGGTATTGTAACCGGTGGCTGAATACTGGAAGTACAAATCCCCAGAACTGGGTTTGATCTTCCAATTTTTGTTGGCGGTTGTTTCAGACAATATCAAAGAGGTGTCTGAACCGGCACGAAGTCGCAATTCTCCATCGCCAGACCCAACGACATCCAAAGGCACAGTCGGACTCGTCGTCCCAATACCCACCCGATTGTTCGCCGAATCGACCTTCAGGGTGCTGGTATCAACGGTCAGGTCGCCGGTGATGGTGGCGGAACCTGCTACTGTCAGGAGGTTGGTGGTTTTATTCCACAAGAAGTCTGGATCTCCTGCCAGCACTCCAGCGTCGTTGAATATCACCTGTTGATTTGCGCTCGATCCGCCTGGAGCTGGCGGCGAAAACGCAAACTTCATCAGCTGGTTGGCGATGATCGACTCGATATCAGATTTTGGCTGCGTGGCGATTTGATAAAACTCATTCCACAACTGCTGCGTCGTAAGATTTGGATTGAGCGGAGTGCCAGCGTTGGCGTTGGCCAGCGTTGCGGCAACTACTGACCGGACCGCAGATATAGAGTCCAGGTTGAGCACCTGCTGTGCATCATTTCTTAGGGTTTGAATTGATGGGGTAGACATAGGTCAAACAAATTCAGCAAACGTGTACGAAGGATTGCCGGCGACCGGAGCGACGCTTATGGCGCCGACGTAGCCATCAAAAACCAAAGGTTCAGAATGTTTTGATCCGGGGTTATGGGCTGCAAGCGCGACGTGAAAATCGGCAGCCGTAGCGGCAGTGCCAAACTTCACATACAATTCCTCGTTTTTTTGGTTCTGGAGCGTGAACCGTTTGCGAGCAGAATTGGCCGCAGACGCGGCGGTCGCGGTACGCAGGCCGCCGGTGCTCGTCGTGGTTAGGGACGCGCCTGCCGAGGACGCCTGAATCTGCTGGAGCAGCACCAGCATGAAGCTTTCCTTCACGCCAGGCGACAGGCAGTCAAAACAACCGCTCAGGGCGGCGATTTCAGAGGACGTAAGAGCAGGCATATCAGACCTCTTCCTCCATGTCGTCCATCTCGTTTTCGACGACCTCCTCCTCCATGTCTTGGCGGCCGGACTCACCCAACGTAACGCCGTCGAAACCGATGATCTCGATGGTGCCACGCGGCGTGGTGCGCCAATCAACCATGGCGGTGCCGGATTCGCCTTCAAGGCGCAGTTCTGCGGGCGGGGTAAACTCAACGACCTCGACCTCGGCGCCCATGCGGCCCATGCCGTCCATTTTTCGCTTGCCCATCATTTGTCCGTACATCGCTAAATCCTTTCCTTTGGTGAGAGGCTGCCAGCATTCCGGACATCCCGGAAGGCTGCCAGCACCTCAGGGGCTCCCCCGAAGGAGAGCCCCGTCTGGTGGTGGTTTAGATCGAGAACTCGAGGGTCACGTTTGTGCAGGGCACAACCTCAGAGGTTGCCGGAAGCGTGCTGCTTGCAAGCTGGATCAGATTGCCAGAGACCACGCTCCAGGTGCCCGAGGAGGCGCCAAACTCGGCATCCCAAACAGTCTGCAATGCCGCAACAAGCAGCGCCGGGGTGGCCACACTAATGCCAGCGTTGGTAACGATGTTGCCATCGCACAAAATGCCGTTAGTGCCAATCACGTAAGTGCCGGCATCGTTGGCAATAGCGGTGAACTGAATGACAGGCAAACACACCGGATCCGCAGAGTTGTAGTCTTGAGCGGAATACGACTCCTCGTCAGCCTCGCAAGTCGGAATGATCTCGATGCAGCCGCGATCAACCTTGTGGAAAATGGCCTCAAGCCATTCTGGATGCTCAGGCTTAACAGCCAGCTGGAAGTCCGCAATGAACTTGCCCTTGTTGCCGCGACTGTTGTCGATCGGCTTCCCGGAGCAGTCTGCACCAAGATCGTTGGTCGCGAACTTCCACCGCCCACCGTAATCCCGAACCATGAACGGCATATTTGGGTTAACGGCCTCAGGGCGGAATGGCAACACGCGCAAAGCACGCGGGTTGTTGATGTAGCTGATCTGATAATGGGCGTTGTCGTAGTCCTCGTTGAACACCGATTTGATGCCCTCGGTTGCAGCTACGTTTTTATACGGCAGGATCAGGGTGTACTCGCCAGCCGTTGCTGTTGGGTTAAAGCGCAGCGGGAACTGAAGTACCTTAACCATGAAGTCGCCCACAAAACCCATGAAGCCGTACTTGTAAAACTCCTTGGCAGCTGGAGCAAAATCTCCGAAACGCCACGCGTCGTACAAAGCAGCATTGGTTTTTTGCAAATACCTAAATGTGTCTTTGTCCGTGTGCAGTTGAAGAGAGTCGAAGCCCTCCTTTCCAGCCTGGATAGCGCCCAAGAAATACTGCCGGGTGACGCGTGACTGAAGAATTTCCGGAGTCAACCTGCCAAGCGAGGCAGCGGTGATCGGGGCCAAAGCAGCGTCCGTCACGCGAAGCGTGGTGTAGCCGGTGCCAACCCAGGAGTAAATCACCGCAGGTAGTCCAGCAGCGCAAGCAAAAGCGTTACCGCTGATGCCAGACGCGCTATAGCTGGAAAGCTCCATCGCTTTGCGCTGGAGGTAGTACGTGGTGATCCAGTTGGTGGCCGGGCGCAACACGTCGTCGATGATCTGACGAAAATGCTCCTTGGCTTTTGTCTTCGTCATTATCTGGTCAAAGCACAGGATGTCCGAACCCCACGACTGCTTCTCAAGCGCGTAAGTGCTTCGGGTCCAGCCCCAACCAATTTTGTTTTCGTCGGGATCACACGGCGTTCCGGTGCAGGCGGCTCCGGTCGGGTTTTCCCATTCTGTCGTGACGTTGGGAAACACGCTGTTGAATCGGTCGAACGTGTGTTGCGTGCCGGAATACGCGTCGAACGATCCCGTGTTGTAATATCCGATCATCCCGTCGAACGGGCGAATATCCTTGAGCACCTCCTTGTCGTACACAGGCTCCTGCGAGACAAGGAAAGAAGCGAACTGCTTACAGCTGATTACATTTCCGTTGGCCATATTGGCTCTCCTGCCTCGGGTTTTGCTTCACCGGCCTCTCCGAGACAACGAGGCAGATTGCAGGTCTTTTCAGACCGTCAATCCATCCTCGGCGGCGAGCCCGAGCCGTGGAACCGGCGAGCGCCCTTCGACGCTCTTGGCCAACTGGAATTACGCGCCCAATTCGCGCTTGGTTGACGAAACCAAGTGTTCTGTCTTGCCGGAATCGTGCTACCGCTTCCGCTGGGTGTCAACGGGTTTTTCAACCCGACTCAACACCTTTTTCAAGGTGGTTTTAGGCGCGCAATCATGGCCGGTTTGAGCCACGTAATCCTCGATTGCAATGACCAGCACCGCAGTTTTTGTGCGGCGCGACCGCACGGCTTCCTCCGCCAGCAACTGGGCAACATCAGCCGGCAATCTGAAACTGACTCTTATTGTGTTTTTCATGCCGGTATTGTGTGGCTTGTGCTTGACACGTCAAGCCCGCGAACGCAGCCTACGGCTCACGATGGACCTTCGCCCATACCAGACGCAGCTGGCAAACGACATCCGGGCCGCGTTCGGTTCAGGCGCACGGCGCCCGCTGGTCGTGAGCCCCACCGGCTCCGGCAAGACCGTCCTCTTCAGCTACATCACCTCCCGGGTCCTCAAACGCGGCGCCCGCGTGGTCATCATCGCCCACCGGCGCGAGATCCTCGACCAGATCAGCGGCACCCTGTCGCGGGTCGCCGTGCCGCACGGCTTCATACAAGCCGGCAAACCGTCGTCGAACCAGCCGGCCATCGTCGCCTCGATCCAGACGCTTGGCCGCCGACTCGACACGACCTCGGTCCCTGATCTGGTCATTATTGACGAGGCGCATCACTCGGTATCCAAGACCTACGTCGAGGTCTTTGCCCGCTGGCCTGACGCCAAGTTCATCGGCGTCACGGCCACGCCTGAGCGCCTCGATGGCAGGGGCCTCGGCGTCATGTTCGACCACATGGTTCTCGGACCTTCCGTCCAGTGGCTTATTGACAACGGATTTCTCGCCCGGCCGATCTACTACGCGCCTCGGCACACGCCTGACCTGTCACGAGTCTCCAAGGTCGCCGGCGATTTTGACCGCGCCGAGGTCGAAGAGATCATCGACACCCCGCGCATCACTGGCGACGCGGTCACACACTACTGCCGCATCTGCCCCAACCAGCGCGCTGTAGCGTTCTGCATATCGGTTGCACACGCCCAGCACGTCGCCGACCAATTCTGCGCCGCTGGAATCCCGGCTGCCAGCATCGACGGCACGCTCGCTCCCGAGGTTCGCCGCCAGCGCGTCGCCGATCTTACGTCCGGCAAGATCCTTGTCCTGACCTCCTGCGAACTCATTTCAGAGGGCTTCGATCTGCCGGCGGTCAACGCGGCGATCCTGCTCCGACCCACGCACTCGCTGTCCATGCATCTTCAGCAGCTGGGTCGCGCACTCCGGCCATGTCTGGGCAAGATCAACGCGGTCATCCTTGACCACGTCGGCAACTGCCTGCGACACGGTCTGGCCGAGCAGGAGCGCGCCTGGGATCTTGAGGGCCGCGAGAAGCGCAAGGCCAAGTCCCGCCCCGTCGAGACCAAGCAGTGCAAACACTGCTTCGCCATCTTCACCGGCACGACGTGCCCGCAGTGCGGCACCGAACGCGAGGCGGGTTCACGTGAGGTTGATCAGGTGGATGGTGAACTCCAGCGCCTGTCGATCGAGGACATCGCGGCCAAGCGCCAGTCGCGCCGCGAGGAGGCCAACTGCCGCACGCTCGAGGATTTCCGCGCCCTGGCCCGGAAGCGCGGATACAAACCCGGCTGGGCCTATTTCCGTTGGCAGGCGAGGCAGCGCAAACCTACCCTGCTCACCCAGCTCCCATGACCGAATCTGAACTCCAAGCCTACATCCTCCGCACGGCCGGCTCGCTCCCGCACGTCCGCCTCTTCCGCAACCAAGTCGGCGAGGGCTACGTCGGCAAGGCCCTGCACGATCCTGAAGGCGTCTTCCTCCACGACGCACGCCACGTCCGCATGGGTCTGTTTCCAGGCTCCGGCGACCTCATTGGCTGGCGCACGCTTCTGGTGACCCCGGAGATGGTCGGCACGCTGATCGCCCAGTTCCTCTCCATCGAGGTCAAGACCCCCACCGGACGCGTCCGGCCTGACCAGACCAACTGGCTCAAGCAGGTCAACCTCGCCGGCGGCCACGCCATCATCGCCAGATCCGTCTCCGACACCGACGACCTATGACACCGACACCATCCGGCCTCTCTGAGGAGGCGACCTACCGCTACCACGAACGCCTCGGCATCCTCTGCGGCACTGCCGATCCGACACCTGAGCAACTCCGCATCGCGCTCTTGGAAGCACGCGAGTACGACCTCGAGCACGACTGAAAATATCAGCTGCAAGATGATACGCTCATTTGCTTGCAGATGAAAGTACCCCTCTTTTCAGCCAAATTGCCCCCTCTTTTTCCTATGACCCCTGACCAAATTGCCGAGATCAACCCGGACCTGCTCATAATGGACGGATTCGACGACTGCATTCTTGGCGTGGCCGCCCGGTTCGGCTCCGAACAATTCGTGGTCTACGACTACAACCGCGTGATCGAACGCCTCCAGTCCTCGGGCATGACCCACGACGAGGCTGTCGAGTACCACGAATTCAACCAGATCGGCGCCTACGTCGGCGAGCACACGCCAGCCTTTATGATCACAATCCCGTAACCGTCCTCCCCAGCACCTACAAGCATGACCCTCACCGAACTCTCGGACGCACTTTCCGTCCGCGTCGCAGACCTCTGCGCCAAACTCCTCCCAGCCGGCCGTCAGGTCGGATCCCAGTGGATCGTCGGCAACGCCCTCGGCGACGCCGGCGACTCCTGCTACGTCGAACTCGCCGGCCCCAAACAGGGCCTCTGGTATGACCACGCCGCTGGCAACGGTGGCGACCTTCTCGAGCTTATCGGCCAAAACCTCACCCTCCCGAAGGGCCGCGCCGCCCAGTGGGCACGCGACTTCCTCGGCATCCGCGACGACTACCGGCCGGCGGCCCGGTTGTTCGACCCTCTCAAATACGGCCACCGCGCCGACGCCTCCCAACCCTACCGTTACGGCTCGGCCGCGTGGCCGTACCACCTCGAGGACGGAACCGTCCACGCCTACGTCGTCCGTTTCGACCGTCCCGACGGCGGCAAGGACACCCTTCCTCTGCGGTTCCTTCCGCCCGACGACGCGCCGCCGGACCCCCTCAACCCCCGCCACTGGCGCTGGAAGGGCTGGCCCAACCCGGACCCCGTCCCCCTGTTCAACCTCCACCTCCTGTCCCGGCGCCCAAACGACCCCGTCCTCATCGTCGAGGGCGAGAAAACCGCCGCTGCTGCATCAAAGCTCTTCCCGTCCCACGTCGTCGTCACCTGGCAGGGCGGCTCCAAGCGCGTCGGCCGTGCCGCCATCGAACCGCTGCTGGACCGTCAGACCCCGATCGTCCTGTGGCCCGACGCCGACAAACCCGGTCGCGACGCCATGATTTACCTCAAGGCTCGCATCCCGCCAGCCCGCCTCGTCCACCTCCCCGCCACCCTTCCCGACGGCTGGGACCTCGCCGATCCCGTCCCCGACGGCGTTTCCATCCAGGGCCTCCTCGACGCCGCTGGCGATCCGCCACGGCCGGTTCCTGCTGCCCCGCAGGCGGCCAGCCCAGACCCTCTCGACGACCTCCATTACGACCCGAACTCCGGACAGTGGTGGATCCGCAACGCGTGGGGCGACTACGCCCAGATCAACTCCGACCGCGTCCGCACCCACCTCACCGAGCACGGCGTGTCCCACGTCAAGGACCAGACCGGTTCCTCCGACCTCGACCGCGAACTCCTCCGGCGCACCCGCGACACCCTCATCGAGTACGCCGGCCCCCTCGCAGGCCATCGCGCCGGCCGGTACGGCACCATCCTCGTCACACGCTCCGTCGTTCCGCTGGCTGCCGTCCCGGGTGACTCCGGCCGCATCCAGACCTACCTCTACAACCTCCTCGACCTCAACGACGACCAGTACTGGCGCCTCATCTTCTGGCTCTCTCTCCGCAGGCAGGCTGTCTTGACGGGCACCTGGAGGTCCAGTCAGGCGCTGGCGCTGGTCGGCCCTGCCGCGTGCGGCAAGTCCTTCGTGCAGTCTGCCATCATCACGCGCCTTCTCGGCGGTCGCATAGCAAAGCCATACCGCTATATGTCCGGCTCCACCGACTTCAACGGCGACCTGTTCACCTCCGAGCACCTCTGCATCGAGGACGAGGCCCCCGGCCGCGACATCCACTCCCGGCGCGCCCTTGGCTCCAACATCAAATCCATGCTGTTCAGCCAGAACCAGTCCTGCCACCCCAAGAACCGCCAAGCCATCACCCTGCGCCCCATCTGGGCCATGTCCATCTCTCTCAACGACGAGCCCGAGAACCTCCAAGTCCTTCCGCCCATCGACCCCTCCCTGATGGACAAGCTCATCATCCTCCGCTGCGTCCGCCGCCCACTCCCGTGGCCCGGCCCCGAGATCGAGGTCCTCAAGGAAATCCTCGACGCCGAGCTTTCCCAGTTCGCCCACTACCTCGACGGCCTCACCGTGCCTGAGCACCTGGTCGAACCCCGCTGCGGCCTCAAGGCCTACCAGCACCCGGCCATCCTCGACGAACTCATGCAGCTGTCGCCAGAGAACCAACTCATCGGCCTCATCGACGCCGTCATCTTCGAGAACGAGTTCCTCTCCTGGAAAGGCACCGCCGCTGACCTCGAAACGCTTTTACGCAACTCGCGCTACGCCCGGGAGGCTGACCGGCTCTTCCGCTTCAACACCGCCTGCGGCGTATACCTGGCGCGCCTGCATGAGCAGGACCCAGAGCGGTTTAATAAGAACAAGTCCAACGGCAAGGTCCGCTGGACGATTGCACCGCCTCAGGAAGCGAAAACGGAGGTTTGGACGTAATCCGTATTCTGTCAAAAGTAGGGGGGTCTGTTGAGGGTGCGTGGAGGGTTCGCCCCCCCCCTCACCCTGCGTTTTTGACCTCACTTTCAGGCTTTTAACGTTGGCTTGCTTGACAAAAGTAGGAGGGGGGGGAGGGGGTCGCGCAAATTCACGGCGGAACGCCGCTGGAGACTTGGAAGCGGAAAACGTAGCGGCGCTCTGTTGGCTGGAACCAAGAATGTTGACTTTACCCCCCTACCCCTCTACTAGCAGATGTTAAAACCCTAAGAGTGAGGGCGAAAACGCAGGGTGAGGGTACGGTCATACCCCTCCTAGACCCCTCCCTACCCTGCCCTCGCAAAGCGGTTTTCGAGCTAGGTATTTGGGAGGGGGTCCCACGTTGACCGGTCCCGGCGGCGCGCCCCCGCCCCCCGGCACCCGTGGGGACGGTCCCGGGCCAAAGGAATCCATTGGCACGCGCACGCCCGGGCCCGGGCCCAAGGCACCGAGGCCCCCCGGTCCGGGCCGGGTCCCGGCGTGCTAGCACCGAGCGGGGCGGGAGCGGGAGCAGGCGTGCTAGCACCTGCTCAGGCCGGCAGGTCCGGCGGGGCGGCGGCGGCACCCGGACTCACGTCAAGCATGGGGGCGGCGAGGCGGCGACCGGAGGCCGAGGCGGGGCGGCGAGGGATGCCGAGCAGGTCGATGAGTTGGTCCTGCACGGCGACCATGGCCCGGGCGGCGGCGATGCGATCCGGTGCAGGTGCGGCTGTATCCTCGACGAGGTCCGCCATCCTCTCCGCAGACCGCCTGAGCCGCAGCACCATCTGCCCGGGCAGCGTGGCCCTCGCGATCCCGATCACCGCCTGACTCCTCGCCGCTCTTCGAGTCAGGCTCCGATGGTCTGCTCCGGTAACCCGGTTTTCCAATGCTGGCATCCATCCATAATGCGCGTTCCGGCCCCTGTTTTCAAGGCTTTGCTAGCAGCCTGAGAATCAGGGCTTGACACGCAAAACGCTTTCTGCCATCGTGCGCGCCGACGGTAGGCACAACAACAACAACGAACCCCGCAAACATGGACTACAACGCAATGACGGTACAGGACCTCCGCACGGAGGCCAAGCAACGCAACATCGGCTCCGGCACGTGGCGTGCAGGGGCGAGCAGGGCCGCCTTGATTCAGGGCCTGACCACAGGCGTGGCTCCCGTGGCCGACGCGGCGGCGCAACTCACGGCCGCCCTCGCCGCCCTGATGCCGGCGCCCGGCATCGACGAGGAGCGGGTCCGGGCCCTGATCCGGGAGGAGATCCCGGCGCCGCCCACGATCCGGGTCCAGATCCCGGACCGGCCGGAAGTCGAGATCGGCCGCCAGCATGAGCGGTTCCCCCTGCTGCTCCAGACGCTGGCCGTGGGCGTCAACGTGCTCCTCGTCGGGCCGGCCGGGACCGGCAAGACGACGGCCGCCCGGGCGGCGGCCGAGGCCCTTGGGCTCGCCTTCAGTTGCGTCAGCGTCGGGCCCCAGACGTCGAAGAGCGACCTGCTTGGGTTCATCGACGCCGGCGGGACCTACCGGGAATCGCTGTTCGTGGCGGCCTACCGCGACGGGGGCCTGTTCTTGCTCGACGAGTTGGACGCCGGCAACGCCGGCGTGCTGACCGTGCTGAACGCCGCGCTGGCCGGCGACGTGATGGCCACGCCAGCCGGGATGGTGCGGAGGCACGCCAAGTTCTTGGTTGTGGCCGGCGCCAACACGTATGGGCAGGGAGCCAGTCGGCAGTACGTCGGACGGAACCAGCTGGACGCCGCGACGCTCGACCGGTTCGCGGTGCTGGACTGGCCGATCGACGAGGGCCTCGAGGCCTCCCTGATCGGCCTCCCGGCACCGGCACCGGCGCTGGATATCGCGAAGGGCGGCCGGTGGAACCCGACATCGTGGCTGGCCCGGGTGCGGCTGGTCCGGGCGGCGTGCGAGAAACAACAGGTGCGGGCCGTCGTAAGCCCCCGGGCGACCGTCGCAGGTGCGGCGCTGCTAGCGGCTGGCGTCGGGATCCATTGGGTGGATGAGATGGTGCTGTGGCGCGGAATGCCGGCCGATGCCCGGGCCCGGATTGAGAAGGAGATCGGCCTGTGAAACAGCGAACGACGATCGAATGCGACGGCCTTGCGGCGTTCCTGAGCCCCGGCCCCCGCATGGCCCCGGAGCGCCGGAGCAGCGAGGAGGGGACCCGGGAGTTTACCGGGACCCGGTCCTATCGTGAGACCGAGGCGCTCCTGCGCGACGGCTGGCCGGCCGGCGCGGAACAGGCCCGGGCCCTGAGCGCGAGCATCGCAGCCGAGATGGCCGAGGCCCTCTCGACTGAGCGCCCGGCGCCGGTCTGGGACGTGGCCGGCGACGACGCCGACGTGTCCCGGTTCCTGTCGGGCGAGCCGGAGAACATGATGGCATGGGAGCCGGAGCACGTGCCAGCAGCCGGCCGGGTTGTGCGGCTGCTGCTGGGCGGCCGGGTGGCGTGGCACGTCGGCGAGGAGCACCTGCAACGTGCGGCGGTTCTAACGGCGGCGGCGGCCGACGTGCTGGAGGCCCGGGGCGTGCGGGTTGAGGTCGTCGTCTCCTACGCTGTGGCGTGGGGCGCGAAGGTGCTCGAGATCCGGCACCGGCTCAAGGCGGCCGAGGAGCCGCTGGACCTGCCGCGCATCGTGGCAGGGATGCACCCGTCGGCGTTCCGGCGGGTCGCGTTCAAGTGGCTGGAAACCCAGCCGGACCTGCCGTCCTCCTACGGCCACGGCGCGGCCGTCACCGTGGCCGACGGGGACGTGGTGCTGGATGCCGACAAGTTGTCGGCCATCAAGCCAGAGGCCCGGGCCGCATGGCTCCGGCAACAGGCCGAGGCGGTGCTGGGGATCCCGGCCTGAGCAGAGCACGGCGGGCCCTGCGGGGCCGGCCCTCTCTGCCCAGATGCGGGCCGACGGCCCCGGGCCGATCCCGGGACGATAGGAGGAGGAGACGATGGAACAACAGGAACAGAACCCCCGGCACGTGCGTGCCCGGGTGCTCAGAATCGACCCGGCGGCCCGGACGGTCACGCCGGCGAACGACACGTGGGAGACAGCCCGGGAGTGGATCGGCGCTGACCTGCTGGAGCGGGTTGGGTGCGGGGCCGGGGCGGACCTCTGGATCGACGAGGAGGGGATGCTGGTGGCCGAGCCGGACCTCTGGGTGCTGGGCGGCGAGCAGTTGCTGGCCGGCCGGGGCGTGCTCGTCGGCGGCGTCGGCGGCGAGTGGTGCGACCTGCCGATCCCGGCCGAGGTTGCGGCCGGGGCCGTGGCGTGGCTGCCGGAACGGATGCGGAGTCGTGCGAGGGAAATCGCCGGCGGGATGCGCCCGGTGGCCGTGGCGTGGGATGAGGCCGGGATGCAGGAGCTGGCCCGGATGCAGCGGGAGCATCAGGGGCGCGTCGAACTGCTGGCCGTGGCGTCGGAACCGGCGACGCTGGGAGGTGCCGAGTGAGCCGCCGGGACCGTCTGGCCGCCGCCACGCTGGTGCTGTTCGGCGGCGTCGTCGTGGGGCTGGTGGTCTGGTTGCTCGTCGATGCCATCCTTGGCTGACCCGAAGGGGCCCTGCGTGACAGGCGGGGCCCCTGCGGATCGGTCCCCAGTAAGGACTGACCAAAGGGAAAAACATGAGAACATTGAAGGAACTCATCATCTCAGCCCGGTGCCGCAAGGGACCCGCCGCTGGCATCGACGGATCGGGCGAGTGGTGGCAAGCGGGCGCAACCATCAAGACCAGCGGTCACGGGGGCGACGGCGTCGGGAACAGCGCCCCGTCCGTTCGCTGCGATCTCCAGATGCGTCACTACCGGAACGGGACCGTAGTCGTCGGGGTGCTGGTCGAGCGATGGCACCAGAACACCGGGACCCGGACTGAGTGGGTGCCGATGCCCGGGATTGAGGAGTCGCAGACAACGGCTGACGTGGTGGCGTCCCTGCGGCGGTGGAATGAACACCAGACGGTCCTGCGGGAGTTTTGCAGAAGCGGGTTGACCGATGAGTTGGGCCAGTTTGGGCTGCTAGCGCACGCCCCGGCACCGGATGAGGAAGCGGTCGCCTCCTGATAGAGCACGGCTCACCCTACGGGGTGGGCCCTCTCTGTCCGGAATCAACCGGCGGAAAACACAGGAAGGAAAACAATGAAACCAGAATACACTCCCGGCCCGTGGCGCGCAGAAGGATGCACGATCTACGGCAGCGAAACCTGCGTCGCTCAGACGTGGTCGGAAACCCACGATGGTCTGCCGACGCCACCGATGGTGGCTGATGCGCGGTTGATCGCAGCTGCGCCTGAGTTGCTGAAATCTCTTCGCGATATCCTCGAATGGTGGACGGAAATGGATGGAGAGTTCGACGATATGCCCATCGAACTCTGGGATCAGGCGCAGGATGCCATCGCCAAGGCGAAGGGAGGTGCCCTGTGAACCCGAGAGACCTGAACCGCGTGTTGACCGCCTACGAGAAGGGCCGCAGCGACGGCCTGACCCGAGGGGTTTACGCCAACCCGTACCGGAAGACGGCCGGTCCTCAGGGGTCGGCCTATAAAGCGGGGTACGACCGGGGCCTGACGCAGTACTGCGAGGCCGAGGGATTGGACGAGGAAGAAGCGGTGCCGCTCACGGCCAGCTATCAGTTCAACGTGGGTTTTGCAGCCTCGCAGTTGTCGGCTCGCATTCAGCGTTCTGGCACCGTGAATATGTCGGAGCGCATCGCGGTCGCCGCCATCGGAGTCGCTGATGCGGAGGCCGAGGGCCAAAACTGGAACGAGGTGAACTACGATGACACGCTGGATCGGGTCGCGATCCTCGTCGAGGCATCAGAGAAGGTTTTTGGGCGCATCGACGAAGACCTGCTGGAGAACCTGCGTCGGGATGCGGCCCACGCTGTAAGGACGGAGGTGTCCCGTGCCTGAGCACACCATCGAACGAGGCCGAGGCGCGACGTACGCCACAAACCGCTGGACGGTCTACGAGCATGGGATCTATGGGCGCGGATCTGTGCTGGAGGGTCAGAGTCGCCGCATCTGGGTCGATGATTTCGAGACGCTGGACGAGGCTAAGGCGGCGTACCCGGATGCGGACATCGTCGCGGGTTCGACGTACCGGCCGCCGAGTCTGAACCACCTGCCCGGGGAGGACCTGTGACCCGCCTAGAGGCAGCGACGGCTGCCCGGCTGGCCGCCAAGGTCGGCCCTGACGCCGTGCGAGGGCCGGTGCTGGCCGCACACGACGCCCTGACCGTGGCGCGGGAAATTCACAGGCGCGGGATCGGTCTGCCCGAGGGGACCGAGGATTTCATCGCCGGCTGTCTTCGTCGCCGGTCAGGTCCGCTCACGGCGCGGATGGCTGGCGACCTGATCGTTTTGGCAGTTGACTACTGCGTGAAACGGATTACGGTGTGACCATTCACGGGGAGGGCTTCCGGTGAGGCCCTCCCCTTTTGCCTGCGATGAAATCTGAATTGCTAGCAGCCCTGATCGCCGTGGAATCCGGGGGAGACGACCAGGCGCGAGGCCGTCACGGAGAACTCGGTGCGCTCCAGGTGCGCCCCTGCGTCGTCGCGGACGTGAACCGAGTCGTCGGGGCGAATTACCGATGGTCCGAGATGACCAACCGAGTCGTCGCGGCGAAAGTTGCTGAGTCGTACCTAGGGTTTTGGGGCGCCCGAATCGGCCGACCGCCGACCGACCGGGATCTTGCGATGATCTGGCACAGGGGACCAAACGGGTGGCGCAAACCCGGTGGTGGGTATTGGAAACGGGTGCGGGCTCAGATGGAACATAGCGCTCGGGCTCGGATGGGTGCTTCCCTCGCAGGCGGCACCGATCCGCGCCAGTAACGCGGGGAGAGATATGGAAAACCAAAACCAACCGAACGAGGGGGCGCCGCTGGTGCCTCCGGCAGTCAGTCAAGCTGCGTCGTCGCTAGGGCGACGGGGTCGTGGGCGCCCGAAGACCCTCACCAACGAGGAGCGCAGCCGCCGGTCCGAGGCCATGCAGGAGATCAACAAGCGGCGCGTGGTGCGCGTGCAGGGCATCGTCGTGAACGGCCCCCGAGGAAACACCACGGTGCCGCAGGTCGTGAAGCCGCAGCTGGTCGAGCCGGTGACCAACCCGGCGATGGTGGATGCAATCAAGCGGTCGGCGCAGAACCCGCCGCCGTTCCCCCGCGTGGTCCAAGTGGAAGGGAGGCGCGCATGAAGGTGATGATCGAGATCGAGGACGCCGAGGGAGGGTTCCATTTGTCGGTCCAGACCGACCCGCCGCTGCCAGATGACGGCACGCAGACGTGCCCAACGCCGGCGCTGCTGGCAGGTGCGGTGGCCAAGCGCGCCATTGAGGAGATGGTGCGGATGCAGAAAGAACAGACCCAAGAAGCACCCCATGCAACGGATTGAGATTGCCAGACGGGTCTCCGACCAATGCGGCCTGTTGGTGCCTCACGCCCGGCAGGTTGTGGACTGCGTGATCGACTTGATGCGGCAGGAGATCCTGAAAGGGGAGTTTTACGTGTCGGAGTTCGGCCAGTTTGAGGTGCGTTGGTCGGCTCCAATGGTTGGCCGGAACCCTCTGAAGCCTGAGGTTGAGATCGCGATCCCGCCACGACCGAAGGTTCACTTCAAGCCGTCGAAGGAACTGGCTGCGGCGGTGATAAAAACCCTTGCGGCTAAAGGTCTGAAGGAGTAGGATGCCGCTGCTTGTAGGTTGATTGTTGTCACCCCCGGGGATCGCAAGGTCTCCGGGGTTTTTTGTGAGAGCCGCCCCTCGGGTGATCCATTCCGAAGGGCGTGAGGCGATACCAGTCCGATGGGTGGGAAACAATGAAAACCACCCCGGCCACGTCGCTTACTCAAAATGCGCTGCCAGCACGCCGGGCACGCGCCGGAGATTCGCCAGGAGCGTCTCGGGCGCCTGCGAGTTCGTCACGCAGATTCCGATGACGTCCTTGTAGGCCCGGTCGTCGAGCCGATTAAAGTCCACCAAGACAACCCGGTTACCTGTCAGCGGGATCCGAAGGGTGCTCCTTGAGGGATTCCTCATCTTTCAGCGTTTGAAACCGCTTGAGGACCTGGCGGCACGTCCAGCACGGGTCTGGCTGCTGGCACCCGCAGGCTATTCTTTGGGCCAGCAGATGGGCGATTTCTTTCCACTCCTCCATAATATCGGTATTTTCGGATTGTGGTGATGGAGACATGGAACAGTTCGACCAGCGCCCGGTCAGAGATTGCCCTAGGGCACCAACGGATGACCAGTCGATGCCAGAGCGGAATTGCAGGACGGCCGAAGTGTTTCAGGATTCGCATGAGTAGGTGATGGTTGTGGGGTGGAGGTGCGTAGGCCACTCAGGCGTGGCGAAACTGGTTTCGTGAAAGAGAACCTTGTCGGTTGGTTGGATCGTCAGGCGCCCGTTGTCCAAGCGTAGGAACATGAACTCCTTGGCCTGATCGGGTTGGCGGGAGAATCCGTCGTCGATGGGTGCGGCGGTAAACAGGTACTCGCCGGTTCGCAGTCGGTCGCCGGCCTTGGCCTCGACGGTTGTCCCGCGCAGGTAGGTGTACTCGATTGTCGAGAAGTCCCGACCATAGCAGTCCCACCGCTGTGCGTGGTGGATCTGCCAATCGAGTTCTGGTTCGTCGTGGAATGCCAGCGCGTGCGGTGGAACCGCCCGGTAGACCGCTCCGCATTCCAGCATGATGGTACAGCCCCAGGCGCGGCCCGGGATTGAGACCAGACCGAACCAGACGCAGGGGACGAAGCCGGTCTGGCTGGAGATGAATGCAGCGTCAACGAAGCAGTACTGATGGGCCGGTAGCTGGCCGGATTGGGAGAAGGTCATGTGTCAATGTTTCGATAGGTTTCAACTCTGATTGCGGAATGAAATAGGCTGGAGCCCTGTCGTTTGGACTTCGGAAAAATCGTTCCTGCTTCGCATCGTGTCCGCTAATCCAGCCGGATACATCATAAGTGCCGCAACCTCCGGTCACCAAAACCCAAACACAGTTTTCCGCATCGTTGGGGCGCACGAGGAGATCGTAACTGCTTTTGCTTCGGGTGCGGACTTGAATGCCCTCCAGATCGCACTCCTTCCAGGCGTTTACCGATCCCGGCCAGTACATATTGAGAGCTTTTGCAGCGGCAATCTCGCCAAGCGCGCCCTCAATGTGGTGCGACCAACCATCCGCTCCCGGCATATCGGACTTTTCTTCGCAATGCCGTAGCACCGCTTGGTAGTGACGTAGTCCTCCAACCCTGACGCCAGCACCAACCTCGGCGGATGTGAGAGTGATTTTCATTCGAGAATCCTAGCGATCTGCCGGCTTACCCTCCCGAATCACCGCCATCACGGCGCTGCGCCTCACCCCGACAGCCCTGGCCACATGGGTCAGGGTCGCCCCTTGGTTCCACAGGCGCCACGCAAGGCGACAGTCGAACCGCTCTTTCGATGCTAACACAGGCTTCGGCGCAGGCTCCAAGGGCTTGGGTGCCGGCACCGGCGCGGGCTCCGGAAACTTGATCCACCCTTTCGCTACGGCGTAAGCAATGGTGGAGTTCATCGGACTCCCTCCCTTCTTAGTAGCGCGCAGATTGCGCTGGCGGAACGCCCAAAGATTTTCGCCAACTCCTTGTAGGAATGGGTCCGGTTTTTCCGGGCAAACTTGACGATGATCCCGGCCTCGTCCTTGCCGATCGCGGACCACGTCCGCTGCGGCCCCTTTAGAGACGCGATTGCTGGCAGCGGCGGCTGCTTGCCCAACACGCGCTCGATGGCTTCACGAGAGATTTTCATCTTTTAGAATGTAGTTGGGGCTCTCGATGATTTCGGTCGAATCGCCGTTGTAACCGGGCCAGCTGTCGGTGTCCTCGCAGACCATCCATTGGCGGATCCACGACTGCCAAGTGGCGCTGGCCTTGTCGAGCGACTCTGTTCCTAGCTGGTAAACAGCGACCGCGTAGGGCGCTTGGTCTTCGACGCAGACCCATTGCCAAGCGCGGGTCTCGCCGGTGATGTCCCGGTACAGGTCCCGGTAGAACGCGGCCTGCACGTCGTAGCGCAGCTGGCCGATCTGGCGCCGGAAACCGACGCTGCTAGCATCCCTTGTTTTCTTCAAGTCAACGATCACCGGCGTGCTGTTGGGCAGCCAGTCAATCAGACCCTTGCGCTCACAAGACTCGAACTCGCCGAACATCCCGACCTGAGCGCGGCCGGGCTCCGAGAACAGCCTGCCGGCGACCGGATGCCTGCGGACGGCCTCGACCATCTTGGCAACGGTCTCGATCGCCTCTTGCTTGAACACGGTCACGCCGCGCACCTCTTGGTCGTCTCTCCAAGCGCGTGCATCCTTGGTCCGGAAGTCGTCGTAGGGCGACGTGGTCCAGAGGTAAGGCGTGCCGAGGATCTTGTGGTCGAGCAGGCTGCCGAGGTTCATGGCCTCGGTGGGCTCCTTCTCTTCCTCAAAGCCAGCCAGCGCGTGCAGGGCAGACCGGGAGAACGCCTTGAGGCTGGAGATGTTGGTCGCGGGGTGGTTGCGGTAGGCGGTTACGTCGATGGGGTGAACGAGCTTCACAACGCACCTCCGGCCTTCGCCACCGCCCGAGCGATGCCACGCTTGTTTCGGATGACCCACTGCTGGATCTCCGGGGGAAGATCCTGAGTGGTCGGGTAGCTGTCGGCATCGGTCCACCACTCAAGATCGGTGGCGAGCTTTTTCAGCTGCGCGTAGGTGATCCCGATCTGGGCAAGGGTGGAATCGACGGTGTCCTCGGCCGGGGCGGGCTCCGGTGCGGGTGTGGGCTCCGGGGCGGGAGCGGGGGCGGGCTCAACAACCGCGACTGGTGCCGGCTCAGGCTCAGGCTCCGGCTTCTTTCTGCGGGGCTTGGGCTCAGGCGGCGTTGGGGTCACGTCCACGACCGTCGGCCGAACGACCTCTTGGGCCTGTGGCGTGTCTTGGATTTCTTCGGCGGTGTGCATACCCAAGGCGATCTCGGGCGCGTAGGCGCGGGTCCAAAACGCAGCGGCGCGGTACTGGAGCATCTGCTCCGGCATGGTCTTCCACTTGGAACCGTTCTTGGAGTACCAGCCCTCGGCCTTGGCCATGCCGATCGTCACCAAGGCGCCGACCAGTTCAAGGTTCCCCTCGCGCTCGACAGCGAAGGCGCGGCATCCCCAGTCGTCGGTGCCTTCCTTGCCCACCCAGCGGAATCGCATGGGGGAGAACCGGCCGCAGCTGTTGACGGTGGCAATCAGAAACGCGGCAGACCACGTAGGCTTGCCGTGGATGGGGACCATGGACTGCATCACGGCCATGACCGAGGCGCCGATGCGCTGGCTGAGTTCCAGGGCGATGATGCAGTTGCCGAGGTTGGCCTCGCCCCGGTAGCTGTCCGGGACGAGCGTGCTGGAGCACAGGGCCTTGGCCATGCGCTGCACTGAGACGAACGCGTGCTCCGAGGAGAAGGCGCTGAGAGGTTGGGATGGGTTTGATTGAACGGTGACTTGGAGGTTGCTCATACGGACTCACCGTATGGCAACTGGTGCAATGCGTCAAGCAGCTACCGCACTCCCCTTTGAAGTTTTTCACGGGCGTCGCGGCGGATTCGATCAGCGTTTTTGTCGATGAATTCAGCAGCCTGCTCGGGCTGCAATGCCAGCAGGCGCTTGGAGTTCTGCTCGATGAACTTGCGGTAACCCTGGCCAACTGTGCGTTGGTAGGCGTAGGCCTCGTCTCGGGTAAGCTCGCGGCGCGTGCCATTGTCGTTGACCTTTACGGTGATGGCTGGTGTCGGCATAAATATGCCGCGACTGGCAAGGCGGCCGAGCGTGTCCCAAGCTAGATCCTCGCGGCGTTCCTTGACCCAGCGGCTCCACGGATAGCGTTCGACGACCGCCGGCTCGCCCAAAACGTTCAGGATCGGACCCGGCCCAATATCACGGCGAGCATAGGGCACCTGCTGAAGGAAGTATTCGTAACCCAGATTACCGCCCTCGGCCTTGAAGATCGACGGATCGGACCAAGCATCGACCTCCTTCAGGATGTTGGGAATCAAAGATCCCGCCAGACGCGCTACGTAACGCGGCACCGCTTTTTCGATGACTTCGTTGGTGTCGTACTTGTACGCGTTGGCAAACCCAAGGAACTCTGTCAGGCCGGATATCGCCGACGAATCCTTGACGATCAAAAGCCCGGCAGCAGCTGCATCAAGCATCTTGTCGATGATGGATTCCTTGGACCACTTCTCCGGAGCAAACAACTGGCGATCGCGCAGTTCACCAACGGCGCCAAGCAGTCCGCCAAAACCCAGTTGTCGGTAGGACACATAAGTGTTGCCGAACCGGATCGAGTACGGCTGGCGCCCTTCCGCTAGCAGCTGCTTGCGCTTATTAGGATCGAGGGACTTGAACGACCCGGTGATGTCGATGTTGCGATCCTCCTCCTTGTCATCGTCGCCGAGGAACAACGCAGCTGCGAACGCGCCGAGAGCCGTGCCGATGGCTGCCTTGGCCAAAAGCAGATCGCGGCGGCTCTGGGAGTAGGTCAGCCCAAGCGGGCCTTCGGATTTTCCAGGCGCGGATTGAAACCAGCGCCACAGTGCCACCGGCGCCGCGTAGTTCAGAAGCTCGTTCGTGTAGTTGGCGGCGAAGCGCACGAAGTTGGTTCCGGTGACGAATTTCAGCGCGGGGAATTTGCGAGCGCCGGCGTTAAGAGCCTCATAGACGGCCCCCATGATCCCCTGCGGCACCTCGGTAAATGTCACCGACTCGCGGATCTCCTTGGCAGTCAGCAGCACCTCGGTAGGAATCTTGGACTCAATGATTTCGCGGGTCCGCTTGTTGACCAACTCCGGCCGCGTCCCTTCGGCGATTGCCTGATCGCGGGCGGCCGCAACTATGCCAGCATCCGGCATCAGGTATTTTCTGGCGGCATTGGAATCGTATTCCTTGCTTAGGGTGTAGGCCTTCGCAGTGGCGTCGGACATAAGGGCGGTGACGTGATCAAGCGCCTGGATTAGGCGGCTTACGTACTTCATCTGGCTGATGCCACGGGCAAACAGCTTGCGCGATTGACCGAGGCCCTCGAGCGCGTTGCCCGGTTGGTCCGGGTTAAAGTTGACAGAGCGGTAAAGCTCGCCCTTCCAAAGCATCGGCCAGAAGTCGCGAACGCCTTCCGCGAGGCCCTTGAGCGCACTGTAGGTGACAAGGCCTGCATCGCCCTTGGCCATACCAGCAAACATGGCCGTGTTCAGTGCGCCGTTGAGAATGTTCAGCGCGTTGTCTACTTGGGTGCGCGTGCCTGATAGCACGGCGGCGTACCAATAATCGCGCAGCGCGTCCCAAAACCGGACTCCGCCTTCGCGCTGCATAAGGCGGAACATCTGCTGGATGATCTCGTTGCGATTGATGCCTTGGCGGGACTGCGCGACCTTGGCCAACTCGGTGATCTTGCGGGCCGTCACCCCGTTGAGTTCGGCTACACCGAACTCCGGCGCCACGGCATCGCGGAACGCCTGCTCCCACAGCAGAGCGGTGTCCGGTCCGTCGAGGATCGAAAACGCCCCCGGCGTAGCGCGGGCGATGTTCGAGTACCTTAGAATGCGCGGAAGAGCGCGGAAGAGTTTTTCACGGTTGTCCGCCTTGACCGTCGGCAGGGGCACCTTCTTGCGGAACTCCGCCCGAAAAATCTGGTTACGCTTTTGTTCCCACGCCGTCGTCAGCAGATTGGTGATCTCCGCGATGCCAGCAGGGCTCAGGTTTCGCAGGCGGGGGTCGGCCAGGATGATCTGAAGCATCTTCTGGCGGATGCTGCCTTGGGTGTCGATGGCTTTGGTCAGTATCTCAGACCACCGGATTTCAATCGGGCCTTCTCCGGGAGCGCCCGGGACCTGCTTGATCTTGCGGAACTCGCGGGCAAACACCGCGTCTGCCCGCTTCATGGTTTCGCGCATCTGATCAACGGCTTCCCGGCCTGACTGGAGAAGCCATTGGCGAACCTGCTGGGAGACGAATTGCGGGAACGGTATGGCCTCGGCTTGGCGCTTGCGGATCAGGTTTCGGTAGATGAGCGCAGGCTGAAGCCACCAGTACCGCTCCTGCGAAAGTCGCCGGGCGGCCATGGCCTTGCCGGTGACAGCACCCAGCTTGACTTCGGCGTTGGCGATGCGCTCCTGTAGATTAAGGGCGCGCAGCAGGTCCACGTCGTTCTTGGCGCGGGCAACCTCTAGTTCGCTGCGTTGGAGCAGTTCGGAGAGGACGTACTCGCGAAACGCGTTGTCGATGTCTGCGGTCAACGTAACCTGAAATGCGCGCTCCAAGTTGCCCTTGAAGAAGTCCACCCACTTCTTGGCCTCTGCCGCCCAGTTCTCGTCAGTGTCGCGTTCGATGTCGCCAATGAACAGACCTCGCGAGGGAACGATTTCGGCGGGGCTTGGAGGCTGCGGCAACGCCGGGGCGCCGGCAGGGATCTCCTGATTGGGAACACCCTTGATGAACTCCTCGAAGTTCGCGGCCGTCTCCGGCTCGTTTTGCAGCTGGATGTGGGACTTGATGTAGTCCATGCCAGCATCGCGAGCAGCCAGCCAAGACTTGGTTTTTTTGTAGATCGCCAGAGCGATGCGGGCGGCCTGATTCAGAACCGCGTTGGAAAGCGCCGTGACGGCCTCGAAGGCTTTGCCCTTGGTGTCGGTGGCGGCGATGACCTTCTGGAGGATGGCTTCGACGGAGTCGGGTTGGGTGCCACGGATGTCGGCGGTGCTGGATTGGAATCTGCGAGACAGCGGAATGACGTTGCCGGCGTCGTCGCGGGTGACTGGGTCGGCGGATTTGATTTGTTCCGGGTAAATTACAGATACAACATCAGACGGAACGAGGTCTGCCTGAAATGTCGAATCAATCACATTTTTGACCAAGACCGATTGAGCGCCTTCGTTGAGCGCGTTCGCGACTTGGTCATAAACCGATCTCCAGGTCTTTCCATTAGCGTTAATGGTGACCTGTTTTCCGGGAGCACCAAAGTTGATGTAGAGCTTCTTGACGTTTTCGCCATAGCTCTCTGCTACATCCGGGTCGCTCGAAACGAAAATGGGAGCCGCACCTGGAACGTCTCGACGCAACATTCTTCCGCCTGTTGTCGTAGCACCAACGTCTTCGTACTCAGTCCACACGGCGTTGGTTCCGTGGTAATATGGACGGGCGTCATACCCAGCCGCCTTCGCCGCCTCATCGACCATCCTCTGGGCCGTCTCCATGTCACCAGCGGCGACAGCTTGTGTGTACTGCGCGTCTTCCACCAACCGCGCCTCAAGCTCCTGATCATTTGCCGTGTCGTTCGGTAGCTGTTGGCGAGCCTCTGCAATCGCCTGACGGATTGCCTGCTCAACCGCGACGCCGGCTTGGATCAAACGCTTGGCGATCTGCAACGCGAGCTTTGCCAGCGGCGTCAGAAACAACGGATCGGAATACTGGTTTTCTGACAGGCCCTTGTTGATCCGGTCGATGGTGTCGATGGCGGATTGGGCGGAGACAGCAAAACCCGTATCCGGCTCCATCGCCCACGTTGGCACCTCGTACTTGTCGAGGCGCACCGGCATTATCAGGCCCTTGACTCCAGGTGCCAGCAGCACGCCTGCATCAGTTTTCAACGAACGCCCCGACTCGTCGCTGACCGCAAGATCGAACTCGGCAACGCCGACGCGTCGCATTGCCTGCACGATGTCAATAAAACGACGAATGTTGTAGCCCGTCAGCACCTTGGCCCCGCGCCGCACGTTATGTGAGTAGCTTGTCTTGCCTTGTACTTCTGAAAACACGCCGATGGAACCGTCGCGGTTAAGGACCACCTGCGCGGTTGCGTCGCGGACCGGATCGCGGGAATCAGGATCCAACGCCGCCTGATTGGCCTGCGTCAGCACCGTAAAGAGCCGCTCGGTGTTGATCTTCGGCGAAACGATGGTCGTGGTTTGCGGAATGACTTGATCAACGTTTGGGTACTTGGTGTCGAAGACCTTCGGTTTTCCGGTTTCATCGACCGTGATCGGCTTGGCGGTTGTGCCGCCGGCGTTCACGTTTATCTGGAGCAACGTCTTGCCATCAGTTGCGACAATCCGATTGCCGTCCGAAAAAATCGCCGTAATAGGTGCGTCTTTGCGTTGGGATGGGTCTGCCGCCATTTCAGCGCCAGACTTCAGGGCGTTTTTCAGCGTCAGCGTTCCAAGACGCAGAGCCTGCTTGGCTTCCGTCCGCATTTTTGGTTCGCCACCAAGTGGGCTTACCGGAAACTGCTTGGCGAGATCCTTGAAGCGAGTCAACGCAGCCTTGTAGTTGAGCAGCGTAAACTCGCCATCTCCGGGAACGGTGATGCGAATGGTCTCCGAGGTCGCCTCTTCGGGCGCAGCGGCGATAGCCTCGTCGATCTGTGCAAGCAGGAATTGTTTCTGGGCTTTCGGAGCCAGCGGTTCGGTGGCCTGCTTTTCGGCTGGAGGGGTTTGGACCTCTCGCGCTTGGGCAGGGGCAGGCTCTGTGGCCGGTGCGGTGGAAATAAGTTTGGCAGGCGCAGCCGCAGCCGCCGCAGCCGCCGCCGGCGCCTTCCGCCGCTTCTCCAACTCTCTGTTCAGGTAGCTCGCAAACTCACCAAACGCGTCGGTCGTGTCCTCGGCGCTTCCCATGGACTTCTGAACCCTGGCGATCTCAGCAGCGTCTCTGGCTGTTATGTGGCCAGCGGCAACCGCCTTCTTGACCATCGCACGCAGCTTGGCCGGCGATTCAAGATTCGTGATCGCGCCGTCTACATCTTCGATAAACGCGGCGAGCTTCTCGTTAGGGTCGGCTGCGGGGGTGGGGGCTAGAGTGGGCGCAGGCGCAGGCGCTGGGGCTGGAGCAGGAGTTGCTGTAACCTTCACCTCCGGTGTCGTGATCGCCACCGCCGACACAGTCAACGCGGCCGGCTTTTGCGAGGTGCCCCCCTTTGTCTGCGATGCTAGTTGCTTTAGTTCAGCGCGAACCTTCAGCCCGTGTTGACGGACTTGCTCGGGAGTCATCCCTGATTGCTCAACAGCCCACTTGAGGTAATCAGCGTCGCGCTTTGATGGAACCTTCTGTGTAACAATGAACGCGGCCAGATCGAAGTCGCTGTCAAACCTCGGCAGATAGGCATCCATCGAGATGTTGTAGCGCGGCTTGGCGCCAGCGAGATCCTTGGGGAGCTTCGCGGATTGAACAGCTGGGGTTGCAGGCGCCGGGGCAGCCTCCGGCACCACCTCCGCCTTTACCTGCTGGACTTCTTCCGGGGTGACTTGGGCTTCGGCCCCGGCTCCTTCGGGAGGCCGCTCTCCTTCAGCCACTTCCGGCAGTTCCACTTGGACTTCGGGTTGCGGTTCTTCTCGGCGAAGCACGCCTTCATCTGCGCCTTGTTCTTGAATGGCACTGGGTGTGGGGGTTGATATTTCTGTAGGTATGCCCAGTCGGGCACGGTAAGCGGACAACGTGATGCTGTCGTCCTCGGTGAGCGTGCCAGCAGCCTCCTTCTCGATCAGCGAATCGAGTTCGGCCTGCTCGTCGGCCTCGAGTTCTCCGGGTGCGACAGCGACGGCAGGAGTGGGCGGCGTGGGTGCAGGGACAGGGGCAGGGGCAGGCACCGGCGTGGGAGCGGCGGCGGCCGGCGTGGCCGGCGTAGGTGCAGGAGCAGGGGTCGGGGTGGTTGGCACCTCATCCGGCATCGGAATCCCAAGCTCCCGCGACCTTTGCAACACCTCTTCCGGCGTGATCTCAGGCTCAATGTCAATCGGGCCGGCGGGTTCGGGGCCGTCTTGGATGCCGGCCAACGTCGCCGTCGCACGGGGCAGCGGGTTGGACGGGTCCGCGCCTGTGGCCTCGGCGACCGCGTTGGCAGCGCCGAGATTCTTCCGAGAACCAACCGTTCCGCCGACAAAACCGCCGGTAGCGGCTCCAATAAATCCGGCTTGGGCGACGCCATCCATGACTCCGCGCTCGGGGTCATAGGTGACTTTTGCCGCCATGTTTCCAAGCGTTTGCTCAAGCGATTCTTGGAGCCCCTCAGTCGCGACGCCTTCGATGCCGCCACGGATCATGTTCTGCGTGCGGACGCTGGCAGCCTTTGGTATCATGCGTTCCGCAATCTTTGACCCTATGCCGCCGATGGTTGGGCGACCGCGCCCAATACGTCCAACGCGGCCGGCCAGACCGAGTGCGCCCTCGGTGACAGCACCGATTGGCGCGGTCAGAGCAAACGCCGTGGCTTCAATTTCTGGCAACTGAGAGCGCAACTCGTCTGCACCGGCAAAATCCCCGATCGCCAATCGTTCCGCGATGCGCTTATTGATGGTTCGACGCGCATCTTCCAATGCCTCTTGTCCTGCCGACAGACCGTAAACCCCTCCGGCTGCAAACGGTCCCCCGACAAGAGCAGCTGGCACTAAGCCCGCAACAGATCCAACGCCACCCATGACTTGTCCGGGAATGGTTTCTGCGGCCCCTGGGATGGACGGTAACCCTTCAGCAATTTCAGTCAGTTGCTGGCCCGTTTGAAAAATCGAGGTCTGCTCAACTGGAACTGGAGCCGGTTTTTGAATCGGAACCCCGGTTTCAGGGTTCACCCAGACCGGGATTCCGGTCTCGGGATTGACATCCGGAGGCTGTAGCCACTCCATGACGTTGGCCGCGCCTTTGAGTGCTGATCCAAGCATTCTGCCAGCGGCGCGAGGCGCTTCGTAAAGCTGCCCTCCAACCGTTTCCAGCGCCCCGTATTGCCCCAGCTGAAACTTGGTCCTCTCCTCGCGTTCGGTCTCAGCAGCGAGTTCATCCCTCCGCTGCTGAAGCAGTTTTTGGCGGATCGCTTGGTAGTTCTCGCGGGCGTACTGCTGCGCCTGCTCCTCAGTGACATCGTCTGGAAAAGCGACAGCCCCCAGTTCCCGGCCGAAGTCGATCTCGATAGGCATGGGTCAAAGGTCAATCGGGGCGCGGCCGCGAGGCAAACGCATAATGGTGTCAAATGACCCGGGCATTTGACCCAAGGGAATGCTGTTGGTGCCAGCAGCAGTTGGGACGCCTGCCCCCTGCAACGCCTGCCTTAACTCGTCCGCGTCCAAGCCGCGCAGGCTCTCTGGAGAAACCGGCGAGACCGGCGCCAGCGAGTTGACAACTGGAGGCAGCGCGTTGGTGCGAACGCGTTGGGTAATCGGAGGCAGATTTGTCAGAACGCCGATCGGCGTGACGCGACGGTCGCGTGCGGCGGCCTCGGCGCGGTTTGCGGGAACGGGCTCGGAGGGGGTCATGCCAAGAGCCTCCTTGCGAGTTTTGCGTAGCACATCCAGTTGCGCCTTGGCCTCATCCGGCGTGAGCCCCGCGCTTTCGCCATAAAATCCAAAGGCATCCTTGCGGACTTTGATGTTGCCTTGATCGTCTTCGTAGACGTTGACCTCAACATCCTTCCCACGACCGGCCAAACGCTTGAGTTCCTTTTCCGCCTCGTCGATGTCGCTGAAGGGATCGGGCTCCTTATCGACCGACGCAAGGCGTTCGGCTTGCAATGCGCGGGCCGCCTCAGGCGTCAAGTCGATCGAAACCTCTTCGCCGCCGGGGGTGGTAAACTTCACCGTGCCTGCCTTTTTTGGTTTTTCGGCGGCCGGTGCCGGAGCCAAAAAGCGACGGCCACCAACCGATCTAATTTCACCCCCCGGCGCTGGAGCCACCGGCGCTCGCATAGCGCCAGAAAAAATGTCAGGAGTCGAAAGATCTTCGATTTGACTTACGACCTCAGGCGGCAGTTCCTGGTCAACGGGTACATACCCGCGCCGGATCATGGCAATGGTTTCTGCTCGCTCATCGGCCAACCGTTTGGCCGTGCCGCGAATCCTTCCGGTCTGGTACGCGGGACTGGCAACGATTTCAGGTGCTAGCGGCGGCTGGGTGCCGTAAAGAGCCGCAAGCTCACCCTCGGCGGCCGCAGTCTGTTCTCCCTGCAATCGGCGATCGCGCCTCAAGGCGGAGGCTGCATAATCAGGGGTTCCGTCGGCCAGTACTAGGTCCTGCCCAAACATTGCAGCTGCTTGGTCAAATCGCGCTCTCAACTGCGCCTCGCGCTGGGCCTGCCGTTCATCAATCAACTCCTGATAATACCTCTCGCGCACTCGCGCCTCTTCCTCCCGCTGCTTGATGGCATCCTCACGGCCTTGGGCGGCGAGCTTTGCTGCTTCAGCGCGTTGACCAACAAGGTCCTGATAATACCTCTCGCGCACTCGCGCCTCTTCCCGCCGCTGCGCGATGGCATCCTCACGCGCCTGACGTTGGTTGGCCAGCTGCACGCCGGCGAGGTACGACTGTCCGATGTTTTCGAGTCCTGAGAAGGGGTTGGCCATAAATTATCCTGCGTCAACGATTCCGAGTTCAGGCCCAGAACCAGTCCCGACACCGGGTCCGGACCAATTATTTCCACCGCCACCACCGCCAGTTTTGAAGCCACCCTGTCCAAGCGCCCCAAATCCTAAGTTGGTGAGACCGGAGCCAAGGGACCCCAAGTATCCAGTCGCAATTCCTCCGGCGCTTGGCATGGTTGTGACACCCATAAGACCGGCCTGCTTCTTGGCGCGCTCCTCTGCCCGAATGTTGGCAATCATCTGCGGTGTAAACTCGTAGTTCGCCATTTGCGCGAGCGGCGTCGTTCCAAGGATGTTGGCAAACTGTTGACCTCCCGCCTGCTGCAATGCGAGCGACGTGCGGCCAATGTCTCGGGCTGTAAGGTTGGCTGCGGCTTGGCTTCCGGCGTAACCTCCCGCCAGCGATCTCGCAGCAGCCTGCCGCTGCACCTGTGCCAGCACGTCGGGCGGCAACTCACCCCGCAGGAGCGCCAATGCATTTTGTGTCCGCTGAGCTTGCGCCTCTTGGTAGCCCGGCACCTGAATGCCAAGCGACTCAAGGAGTTGAGCGCGGGCAAACGCATTGCGTTGAGCCTCAAGCTCGCGGGTCCTCGGTGTTAGCTGTTCGGCTTCGCCAATGGCCGAAGCAATATCCAACCCGGGCATATTTGCTGCTGCGCGTGCTGCCTTGCGATCCTTGCTGGCCTGATTGGCGCCAACTGCCGCACCAATTCCACCCACCGCAAGACCTGTTCCAACAACCGCTGTGGCTACGAATGACATGGTAAGTATTGGTTTTGCCTCACGTAGGTGAGGTCGTTCAAAAGCTCTTCGTGATCGGTCTTGTTATCAAGGTTGAGATGAACCGTGGTCCACACCGTGTCTTCATGGATCAGCAACACGCGCCTAGTGCCTGGTTTAGTGATGCCAGAGTAGGGCGCCGTGTAGGTGACGCATCCCTCGTTCTCGCTGACCACAGTGACCTTGCCTCTGGTGATGAAGAACGGGTTGTCAAACTTGTGGATCCGGCTGGTGATCACCGACCCCGCCGGCATGAAGATTTCCCGCACGTACATCCCCTCCGGGAACGTGTGCTTCAACGGACACTCCTGCGGCGGCAAGTTCGCAACGAACGCCTCCCAGCGATCGAGCCTTTCGTCGAACGACACGCTTTCGGTGGCCAGAAAATCCAGCCACGTCACAGGTTGTGTCGGGGCGACCTCCATCAGATAAACCCTCCAAAACGATACTCGATCTTGGCTGATCCAAACGGCTGCACGTTGATCACGCTGCGCTCGTTCGGGCTGTAGGCTTCCAACTCGTTCCGCAGAGCACGGAGCGCCAGCTGGATCTCGCGCTCGGCCTCGGTGTACTGGTTGCGGTCCTCCTTCTGGATGGCCTTCATCATGTGCTTCACGGCCTGAAGGTTCCCGATAAACAGCCAGTCCGAGTCCACGACAGCTGGGATGAATTCCAAGCGCACGATGGCCTCGACCACCGTGTTCGTGCAGGCTTCATCGGCCGGCACGCAACCGTCACCGTGGTCGATGCAGTCGTTGAGCGCGCCCCCGTTGCAACCGTTTGCGCCACAGACCTCCGGCATATTGATCAGGTACGTCCGGCGATACTCCGGGTTCTGCTCGCTGGGACCCCAGATCGCAATCTGCGTCTGGACCGCCGTGGTCGTGTTGTAGGCGACGATCGTCAGGCTGCCTTGGGTCAGCGGTTTCTGAGCGCCGGTCAAACCCGGCACCTTGAAGGTGTTCGTGGTCTCGACGTAGGCGGTCACTGCCGGGTTCGGCAACGTGACATACTCGCCCCAAACGTATTCGCCGGTGACCGCATCGAGCGTCCGAATCGGTTGGCCCGTGCCAGCATCTAACCCCTGGAGCAACACGCGCTTGCCGGCGTCAGCGGTCAAGCTGGGGTAGACGCGGATCTTGGATGCGCCGGTGAAGTCCCGGTACTGGTAGACCATGCCGCGATCCAGCAGCTGGTCCTGCTCGCAGCCTTCGCGGCCACACCCGGTGCGTGGCGCCCGTTCGTCGGCCTGAAACTCATACCATTGATTGCGAACAGGTATATTGTAGCCGCAAAGGTTCATCGTCTCGACCGTCTTAACCTCACGTGGCCAAGTAATGCAGCCAGCGGTCACGCAGACCCGGAGCTTTTTATAGGTTCCCCACCACTTGCCCATTTCCGCCAGCCTTGCCTGCGCCTCGTTGAGCAGCTGGACGAAGCGGTCGTCGCACGTCGCCAGACCGACGGCCTGAGGAATCGTGGAGTTCTTGGCTTGGGCGAGGGTCTTTCTCATGTCAGCGGATGGCTCGGGCCATGACTTTCCATTTGGCTTCGGTGATGACGGTTAACACGCCGGTAGTTTTGTGGTTTACGGCCAATCCTGCCACCTGATCGCTTCGTACAAGCCCTATGGTCGTAGTATTTGAGTACGAGGTTACCCGAAGATCACTTTCTGATAAACCTGACCGCAGAATGCTGCCGACTGAGATGTAATCTCCACCAGCCGGATTGACCCCCGCATACCCCGCATCCCCGCCTGCGTCCGTGCAGATAATTCCGATGTCCCAGGTGAGCGGATCCACACCCAAGCCGTGCGAGAACGTAACCGACGCGCCCGCCGCCGGAATCGCCTGATAGTTTGCCACTGGCGTAATGTACCCCGACTCCCAAACCGTGGCCGGAGTTGAGTTGGTCCGCAGGAACTGGCGGTCTGTTCCCGGGGTAAAGGCGGACGGCCCAATGTTTAACCCTGGATTCAGCAACTGAAAACGCGTGCCGTCGTAGACCACAACGCACATCTGACCGTTTACAATGTCGTTGGCCGCAAGCGCCGTGGTGCCGAACTTTGTGATCGCCTTTGCAGTAAAGCCATCAACCGAAAGAGTGCTTGCTCCCGTATTGGCGGCGGCAGCCTCAAACGCGTAGGCCACTCCTGTGCGGTAGGCTTGGTTGATGCTTGGCGAAGGTGGCGTTAAGGTTAGCGTGTAGGCGTTTAAGGCGCCTCCACCGATTCCATAGGTAAACTGAGTCGTAAGGCGCGCCCAGCCTGCTGCTGCCGTGTTGTATTTTAAGACTTCGACCGGGCTGTTGCTGGCATCTAAACGTAGCCAGTAAAGCGCAAGGTCAAAGGGTGCGACCGCATTGGCTGCCCATTCTGCCGGCGCATTGAACTGCGCGATCAGAGCGGCCGCGTAGGCCTCTAGGCGTTCCTGCTCCGAGGCGTAGCAGGCAGGCGGCGGCAAAGTGCCGGCAGTAAGGTTTATCTCAGGCATGGCTAGATGCGGTAGGCGTAGTCGTTTGGCTTACACGGGCCTGGGTCGCATTCAAGACCCAAACAGCCCTCAGGACAATCAAAATAGAAAAATTGGTCTAGCGGTGCAACGCAGCGCGTTGGGCGCCCCTGCAAAAACAATCCGCCGAAGGTGCCCCCATTGTTGACAACCAGTCCGTTGCCGCTCAAGCGGCGCACGGTGTTGCATCCAATCTGGATGTCGTCCACGTACCGAAAGAAGTTGCCGACCTCCGACGTGAACGCAACGTCAGGTCCCGGGCTCGCGCAGGTAAACGTCGTCGCGGTCGGCGTGCCTGTCACAATGATCTCGTCGTTGAAGCTAGAATCGCTGAAGCCCTCGACCGTGGCGTGCCAGTTCAACTGGAGATGGTGCGCCTTGTTGGTTGTGTAAGTGGCCACGCCAGCGGTGCGTTGGAACCCAATCGGGCGAACCTCCCACGGGAACTGAATGGGTTCATTGATTCCAACGCAGGAGTTGGCGCCGCCGAGTATCGTCGTTGATGTCCCGGCGTTAGCCACGGTGAACGTCGTCGGCGATGGCGTGCTGGTGACCGTGAAAACGCCATTGAATGTGCCGTCTGGAACGCTAACGACAGAGACCGTCATGCCTGCCTGAAGCTCATGCGCCGAAGCGGTCGTGTGAGTGGAAATGCCAGCAGCCCGCGTGGAAGTTGAAATCGGCACTCGGTAGTCCGTCGGGTAGTACCATTCAGACCGATCCACGTCGTGGTTGTTGATCAGGAAAGGAGCGTCGAGGGGTGCAAACGCAGTCTGGTAAAACCAAGAGTTGGGTCCGGTCAGCAGCACATCGTTGTTCTCAATCAACATTGATTTGTGCGCGGCCGTGTTGACCGAAAAAAGCTGATCAGATGTCAACCTGTACCAGTCCTGAACAACCAGCGCAACAAACGCCGAAATGTTGTAGCATGAATTGCGGTGAATGTGTGTCCGGTAATGATAGAACGAATCAACGTAGAAGCAGGTGCCTGTAAAATTATCGAAGTTGTTGTCGCAGATCTCCGCGCCGTCGGTGTCTCGAACGGTTATTGCCGTTACTGGACTTTGCTGGTTGATGACATTCGATCCGCCAGTAATACGATTTTTCTCAAATACGCAGCCGCTGGCGAAAATGCGCTGGGCGCGCAGCATAATGACGTTGCCGTCAAGGTAGAGGCCGGGGAGAATGTCGGGGCCGGGTGCGGCAACTGTAAAACGCTTGTTGTCTGGCACTGAAACTATTGCTGATTTAGCGTAAACAAGCGGAAAATTGCTGACAGACGTATTTGGGACGTTTGGCAAAACTTGAGAGACGGTAAAATTGAAGTCGTCGATAATTGCTAAGACAACAAATGTTCCGTTGAAGGACCCATCAAACGTAATTCCACTGATTGTGACTTGTTCGCCGGTGTTAACAAAGTGCCTTCCCGCTGTGGTGTATGTAGCAATGCTGGCGTTTCGTTGTACAAAAGAAACGTAGGTCATCGAAACGCTTGCCACATCCCCAACCCGCAACGTGTGCTGCATGACGCAGGTAAAGGTGGCAATGCCCGCCGACCTTGAAACGACGTTGATTGGGTTCTGCAACGCGGAATACCCGCCGATCGCGCACTGAGTGTTGGACTCGGCCTGGCCGGGGTACAGGACGCTCTGGACAAAGTTCCTGCCTTGATACCCGAAATCGACGTTTTTGACCGTAGCGCCCTTGGTCATCGGCGCGACATCCATGGACAGAAACGATTTGAGTAGGAACGTCTCCGCGTCTGCAATTCCAACTCCAAAATCGTAGAACTGAAGGTTTTGGAATAGGCCGTTTTCGCCAGAGTGATTGATTCCGGCCACCGTGATCAGCGAATTGACCCCCGCCTTGGTCTGCGGTGTCAGCGGCACGTCTGGGGCGGTCCATGCACGGGCGTTTTCGGAAATTACCTTGTAGACAGACCCGCTGTCCCCGACGACTCCGGTATTCGGGCCTACGTTTGCACAGTTGAACTGATTTGGTGATGGAATGCTTGTAATCACGAACGTACCGTTTAGCGTAGCGTCCGCAAACCCTAAAATGACGACCGTGTCTCCAGGTGCAAACGGGTGCACCAGCGAGGTGTCGTAGGTTGCCACGTTGGTCAACCGTTCGTACCCTAGCATCGAAAACACGGTCGCTGTTCCAGCGTTTAGACAATATGCCTCAAGTGTTACGGGAACAAATCCTGCAACAATGAATGTTCCATTTAAATCTGGGTTTGTGAACCCAGTGACGGTGATGGTGTCGTTTACTGTAAAACCATAGTTCCACTGCGGGTGCTTCGTGTAGATAGCATACCCAAATTGATTGATTCGCCCTTCGATCAACACCACCCGCAAATCCCTTTGAAAACTCTGAGCAGTCAAATTGACAATTTGACCGAAACCCCCAAATGTAAGATCGTTTGACGTGCCTGTAGTAATTACGTTACTGATGTACTGGTTGTAGGCGCTAACATTGGTGTATGGTGCCGGAATAACGGGAGGAGTGTACGATGGAGGAGGCAATGCGTAAAATTGAGTAAATTGAATGCCGGGATCGTACAGTGGCACCTCGGTGTAATAAGTGTTGATTCCGTTGACGCGTTCAACCGCAGTGATTTTTTCGTCAGCGATGGAGTTGTTCGTGTAATTGCCATCGAAGGTGATCCCCTCGATCACCGTGTTTTTGCAGTTGAGTCCGAAAACTGGAACTCCTGGATAAGATCCCGGCGACCCGACAGCCGTTCCGGATCCAGGATAATCGCCGGTCACCTTAAGCATCTGGATGTTGAAGCCAAAGGTGTCTCCTCTCTTGGTCGATGCTCGATCCGCGAACTTAACGATCGTTTTGCCGATCCCCTTGCCAGTAAACACGATGTTGTTGATGACTCCGTTGAACGGCGGAAATCCCATTATCAACGACGACGTGTAACCGCCGCCAATCAGGTTGATCCAGCCATCTTCGACGACCAGAGCGGAGTTTGGTCCCGGCACCGTGGCGGCAAACGTAGTCGGGGTTGGCGTTGCCGTAACGGTAAATCCAAACTGGAGTGGCCCTGTACCGTTAAACGTCGAGTCGGTGAATCCGTACAACGTAATTTTTTCGCCAACAACCAACCCGTGTGGGGTTGAGGTCGTAAAGGTTGCAATATCGCCGAATCGAAACCGATTAATGATCTTCGCCCCTGGGCTCGATCCAAGCAGGAACGTGCCCTCCGGGAAGTCGCAGCGTTTTGCGGCCTGCAAGCACTCGTTAATCGCCCACGCGCTGTTTCTAAACCCGCAGGGATCAGCGCCGTAATCGACTGGGTTGGATGATGGCATATCAGGCTGAGAGTAGCGGGCAGGCGACGCGACTGAGGTCCCCGTAAAGATCCTCTTGAAGGCGTTGAGCAACCATCGCCACACGCTTGAGGCGAAACCTGCCCGTGTTGACGTAGCGGAGTTGGAACTCATAACCATCTCGGGTGAACCCTCCGGTCTGCACGTCGCACTTGTCCGGAGGCTGCGGAAGCGCGATGCGGGACCGGGCGGGCGGCTGGTAGTATTTGACCTCTTGGCAGCTGATCACCGCCGGCGGGCAGGAAATTTCCCCGGGCTCGCAGTTTCGGTACTTCGCGCAGTCCTTAAACTCTGCCCATGGCTGCCAGCACTCGCTTTCGTTTGCCTTAAAATAGACCTTGGATTCGATGTTGCCCATTACTTGGTCATACCACTGCTCCGCGCTCACTAGGCGCTTCTTGTTGGCGGGCTCGGCAAACGTCAGCGATCGGGTTTCAATGGTCCAGTCAATCGGGGCATCATCAAACCCGTCAAAGTCGAACTGGCCGTATTTAGTGACTTCATACAGGCCGATGTTGCCTTGATTGAGGCCAAACACAAAACACTGTTCCGTGCGCCGAACGCGAATCGTTACCATCTGGAACACGTCTACGCCGGTCCAGACGCCCTCCCATGCCGGCGGGATTTTGCGACCCATTCCGGAAACGAGATCAAAGTCCATAACCACCATGCCGCTGTGGACAATGCCACGGTTGTTGACCTTGCGCGGCTGGATGGTCATTAGCATCCGGTTGTCGAAGTTCACGGCAGACGCGGCCGTAAGGTAGTATTCCGTGTCGTAGGCCAAGGCACGCACGACCTGCCTGCTGATCGGGGTGTTACCGAACTCGGTAAAGTCCCGCCGGGCGTAAATCAGGGATCGGATGCCATCTTGAGCGCGAAAGAACAGGTCGCCGTTCACTGGCACGATGGATTCGTGGTTGAACGAGCCGAAGTTTAACAGGGCGAACCGCTGGATCGGATAGTCAAGGTCTTTCCACACGTCGCGATCAACAGGCGCGTTAAACGCGTAGGTCGCGGTGGGCGTAAAGACCAGCAGGTCCCCGTCTCCAAGCGCGGTATCAAGGTTTGCTGCAAACGCTAGCCCGGTAATCGGTCCGTTAGAGACGGCAAAGGCGCCACCCTCATTGAGGAACGTGTTCTCGGTGAATCGAATGACGCTGTTGCGGCCATAAGCTAGGTCGCTGTAGACAAGATCTCCACCAAAGTACTCAGATCCATTGGCTACCCAAAGTCTGCCCTTGCCGTAGCACATAGGGCCGCCAACGGGAACCTCTTCATTCGTTGCCCGGCGCAACGCTGATCCGTTGTAAAGAAACGGAGGCGACTGCTGATCCTGAATGATTAGCCAGTTTTCAGCCTGTTGAAAAAAAACGTGCGTAGCCTGCGGGTTGTTGGTCAACAGCTGGTAGCAGTTGAACGGTGGCCCAAGCAACGGCCCTGCATCAATGCCTGGGGAGAACGTGGTGAAGGTCGTTGGACTTGGGACGGTCTCGACAACAAAATCACCAAAGAACCCGGCCGGAAAAAACGCACCGGGCGGTTCAACCAAACGAACCACCATGCCAACCGAAAGGCCGTGGGGACCGTTGGTAACGTAGGTCGCTACATTGGAAACGCGGCCGCGAGTCAACACCTGAAACGTGATACCTATCGGAGTCAAGTCGGACACCGCAAAGCCATTGTTGATGTCGATCTGAAAGACCTTGCCGCCTATTGACGCAAACAAATATGGGTCTCCCGCATCGGTGATGTAGGTCCCGCAGCCTTGAAAAAATCCCTGCAAAAACGCCTGTTGGACAGTCGCGTTGTAGTATCCGTTGTTGTAGACGACCGATGGGTCCGGGAAGGTCAAGTTCTTTACCCAGATCCCTGGCCGTGCCTTGGGAAACCCGCCGCGCACCGTCGTGTTGACCGCCCAGGCCAGCTGGTTAGGTTGGATCAAGGACGGCGAAAATCCGCTGTCAACCCCGCCCTCAGCGGTGAGCAGGCCGTCTACAATACGATTTTTTTCGGCGACCATAGCGCTTGAACCGATTAAAAACCTATCCCAGCATTCCCGCAAGATGAATGAAAGCGCCGAGTACCTGTCCATACCATGGCGTACAAAAGACCGCTTCCTGATTGAGGCCGAGATGGTCCGCAAAGGCGGTTACATCAATCACGGCGGCGTCAGGTATGGGCTCGGCAAATACCACCACTTTCGGCAGGCCATGACGGCCCTCTGGCCGCACTTCGACTGGCATGACTGGTCCGACCTGCTGATTCGCACGTTCGTCGAAAACCAAGAGGTCGGCATCATGGGGCCAGGTTCGTCGGGCAAAACCTACAACTCGGCGGCCTACGGGCTTTGCACGTTCTATATCTACCCCACCGGAACCTCGATCATCATGTCATCGACAACCCGTGAAGGTCTTCAGCTGCGAATCTGGGGTTCGATCAAGGAGCTTCACAACAAGGCCAAGGCCAAGCGCGAGTGGCTTCCGGGACGCGTAATCGAAAGCCGGTTTATCTTGACCAGTTCCGATGAGGAAGCCGAGGCGCAGGACTTCCGCGACGGCATTATTGGGGTTGCGTGCAAGGTCGGCGGCACCTTTGTCGGTCTGTCAAACTACGTCGGCCTCAAAAACGATCGGGTCATGCTCATCGCCGACGAGGCGTCGCTGATGGGTCGAGGGTTTCTCGATTCGGTGGCAAACCTTCGCAAGAACCCGGAGTTCAAGTTGATCGCCATGGGAAACCCCAAAGACCGCAACGACGCGCTTGGCGTGGTTTGTGAGCCGCACTCGTCTATCGGCGGGTGGGAGGGTCTTGAGTACCTCGAGCAGACGCGCACCTGGAAAACGCGGGCGCTTGGAGGTGTGGCGGTCCAGCTGTGCGGCTACGACACACCGAACGCAAAGTTTCCAAAGGGCACCAACCCGTACCAAGGCATTATTACGCCAGAGCAGATTCAGGCAGACCTCGATTACTACGGCCGGGACTCGTTGCAGTTCTCGATGATGAATCTGGGGCTTCTGCCTCGAGACGGTGGCACTAGGCGCGTCGTCACGATGTCGCTGTGCGAGCAGAATCAGGCGTTCGATGACGTAGTCTGGAACCGCGCCGACAAGATCACCCGGGTCATTGGCATCGACGCCGCCTACTCAGGCGTGGGTGGCGACCGTTGCGTCATCACAGACCTTCAGTTCGGCGAAAACTCAAGCGGGCAGGTGGTGCTGGCATTTGCCGAGGCGCCCGTTGTCGTCCCCGTAACCGCTGTCAAAGCCCAGCAGGCCGAGGAGCAGATTGCCGAGTACGTCATGCTCTACTGCAAGCAGCGCAACATCCCGCCTGAAAACGTCGGCTTCGACTCGACGGGCAGAGGAACGCTGATGTCCGCGTTCGCCCGCCTCTGGTCCCCGCAGGTCGTCCCGATCGAGTTTGGCGGCAAGCCGCTTGATCGCCCGGTTCGCAAGGGAGATGCGAAGACCGAGCGGGAAGCCTACGGCAAGATGGTGACGGCACTCTGGTACTCGTCACGCCTGCTGATTGAAAGCCGCCAGCTGCGCCGCTTGTCCCGGGAGGTAGCCGAGGAAGGCTCGATGCGCGAATGGGGCATCGCCCGCACTGGACTGATCGACGTGGAGCCAAAGCAGAAAACCAAGGAGCGCATGGGGCGATCGCCTGACCTGTGGGATTCGTTTGTCGTGGCACTCGAAATGGCACGGCGCACAGGTTTTGAGATTGCAGGCGGACAGGGTGTCGGTATTGTCAAGCGGCAGATGCCCAAGTGGCTGACGCGTATGTCGGACAAGCGTCGGTCTGTGGAAGCTCAACATTCGCTTACTTACTCGTAATCATGGCCTCATTCAACAAAGTCATCCTGATCGGAAACCTTACCCGCGACCCGGAACTCAAGCACCTGCCTAAGGGCGCGGCTGTTTGCGGAATCTCAATGGCGGTCAATCGCCGCTGGAAAAACGAAGCAGGGGAGGACAGGGAGGATGTGTACTTCGCCGATTGCCGAAGTTTTGGCAAACAGGCCGAGGTGCTTGCTCAGTACGTCAAAAAGGGTCACCCCCTGATGATCGAAGGGCGTCTATCGCGGGACGAGTGGGAGGACAAGAAGACCGGCGAGAAGAAATCCGTTACGCGCATCGTGATCGAGCAGTTTCAGTTCCTGAAAGGGCGCGAGGAGGGGCCTGCTTCGGCCCCTCGGCGTGAACCAGTTCCTGCACCTGCCGCGAAGGCTGATCTCGACGGCGACGATCTGCCGTTCTAAATCTTTGCCATGAATCGCGACACTTTTCCTCCGGGTGGTTGGCAGTTCTATGAGCCGAGAACCAAGTGGGCACCCCAAAACGTGCTAAATTATGGGTTCGCAGACATGGTCAACCTGATTGTGCAGCACCGCACGGCAAATTGCCTACCTGCATCGCCTGAGCAGGCAGCATCTGACTTGGAGGCCTACACCCGCGCCCGTCTTCCTCAGCTTTCGGCCACGCCACCCGCTACAACGTATGCTCAACGAAGGGTTTCAGGCTGTCGCACGTGCGGTCGATAGGATCCGGCAAACCGCCGCCGGTGCGCGAATTCTTGCCGAATGGCTTGGAGACGGCGGCGTCCCTGTTGATCGCCAGTTAGCGCAGCAACGCCTCGACACCTGCAACCGTTGCCTGCACAACAAGCCGACCGATGCGCGGTCAATCACCAAAACAGTCGCAGAGGCAATCCTTGAGCAGGAACAGGCCCGCAACAACATGGCCATGTTTCTTCAGGGTGAAGGTTCGGCCGGCACCTGCGACGTTTGCGGCTGTTACCTTAGGCTAAAGGTTTGGGTTCCCCTGTCGTACATCGACGATCATCAAATGCCTGATAATTGTTGGATTTTTCAAGAGCGGTCTTCAAGGTGATGCCCGATGAGCTTTAAGGAACCATTCAAAGTTTGGAGCGTCGTCAGCGCCATGCTCGAAGCGGAACAGCCGCGCTCGCGCAACCGAGCCCGCATCAACGCTGTCTTCAACGGCAACCCTCCCTACTCGACTGAGGAGGCCAGGGACAATCGCATTCAAACCAACGTCAATTTTCTTGAGGGCACCCGAATCATTCATGCGGCTCGCCAGCAGTTTACGAACGCGTTGCTGAAGCCACAAAACTACTTTTCGGTCAGCTTGGACATTGGGCCGCGAGACAAGCGTGTTCAATGGGGCAACATCATCACAAAACAACTGAACCGCGTCATCAAGCGGTCGCCCAAATACTCGACAGTGCTTGAGTCGCAACTTGCCGCCACAGTTCTGCACGGCATTGGCCCTGTGACGTGGTTAAGGGATCGAGACTGGTGCCCGTCAGCGCGAGGTACAGAAGACATTCTTGTGCCTACCAACACGTTGACGACGATGGAAAACCTTCAGCATTTTGCCATCTACACCTCATTTACCGCAGCTGACTTGATTCGCATGACTCGCGGCGAAAATGTAGATCCTGGCTGGAATATTGAACTGGTAAATGAGCTTTTGGCCGCCATGATTTCACGCGAGGCAACAAGCCTCCAAGTCAACGACTGGTCCGGTCAATACTTCCCTGAGAAGATCGAAGAGGACTTCAAGGAGAATTCCGGCTACTGGGGTAGCGACGCCACACCAGTGCTGCGTTGCTACGATTTTTATTTTTTGGATACCACGACTGACGACCCGTCTTGGCGACGCCGCATCATTATAGATCAGTATAACAGCGGAATTGGCAATATGCAGACTGCTGGTCAGTGGTTGTTCAACCCGGGAGACCGTTGCTACGGGCGCGACATTTTCGAGTTGATGCACGTTCAATTTGCTGATGGAGCGGTGGTTCCTCCATTCCGTTGGCACTCTGTCCGGTCACTCGGCTACCTGCTTTACGCAGTCTGCCATCTTCAAAACCGAATTCGCTGCAAATTTACCGACTCCGTGTTTGAGCAGATGCTTTGGTTGTTTCGGAACGTCGCTGACGGCGACATGGAGCGCATGGAAAAAATTGACCTCTTCAATATGGGTGTGATCCCTGAAGGGCTCTCTTGGGTGCCGCAATCAGAGCGTCACACGCTCGACTACACCATGTTGTCTGGCGCTATGGCCATGCACCGACAGATTATGTCGGAGTCCAGCGCGGCCTACACGCAGGACGTAAACGACGGTTCCTCGAAGGAGCTCACTGCGACCGAAGTCATGGCCCGCGTTAACAACGCCAACGCGCTCATGGGCTCTATGCTCACACGTGCGTACACGCAGCAAGCTTTTCAGTACCGCGAAATTGCTCGCCGCTTCTGCACGATCGACCACCCCGACTGCATCCAGTTTCGCCGCAAGTGCGAGGCTGAAGGCGTCGATCCGTCCGTGTTCAATAACCTCGACAGCTGGGACATCATGCCAGAACGCGTCATGGGCTCAGGCAACAAGATGCTGGAGATTGCCCAAGCCGACCGCCTGATGGCTATCCGGCCGTTGTTGGCACCCGACTCACAGGCCGAGGTGGTCCATATGTACGTCGAGGCCAACACCGACGATCCGCTCTTGGCAAATCGTCTCGCTCCGGTGGACAACAAGCCGGTCTCTCCGGCGGTCGAGCGAGCAACCTTGGCTTGGGGCACGCTCATCGACGGTCAGCCGGTGGTCATCGCGACCTCGATCAACCGGCCCGAGTACATTCAGACGCTTCTCCAGATGCTTGGCGGCGCGATAGGCAAAATCGAGCAGGCTGGCGGTATGCCGACCATAGAGCGCGTCATGGGCCTAGCCAACGTTGTGCAGCACATCGAGCAGCAGGTGCAGCAGATCTCGCAGGACCCTGGCCAGGAGCAGAACATCAAGCTCTACATGGACGGCCTCGGTCAGGCGTCGAACTACATCAAGGGCTACGTGCAGCGCCTCCAAAAGCAGGCCCAAGCCCAAGCAGAGGCCGGCGCCGCTGGTAACGGCATGGACGCCGAGACGGCGGCCAAGATCCAGTCAATGATCATCACCGCGCAGTCTAAGGCTCAGATTGCCGCTGCGAACGCCGAGCAGAAGCGCATTCAGAAGCAGGTCGCCTTCGAGCAGGACCAGCAGCGCAAGAATGCCGGCACGATCGCCGAGGCTCAGCGCAAGGGCGCCATGACCCGTGCGGACATTGCCGCCATGGATCTCAAGACCCAAGCCGACATCCTCAACCAATGATCCCTACACCCAAGCAAGAGTTCCAACGCGACAAAACACGCCTTCAGGCGGTCGAACGAATGCTCGAATCTTCTGAGCTTCAGGCGGCGCTACTGGCTGCCTTCAACAATTTCTGCTGGAACCTCCCGCCATCCGAAAATCCGCAGCACGGCTGGAATGCCAACTGCAAGCGCGCCGGCGCACGTGCGTTTTTGGAGGAGTTGAGAGGCCTGGTAGATGTTCGCGAACTGAAGAAAACACCGAATCAAAATCTTGAATGAGTACCGAAACTGCACCTCCTCCCGCTGACCGTGGCGCCGATTACGCCGACGCATTCGCCGGCATCGACGCGATCGAAGGCCAAGGCCTCGAAAACCCGATGGGATCGGCTATGCCAGCACCAGCTGCGCCCGCGCCTGCCCCGGCGGCCAAGCCTGAGCCGCAGCCTGCCGCTCCTGCGGCGCCGGAGCCCAAGAAAAACGACGACCTGTTCAACCTTGACAAGCTGGTCACGCCGAAGACTGAGCCTGCCGCACCTGTGAAATCGGAGCCGGCCAAGCCGGAGCCCACCTCGCTCAAGCAGTTTCGCGAGCAGTACGAGTTGACCAAGAAGGAGCGCGACGACTTGGCGACCAAGATCACCGAGTTGGAGCGCGCCAAGTCCGAGGGCACCAAGAAAGAGATTGAGACGGCCACCAAGGCGCTGAAGGACGAGATGGACTCGATCCGAAAGCAAGCCACCGATCTTGACACTGAGGTCCGCTACTTGAACTACACGCGCTCGAGCGAGTACAAACAGAAGTACGAGACCCCGCTGCGCGAGGCCTGGCAGACCGCCTTGGGCGACATCGAAGGCATCCGCGTGGCCGATGAAGATGGCACCGAACGCGACGCCAATCACCAAGACATCATGGCGATCCTGAACGTGCCGACCGCCAAAGCTGCGATAATCGCCCAAGAGACCTTTGGGCCGGCAGCCCCGGAGATTATGGCGCACCGCCGGCGGATCCTTGAACTAACCCAAGCGAGAGACAGATCAATCGCGGAGTGGAAAGAAAAAGGTTCGCAGCGGGAGATCGAACAGCGCCAACAGTTGGAGCAGCGCCAAGCGCGTTCACGCCAACTGTTTGATTCCCAGTTGTCCGACTACGAAAAATCGCACGCGCAGTTGTTTGCACGCGAGGACGGCGACGACGACGGGAACAAACTCCTCGACGAAAGCGACACGTTGATTCGCATCGCGCTGAAGGGTGAGGGCATCGACGCGGACCTCGGCTACGATGACAAGGTGGACCTAATCACCAAGGCTCAGGCTCAGGTTGCACTGCGTGCGCGGGCCTACGGGCGTGAGCGCCTCCGGGTGATCCGACTCCAGCAGAAGGTTGCCGAGTTAGAGAAGAAGGTTGGTAAGGTCCGGGCGTCCGAACCCGGACAGGGCGAGGGCACCTCGACGGCGACCCGTGTAGCGCCCAAGAACGCGGAGGACGCGATCGACGAACTGCCGTCGGCCTACTAATAACCGGACTTACGTCTTTCAGCAGCTGCTCGGCGTTGAAACTCTTCTGCGCCGAGCTTTTTTCTGCCGATGAAGGCCGCGAGGGCGCGAGGTTTATCAGCGCCCTGTTTTTTTAGTTTCGTGACCAGCTTTGCGTACTTCGTCTGCATAAAGTCACCAAGCCCGGCAGGACCAATACTTAGCCGATAGCTTGGTCCCCGGATTATCGCACCCGTGCCGCGCACGAAAGCTCCTCCGGTTCTTCGCGATGTGCTTTTTGATCGGCATCTTGGGATCACCAAACCGCACCAGTCGCACTTTGCCACCTTCTTTTGCTAGCACGGCTGACTTCTTGGACGCGCCCGGAGTGCGCTTGGGCTTGTTGTAGCCGGCGAATTTCTGGCCTCGGTAGGTGATCATCGACTGTGTTTATACGAGATACGTTGCGATGATGTCTTCTCCCGCTTGAACTTGGCCTTCTCCTTCGAGCTCATCTCACCGACAGTCTTGGGCGTCTTCGAGCTGACACGCTTAGATGGACGACAGGCCGGATAGCCGTCTCGCGTCTCGCCTTTCTGGCGTCCGCACGGCTTGCCGGTTTTGATATCGACCCACTCCTCGTCAAACCATCGACTGAGACCGCCTTTTGGTTTACTTGGCATTGGAGGCTCGGTATTTGCCGCCGCGCCGCTTGTACTCCTGCACTAGCCATCCGTTGGCATAAGCAGACGGGTATACATCGAACTTAGCTTTGGCGGCGGCTTTGACCTTGGAATAAAGCGCCTTGTTAGTTGGGATGTTTTTCATTGCTTGGGCAAAACGTACCACCCGGCGGGCAGCGTCACATTGGACGGCCCGACGAGCTTCTTGTCCTTGTCGAAACCATAGACGCTGGCCGTCACGGGCTTGGCCAGCATCACCGGATCACCGTGAGGCACCAGGACCACCTTGGTCATCTGGCAGCCCAGGCAGATCGGCAACGCGAGCAGCAAGGTCGTCGCGTAGATCCTGCGGAGCTTGGCCGTGCTGCACATCGGTAGGTGGGGTTGCGCGGAAGAAGTCGAGGATGGCGCGGAGG
>Ga0194115_10000740_pt1 | contig 45777 bp, 59 predicted proteins | sample TA2MahsurfametaG_3_FD_148656 | JGI IMG/M metagenome (GOLD analysis project Ga0194115, IMG submission 148656) | Freshwater microbial communities from Lake Tanganyika, Tanzania - TA2015002 Mahale S4 surface | ecosystem: Environmental > Aquatic > Freshwater > Lake | place: Tanzania: Lake... | reverse complement strand
AAGTTCTCCGATGGAGTTGATCGCATCAAGAACAAGAAGATCTGGAGGTACGATGAATGCATGGATCTTCCCGTCTATGTGGATGGGGTGGAAGGAACCGGAATGGGTGGCTAAACTTGCGGACTGACCCCACTACTAAACCAAACCAAAAGGAGAATCAAAATGCCATTAGATGATAACTGCACAATCACCATGCCCCTCAAGACCCCCATGATCTGTGAAACCAAGGGGGACGGGCTTTGGTCACCTGCCACTCGCGCCGTGGCGACCACCAAGATCGAAATGGAAGTTGGGGAAATCGATGCGTGTCTGTATCGATGCACTATATTTCTGTCTGTTCACATCAAAGTGTACTTCCCCAAGCGGTCTTGGGATACCGACAAGCACGGGCTGATCTACACCGACAGCCTGTGGATCAAGGATTTTAGAAAGCAGTTTGCAAAGCAGTTCCCATCCTTGGCTTGGATGGCTGGCAAGATCGATTACACCGAGCAGGGAATGCAAGGTGACAACTATGTGAGCCTTTCGGTTCACATGGATTCATTGTCTGCGATGCGGAAGTTCTCCGATGGAGTTGATCGCATCAAGAACAAAAAAATCAAGTCGAACCGTGATTGCATGGATTTTCCCGTCTATGTGGATGGGGTGGAGGTAAAGTGAACAGGAAAATCACAATCGAATAGAGTTAATCTTAAAAAAGAAAGAACATATGTCAGAAGAAGATTTCCGAAGAAGCCTAGACATCCCGGTCAACATGGCCCTGCCGTTCAACACGAACCATATGTTGTCGGTTAGTCCTCGTGGCGTCATGTCGGCTAATGAAAGCTACGTACCTCAGCACGACATAATCAACTGCGTGCCCGGTGCGTTTGTCGGTATGTGCAATCTGATTCAGCATGTAGATACCTACACCTCTACCCAGACCCTGCAGATCTCCGAAGAGGAGATGGAGAAGGCTGTCCTGGCCATGCGCTACATCCTCTCTCGTGGAGGTATCAGCCACGCTACTCCTGAAGAAGCGTACCTTGCCTCGGGCTTTACCAAGCTGTCCTGGCAGGCTCGCACCTGGGTTCTGAAGAACCTAGGCGACATCATTGTTCGTATGTGGCATCAGGCTGCCGTAGCCCGAGTCAACGACTTCAAGCAGTACATGGATTCTCCGGTCAACAATGCCGCAGAAAACGTACTGAAGAGCTTTAACCGAGGATTAGAATGAGCGACAACCTTATCGGTAAGTTTGCTGTTAATGAGCAAAAGGCTCTAGGCTACATCGTAGAGAAGCAAGTGCTTGGGGACCAGGTGGTGTACTCGGGCATTCCGATTACAGATAACCCTATCTGGCTTACTATCAAACCGATCATGGTGTTTGACGTCAAAGTCGATCCTTCGTCTTTGATGGAAATTGTCATGCAGATCGCTCCGCCCAAGCCGCTTTTTCCAGGCAAAGGTTCGCCGGAGAGCCCAGGAGTCTCGGTAACAAAGATCCAGGGCTCTGATGTAAACTCCTTTCCATTTGTGGCCTTTGATTCTATCGACGGTATGAATGGAGACAACATCTTCAAGAACATCTACATGAATTTGTCAGATCCATCTAAGTGGAAACTGAACAACCAAAAGATGCCGGAATCAAACGACTTCGAAGTTGACAACGGTGACGGTTCTGGCGATGATGACGAAGGATGAATAACTCACCTCTCATCGTCTGCCTCGATCTAGCCCTCGCCAATACTGGCGTAGCGGTTCTTTCTATTAGTCCTGCCAAGGACGAGCTGCTCCATGTGGACACCATCCACACGGAAAAGACGGATAAGGCAGAACTAAAAAGAGCCAAGATGCGAGTGTCAGATGATGAGTGGCGCAGAACCACGGAATTGGTGCGATCCCTAGAGAAGGTTCTCATGGAGCATCTACCGTGTCATATATTCATAGAGTGCCCAACAGGCGGATCAAAGAGCGCTCAGGCAGCCAAAAGCATGGCTATTGCCAGAGGCGCGGCTTGCGCTGTTGTGGACGGCTTTAAGATTCCTGTTACCCTGGTGACTCCATTTGAGGCCAAGCGTGCAGCTACCGGCAGCACGTCGGCTTCCAAAGGAGACGTCAAGACTTCCGTAAAGACATTATTTCCAAACTTTAACGGATGGGTAAAGGGAAAACGAGGACAAGTACTGGAAGGAAAGAACGAGCACGTGTACGATGCGCTGTCAGTGTATATGGCAGCTAGAACAACCAATGCTTACAAGGAACTGAAGAATGGCAGAAACTGCGAATAACAAGCAAGTATCACTACTGAATGAAAGCACCTGCTTTACCCGTATCCCTAATCCAGAGGGCGAAGGCGAACTGCTGGAAGTAAAGGTCACCACCAAGGTGCGCACTCAACTGGGCGTCATGCATGACACCACCCAGAGCTTTATGCTCAACGGCCAAGATGCAGCGGACACTCTTGGATCACTACGAGTGATTCACAATAATCTGCAGCTGATGCTCATGCGAGCCCAGCAAGAAGCCGAAAAGACCCCTGAGCCGGCAAAGACCGATGACGCTCCGTCTCTTAGTGTAATCAAAGCCGCGGAGTAAAGAGCATGTCTGTAGATCCTACCAACAGAGTATTCACTCCGGCAAAGGCCGCATCCTCCCCCTTGAGTACCGAATTGGTCCAGGAGGATGCGGTTGCGCCCCAGGATGAACTACAGAGTTGGACCAAGGACTACAGCCTGTTCTTCGTCAACACTCTGCACATGTATCTGCGCATTCCGGTCAGCCTCTTTGAGCTATACGCCAAGGAGTTCAACAAGCAGTTAAAGATCATGCACTTTGTATTGCCTGGTCCTCTACTTGTTGAAGACGTTGCTGCCCCTGCAGGGTTTGCCGCGCCTGAAGCCGGCTGGAGCAGATACTTGCACGGAATGCCAAAAGAGGATTGGCCTCACTTTAAGAACTGGTTGAGCAATGCTAAATGGCTTGCCCAAAACGCTGCAGGCGAAAAAGTTCTATATAGCTGCGAGGCCGAAGATGTCGAGGTCCGAGATCCAGTAAAGCTGCAAACACTGCAGGTGGTGGGTATAAAGGAATTTGTACCCATCACCTTTTTCATGCCGTCTAATCTATCCGGTAAGCTATATCTCAACACCAAGAACGGCCCCCCGTTCAATTGCATATACGTCAACCGGAATGGACCAGGAGCAGGAGAAGCAGCAGCCCTATTTAAGAAATTGAGAGAAGTGCTTTGAAGATTAACTTCCACGAAACAGACCCTATGGAAGCCGAGGCATCCTTTCCAAAGGACAACAAAGGCATTGCCATGGTTGTCGAGCCATCGTTCTACGGTAAGTCCAAGAACGCCATGGTGTGCGTCCTCACCTCCACCAGTAATACAGGCAAATGGCTGTACAGATACCGCCTCAAGGTAACTGATACAGGCAAGCTTGTACTTGAGGATCTGGGCGAAAGACGCAAGCTTGACGTGGATTTACCTGCGCTCAAATAGCCACCTAAATGAGTTAAAATAACTTGGCCATGTTTCGCCATGAACCGGTCATGGTGTACTAGAGCCATGGAACCTCCGCCGATCTGCAGTCGGCGGTTTTTACTTAAAGGGGTGTACGAATGAGACACTGCAAGGAAGCAGTCGTCAAGCCGTTGTCTGTCACAAAGGCATACGGTTATGTCAATGAATGGGGTCTTTCATATGCCGAGAGGTTCCGGCATCGAAACGCCCTGTTCGTTGGATCCGCTGATACCACGGTATGTGCGCTAATCATGCGCATGCCCAACGGTATCTCAGAAGCCTACTGCCTCTTCCATCACTGGACTGAGGGTGAAGGTAGGCATCTGAACTTCTCCACTAGCGTGGCATTCTCCGTTAATTTGGGAAAATTGGATACACCCAAATGGCTCTTCGACGGAGAGCAGGTCGAGCTGGAGGAGCTGGCTAAAACCAGCAACGAAGAAGCGGCTCAGCGTGCCAGAATGGTGGTGTCGGGACTCCCGGCACTTGCCTGCCTGGCTTACAAGTCTCACCTAATCAATGAGGCTTTTGGGCATCCTAGGGTTTTGGTGAATGAGCCAATCCTGATGGTGCCGAGGACGTGCGGCAAGATCGACGTGGCCTCAAACATGGTCGAGCAATTCCTGAGTTTCATCTGTTCGGGAATGGGCGGCCTGATGAGTCCAGCATACCTGCGCACTAAGGAGTTGGTGCAAAGCTATGCGGTCACTCCCTGGCAAATGTATTTGAATGCTGGGTGTGATCCACAAACCATGATGTCCGACTTCGGCAAGAAGCCGGGCATGCTTGGCATGTTGATCAAGATTGTTTCCGACGTTATCGATCAACCGATCGAGATGCTCGGAGTCAATCAGAGGAATCTGCCTCTGCTGCTGAGTCCGGCACAGATCAAGGAGTTCAAGGACTGTGTTCCCTGGTTTGTCATGGACCAGGATGAGTACGAAGTGCCGCAGCACAAAGACTGTTTCCTCATGGGCCGGCGCATGGACACGTTCCAGACGCAGCACAAGAGCTACATCGCTGCTCGGCAATTGGGTTTTGAGATTCCAAACATTGAGGAGCTTCGGCAGCAGACGCGTTCTGCCGAGACTCCGAAGCAGAAGGCCCCAGCAGTGGTGGAGGTGAAGCCCTCTGCTGCAGAGCTGGAGCCCAGCGAATCCTAATCCACACTCCTGACACCCCCTACCTCCCCGGCACCACATGCTGATTACATGTGGTGCCGGGGCAGGTTTTGTTTCCCAATCGCAGGCACTGCCTTGCATTTAGCAATTAAAGGATAACATGCTTTCAGACTACATTGCTCACGTAATCAGAGCCTTGGACAGAGCTCAAGTACTACCCGCCGATCAGATTCGCAAGATCACTGGACTGGACGTTTGCACCTACGATCAGATCATCCAGGGTAGTGACGGTCGAAACATCACCATTGAGCATGCTAATCGAATCGTCGACTTCTTCGGCATGGGCATGTTTCAGGCGGTCTTTGTCAAGGAGTCCTTCGTATCCAGCGGCTCTCAGTACAAGACCTGGGAAGGCCTGGAGAAGGACGAGCAGACACTTATCAACATCGCGGGGGTATTCACGTCGAATCCCAAGACTCCAATCACGACCTTGAATTACACGAAGGAGTGCTCTTACTTTCTTGACACTTGCGACAACCTAATTTCAATTATTAAGGACACTGGAGCATCTGATGACGACGGCACCGAATCAGAAAACAGCTAAAAAGGCAGGACTCATACTGCTAAAGATTCCATATCACTGGGAGACAGAATCTTCTATTGAGGCCATTCCGGTTGAGTCTCGGGAGATGGCGCAGGTTCAGGTATCGGAGTATCAGAACAAGGTCAAAAAAGACGACTTGGCTACGCACTACTTTCTGTTAATCGAAGGCTCTATCGTTCCTACCGTAGAGTGGGTCTCTGCTAACGAATTCGTTTATCACGCATAAGAAAACAGGATTAAAAACAAATGGCAGCATCAATCAACTACGTCGACAAGCTCAAGCAGTATCGCAGCGCTAACGTTCCTCTCCTCATCTTTGGCGGCCCCGGTATCGGTAAGTCCGAGATCTGCAAGGCTGCAGCTGACGGTGACGAGGTCAAGGACGTTCGTCTTTCCATGTTGGAGCCGGTGGACATGCGCGGCATGCCGGTCGTCAACCGCAAGGGTGACGGCACCGAGTTCAGCGTGGAGTGGGCAAAGCCCGACTTCCTGCCGACCAGTGGCAAGGGCATCATCCTCTTTGACGAGCTGAATACTGCCGACCCTAGCGTTCAGAATGCTGCTCTGCAGTTCATCCTGGATCGCCGCTGTGGTCCGCATAAGCTTGGTGACGGCTGGTGGATCGTGGCCTGCGGCAACAAGTCGTCGCACAAAGCCCACGTCAATCCGCTCTCTGCTCCTCTCCGCAATCGCTTTGTGATCCTGGAGATGCAGCCAGACTTCAACCAGTGGCGCAACTGGGCGATGAACAACTACATCCACGAGAACGTGCTTGGCTTCATGAGCAGCACCAGCGGCCAGCACCTGTACTCCGATCCGCAGGACGAGTATGGCAACTTCCCGACTCCTCGCGGCTGGACCATGGTTTCTCGCCTCCTCAAGAGCAATATCACTGAGCGTGAAGCCATTGAGGGCGCCATCGGCAAGGGTGCAGCCAACTGGTTCATCCAGTACTGCAACGAGATCAAGGTGATGCCGAACATTGACGATCTGCTGGAGGGCAAGGCTACGTATCAGGATGGCCCCAACAAGCTGTCTGTGACCTATGCGGTCGTCAGCAACATTCTGTACCGAGCTCTGCGCAATATCAACATGATTGATAAGGGCGCAAATGTAATGATGGGTATTCGTCCTGAGATCAGCAGCCTATACTTCGGCGGTCTGCTGCAGCAGAGGAATGAGAAGTTTATGCTGGCTGTTATGAAGTCTCAAAATGCAAAGAACTGGCTTTCCAAGCACCGCAGCCTCCTGGTGCCATTCGAGGTGGAATGATGTCGACCGAAATTGACCCAACGCTTATCCAGGTTGCCAAGAAGCGACTGGACAAATCCATGTTCAGGATGTTCCAGGACTTTCCTTTCTGGGCATTTCTGATCGAGAAGTGCAACGTCAAGCTGACCGAAGACAAGAGAGTGCTTACCGCTTGCGTTGACCGCAACGGCAACATCTTCTTCAACCGGGAGTTCTTCACCTCGCTGTCCGACAACATGGTGCATTTTGTGCTGGCCCATGAGGTCATGCATATGCTGTTGGATCACCACAGCCGAGTGGGTGGGCGTCAAGCCTACCTGTGGAACGTGGCCGGCGATGTGCTTATCAACGAGATGCTGCAGGACCACTTCTCGCAGAAAGGCACACGGCTAGACCTGTCATCGTACATCAGTTGTCAGAGTTTTAATTTTGACATTGATCACAACACGATGACGACTGAGGAGATCTACGAGCTTATCATCAAGAACAGCCCCAAGATGAAAGCAAAGGGTCGTGGTGAAGGCGAGAGCGGTATCCAGGACGGCAACGACTTGGCAGACTTTGAGCCAGGAGACGGACCATCTGGTCAGGATATCCGGACGGCTTCTGAGGATACCCCTCAGAATGCCAAGGAATGGGCAGACGCTGGACTTGAGGCTGCTACTCGCAGTCGCATGGCTGGCAACTGCCCGGCATTCATGGAGCGGCAGATCGACAAGCTGTTGAATCCAGAGATTGCCTGGAACGAGGTGCTAGCCTACTACCTGCGGAATAAGTTCTGCATGAAGAGCAAGAACCGGCACACGTTCACTCCGCCGAATCGACGGTATCTGTATCAAGACGTGATCATGACCAGTCGAATTGGCAAGAAGAAACCCAGCATCGCATTCTCCATCGACACTTCTGGATCTATGTCCGGTGACGACATAGCCAAGGGTATTGCGGAGATGGATGCCATTCGCAAGATGTACAAAGTACCTGTCTACCTGTTGGAGGCAGATTACACAGTCCATCGTGCAAAGTGGGTACAGCCAAATGAGCAAATCCCTTCACTCAAGGGTGGCGGCGGTACTTCGTTTGTGCCGGTGATGGATCATCTAAAGCAGAATAAGCCCGACGTGGACGTACTCGTCTACTTCACTGACGGCTATGGTGAATTCGGCAATGATCCCGGGTTTGATGTCATTTGGGTAGTCAATAGTTCGGTCCAACCCCCCTACGGCAAGACCATCCGTATCAACTCCTGATAAAAAGGAATGAAGGTAGGGGGGAGGGCTGTTAGCACCCCCTGCCTTCAACCCCACCCCATGCAATATTACGTAACACTAGAACAAAACTTCGTAGACATTCGCACCTTCAAGCAGAACATCACGAATAGCGGCATATCCCTGCCGGCTGGTTTGACGAGCACTAGTCCTAGCGCGTTTTTCCTAGGCGGCACTCTGTATTATCCTGTGACCGTTGGGCTCAACAACTCGGCGGCTAATGGAGCAGGCGGCATTGTAGGTTTTCTGAAGGCCAAGATTGCCAACAATCTGGAACTTGGAGACACCGAGCACAAGATCATCAATAATCCGGAGGCTCTCAAGGAAGCAGGTGTCAAACTATCCCCGCAGAGCATTAAGATGCTCAAGACTCTGCGAGCAAACAACAAAGTGTTTGAGGTCGATTACCCCCATCACGGTCGTGGTTTCAAGTGCCGAGCCGAGGAAGTCATTAAGTGTCTGACTTTTGGGTATTTTGATTTCCCAGACGACAGAGGCTTCATGGAGATTCTGACTCAGAATGACTACAACATCCACACTTTGGTTTCGGATAAGCGCAATAATATTGCAACTGTCTGTGCCGAGTTGGTGAAATATTTTAATAATAACGAGAGAAGCCATTGGACTAATCGCAGCATTGGCACCAGGATTTCTCACGGCATTATACGTACTGTGCTAGCCCCTGACGAAGAGTGTGTGGTAAAGTGGCGCAAGCCCAGTAAGAACAGCAAGTGGCCGTATACCTTAGATCACCACTGGTTCTGCTGCCAGGAATCTCCAGTGGCAATGGCTCACCACACAATGGCCTCGCTCATGGGTCGTGGAGAAGGGCGCAACAACCGGGATCAGCTGATGCTGAATCTGCCAATCTTCCTGCATATCCGGGCATTGGAGGTTTGCAGAAAGATCCTGGAGAACTTCTTCATGAATCTGCCAGAGATCTTGAAGACCCACTCATCTGCCATGGGGCAGTACAGCTCCATGATCAATGACTTTGAGTGGCCCACTGGTCGTTATGCATCTAAGAAGCTGGTTCCAGAGATGTTCCCGATTAAGGCGGCTTTGGCTCTGGGGGTTTTGCCAAAGTTTGATGCCTCTGGAAAGTTTGATAAGTTCATCCCAATCAATGGCGCTCTGCATGACAATCCGCAAACCATCTATCTTGAGATGGATCCGGACTATCTGCAGCGCCGTCGATCTGAGCAATCTCTGCTGCTTATGTACAGCACAGGGCTTATCTCATTGGAAAACTTAGAGAAAATCCTGGGACCTATTTCGCATAATGAGCAGCACCTCAAGGATAATCCCGAAAAGGTTCAGTTGCGAATGAGCAGAAATGTCGTATGCTGCCTTCCTGTGGAGTCGGCTAATACCGCAGTTTATGCAACTCTAGCAAAGTACGGTATTACGAAGTCCACTACCAGGGATGTCAACGACGAGCTGGCCAAGATAGAGCCAGAAGATTTGCTGGTGGCGATTAAGTGCGGAGACGAGGAAGTATAATCCAACTAACGACCTATGAGCAAGAGCAACAGCCCAAGACCAAATACTAATGCACCACTTGGCATGAAGGCCGCACCTGGACCTGCAGCCAGTAAAGCCGTAGTAAAGGTAACCGACAACACTGACGGTTGGGCAGCGGTTGCAAATATTCCTGTACCTCCCGCAGCAGAAAGTCGCAGCTTTAAAAGACCATTAGGGCTTGGCCCGGTACTGGTCAATGGGGGCGTTGTCCCTACCGCTGCTACACCTGATGAGGAGCCAAAGGAAAAGCCAAAGGTCGAACAACCTGCAAAGAGCCTTGGGGGGAACTCCACCCCCCAAGGCCTTTCTTTTACCCCTCAGGCTAAAGAAACTCCGAAGCCTGCAAAAATGACTACCGTTGAACTTGATTGGTACGGGGCAAAGCTTTCTCTGAGCTGCCTCAATGCCATTTACCAGCCTGCAAATACCGGTCGAGGCAATCAAAGTTGGTTAATGTTGGAAATGCCTTTAGACGAAAAAACAGGCAATCCACCATGGATTCCGCCTATCGCAGAACTGCAGGAAGATGGTAGAATATCCGTACCAGAATTCAAATGTAAGGTAGATGGCATTGCCCTACGATGCCAGATACTGAACATAGAGCTGTTTGACGAGGCTAGCAAGAAGTACGTGGTAGTGTTCAGGATAGTAGAATAAACAATATTATCTGCTAAAAAATTGTAAGTTGTAAATCAGCAAATAGTATTAAAACTTCAAATAACTTTTTTTAAATACTATGTCAGATCCAGAGTTCATCAAAAAAGGTGTGGTTGAGCAGGAGACAGAAGCGCAGCCTGTAAAGACTGCCTCTGACGAAGTCTTTGAAAAAGTAAAGGCTTGCTCCCCCACTTGTCGTTGTAACGGTAAAACAAGGCAACAGGAGAACCGTAATGAACAAAGTAAATAGCATTCAGGAAGCCATTCCTGTACTAGTCATGGCGGTAGTTAACGGGAATCTTCCTACGGTAAATGCGCTGTTAGACAAGTTTCCCAAGCTGGCTGAGCTTAGAGATAAGAGGGGTCGTACGCTGCTCATGATGGCGGCATATCTCAGCGATCCCACCATAATGAACTACCTGGTATCCTTTTACGTCATTGCCAATCCGATCATTGATCCCAACGTAGAAGACGAAGACGGACTTAACGCACACGACTGGGCGGTACTTGGCGGCAATGAATTCAGCAGAAGCCTGCTGATCAAGGTAATGGATACAGAGGAATAATATGCCTGACTTTTCGTCCAATCCGCAGATGCCAGCTCGACGGTCTCTGTCGCACGCAGAGCACGTCCCAAGTCCGTTCCTGGACTACGCTTCGCTGCACCTTCCTACCAATCTCAACGAAGCGTTTGAAATTGCGGAGACGATGTACTACAGCAATAGAACGTTTGCCCAAGCTACTGAGTACGTGGTTTCGTACTTCACCGGCACGGACATCAATCTATTGGCTGACGACGAGGAAAAGGCTAATCAGTACAAGAAGTTTCTGATTGAAAAGCTGGATCTTAAGTCTTTGCTGTTCATGATTGGCCGGGATGTAAAGGTATACGGCAATAGCTGCATTTCCGTACTGGCCCCATTCAAGCGCTTTCTGACTTGTGATAAATGCGGAGCCAGCAGACCAATTCAAAGCGTTGATTACAAGTTTACGCTGAATCACGGGTTCAGTTTTACCTGCAGCAGCTGCAATAAGCACGCTACTTGCTTGAATCCAGACGATCGTCCTACTTTGCAGGAAAACGAAATCTACATCAAGCGCTGGCCCATCAAGCAAATGCGCATTGTAGCTCACCAATATGGTGGAAAGCCTGACTACTTCTATGAAGTGCCTCCGCAGGACATACAGCAGATCCAGAGCGGCAATAAGAAGTACCTGGAGAGTGTGCCTTGGGCCCTGGTGCAGTCTGTCCGATCTGGAACCCTGTTTCAGTTCAGCGACAACATGGTGCACCACTTCTCTTTAGGCAATCTAAGCGATATTAAGATGGGCGTATGGGGTCTGCCTCCGGTTATTGCCGGTTTCCGAGATGCCTATCTTGCCCAGATCCTCAAGCGCAATAACGAAAGCATTGCTTTAGACCATATGTTGCCAATTCGCTTCGTAACCCCCGCCTCTGTCGGAGCAGGCGGTGACTTTATGAAGTCAGTCAATATTGGCAGCTTTGGACAGTCCGTGTTGAGGTCAGTGGAGCGAGCTCGTAGAGACCCTACAGGCTGGCAGTGGATGCCTATCCCGGTTAACTATCAGTTGCTTGGCGGCGAGGGTAAGGCTTTTGTCGTACCTGAACTCCTAGAGCAAGCTCAAGCAGACTTCCTCAACGGCATGGGTGTTCCGGTAGAGCTGTATCGAAAGACTCTAAGTGCCCAGACTGCTCCCTTTGCAGCTCGACTCTTTGAGGCTGGTGAGACGCACTTCCTGCACGGCTTGCAGACAACTCTTACTTGGATTGTGGACAGAGTCAGCGCAATTCTTAACTGGGCGCCTTGTGAAGTCAACCTCACGAAGCCTACCCATGCCGACGACATCGAACGCCGCATGCTCATGCTGCAGATGATGATGCAAGGCGTTGCTGCAGAGCAGGATGTACTCACTCTCTTTGGCCTCGACTGGAAGGATACCTTCAAGAAGCGCCAGGCAGAGCAGGAGTTCAAGATGCGGGCCGAGAAGGAGTACATGGACAAGATGCGCAAGGCGGAAGAGAACGAGCAGATCATGGCTGCCCCTCCTGGCGCAATGATCGCAGGCCCAGGGGCTCCAATGGGAGCCGGTGGCATGCCAGGTGGGCCCAACCTTGGCGGTCCGCCAATGGCCCCTCCTATGCCCGTCAACGGCGTTGCAGGGCCAATGGCAGCAGGCCCAAGCAAGGATCTGGACAGCTTCTTTGCGGATGCCCAGGCTCGAGTCAACGAGATCATGGCTACAGCCCCGCTTGGCTCTCCGCAGCGTAGACAGATCCTGGATCAGATCAAGGGCCAGGATCCAAACCTACATGCCGTGGTCAAGAGCATGCTGGACGGTATTACCCAGCAGGCAGCTAATCAAGGCAAAGAGCAACTACGCCAGCCGATGCCTCCTCCGCAGTAATAATCAAATAAAACTCAAACACAGCAACCCGGAGCAATCCGGGTTGTTTGCATTTAAAGGAATACATATGAATCAACGCAATCGCCGATTACGAGATCACTTTATTGCAGGCAAAGAGTACATGTCTCGGGCAGACAATAGAGGGGTGACAATTACGGAAGATGGACTTACCACAGTTATTCAAGGCATACTGTTTAAAAGTGCAATAGTTAAAAGAACTATTGATGAAAACGGCTATGACACCTTTTGGATCAACTACTGCAACTGGAAAACCGTTACTACCACGGCTGCTATGAATGCTTGTATACCTGGGGGCTGGCGTATAAGCAGGAGTAAGCTGTATACCCCTAAGCAGGCAGTTATAGCCATCCCAGATACAGGGTGGGTAAAGCTGGAAGAGCCTTTAGATACCTACCTAAAGCAGTGGGCATAATAGGGCTAAAAATAGGCCCTATTTGAGATATATATACATAGAGGCCTTGTAGGTCTTGAACAAGCCCAGAAAGGTAAATGCATCCTCTTGATGCATTGGGCCCTTTCCTACTACCCGTATCTGCCTATGGGTAGCGGACACTTATTGTTGAGGAATGCCGGAATACCACCGGTACGGGAACGGCCCCGAGGCAGGCATCCCGAAATGGGTAAGGGTGGACTCCCGCAAATGTCCAAAAGAAGGTTGGGTGTACACAACCAATCTTCTTTTTTTAGCTAATAAAGACCCCCTAAAAGGGGGCTAAAAATACCCCCCTTTTGCGTTATATATACTTACAGCGTTGTACTGCCTTTTATAGGTATAAAAATAGGCCTGTATTGCGGTATAGATACATAGAGGCCTTGTAGGTATTCCAGCAACTCTGCTGGACAACCAAAACAATACAAGCCTCCGAAAAGAGGAAACAATGAAGACTTTGAAGATCATTGGGTTTATCACCATCCCCGTCCTCGCCATGGTGGTTCTGAGCCTCGTGGCTCAGTTCTCGATGTCGGTGCCGAGCCAGGTGGCCCCCATCGTCGAGACGGGAGAGCGCTGGTGGAACCCCATCAGCTGGGCCCTCGACGAGTCGGCGTCTCACGCAACCCTGCAGGCCAACAAGAGTCTGCAGGCGTCGGTCAGCTACACTCAGATCATGGCTCTGGTGGGCGCCATGGTGGCTGGCATCGGCCTGACCTTGCTGGTCATGGCTATCCGGCAAGGCTGGGTGAGCAAGGCCGAGGTCAAGGCTAAGTTCATAGAGCAGGCGCCGGCTGCTACCCACACCCCGCCGCAGAAGGAGCCTTCGGTGCCGGAGCCGACGACCAGCCGTTCGTCCTCTCCTGAGGATGAACGGGATCCCGCCTTGGCGGGACAGGCCGTGGCTACGGCCACGGCCTGACACACGAAAGTTGGTCAGACCCCCCGCGGTGGGGTAATGAGGGAACTAATGCCTCTGACCGGCATCCCCCACCCCCTACCACCATCACGGTGTAGGGGGCTTTTTTTAGCTATCCGGTATATGTCTAAAAATAGGGGTGTTTTAAGGTATATATATCTAGAGGTTCTATAGGTATTCCAGCAACTCTGCTAGACCACCAAAACAATATAGATCCCCGAAAAGAGGAAACAATGAATTTCAAGAATAGCCTTCTCGTCATCTGTGCCGCCATCCTGACGTTTAGCGGCATGTTCGTCACCGTCCGCAGCTGCAATGCTGAGGATGTCGCCAAGCCCCAGGAGCAGCAGCAAGCACAGCTGCTTCTCAAGGCGAGCGAAGAGCTCGCCTTGGTTGTGAAGGCTCGGGCTGAGGCCCGGCTTTTGACGGAGAAGGTCGCCCTCGTTCAGGCGGAAAGCCGCTTGACTGAGATCATGGCGGCGTTGAAGCCCGCCAAGCCAGAGGCCAAGACCGAGGCCAAGCCAGAGGCCAAGCCAGAGGCCAAGCCTGAGAAGGACACCCGGACCTACGTCCGGGTGGCCAAGGAGCAATTCTCTGACCTCGTGCCGGTGTACGCCGGTAATGAAGTTGAAAAGCCCTCAGGCTTTGGCAAGACTCTTGCCACCGGCCTGAACATGGCCGAGGCGGAAAACGGGGAGGCCTCCCGGGTGAAGGTGGCGGTTATCAACCGTCTCCAAGAGGCCCACACCCGGGCCGTGCTGGGGCAGGACACGTTGCACGTGCCTGAGTACACGGCGCTGTTGAACCAAGCTCCGCGCAACGAGGCGGTGCTGGAAACTATCCAGAAGGAGCGCCTCGCCGACGAGGCGAGCATCGAGAAGCTGGCTAACCCCAGCTTCTGGCAAAGCCTCAAGTGGTGGTGGAACAGCTAATAGCTGATTCCGCTGCCACAAGAACCCCTATACGCCAAAAGCGTATGGGGGTTCTTTTTTTTAGGTATTACTTAATTTAGCTATGCCCAAACACTGCTGCCAGCCCTACATTAGTAGTATAATTATATGGCTTAGATTTTTAAGATAGTTTAAATTTATTTTTGCGTGCAGATCAGAGATATAGGATGTTTATATCATGAAGACGCCACACAAAAGGTTAGTCCAGCTAAGCATATGCATACTCACTATTTGTATTATGCTTTGGGCAGGATGCACTACTCAAAAGCCCGCTGTAGTTTCTGTAGAAACACCAGAGTCACAACCCTTTTATCTAAGAGGGTTTACATTAATTGCAGATAACGAAATGCCTGCGGTAGGGCGCATTACCAACTATGCTGGGGACTTAATTGGAACTGCAACTCTCATAGACTCCTACCACGTACTTACAGCAGGGCACGTAGTAGAGAGCTCAGAAGCCTATTGGTTTGAAACTAATGGAGTGCGCTACTGCATCGATGAGGTCACATTCCCTACATTGTTTAAAATAGGCTCCAGCTACATTATCGATATTGCTGTCGCTAGGCTATATGAGCCCTGTTTAGAGGAGCCTATACCGATTTGTACGGATGCCCTAGTTAGAGGAGAGCCCCTTACAGTTGTAGGGCACGGAGGCAGGTATAGAAAGAAAAGTGACGCTAATACTTTCTGCTACTACGGCACCTTAAAAGAAGATCCGTTCTACATTAAAATGCTTTGCTATAACGGAACTATATGGTACGGCGATTCTGGGGGCCCAGTTCTAAACCAAAATAATGAGCTAGTCGCAGTCGTATCTTCGCTTTGCATTATCAGAGGAACCCTATACGACAACTCTGCTACAAAAATAAACCAAATTGCCCCCTGGATATTCTTAATCCTTGAAAAAGCAGATTAGAATAATTTAGGCTTGTGGTAAGGTCTAAAATAGGCCCCCCTTTGCGGTATACATATATATGGACACTCTCACCATTGAGAGCGCTCCGTCCGTGACCCTGAGCTCGGGGTTGAACGTGGTGAACTTCAGTTCACCTCATCCGTTCAACTTTGAGTCCGGGGAGATCCTCTCAGGCTGCTCTCCGGAGCGGTCTAGAGCTCTCTCCATGGGGTCAGATGACGTGACCAAGTCCAGGACCTTGCCTAACGGCAAAGTCGTGGAACTGGTCACCAAGAGGTTCACAATGACGGAGGAAATCCTCCGTGAGTTGTACCTCTTGCAGAATAGCGTCAACGTTGATGTTATTCTGGTTCCCTTCCCGACACTGCAAGGCCTGCAGGCGTCGGGGGAGATGGCTAAGTTTTCAAAGGTTGCGACGATCTTCGTCGTTAATCGAGAGACCAAAGCCATCTCTAACAGCAAGTTCTGCCAGTAAGGGGAATTTGCTGATGAGGCGCTACGGGGAATTTTCGCAAACCCCGAAACCCGTAGTGATCAGGATGGAGCGTTGGGTTGCTAGGTAAGTACGCCTAGCACGGCTACGGCCAAAGACTCCGATACCCCTAACCGGGGGAGGGCATAAGCTAGCCCTTGGTCGGAAGTACTAGAAGTGCCACCCTTCGGGGTGCACTTCTTTTTAGCTAATAGGCCCCCCTGTCTTTAAGGGCTAAAAATAGGGCCTATTCGTGCTATACATATATATGGGACTAAATACCTATCGTATGGCCACGGTGAACGGGGCCATGGTATCTCTCGCCTCTAACCTCTCGGCTGATGTCGCCGAGAGCGTTGTGGATCTGGTTCGCCAGATCCGCACCGCTGAGGACCTCGATAACTTCGAGGCCCTGGTAGAAGACACCCACGGGGTGGCTGTCATTCGACAGCCGCGTTGGAGGGTGTCGGTGGGATCCTGGGCGAGGGGTTACACCCCCGCCTGATTCCCGGCCTCCTCCCCCGGGGGATCGGAGTGAAAACTCCGACTCCCCATTACTTGGATCAGTTCCGGGCTACGGCCTACGATCCGCTGACCTAAGCATGTCAGTAAAAAACTGCTTAAACATTTGGTGGTGCTGGGACAGCCTTCCCGACAAAGCTTCGGGTTTAGTGCTAAGCAACCGTTGCACAGGTGGAGTGGCAGTAGCCCTCCGTCCCCACCGGACCTAAGCAGGTCCTTAAACTGCTTAAAGTTTGTCCTTTTGAGCCTTCGGGCTCGCCGCCTTGAGTGCTTAATTGCACCCTGGCTGGCTTTGCCCCACAGGGGCAGAAAGGGGTTGGGCATGAATAACCCAATTGCTAAGATGTTGATGGCGGAGTACGAGCGCACGTTAGTGGAGGTGTTGGAGATCCGTCGGGTCTCCGGACCAGTGGCAGCGGCAGGGTTCCAACCTTGGCTGAGTGAGCTCCTTGAAGGGGCTTATAGGGCGGAGGAGGAAAACCTGGAGCTGTTACCCGGGGATGTTTTGACAGTCTTCAACGCCCTGAGGGCGTGTGCGAAGTGACCCGCTAAAGGCATCTAATCCCCCCATCAAGGGGGGGATTTTCTTTTTAGGTATCCCCCTAAATACAGGCTCTATTTGTGATAAATATATGTACAGAGGATCTATAGGTATTCCAGCAACTCTGCTGGACCGCCAAATCAATATAGATCCACGAAAGAGGAAAACAAAATCAATCCATTACCCGAACGCATGGATATCTCGGCCCCTGAGACGAACCTAATCATCTCGTGGTGGTTAGATGCATCCGCGCAGCTAGAGTCGTTTCAAGATTCGGTTGGATCGAAACCCCCATCGCTGCAGACACTGCATCAGGCAAGTTGGCTGGGATTACGAGCCCGAACCGACCCGAACTTGCTCAAGAGCCCAGCCTGGAAGGAAGTCTTCAGCAGCCTCCCGACCGAGCGCCCATCTCCAGACATTTGTGAGCTGGAGGCCAACGCGCTAGTGCCCGAGTTGATGAAGGAATACGAAGCTTGCCAGAGAGCGTTTGATGCGCATCTCCAGGCATTTGTGTCGACCGATGAATTGCCGGGACTCGAGGATCCTGATCCGGTGATTCAGACAGTCGATCGCATCGATGCGCTCGCAAGGGCCGCGGTTGGCGTGAGCTGGCTGATCGATGGTGATCAACCGGTCGAAGCCATCGAGGTACGGCAGGTGCTTGAGCAGATCGAGCGTTTCCTGCAACGAGTCGGCGTTTACGCAGACTGCCTTGCGGTGGCGCAAGAGCGGCTTGAGGCGATGATCAGCACAATCTCGGAGAGCGTTCTGTCGAGTGATGCCTACGTCAGCATGCGGCAGAGCGAGCTGATTGGCCAGCTACCCATGCACGAGCAGGCTGTGCGTCGCAGTGCCCTGTGGCTCACGAATGCGGCGGGTCGTGTGTACTGGGCTATCAGGAACTACGAAGAGGGATAACGCAGCGCAGTGGCAGTACAGCATAGAAAGAAAGCTAGGGACTAACACCCTAGCTTTCTTTTAGGTATTACCTAATTTAGCTGTGCCTAAACAAGAGTTAAAAATAAGGGTATTTTGAGGTATATATACATAGAGGGTCTATAGGTATTCCAGCAATTCTGCTGGACCGCCAAAACAATATAGATCCTTGAAAGGAGGATGTTATGACGGTAGAGCACATCTACTTAGGCGGTCATGCCGCTGTCAAGATCACGCAGCCAGGCTGCCTGCCAACGGTATTCGTACGCTACGGCTGGCTGCCGTTTGGCCAACAGCGGCCAGACGTGCGGCTCGTGCAGGGGGTAGCCTTTAAGGGCTACTGGGAGGCGGCGAGAGCCGCCCTGAGCAACGCATAGTACGCGTCCTGAGCAGGACGTTAACCGGCTCAAGCCAACTTGGGTGCTTAATTGCACCCTGGCTTTTTTTAGGTATCAGGAGTTGACAAGCCTCAAGCATCATGCTTATGCTCCCGACGCTGCATACTGCAGCCACAGGAGAATCCATGAGCAGAGTTCTGGTTATCGGCGACACGCACGTACCGGCCATGCATAAGGGCTATGTGCAGTTCCTGAAGAATGTAGCTAAGAAATGGAAGACGGATAAGGTGGTACATGTAGGCGATGTAGTGGATCACCACTGCATCAGCTTCCACGACAAGCATCCTGACAACCCCGGGGCAAAGGAAGAATATCTGCAGGCCTACAACCAGGTGCAGAAGCTCTACAAGGAGTTCCCAAATGCTGTTATTACAGTAGGCAACCACGATATGCGCGTATTGCGCTTGAATGCCAAGATGGGCATCCCCAAAATGTACCTCAAGGAGTTCAATGATCTATACGCCACCGATGCCTGGAAGTGGGTGGAGCAGATTGAAGTAGATGGAGTCTACTACTACCATGGAGAAGGCTGTGGCGGTCAGCATCCTGCCTTCAGTGCTGCCAAGATGCGCATGCAGCCTACCGTCATAGGCCACTACCATAGCGCCTGTGGCATCTGGTACCAGGCTGGGCCTACTGCAAAGATCTGGGGTATGAACGTTGGTTGCGGAGTTGACCGCAATCACTGGAGCATGCAGTACGGTGCTGCGTTCCTTAAGAAGCCAATTGTTGCCTGCGGCGTCGTGATTGACGGCGATCCGTTCGTTGAAACGATGGATTTAGGTGGAAATGCACGAGCTAAATAAAAGCAATAAGCAGGTTAACATGATTTATAAAGAGTTCATCAGAGCTTTCAAGTTAGGTATGCACTAATGGGCAGACGAAAAAAGGAAAATTGTTTCCCTTACACTGACATTGTCATATCTACTTACGTCAAAAACCACGACTACCAACGAGCGCAACTCCAGTATTCAAATAATATTGGAATAAATCCTGCCGCTAACTTCAATGTGGATGAGCTGGTAGAGGTCGATATGGACGATTTTGAAGAGGATGATGGTGACTAAAATACCCTCATATATGGGGTAACATGACATACTCCTCTCTAGTAGCCTTCAGAGGACCGCTTATAAGGCCTGTTTCACCGCAAAGTGGCAGGCCTTATAGCATTGGACCAGCTACGGTCCGGGTAGATTCCTCCGACAAAGGAATCTACTGCAGGTGGTATTAGGCACCTGCGTAGGTCGAAACCCATCGGTGTGGTTCGCCACGGAGCCCAGAATGCAACTCTGGACTCCCTACGATCCTCACAGAAAGGAAACAAATGAGGTCAACAACAATTGAAGCGTTGATGCGCTACGTCAAGCACGGAATCATCCCAGGGTCGGGCCTCAGGGCCGTCCTGGAGGGCAATCTCTTCCAGGCTAAGCGCAGCCTGGACTCCTATAACTGGGAGTATCTGGGAGACATCGTCGATGTGGTTCAATACACCCTGCCACAGGCTTCTTATGGAAGCCGGGAGATCGTCAAGGCATGGGTAGACATGCCCGATTCCGAGAGGGAGGCGCTCGGAGCCACGATCCAGCACAGCCTGCAGATGTTGAATAACAGGCTGCAGGACATCCTAGATCTGGAGGAGGCAACGAGCACGAGATGAGAGAGTATGGGCCTGGCTCTCAAGGCTTGTCTTGTACTGCAAGGCATACCTTGAGGGTCAGGTGCACCTGGATTCTCCGTTGGTGGACGGCTTGTCTGCCTGTCATACGTTAATGACGACCCGTAAGCAGCCTCGGGCAAATGGCAGCACGGGCTAGGCCGTTCAACCTAGCTGGCTTGGAGTTACGGGCTCCCAGTTACATGTAAAACCGTCTGAGCAAAGCTGAGAGCTGGGGAGCTATAGGCCCCAGCTCGTTGAGGCCGAGTTCAGCTTCTCCCGTGGTGATAGGCCCATGGGAGTGGAGTAGGCGTTGTACCGTAGCGCTGCTACGATACTCTGCCAAGTCTGTTAAATCCTGTTGCACCTCGACGTCGAGGTCGGTTGGTACCCATTGAAGCGCAACAAAGTCTACCGTCTCTAGGGACTCTCTTAGAGAAAGTGTGTAGGAAGACCAAGTCTCAAAACCAGGAATCTTGGTCAATCATTTGGGCTGGTAGCTCAGCGGCCTAGAGCCATCGACTCATAATCGATCCGACGTGGGTTCGAATCCCACCCGGCCCATCCCGTTTGACACTTAAGAAAAGGAAACAATGTTGAGTTACTACGAAGAAAAGCGTCAACCCGTCAGCATGAAGAGCCGCATTTGGATGACCGCAACGGTCATTGTAGGCGTTGGTGCCCTGGTGGGTGCCTGCGGCTATACCTACCCCAAATACAAGGTCTACTCCGCTACGATGGCGGGTGAGGCAGAGTATGCTCAGGCAGAGCAGAATCGCCGCATCTCCATTTTGGAGGCAGAGGCAAAGCTTGAGGCTGCAAAGAGCCTCGCTGCCGCAGAGGTCGAGAGGGCACGTGGCGTGGCGGAGGCCAATAAGATTATTGGCGACAGCCTGAAGGGCAATGAAAGCTACTTGCGTTGGCTTTGGATTGAGAACCTGGACAAAGGCGGGAACAGTGTGATATATGTTCCCACAGAAGCAGGGTTGCCGATCCTGGAAGCCGGCAAGCGCTAGTCCCCCGGAACGCCCCCGCCTGTTGATCTAACGATCCAGGCGGAGGGTTTTAATACACCTTTAGGCCTGCGGTCCCGGGTGGGGCCGTGGGTCTTTTTCCCATAGGCGGTCTCCGGGCTAAACTCCGGAGGCTGTCTTCACTTTGCCCTTCAGCCTAAACCCTTAGCAGTTCGGGGTTTAGGCTTTCACCTGCGGGACGTTCCCTCAGGTATTCCCTCGTTACAGGAGACAAATGCAATGAAGCCTGTTATCGGAATAGTCGTGGCGATGATGTTGTATATCGCCGTTCCTGCCCAGGCTCAAACCTGGGACACCTTCCTGGATGCAATCCAGCAGGTGGAGTCGGGGTCGTTTAAGGACCCTAACAACGCTGTTGGCGACAACGGTAAGGCCCTGGGTGCATACCAGATTTGGTATGATTACTGGGCGGACGCTGTCGAGCATCGCCCCGAGCTCAAGGCTAGGGGCTACAAGGCGGTCAAGGACCCCGCCTATGCCCGAGAGATCATCAAGGCCTATATGGCCCGCTACGCCCCCAAGAACGCCACCTGGGAGGATCTAGCCAGGATCCACAACGGTGGACCCAAGGGCTACAAGAAGGCAGCAACCAAGGCCTACTGGGCTAAGGTTAGGAAGGAGCTCCAATGAGCCTAACAGGGCTACCTAAGTTCGTCACCCTCGCTTTCCGGTATGACCTCCAAAGCTGGGAGACCATGGATAGTGACAACATGGATGATGCGATGGTCGATACCGCGATAGTCATCCTGGACTGTGAGCAGGGCAGAGGCCTGCTCAAGGACCGTATGGGGGTATGGCGAAAGACGTCCTACGCCGTTGCACACGAAATGATGAGAAAGGTGCAACAGAGATTCAAGCCCAAGTTCCTGGCAGAGCTGGACATTAGCCAGCTCTCGCTAGACCAGATAATGGGGCTGGGTGAGGCAACCCCCTTCAACACACCAAACACCCCCGTTGACCCTAAGTTGACGGGGGAATCCCCTTATGGGGAGGACGACCCGACCGGGCGTAAGCCTAGACCGGCGGCCTGACGGTGCATTTGTTTCCACGGGGGCGGCAAGCCGAGAGGTTTGTCGTCCTCTTCGCCTGCTGATGAGCAACAGTAGGGAATACAGCATACGCGTGTATGCAGTATTTAAAAGTTTTGCTCAAAGGAATGAACCCGTTATGACAATCAAAACCCTTCGTTTGTTGCTCTCCGACATCGAGAACCTCGACTCGAGATGTCGGAGCGCAGGTCTGTGCCTGCGTACCCTCCTGGAGCCTAGTCCTAGCCAGGACAAGCCCCAGCCCAAGCAGTCCGTTTCTTCAAGGTTTCCCGGATCTCTTCGCCGAAAGGGCAGGACCGGGTATGTCTGCTCTCCGGAGCAGGCTGCATGGATCCGGAGCCAACACCCGATTCGCAGCACAGCGTGGTGTGCGGACGCCGTGGGCATAAGCGTCAACGGCTACAAGTCGCTGCTGGCCAAGATGAAAATCAAGTCTGTGACGCCCAGAACGGACAAGACTCGGCCAAGCACGTCGCCCATTACGGCGACGGACGTGGTGCTGGAGATCATCAAGAGCCACTCGGCTAACGGGCGCATCGCCCGAACCGACGTTCGGCGCTGGGCCAAGCGCCAGAGGCTCAGCCCGAGCGCAGTCGGTCAAGTCTTGCGCATTCTCCAGGAGCGCAAGAAGATCACCGTAGATGGCGATCTCATCTGCACCCCATGAGATCGTCACACCCCGACTACCCCGGTAGTAGTTCTTTAACGGGTTCTACCTCGGGGTGACAAAGCAGGAGGGCCACCAGCCCTCCTGTCTTTTTTTTTAGATATTAACGTTTAAGTTAGCTCCGAGCCCTGCAGCAATTGCTCTTATGGGTATGGCTGGACTTGTAGGTACTCGCCGTAGACGCTAATATCTCGGAGAACTTTCCGTAGCACCTCGTGGGTGCTCCGTTTGCGCAACCCCTGAGCTAAACCCTCAGGGGTTGTTTTATTTCAATAGTTTTGCGAGGCTATGCAACTCCTTGCGAAATCATGCATGACGTTGCTAAGTGGGAATACTGTAACACTCTATATTCTTTAAATGTTGTAAACCCTGCTCTTCAAAATCGGTAGTGACGTTTGCTATGTAATATTGCGCTCTGTTTAATATGCTTATCTAATGGTATGTACTTTTATTGAGTGTTACTCTAACATAGCAAACGTCACTACCGATTTTTTGGAGCCAGGTATTAATCTTTTGCTATAATTACCACTATGAAGCCATATTCTCATTACTGCTCAACTTCAACAAAGCAAGCATTTGATGACGATGAAGTCCTCCGTGCTCTTAAATACACAACTGCAGGCTCTGGGTTAGGTGCGGGTGCAGGGCTTATCTCTGCCTTGCTACTAGAGTCTTTAAAAGATCCTAATGAGGCTCAATACCTGCGTAAAGCTTTACAAGGTGCGGGGCTAGGGGCACTTGTTGGAGGTGGAGCAGGGGGTATCTTCGCTTTAAATACTAATGGTCAGCGCAGTTCTGACTTTGGTATCCCTATACGTCCCATAGGTGGTCTCTTGCAAGACCGCAAGTCCACTGGCAATTTTTATGATAATCTCGCGCAAGACAGCGAGTTAATCCATTCTCCTTCAACGACCCCACAGCGCTAGAGGTTGATATAATTCCCCCATGCAACCTTATCAGCATCACAAACAAGCAGCTTTATTTGTATGAACAATGATTAAAGTAGCAAACAACCTTCAACGTATGCTTGAGAAGCAAAGTATAGCTAACTTCCCAAGCCGCTTTCTACCAAGAGGGATGCAAGCGTTGCAGCAATACCTGCCTCAATCAGGGGTTAATCAGAGCGAAGACCCAACGTTAGATTCTTACTATCCGTTTGTGTCAGGTCTTGGTTCAGTTGCAGGGAAACCTCAAAGAGCAGGGGTTGCCTCAGTTCCGTACGATCCTGAGCAAGACTTCGCCAATAGCGTAGAGAGGTTGAGAGCAGAGCGTCAGGCCGCCAGACAAGATATTGAACGTTCCAGAGCGAATCGGGCAGAGCACGCCGCTCCCCGGTTTTTGAACTAAGCCCTACACTCATCTTTAATACTGGTTATACAACCTTATCAGCATCACAAACAAGCAGCTTTATTTGTATGAACAATGATTAAAGTAGCCAATAATCTTCAACGTATGCTTGAGAAGCAGGCTTGGGAATATAATCAATGCCGCTCATTACGCCAATACCTCATGCAGAAGATTGCATTTGAGGCAAGCTACGATGATGATAATTATGATTCGCAGCAAGAGGGGGAAGAGGACGAGCGCCTTGAGGCACAAGAGAAAATCATGCAGAGACTAGGCCTTAAAGGCTTCGTTAATTTTGTAGGTGCCTTCGGCAATAAACCTGGAATCGCCGTTCATCCAGATGGTAAAACAGCAATAGATCCCGCAGAACAAGTTGCCTTAGATAAGTTTTTGACTAGCACTGCCCCGCTCCGTACGACCGGACAACCAGGTTATCAAGGCGGCCAGGGGGTTACAGGGGCGCCTCCGGCAGCACCAGCAAAACCTCCAGTTCGTATGCCTGTTCCGGCAGCACCAGCAAAACCTCCAGCTCCTATGCCTGTTATGCCAGCACCGGTAAAACCTCCAGCTCCTATGCCTGTTATGCCAGCACCGGTAAAACCTCCAGTTCGTATGCCCGCTAAGCCAGCACCGGTAAAACCTCCAGCTCCTATGCCCGCTAAGCCAGCACCTGCGCCTGTTAAACCTGTAGCTACTAAACCTAAGGGTATTCCTAGTGGATCGGGTGGTGGTGATCTGGACGATTATTGATGATTGCTATTTTCTGAATTAAGCCTTATACTCATCTTTATTATGCGACCTTACCAGCATTACAAGCAAGCAGCCTTGTTTGAAGGCGCTAACTCTGATGGACTCCAAGGCCTCAGGGCTTTGGTTGGTGCCGGAGCTGGCGGTTTACTTGGCGCTGGATTAGGTGCTGGTGGCGGCCTGTTGAGAGAGGCCTTCTTTGCCAAGCCTGAAGAGGCTCAATACTTACGTAGAGCTCTACAGGGCATGAGTATAGGCGGGCTTACCGGTGCTGGTCTTGGCGCAGGTGTAGGTGCTAGCAATGTGGGCAAAGGCATACAGACGGCTCTAGAGGAGTCTGGGGCAAAAGCTAATGTCAAAATGCTGCAGACTATTGTTGATGCTCTTAACGCAGTTAAGGTAAAGAATCTGCCTCCCTTTGTGAGTCAACCTGAGTTCTATGTTGATCCAAAACTATTAGAGCAAAATTAAACTAATGGTACAAAATGATTAAAGTAGCAAACAACAGTGTAAAGTTTGAATAAGGATAATCTATGACCAAACAAGCTCAATACGCTTTATTACGCCACTACCTCATGCAAAAGATTGCAGAGGAGTGCGCTGCTTGCGAAGAGTGCAAGGCTGCCTCTGAGGCATGGACTCGCTCTGAGGGTAAGAACCCAGAGGGCGGTCTCAATGCCAAGGGCCGAGCTAGCTACAACAAGGCTACTGGAGGCAATCTAAAGGCTCCAGTGAGCTCTGCGGCGGCTGATAAGAGCCCTGCTAAGGCCAAGCGCCGTAGCAGCTTCTGCTCACGCATGTGCGGTATGAAGGCTAAGCGCACTAGCTCTGAGACCTCACGAGATCCGGACTCTCGCATTAACAAGGCGCTGCGTAAGTGGGACTGCAGCTGCTAAAAAGAAAGTAAACACATGTTCTCGCCAGAACTTATAAGTCTTGTTGGAGGAGGCCTTACAGGCTTCCTCTTTAAATTTATGGCTCAGAAGAGCGCTGATCAAAAGGAGATGTTTAATCAGCTCATTCAGGCCAATAAGCAGACTACCGATAACCAAAACCAGGCAGCTACTAGAGTGCCCCTGGATGCCGGTAGGGTCGTAAGGCAAATCATTGTTCTTACAGTCTTGTTTGGAGCTTTTGCAGCTCCATTTATTTTGCCCTTCTTTGGAGTGCCTACATTTGTAGAAGTTGATGTAAAGAATCCAGAGGCCATCTTTGGTTTAATTCCTGCCACCGCAAAGAAAGCATTTGTAGAGGTCAATGGCTTCTTCTGGACTTCTGAAAATCGAGAAGTGCTGCTTAGTATCGTGGGTTTCTATTTCGGTACTGCTGCGGCAACTCCTAACAAGCACTGATGGAGAGCATTATGAGATTTTTAACTCTTACAATTTTAATGGTTTTTCTTTGCCTGGCAGGCTGTTCGAGTGATCCAGTGATCATTCCTGATATCACCTCTGACAACGTGGTAATGATGGAACTCAAGGATCGAATTGCCGATCCTGGGGTACACAGTCCTAGCTACGGTTGGTTGTTTTGGTATGCCCCGTTAGCAACGTTACTCATTCTTTGGGGCTATCGCCATCTTGTTAAAAAGCCAATTGACTGCATTGAGCAGGAGCCGGACTCCTTAAAGGTTCAAAGCAAGGTAGACGGCGATCCAAAAACCTAAATAGTAAAACTGTTTAACATCAGCAACGTCATGTATGATTTTAGAGGCAGTATTTTCTTCTGCCTCATATTTTTGTTTCAGCTATAATTTCTGTATTCTTTGGGCGCAGACTATGAATTTATTTCAATCTTATTTAGTCAAATACGCATATGGCGGTTGTGAAGCCATGGGGTCTTTAAATCCCTCCGATCTGCTACAAGAAAAGCTAGAGTCTATTCTGTCTGATCTAGATAAGCCTGAACTAGAGCATGCAGCTCCGGTTGCAGATAAGGTTGTCGAGATCACAGTAGTGAAGACGTCTGCGGATCGTAAATTAATAAAAAGTTTAATTAGCTATGGTCTAAAGTATGCTCCTAAGGCAGTGCCTATGTTTGATCCTAAGGATCTAGCAGACGTAGAGGTAAATGTAGGATACTCTCTACCTCAGAATAAAGACACTGAAGTTGATACGGTAAAGCAAGATTCAACTGAGCAGTTAAATGACAATAAGGCTCCGGATCACACCACTACATCAGATCTTCTCAATCCTAAGGATATTCCTAGAGATACTGCACTTGTATGATTCCCTATAGCGCTTACATCAAGCAAGCAGCAGAGCCTACAAGGCCTAGCTATACGTCTGCTACTGAGACGGGCCTTACTTCTACAGGCACTCCAAAACCTTTTCAAGCACCTAGATACTACGATCGCCCAGGCGTTAACCCTGAGCTTGCAGCACAAGGCAAGCAATTAGAGGCAGACTACGCTCGTCAGTTTCCATATGGAGACTACACCTATAGCACCAAAGGTTGGGGTTATCGAGGCGGTCAGCGTGCTCAAATGGATCAGGAACAAATAGACCTAAGGAATAGGTTTAGACTCTACGAGGCTCAAGCTAGGGGGATCAGTCCAAGTAATCCACAAGCTGTTGCGCCAAGCCCCAGTGCTGCAAGTGCATTTGTTGGAGACTTGGCTAGATCTCCGATTATGCCTACTGCTCCCTTTATGTATGCCTACGATGTTGGCACTAAAGGTTTACAGCAAGCTACAGCTGATAAGGCTCAATCCGATGCTGTGTACGGAAGCATGTTGGCAGACGCTGGAAAGCGCGTAGCCAATCGCTATGGTGGCAACTTTGAGCTTCAGTATAACGATCCTCTATTAGATTATTCTAGTTATGCTTTGGAGGCTGCTCCGAGTTTATTGATGGCAGCAGGTACCGGAGGCGGCAGTGTTGCAGCACAGGCGGAGGCTCAGGCCGCTCGTGCTGCAGCACCCAGTGCATTCAGGGCTCTAGGTCAAACCGCCGCAAGAGGATTTCAACCCGTATTTCAAGGTGCAACTAATCCTGTAGTCAGATTTGCAGGAGAGGCGATTCCTACTTCTGCTAACTACGCCATATCGGGACTTAATCCAGTACCGGTACTCCTGAGTGCAGCGCAAACATCTCCTGGGGCAGGTAGACTTTTTTCTCAATTAGGTGCACACTTTGCAACTCAAGGCGCAGCTAATAACTACGCTAATGCTTACAGGGATACAGCTGCGTTTAATGCAGCAAATCCAAATGTTGCTGGCACTCCAGAATCTCTTAAGCGTTTTGGTGAATCTTTATTGGCCGGAGGCGTCTCCTTTGATCCCACTGCTTTAAATCGATCCGGTATTGGTGCAAGCACTTTTTTACCTTCTATTGATGAGCAACAACAATTAGCTATAGACAGAGCTACTGAGTTAAAAATATCTCAAATGTCACCAGAGGAGCAAGCCTTGGTGTTAAGTGATCCAGCACAGTATGCCGAAGTGAGAAAACAAATTGCTGCTAAAGGTGAAAATTCTTTTGTTAGCCCTGCAGCTAACGCAGTAACTTTTAATCCATTTAGAGCATTAGGTGCGGCTAGTTATGCTGAAGATCTGGCTGCAAATAAAGATACTGCAGCTAATGTTGCTACAAGCTCAATAGGATTGCCAAATACATTTTTGCTAGCTCCTAGGTTCTTTGAGGATTTAGATGCTTTAGCTTATGAGTCAGCTCAAAACTCAGAGTCTATTAACTCCAGTAAGCTTGGCAGGTATCTAATGCAATCTCCTCTAGCAAATCAAGTAGGGGGACGCCCTCAAACCGTTATTGCAGCTGCAAAAATGATGGCTGATCTTAACAGAACGCTGTCTGACATGTATTACACCTATCAGCAAACTGGACAGGTGCCTCCAGGCTATGCAGAGCTTGCGCAACAAGCTGATAATCTTGCCAAGGCTCAACAGCTGCCAGTGGAAGTTCAGGAGTCAGGTAATACTCCCTTAGTAGATGCCTTGCTGCAACTGCAGCCGGTAATGGATCAGGTATATCAGCAGGGAATGCAGCAAGCCCAAGGAGCGACGCAATGAGCACTCTAGGCGATCTTAAAAAAGCCAAGCAATACTCTGACTTCAAACAGTACAGTCAGAAGCATCAGCTTATCCATCAATTGGTAAGAGAGGCTCCTAAAGAGTTTTATGTAGACTCTGAAAAAGACGGCATTGTCGGTCTTACTCATAGCTCTACTAACTTTAAGATCCATGTTCCAAAGAACGTAATCTCCGGATTGCAACTAAGCGATGCTCCTCAAAAGGAGTCCGCAGCAGCCAAGGGTATGTCTGCTGGATCGGGAATGCCCAATATCACCGGTGGCGGTCAGGGTAGCTATATGAAGCTGCCGTCTCTATATGGCAACATGAAGTCTGAGCTTACTAAGGCCACCAAGGAAGTCGGCGAGCAGGCTAAGAAGCCTTCAGCGGGGGCTGCATCGGAACTATATCCAGCCACTGCAGAGTATATGCGTAAAAAGATGACTCCTACTCCATTTCCCTATAAGCGTGCAGCGTTTACTTCAGACCTATCGAAGTCCTTAGGTTATAGCCCCGGCTTCTGGTATGACAAAGATACTTTTAGTCCATCTGCTCAGACTCGATTTGGAAACTTACTCACAGGCGTAGGGTTGACCAGTTTAGGTGTAGCTTCTATTCCTGTTTTAAAGTATTTTTTTCCTGAGCGTTTTGCCGGTAAAGAAAAAGCTTTAATGGCGCTTGCTGCCATCGGTGGTATGAGCGCCCCCTGGCTTATCAACGCCCCTTCCACCATGGCAGATATCTCGAGACTAAGCTTGCCTAAGAACGAAGACTACACAGACGCTGACTGGAAAAAGATGCAGGCAGGTTCTCGTGTGCGTTCAGGTATTATCCCAACTGGAGATAATGCTCTTATTGCAAGAGGCCAGGATCCGACCAAGAGCGGTGCTTATATCCCAATGGACCTACAGATTGCCAAAACTCACCTTGCCGATGTGGTGAGTGAGCAGATGCGTTCTGGGTACGTAGACTATGGTCAGGCTGCCGGTCTTATGCTACGAGCCAGCCGGGAGTCCAATAAGCCCTGGTTCACCGTCCGAGACATTGCCCATGCTGCTATTGGCGCCGGGGCAGGTGCAGTTGCTGGTACTGCTGCCGCTAAAGGCATCGGCATGTTCATGAATCTTAGCCCCAAGGAGCAGACTGTCATGCAAGGCACTGGCGCTGCTCTTGGTACTTTAATCAACTTGGGCAAACTGTCATTTTGAGTAAGTTTCTTTTCTACGGTAAAATTACACTATGACCAACGAAGAATTACAAGCATTTCGTCAAGGCTTTTGCGAAAAGGCTGCAGAGCTAGGCATCCTGCCTTCTGAGCTTTTATCTTACAGCGGGTATAAACAAGCAAACCCGATAACGGGTACAGCAAAGGATACAGCCGAGGCTGCAAACAAAACGCTTCAGATGGGATTACTCCTTGGATCTCTTGGTCTTGTAGGTGGTTTTGGCGCAGGCGCTCTAGGTAACTACTTGTACAACAAGGCTAAGTTTGAGCTAGATCCAGATGACTCCATTCTGCCAAGCTATGGTGCAGTAGATGAGGCAAAGAAACTACATCTTCTTGCAAAGTATCGTAATGCTAAGAAGCTTGTAGAGTCTGGGCTTTCCTAATGTACAAGCGTTCTGAACTTAATACGCAAGATGCCTTATATGCTCTCCTTGGCGCCGGACTCGGAGGCGCTGGGGGTTATGGCTTATATAAACTGCTGACTCCTAAGAAAAATCAAACAACTGGTTTGGGATTAGGCTCTGCTGCTCTAGGAGCTCTAGCTGGCGGAGGATTGGGTTATGCGGGTTCAAACAAGTATCAAGAGATTAGAGCAGCTATGTTGGCTGAAGCTTTAAAGAAAAAAGAAGAGATTGGCAAAAAGGTGCAAGAGCAGCTAGAGTCGCTACCATCTAACCCATGAACACCGGATCTCCAGCTGACGTACCTCTTTTTAGCTTTAAGCACCAGAACTTAAGCGATCCGCCATTCTTTGGCTCTGTGTCGCCCATAGTTAAAGAAAACGACGGTCAAGATAAACGACCGCAAGAAACTCCATTTTTTAATTCTAGACAATTCTGCCTTTGGAAAGAGGGCGAACTTGCCCAATACAACCAATTAGTAGATGTTCTGGTAAAATGGAGAGATAGAGGTTGGTGCGAGTTCACGGAAGTTACAGAGTGGGTTGAGGCCAAAGAGAATTGGACCTCTTGGATTAAGTATTACGCCCTCCTGCAAATTCCGGCAGAAGAAATGCATCTTTATCTCTATGAAATGGATATAATGCGCATTACCCCAAATAAGAATCAGGTACCCTCCTATGAATAAGGCAGCAGAATACTCTCTATTGCGTGACTACCTCTGGGTCAAGTTATCAAACGACTTTAGGCAAAAGCTTGCTGATGATGATGAAGCCGAAGCTGCAGCCGATAAGGTGAGGCGTAAAAAAAGAAAGCAGGAACAAGCAGAAGACGTTCCTGCAGAGGATAGAAAAGTGGATTACGCAGGTCGTGCCCGCAGAGGTGCTCTGTATGGGGGTGGTGCCGGAGCCCTCTTAGGTGCTATAGCCGGAGCCGCTGGCGCCCATGGCGGGGTCGACGCATTTCACACTAAAGGTCGGGGTTTCCAAGGCTTACTCGGCGCACTCATCGGTGGCGGCCTTGGCGCCGGCCTTGGCGCCGGATCCAATGCGTTTTTAGGTTATGCGAACGAAGACATCATAACTAGAAGATCCGAACCTAACAGACTTCGAAGAGCTCTGGCGGGGGCTCTAGCGGGAGGTGCTCTTGGCGGTCTACAGGGCTACGTCGTGACGCCGCGCCATGCCGATACCGAGGCACAGATTTTATATCCTGGCTTAGGCGCTCTAGCAGGCGCCGGATTGGGCGCTCTTACCGGTGGTGTAATCGAACCTTGGTCAAACAAAGATGTTTATTCGCAAAATTATATGAAAGAATAAGAATAATGTTAATGACCTACTCTCATCTTCGTCCAACTCTTAAAAAATCTAATGTCACTGTTCAGGATGCCCTTGCAGCCCTTAGTCCCACTGACAGTCTCTTAAAGGACTACGCTCTTTATGCAGGTGGTGGCGGACTTGCTGGTGCCGGTATCGGCGCTCTGGTAAACGCACTGCGTGGTGAGTCTAAACTTAAGGGTGCTCTCATCGGTGGTGGCGTTGGTGCTGGCCTAGGCGCAGGTGCAAAGGCTCTTGGCAATTATGCTCTCAGCGATCAAGCCGCTCAGATTAAAAAGGATAAAGAGGACTTAGCTGCTCTGCGAACAAACTACCCCATGCGTATGGGTGGCGGCGCTCTAGCTCGGGTCCTTGAAACTGCCGACGCATTGGAAGGTTTAGGTACAGGTACTACGCCTGCTCAATTTGAGCGCCGACTTGTAAATAGAATTAATGAATCCGAGCAACAGGATCTTCTAGCCGCTCTCAAGGACACACTCTCTAAGAAGACGGATGCTGCCAAGGGTATGCTTGGCTTTGGAGGTTAATTCATGCCTGCTCAGAGCAAGCAGCAACAACGCTTTTTTGGTTTAGTCAAGGCCATCCAAGAGGGCAAGGCTACTGGCTCTGGTAAGGCCGAAGAAGCCGCGGCAAGCATGTCTGAAAAAGATGTGCGTGACTTTGCCAAGACGAAGCATGAAGATCTACCGGAAAGCAAAAAGGAATCCATGGATCCCAACGTAAAACAACTACTTAACTATGCTGCCATCAGTGCAGGGGTAGGCCTTGGTGGCGTGGGACTCTATGGTCTTGGTAAGTACCTGCACGACGAATCCGTGTTTGGCTTTCCTGGCCAAGAGAGTCGTGCAAAGCGTATGGAGAAGCGTATTGCTATTCCAAAGAGCCACAAACTACAGGAGTATTTGCCTAGCGATACAGCCAGCCCTGCAGATATGCTGCCAGAGAAAGCAGACGAAACTACTTCAGATCTTTCTCAGGAAGTCATAGACGACATGGAGAATCCCAAGGAGCCTGGCGAGAAGGTATCTAACACATTAGGAGAATACCTCACAGAGCCAATGATGTACGGCATGGCTACTCCAGCTGCAATGCTGGCTCCCGGTATTCTTACCTTTATGCTAGGCACTAGACTCATCGATCAGAGTCGTAAGCAGAAGATGGAGTCTAAGGTTGAGAAAGCCAAAAAAGAATTTGAAAAGGCTCTCTCAAAGCAATCCTCTGATCTTCAAGTGCAGATCGATGGTTTGGTAAAACAGGCTATTGATCCAATTCCTGAGGATAAGATTGTGAGAAGCCCTGATCCGCACGGCCTGGGATTCAGTGTTCCAGGGGCTGCTTACGCTCTAGGTCTGGCTCCTGGCGTAGGTGCTTTGCTTGGCTGGATGATGATGCAGAATAAAATGAAGGACGATCCTGAGAAGGCCAAGCTCAAGACTCTGCAAAGCATGCTCAAGCGCGATATTGCTTCCGGTGCTCTTGCATCGGGTATTGATCTTGAAGAGACTGACGAAGGTAAGCCTAAATTCAAGCTTTAAGCTAGAGTACAAGTTCCATGCCTACGCCCGGTGCAGACGACTTAAACCAACTCGTAGCCCCTCCTGCCCCGGTGCTGAGGGGCTTTAACGATTACCGTGTCACCCGTAAGAATATCTTTGACGGGGTAAAGAATGCGGTATTGTCAAAGTTTCCCCTGCAGAACACTCGATACACTGTCGAGCTTTCGGACTTAGATTACGGTCGCTCTGAACCCTACAGCCTGAAGGAACAGCAAGAGGCTCTGATGCAGAATCAGAGTCTTTATGTTCCCTTGCGTGGCCGCCTGGTAATGAAGGATAACGCTACCGGCGAGATCATGGATCAGACCGATAGATCTGTCACTCTTGCCAGAGTGCCATATCTTACGGATCGTGGCACGTTTATTAACGCAGGCAGCGAATACACCGTAGCCAATCAGTCTCGTCTGCTTGCAGGGCCATACGTTCGTAAGCGTAAGTCTGGCGAGTTTGAGGCGCACTTCAACACCATGCCGGGCAAGGGTCGTGGTTTCCGCATGGCCTTTATGCCAGATACTGGAAAGTTTGTTGCCGAGATTGGGCAGTCCGTTGCTCCTGCATATCCGATGTTCAAGGCCATGGGTATTGACGACTCTATTCTTGAGCGCACCTGGGGCAAGGAGCTTCTGGGGTCCAATAAGATTGGTTCAGCTTACGACGCAGCTCGTATCTATGAACGACTAACCAATAATCCTTCCAAGGGTCTAGACGATGCCACGATTTATCAAGGCATCAAAGATGCTCTTTATAAGACTGAGCTAGACCCAGAGGTTACCCGTCGTACTTTGAGTTATGCCGGAGTCATCAAGAAGCAAGCAGATGTACCGCTGCGGGGTACACTAAAGATCGAAGGCGAAGGCTACATTACCGTACCTGCAGGATTCGTAGATAGCGTTTTCTATGCGCTAAGGGATTCTGACAAAGCTCCTGCTATCTCTCCCGTTGCCGACAAGGGCAAGCTTGTCGTTATTACGGCAGAAGAGCTTAAGCAGCTAAAGAAAGTCTTCCGTAAGAACTTTGAGACCACCTGCGGTTCTGGCCGTAGATTTACCTACAATATTCGCAGCGTACTGCCACCCAACGGCGGGGAATACTGCATTGATATTGAGTGCCCGGAGCTGGAGCAACTTCGTAGAAGCCTGCTACTCGATGCCAAGCCTCGTGGTGGCTTTAGACTAGCTGTAGGTACAAAGGTTGCTGCTAATTTAAATGAATTACTGACTGAGAAGGAAGCTGCCCCTTTGCCCACCATGCAGGACTTCGAGTATGAGCAAATGCAGCTCAACGACGAAGACTTAAGCAGAATAACTGGCAGCACTTTACTGCGCGCCTCTCAAAAGATTCTTAATGCTCAACGCGGTCTTGAAGATCAGGATGATCGTGACTCCTTGGCCTATCAGAAGTTCCTAGGCCCAGAGGACTTCTTCTCCGAAAGAATTCAAAAGGACGCCGGCGCAGCTGTCAGAACAGCTCTATTCAAGGCTACCAATAAAGGCAACTTAAATGCATTCCGCAACGGTGTATTTACACCGGTGCTCAATGGTGTACTCATCGGTTCTGGTCTCGGCGCTCCCATCGAAGAAGTAAATCCGATGGAGATCCTGGATCAGAATATGCGTGTAATCCGCACTGGTGAGGGCGGTATTGGTTCAGCCGCTCACGGCATTCCTGTTGACAGCCGTTCAGTCCAGCCATCTCACCTTGGGTTCCTAGACCCAGTTCGTACTCCTGAGTCCGACAAGGTAGGTATCGACCTACGACTCACCGTAGGCTCCTACAAGGGCTCAGATGGCCAGATATACTCCAGGATGCGTAGCATCAAGACCGGCAAGCTGGAGCCTGTGGCGGCTCGTACGCTGACCGATTCGATTGTTGCGTTCCCTGGGGAACTTGCACGCTCGGCGAAGACTGGAGATCCAATCAGGGCGATGGTGCGTGGCCGCATCTCCTATGTCGATCCTGCAGAGGTCGAGTACGAAGTGCCTGCCCACAGCAACATGTTTAACATCAACTCCAACCTTGTGCCTGGCATTTCCGGCATCAAGGGTGGACGCCTGCTCATGGGTTCCAAGTACTTCACTCAGGCGCTACCTGTCCAGGGTGCCGAAGCGCCCCTGGTACAGGGATTAGATCCTAATGACGCAGAGGGTAGATCGTTTGAAGAGCAGCTTGTACCGCACCTTGGTGCAGTAGCTGCCGAAGCTGACCTTGGCAATGGTCTCGTCACTGCGGTTACGCCAGAATACGTAGAGGTAAAGCACGGCAAGGAAAAGCGCCGTTACGAGCTGTACAACAACTTCCCGTTTAACCGCAAGACTTATATTCATAATACGCCAATGGTTAAGCTGGGGGATCAGATCAAGCCTGGTCAGCTATTGGCTAAGTCTAACTATTCTGATGACCAGGGCAGACTTGCCATGGGTCGTAATCTAAAGGTGGCGTATACCGTCTGGGGCGATCCTGAACTGGGTGGGTCTAACTTCGAAGACGGCGTAGTCATGTCTGAGACAGCTGCCAAGAAGATGTCGTCTGAGCACATGTACACCGTTGGCTATGACGGCAAGGACGACTACGAGGCCAACTTCAGTAAGTTTGTATCTTTATTCCCAGGGCAGTACAACAAAGAGCAGTTGGTTAATCTGAATTCTGCTACAGGCGTCGTGAAACCCGGCACTACTTTAAATCCAGGTGATCCAATTATCCTTGGTGTAGGCGAAAGAAAGTCCGACACTTTTGGTCTGATGAAGAAGGCGAGACCGAGCTATACGAACAGAGCCCAAACCTGGGATCACAGCCAGCCTGGCATTGTCACCAACGTCACCAAGACCCGCAGCGGATACCAGGTGGCGATCAAGTCCTACAAGCCAATGTCTGTAGGCGATAAGCTGGTCGGTCGTTACGGCGACAAAGGTGTCATCTCCACCATCATTCCAGATGAAGATATGCCCAAGGATAAGGACGGCAATTCATATGAAGTCATTTACAACCCCCTGGCTCTTGTCACTCGTGTTAATCCTGTTCAGGCCGTGGAGGCCGCAATGGGCAAAATTGCCACTAAGACTGGGCAGCCAGTCAAGCTTCCGGCGTTCCTGGACGAAAGCTTCATAGACTTTGCTCAACGAGAGCTAAAGAAAAACGGCCTTACAGATACAGAGACTATCTACGACCCAAGACTTAATCGCAACGTAGATAATGTATTTACCGGCAATCGCTACTTCATGAACCTGCACCACCAGGCCGAGAAGAAGCTGAGCGCCCGTGATACCGGTGGTTACAGCACTGAAGAAGCTCCAGTCAAGGGTGGAGATGAAGGCGCTAAGCGTATCTCCATCTCTGATATGAATGCTATTCTTGCCCACGGCGCTATCGAAGTACTCAAAGATGCCCGACTTGTCCGTGGCCAGAAGAACGACGAATACTGGCGTGCGATCAAGATGGGTACTCCAGTGCCTTCCGTCAATGTTCCATTCGTATGGGATAAGTTCGTAGCTCAGCTCAAGGGTGCTGGGGTCAACGTAGAACGTCAAGGCGGCGCCGTAAACATTTACGGCATGACCGGCAAAGATGTTAAGAGTTTGTCTGGTGGTGAGGTCAAGGACTTCCGAGACATCGACTTCAAGACAGGCAAAGCCTATGACGGCGGTTTCTTTGACGAGAAGATCTTTGGCGTCAATCAATCATCTTTCGGCCATTTCCCTCTTGCCGCCAAGATGGTCAATCCTGTCATGGAGGACGTGGTGCGCTCCCTTACCGGACTCACCAAGAAAGACTTTGAATCCGTAGTGTCTGGTGATACAGTCAAAGGCATTCGCGGTATGGAAGGATTGGAGCAGAAACTTGTTGGCATGAATATCCCAGCAGAGATTGAGGCCACCCGTAGAGAAATCACGGCATCCAAGGGGCAGAAGCGCAGCAACGCTATTTCCAAACTTTCGTATTTAGAGGGCATGGAGAAGCGCAAGATCAAGCCTGGCGATTTCCTCTGGGAGGACATGCCAGTACTGCCCCCTCGCTTCAGACCCATTACCGATACCGGCAATATGCAGATGGTCTCAGACATGAACTATCTGTACAAAGAACTGTTCAGCATGAACGGTAACTTGAAGGAACTGCAAGGCGAGCTGGGCAATGAAGCCACAGGCAAAGAAAAGCTTGCGCTTTATAAGATGATCAAGGCTACGGTCGGTCTTGCCGACCCGGCTAGTGCAAAGCTCAAGCAGAAGAATGTAAACGGCCTGATTAGACACATTCTTGGCAGCAATCCCAAGTTCTCTATGTTCCAGCGCAAGGTGCTGTCTTCTACCGTAGAAGGCGTAGGTAATGCCGTTATTACCCCAGATCCTTCACTAGACATGGACCATGTTGGGGTACCCGAGGACATGGCATTCTCTGTATTCCGCCCATACGTAGTTCGATCTCTCGTTGCTTCTGGGGCAAATCCTCTGGAGGCGATGAAGCAGGTTGAAAATAGAACAACAACTGCCAAGCGAGCCCTACTCGCTGAAATGGACAAGCGTCCGGTTATGATTACCCGAGCGCCCGTACTGCACAAGTACAACTTCATGGCAGCCAAGCCAAGACTGACCACAGGTAGCACCCTTAGATTGTCGCCATCTGTCGTTGTTGGATTTAATGCAGACTTTGACGGCGATCAGATGCGTCTGCACGTTCCCTCCTCCCAGAAGGCTGTAGCTGAAGCCTACGAACGCATGTTGCCTAGTCGTAATCTCATGTCTGCTGCAACATTCCAGGCTCAGCCATTTATTAAGAACGAGTTTTTATACGGCCTTTATTTAGCTAGCAAGCGCCCACCAGATAAGAGCAACGTTAAGGTATTCCAAACTAAAGACGATGTCATTAAGGCGTTCAACCGCGGCGAACTCAGCCCTACTGATACGGTAAAGATTCTTGGTAAGTAATCGATGGCTAAACAAAAGAACAACCTTGGCAAAGCTATTGAGCAGGCAGTCAACCTGTCTCATCTGCCTGGCGATGTGCTTGAGAAAGCCACGGTTGTAGCTGGCAGTCCAGAGCAGACTCCGTTCAGAGGTGCAGAGGATCTAAAGCAACAATTCTTTGGCCCCACTCTATGGAATAAGCAACGCCTTTGGGAGCTGGGCGACTCAGCGCTGTATCAGGGGGCCTACGGTTTACCTGCAGCCGGTATTGGCACCCTTGTTGGGGGTCCAGCTGGTATGTTTGCTGGGTTAGGCGCAGGCAAGCTATTGGGGCAGCTGCACTTGTTCTCTAAAGAGAAGGATCGTTTAGATACTGCTCTTAAATACTTTAATAAAGGCGAAAAGAAGCTATTGGAAGACATCACTAGCTCTGGCAACAAGTGGGGCATCACTGCTGCCATACTTGCCGGACTAGGGGCTGGCGGCACCAGCTATTTAGCAGGCCAGGATCAATTCGGTAAAGTACTTACTCCTGTATTAGCCGGCGGAGCTGCAGCTAGCCTTGCTGGGCTGGGGGGTCTATTGTTAGGCCAGCATTTAGCTAAGCAACGAGCTTTGAAGAGTAAAAGATTTAAAGATATAATTAAACGTTACGATAAGTTTGAATAAAGCAAACTATTAAGGAACAACTATGCAACCATATTCTCATCATTCCCCTTATTACAAGCAAGCAAAAGCCGAGCGTTCCGTAGACTATAAAACTCGTCTACAGAGAGGGGCCCTTTTAGGAGGCCTCTCTGGACTTACACTTGGCGCCCTAGGCGGCGGCGTCCTTGGTGGGACTGCCCCTGGCGCAGATGCCTCAAGTACCCTGATAGGCGCTCTGTTAGGCGGCGGCGCAGGGGGTCTACTCGGTGCAGGCACAGGGGCGTTAGATAACGCTCTTTCAGGCTACGAGAATGAGGATGTGATTACCAGACAAGATGGGCCCAATATGCTTCGTAGGGCTTTGCTTGGAGCTATTAAGGGTGGCCTCACAGGTGCCCCCATTGGTGGCGTCGCCGGGCTCGGTATGGATGTTGGGTCGGGCCTCTCTAATGGCTATAGAAACTCGCTATTAGGTTTAGGCTTGGGCGGATTAATAGGCGCCGGAATAGGCGCAGGCCAGAGTTTGAACTTTCCGTATCTTAACCCAGATATGTACAAGCAGCCGGTTGCATAACGATTAGGGTGCCAAAGTATTAAACGCTACGATAAGTTTGAATAATGATAAAGCTTGCAACCAATCTTTCTAAGCTTTATAGCCTTCGTAGCAAAACTGCGCAGGATAGTCCACTTTGGGCTGGCATTAAGTCTTTTGCTTCTGGAGTTGCTGAGCCGTTTAGCGGAGCTGCCCATTATTGGACTGGCGGCAGAATCGGTTCTGATTACCCAGAAGATTCAATGTGGATCGACACTAATCGTCGATTGCTAAACGCATTGCCAGGCAGAACTCAATACGAACTTCAATATAAAGATCCAATGTTGGATGCCGCTGCAGCTTCATTAGGTGTTAGCGGACTTGCAGCAGGAGCAGCCGCCGGCGTCCTTGCAGCCCCCTATGCTATACCTACAGCTAAAACTATATTAACAGCAGCACCAAGAGCAAGACAAGCTGTGGGTGCTGCCTCCAATATAGGTAAAGCTCTAAAAACCTATGGAGGCCCTATAGTAGGGCTTACAGCTCCTAAAGTAATTGGAGATGCTGTAAATGTTGCTGTGCCTGCTGCGCAAAACGTAAATAAGTATCAAGCAGACGCATATCAAAGTTTACTTGATGCCGGCTACTCCGCGGCTGAAGCTGCAAACCTATCTCATAAAATGGGTTGGGGCGGACTTATGCATGCCGGCAAGGAATATTTGAGCAACCCTTATCATTATATCTACCGACAAGGTGGAGATAATCCCATTGATAGAACTTTTGTAGACATGATGGGAAATCCCCTCCCACATGATGCATTTACAGCCGCTAGAGAAGGATTAAGTGTAGCTGCATCTGGACCTATAGGAGCTGGCGTAAAAGCCGTAGGTTATGGCGCCCTAAATCAATTAGAGAGTATGCCTGGAGCTACAAGGGCTGCTCTACAGGAAGCTCAACGCCAGACAGCTCAACCAAATGCGCAAATGTCTACCTTAGAAAGTGCACGCAACACTTTAGACAACTCTCGTTTCTATCAAAGCATGCGAGATTATTACGGCAAGGACTTTGGACCAATCACTACTCACTACGGACTCAATACTTTAAATAAAGCGACTGCCTATCCTTCGCCATCCCAACCTCCTTCTAGTACTTTGAGTCAGGCCCCAAGACCCACTACCCCTACAAAATCTTAAGGATATCAAGGATATCCATGACCCCATACGCACACCATTCTCCTCAGTATAAGCAGGCATCTGCTAGATCCAAGCAAGCATTTATAGGCACAGGTCTGAGTGCTCTAATCCATGGAGCTGCAGCAGACGATAAAGAACCGCTTATGCGAGAAATACTTCGCGGCGCAGCCAAGGGCTTAGGTGCAGACCTTGGCATGCTACTTGGCGGTTTTGCAGGCGGTGGCTTAGGAGCGTATGGTGCAAACGCTATATACGGTCCTGTAACCGAAGATGAAGACATTAAAAAGCGCGTTAACGACGTTGCAGGTTATGGTATGGCCGGAATGGGTTTAGGTGGATTGGGTGGCGGCATCGGTGGATATCTTCTCATGGATAAGCTGATCAATCAGGTTGGCAAGAAGCCCGAAAAGACCCCTGCAGTAAAGACAGCGGGGGTTTTAGAGTTTCTAGAAGGACTAGTTCGTAACTACAGCGGTAGTTTGCCATATGCCTATGGGGCAGGTGGATTACTAACTGGGGGGTTGGTAGGAGCTGGGGTAGGCCCTTTGGTAGAGTACTTCCGGGACAAGAAGGAAAAGGATTATAAAAGAGCTTTGCTAATTGGGTTGGGGCTAGGTGCCGGTACTGGTGGCTTACTTGGTGCTGGAGCTGGGCTTGCGCAAAAGCATACGATAAACTCGGCAATAGACGCTATTAAGAGTTAACATTTACTATAATATAAAGAAGGAGTATGCGATGATTAAAGTAGCAAATAATGTTAAATCCATGGTAGAAAAGCGAGCTCTACTTACTGTAGGCAGTTTTAGCCCGTTTGAGAGTCAGCTCGCTAACTACGGCGTCTATGCAGGCGGCGGAGGTCTTGCTGGTGCGGGTATCGGCGCTCTGGTAAATGCACTGCGTGGTAAGTCTAAGCTTAAGGGGGCTCTTATCGGTGGCGGCCTTGGCGCCGGTGCCGGTGCCGGTGTAAAGGGATTGGCCGATGTCTTAGCCGGAAATGCACAAGGTCTACTTCGAGAGTATGGAAGAAGCGGCTATCTAGAAGCTAAGGGCAAAGAACGGGATAGAGAAGCTTTAGAGGCTTACAAAGCTCGCACGGAAGACACTTGGGCTAATTACATCAAAGATAAAGCTTTTGGTGAGCCTAAAGTAGTAAAAGGCGATGAAAACCAAAAAGCCTACGAGGAAGGTATGAAGATGATTGCATCAATGAGTATTCTCGAAGCTATCAAAAATGATGAGCAGGTGCGTCATTGGAGAGCCGCCATTGATGCAGCACACGGTCTAGACGATCGTGGCTTTTGGCCTTTTTGAACAGGTAGGGAATAAATAGCAAAAATTAAGTCTGTTTTACAGATAGTTTTTAGTCCACCAACTAATCATTGGTGGATTTTTTTTATAGCTAAGAGAAGGACAGGGTTGCCCAAGAGACCCCCCCAGCGACTAGTGACGGTGACGGTTGTCGGACAGGGTTGCCCAAGAGACCCCCCCAGCGACTAGTGACGGTGACGGTTGCTTTGACGGTTTGGGGTTTAAAACTAATAATAGTCTAGTAGTGTAGCACTCACCGTCACCGTCACCAATTAAGAGAAGGGGTCTCTCTGACAACAACTGTCTTTCTCTTAGCTATAAACCTCCGTTTAGCCTTAAAGTTGATGTGGGTTTTATAGCTAAATAAGGGTCGTTATGTAGTTAAAATAACTAGTCGCGTTCATTCGCCATCAGGATACTCCAATAATGAAGATAGAAAACACCGTACAAACTGTGGTTATCAACTGTGCTTCGTTCCCCGAGGGAATCAATGCATGCATAGCTTTAAACACCAATGGCATGCACTACTGCGGATACATTGAGCTTCCTAAGGGCCTCGCTGACGGAATAGATTTGTACGATCTAGACGTCCACGGGGGAGTGACGTACGATGAATTGGACGGTGACAAAAGAATCGTGGGATTCGACTGCAACCATTCCTGCGATTACACTCTGTACAAATCAGAGTGGCACAAGTCGCATTCGTCGATGTCGGCCCCTATGAGCGCCATTCACTTTAGAACTCAAACTTACGTGCTCAAGCAGTTGGGTCGCATGGTCGCTTCGTTGGAGGAGCTTCACATACGTAAATCCCGCAGTTGATCTTTAGCACCCGTAGCTAAATCGACGAGCTCCAAGACGAAAATCAACCTGGAGGTTGCACGCCCTCTGCTGTTGAGCTCAGCAAGCAAGGGTAGCCTACTGACAAGCAACGGATCCTCTGCTAGCCGTTGTCCCAGTGTAAGCGGCGTAGTGTGCTCAAATAAGACCTGACGGATCTCCGGAGATTCCCAGGCTGCAATGACACGACAAGGCGTGTCGTCAGTGTTTGCCGAACTGGAACCTTCGGCTTCTTTTTTTGTCTTCAAGCGAAAGGATTCGAATGAAGCTGATCATCGACTGCGAAACAAATGCCATCAAATTCTCAGATTGGAACAAGGGGGATCGATCTTCTCTAACTCATCTGCACTGTGTCTGCGCCATTGACGCAGATACCGGTCATGAGTACACCTACGAAGGAGAGAATCTGGAGGCTGGGCTGCTTCTTATTTACACGGCGGATGAGCTGATCGGACACAACATCGAGTTCGACATTAACGTTCTCCAGACGTGGACCGGTCTCAAGCTGAACATGGGTACTCGAACTTTCTGCACGTATCGCCGTGCCAAGTCCATGTTCCCTGAGGGGTTTAGGGAGGGTCGCATCCTGAATCCAGCGCGCAAGAAATCCAACTCGCTTGAAGCTTGGGGCTATCGCCTTGGAGTTCATAAGGCAAAGCCTCCGATAGATTGGAGCAAGCAGGACCCTATGATAGCATCCTACTGCATGCAGGACTGCCGAGTGACTCTGGCGCTGTACAAGTTCCTGCGGCGTAGATTGCGCTGGGGCGTGCTCTCTCCTATTGTCGAGCTCTGTTCAACTCGCTAAACTACGAGTGTGTCCTCGTAGCTCAGTTGGATAGAGCATCGGATTTCTAATCCGATGGTCGCTGGTTCGAATCCAGCCGGGGACGTTCCTCTTTTTGTGATGGGGCTGGCCATCCTCGTCGGAAATGGCCAGCCCCCTCTTTTCTTCAAATGCTAAGAAAAATCGAAGCAGTGATGGAGTGGTGGCTAGACCACACTCCACGTTGGATGCAACCCAAGCTGTTCTGGGTTGCATATTACAAGTCTCTCGACACTCTCTTCATAGGACAGCACAGATGAAACTGGAAGCGGTGATGGTGTACCCTGGCGGTAATCCGGGGATCATTCGTAGGGAACTAAATCCTGTGGCCATTCCTACAGAACTGGACTCATGGCCTATTCCCATTTCCATGGGCGACGGACTGGTGATGTACATCTCGGAGGATCCACAGGTGTCTCCGGAGAACTACAATGAGCTGGCAAGCAGACTGCTGCTCATTACTCGAGGTGTGGACTACGCGGTGTATGGCAAGGTCATCTTCTTGTCCGTGGAGAATGGTAAGGAGCAAAATGCTCCTAAATGGGTGGAGACCGTCCTGCGAAACTCCGAACACGTTAAGATCGTCTTCGCCCCATGAACCGACTCATCACAGACTTTTGGGCTCAGGACTGCCAGTCCGCTGCCCGAGCTTTGGAGCTTAGAGAGTGTCTAAGAGAGAATGGCAATACAGCTTGGCTTGACCAGCTGTTACTGTTCTGTAGGGACACTAAAGCTGCCAAGGCTGCAGTACAAGAACTGGGATTGCCTGAGTCTAAAGTCTGCTTTGTCTTTGCAGACAACAGAATCACATATCAGCAAGTCTTTGACCATGTCAATCAAGTGACGCAACCCAAGGATGTAAACATCTTGGCAAATAGCGACATTTCATTTGAGCATCCAAGCTGTGCTGATATCCCAAAGTTCATTCGGCCAACGGTTTTCTTTTGCCTGACTCGTTGGAACGACACAGAGCTAGATCCACACATGAAGTCTTCCCAGGATACTTGGGTGTGGCAAGGTAAGTGTCGTATTACTGGCGCAGACTTCTCCATGGGCGTTCCTCGCTGTGATCATGTGATTGCTCGCAGGGCTATGGATGCTGGGTACCAAGTTTTTAACCCAGCATTGAACTTTGTCACTAGACATCACCACAAAACTGGCTATCGTACGTATCGTACCGAGGACAAGGTGTTGGATCCCGGACACTATACGGATGTAGTGAGACTGGTGATAAAGTAGTGACATCTTGCGCTCGTAGCTCAGTTGGTAGAGCAGCGGACTTTTAATCTGCTGGTCCTGGGTTCAAGTCCCAGCGGGCGCACTAAGCCTCTGTGGCGAAATTGGCAGACGCACCGGACTTAAAATCTGTTGTTCGAAAGAACGTGTGGGTTCGAGTCCCACCTGAGGCACTATGAAAGTAAAAACTAAAAAACAAAAGCCGTTTAGAATGACGGTTTTTATCACATCCAAACAACTGGATAAGGATGGCAAACCTACCTGGCCTAGCGTCGTTGACATTGAACAAATGGGTCCGGACTCTTACCGGCTAATCCTAGAAAGCACAGATTGGCGATGGCTCGTAAGAGCCGTTGACCACATGTCTACCAGCGCTGCTGGCATAGACATAACAAATCCACCGATCTTAGAGTACTTGGGCCCCTACTCCACGCTCAACTACTCTAGGACTTTAAAATAAAACAAGCAGATAAGTGCTTGCTTTTAACTAGGTATCAGATGCCAAAACCCAAGCCAAAGAAAAAGAATGTCAATCGGATAAAGCCAGAGCCTGGTTACAAAGGACTACCCAAAGGTGTCATTGAGGCCAAGGTAATTTCAATTAATCAAGATTCCCTGCAGGAGATAGATAAGCTAGAGAAACTCGTGAAGGACTACGAAACCCTGGTATCGATGATGGAGACGGAATGGCAGCCAAAGAAAACCGCAAGCCCCACATCCATGGAATTCATTGCAAGAATGCGTGTGATGCTCAAAAGAAAACTCTAATATCTTTTAAACCTGGACTCTT
>Ga0194115_10000737_pt1 | contig 45863 bp, 59 predicted proteins | sample TA2MahsurfametaG_3_FD_148656 | JGI IMG/M metagenome (GOLD analysis project Ga0194115, IMG submission 148656) | Freshwater microbial communities from Lake Tanganyika, Tanzania - TA2015002 Mahale S4 surface | ecosystem: Environmental > Aquatic > Freshwater > Lake | place: Tanzania: Lake... | reverse complement strand
ATCGCGTAATGGCTGGTACTCGTGGCGGTAAAGCAGGCCAATGGAGCGCACGCAAGGCTCAGCTTGTCGCACAAGAGTATGAAAAAGCTGGCGGTGGATACAAAGGCGGCAAAGGAGAAAAACAAAAATCTCTGGAGAAGTGGGGGAAAGAAAAGTGGATGACCAAAGATGAATATGAGAAGCGCGGTAAAGCTAAAGCCGCAGCCAAGAAATATAAAGAGAGTAAGTGATGGAAGAAAAAAAATATAACTTAAGCTCTCCAGAAATACAAAAGTTTTTAAAAATTACTCCTGAACAAATAGATCCAAGTATTCGACAAACGCATATAAGAAACCTTGTTGCTCGTTTAGGGTTAGCTGATATACCTGGCAATTATGAGAATGCGTTTGCCAAACAAGGCATACAACCCGAGGCATTAAAACAGCTTCAGAATTATATTGGTTTTGATATTGACTGGAAATCCCAAAATTCTATTGAAGCAATTAATCAATTAACAGAGATTGCACAATCAAATCCTTCAACTGTATATTCGTACAGCACTAAAGAATCCCCTTTATATCGTGGAGCAAAAATTGATCCTTCAGCCATACCATCAATAGGCGAAACATTTTCTTTTGGTCGGTTTAAATCATTTACTCCCGATATTCTTACTGCTGTGCCTTTTACGAAAGGCTTAAAACCTTTTGACCTTAACGATCCAAGTTCTTTTAGAAACACAGACCCAGGAAAAGTTAAAACACTATTTCAAATACAACAAGAACCTTCAGATAAATTTAATTATTTAATTACACCTGGCGCAGGAGAGCCTGAGGTCTTATCTCGTCCTTCAGCAGAATACTTAGTAGAAGATAAATTAAAGCTTCCTTTTAATCAAAGAGAAATGGGAGGCAATGTTCAGCTTGTAAGGTTACGTCAACTGTACGGTTTAGATCCTGTTGGCGCCGCTGTTCAAGGAGGAATAAATCTTTTAAAAGAAAATATTCCGGGTGCAACAATTGGTGCAGCATTTTCAGCCTTAACCCCTGAAGTTGCAAAAGCAGTTGAGCAAAATGACTACAGAAAAGCAACAATGGCAACAGCAAAAGATGTTGTTTTGGGAGCGGGCACAGAGGCTGTCACAAGCATGGCAGGTAGATATGCACCAATGCTTAGTAGAGTAGTAGCACCCGCAGTACAAATTGCGGCTCCTGTTGCAGCCGGAACTGCACTATTTATGCAAGGGAAACCAGGCTCGTTGACTGACATAGTTACTCGCAAAGCTGCGGTTAATCCTGTGCTTTGGCTTCCATCTGTTAAGCCGAACCCCAAAACAGACCTGGGCGCAAGAGCAGGAAGGGCGCTTACAAACGAAGCTAGTTATGCTTTTGGCCGATTATTAAAAGGCAAGATTCCTTATCTTGGCGAGTGAATTATGGCAGACAAGGCAATACAAAAGGGATACACAAAGCGTTATTTGCCGGAAAAAGCCTGGGCCTCTTTGTCGAAAGAAGAAAGGGAAAAGACGGATCGTAAAAAAAGAGAAGGTAGCAAAGAGGGCAAACAATTCGTTGCAAATACAGAAACTGCCAAAAAAGCAGGTAAAGCCGCAAGGGCCTCCAAAGCCTATAAGACTGCTAAGATCAATAAAGATAAAGGGGAAAATAGTTAATGGCTGCAGGTGATGCCAAGGCTCGACTGAAGGAAATTATTGATTCCTACCTGAATAAAGACGGTGGGGCAATGATTGACACAGGTGTGGTTGCCGCACACTTGGCTCAAATGCGTATGTTTGGCATTCGCCAGGGTGTTGAATTTTTTCCAGCACAAGATAATTTTGGCAATCAACGAAAAGATTTTATTGATCGTGTAATCAAATACAACTCTTTGGATATTCGCCTGGATTCGATCTGGGATTATTTTCTTTGTGACGGCCAAGGGCTTTTTTATATTCGCCCAACCAAATCTAATTATCGTCTTTATTATTTTCGTAATCACGAATATCGAAGCTATTACAACATTGATGGTGAATTAGAAGAAGTAATTATCATTTATAGCTATAAAGTTCGCAATGGCTTTGGCTATCAACAAGACATTGAAATGAGCAATGTCAGCGGTCCACTTGGCATGGGACAAGGCGGCGCTAAGCGATACATTCGTCTTTCGATTAAACGAAAAACAATTGAAGAGACGCATTCTGAAGGCGAAATTTCTTTTGAAACAAATTACCAGGCGGTCCCTGGAAAAACTAAAACTGTTAAAAATACTCTTGGCTTTATTCCGTGTGTTGAAATTTTCAATAATGTTCGTGGTTTTTCTACTGAAGGAACCGGTGAATTTGATGCGTTAGCAAACCACATATGCACGCATGACGACATGGTTCGAACCATGCGTAAAAATATTCAATTTTTTGGTAATCCAACCCTGCTTTCTTCTCGTCCCAAGACAGACCTAATGGAGTCTGGTGGAGAAACGGTTGTTCAGCGCCCCTCTATCGCTGCAAACTCAGGCTTCACCGGGGCGGGAGCATTAAGCCAATCTCGTTTTAAAGCTGATCCTATTTATCGAGGCACTGATGGTCAACTTCGCGTTCCACGCGTCATTGCCAACCTAGAGCCAAATGATCGGGTTGGTTATATTGTTCCGGACGCAATTACTGGCGACCAAAATTCTTTTGCTCGTGTCTACAGGGAAGAAATTCGCACGGCACTTGGCGGCGTAGATGAACTTTCTATTTCTGCTGGCGTTACTGCAACAGAATACAAGTCTTTGTTTGGTCGCGTAGCGGCCACGTCTAAGAAAAAAGCAAACGCTATTTATACGTACGGTATTTGTCGTTGTTTAGAGTTAATTATTTTTCAAGAAGAACGTTTGTTCCGAGAAAGTTTGGCCGCAGCCGCAGGATTAGAAAAGCCACTGGATTTACCGGAAACAGCCCCGGCGGAAGACGTGGCTGCCTATGAACAAGCCATGGAGCTATTTAACGAACAAGTTAAAGGGCTGATGATGGCAGCTGTACAAACACAACAATTGCCACCTGGGATTACGGGATTGATTCCCGATGGAGATGTAACTATCCAGTGGCGCTGGCTTGGACCTGTTTACGAAGATTCCACTCAAGATATCTTGAACAACTCCATTGTTGTTCGAAATCTGCAAGAATTAGGTGTTGATAGCATTGAAGCACTGAAATACCTCTTCCCGTCAAAAACGGATGAGGAGCGGGCCGCGATGCTATCGGGGTTCCCGTTCAGGATGGTGAATGAATTACAGGGTGCATACTCTCAGTTCGCTCGCCTGGTGGGGGGAATGATGCAGACCCCTCATCCGCAATCACCGGATTTACCGATGGCTGCAGATCCGCGATTGGATTTGACCCCATATCTGTATCGCACTTTAGAAGCATTACAAAAGGAGATGAGTTATGCAGGACGCTACCGTCCAATCGATCCCACAGACGAGCCAAGCACCAGTGGCAGTCGCCCCGAGCAATTACGTGGCGGCAGCTCCTCAGGCAGTGCCCTCCCAAGCGCCGGCTCCGTATCAGGTGGGTACGAGCTACCCCCAAGCGGTACCTCAGGCAGCCCCCAGCTACCAATCAGCCCCTATTCAGTACGCCCCCCAATCCCAACCGGATTCGGCGGCGAGCAATCCCTGGGAATCGGCGTTCAACAAGGTGGTGAACCTGCTGAGCGCACCAGTGCAATCCCCGTTCCAGGGTCAACCGTCGCAACCGACGACTCAGTTTACCCCGGCCAATTACGGACAGCCCAGCAGCCAGGGTACGTTTCAATCGGCTCCGCTGACATGGTCGCCCAGCCAGGAATCCTCGCCCAACTATTCCCAAACCTCCTCGAATCCCTCCTTGGAGCAAATCGCGGACCTGGTGGGAATGAGCCAGGAAAGCCGTCAGGTGATGGACGCGTTCGGGATCGAGGCGCCGGCTCTGCTGAACAATTACGCAGTGCAGCTGGAAAGCCTGGTGGACAGCGCCGTCGCGTGGGGAAACAACGCAAGTGATCTGATTACTCGTTATGCAAATTTTGCTGTTAATGAGCATCAGCACAATCTGGCCTATAACGAAATTCTGACCAACCCGGACGTTCTTAGCGATTACACGCTGAAGTTCTTTGGTCCCGAAGGCCCTTATCCTGTGTACGAAAACGAAGCTCAATTGGAGACTCGTGGCTATCCCACCGCTCCGCTGAACAACGCAATGGCTCAACTGGGCAATTTCCCCGCTCCTCCTGCCGCCGCCGCACCTCAAGCACAAGGCGATTTCTGGGGCGGCTTCAATGAGCAAATGGCTCGTGATCCTCAAAATGCCTGGCGACTTTTGAACCAGGCTCAACCTCAAGCCGTCGCAAGCAAGTTGTTTGTGATGGAGTGATTTTTTCAGCCAGTAATCTAATTTAGGTTACTGGCTGTTAAAATTTTCATAGATTAGGCAAAAGCCAAATCTTTCACCCGATAAAACTTAATTTCGGAGGATAAACCAAGGTGTTTATTGATAGCTAGTTCAGATCCTGGTAGGTATTACCTTTCAAGATTTGGTAAATAGCTACGTGATTGCAGTTAAACTTTTCAGCAATTTTTCTATAAGAAAGACCTGCTCCTTTTAAAGTTTTAATTTGCTTTACGTCTTCTGAAGAAAACTTTCTTAAAGACTTCTTCGGCTTTCCTTTACTGGCAAAACCATTGTTCTTATAACAACCCGTTTTCCAGGCCCTTGTCAAATTCTCTTGTTTGGTGACGATCTGAAGATTTTCAACTTGATTATTTCTCTTGTTGTTATCTACATGATCTACTTGTAAAGAAAAGGTATTTGTTCCATGCGAACGAAGATCTAATCCTAAAAAAGCAACCGCCATCAAGACATGCAAATGAAAACGCTTCCGTTTTCCATCAACAAGGACTGAAATACGATCGTAAGAACTGGTTGAACTAATAGAAAGCTCTACAAAATATTCTTGATTTTTTTGATCAAGTTGTTTTTCAAAAGCTTTTCCTTCTTCAGTTAAGTAAAGATTTCCAAATCCAGGTACAAGTTTTGGATTCATGTTGTTTATAAACAAGTTTCCAACACTGTAACATACCTCACCTGAACGCTCAACGTTGTCACCTCACCAAGTAATTGATGAGTGCAAACCGGATGAATTCAGGGAAGCCCTAACGTAAAGACGAGGGTAATCCTGAGCCAAGCCAATCAAGCCCGTGATTGGAAGGTGCAGAGACTACTGGGGGTAACACGATCTTGTTACGTAATACCAGATTTAGCGTCCGGCATCCCTCAGGGATGAAGAGATAGTCCACCCCTCTAAGAGATTAGAGACCAGGAGAACGACTTTCCTAAGATTTTGGGTGCGGAACTTTACCGTCCCCATCCTGCTTACATCGCTGAAATGGCGGTTGAGCCCGTGGTCGTCCACGACTTTACCCGTCAACCCGGTCAAACCGTTCAGCTTGATCGCTACAAGTTCTGGGGTACCCCTGGTACCAAGGACAGCCGCGAGCGTGTGTCCGACCAGACCATCGGTACTGCCAACAGCCGCAACATCACTAAAGAGAAGGTGCTTGTTGTGCTGAAGGAATACACCGGCCCTGCTGATCCGGGTGATCCGACCCAACCCAGCACCTTTAAGATTGCTCGTGAAACCCTGGTTACCGCCCAGCGTCTGCTGCTGGATACCGGCAACCTGAATATGTTCCACCAGTCGATCGGCAGCTTGACCCTGCTTGACGACTATCGCCGTTGGCGTGACCGCGTCTTTATTGACGAACTTGCCAAAGCTGAAGCAAATGGCGAAGCTTCTGGTACCCAAGGTGGTTACTACTTCCCTGGTGGCAAAACCAAGAGCGCTTCTGGTCAAATCACCTATACCGCTGCTGAGTACACCGCTCAAGTGCAGCAGTTCCACGTTGCTACCGATCTTCTGACTGTTGTCAAGGATCTGCGTAAGCGCAACGTTCCGACCTTTGCTGATGGTCTGTATCGTTGCATTTGCGATCCCACTTTCATGATGCACCTGCGTCGTGATGCCGACTTCCGTGAGATTGCTCGTTACGCTGGCAACCCTGGCCAAGGCATGTACATGGGCAATCCCATGATGCCGAACAACGCCAGCTTCTACATGGGTCCCCAAGCTGGTCAGGCTTATTTCCTGGCTGGTGAACCCGTCATGCCAACTGGTGTTCAGTTTGAAGGCGTTAAGTTCTTCGAGTCGACCAACTTCCCGACCAAGAACGTTTCGGCTTCCTTCACCGGCGCTGCCCCTTATGCCAACCAAGAAGTTGCTCAAGGTTTCTTCTTCGGCCCTCAAGCCATTGGCGTTGGTATCGGCGGCCCGAACGCTCAGGTGTTGATCAACAACAACGACGACTTCAGCCGTTTCATCATCCTCATCTGGCAACTGTACGCTGGCTTCGAGATCCTGAACAAGGACTTCGTGACCACCGCCTACAGCTTTGTGTCTGATGACGGCGTTCTCTGATAATTAACCATGAGTTCACAACATAGGAAAAGATAAATGACCTATTTGTCTGCTAAGAAAATCTATCCCGGCAACTGGGCGGAAGCTCTGAACGGTTGGTACAAAAACATTGATACCAACGATGACGGGACTAATAACGCCTCCAAGGGTGGCCCCACTTCGGTGCTGGCCATCCCCGGCTATCGCTACTTCCAACAGCGTGGTTACGTGGCCGTTACCGCTACCTCTGGTGGCGGTGCAATCGGTACCGGCAATGTGATCGTTCCTTCCCCTTATCGGACTGACGACACTCGTCCCGATATCACCGGCATGGTGATCTCTGGTGATTCCACGCTGCCTGCTTACGTTTATCGCGCCACCATTTCGGTTGCTTCTGGCTGGGGTGACGGCCGTGTTGCTTCTGGTATTTACGCTGCTACCGGCAACGTTCTTACCTTCTGCCCTGATGCCAGCGGTCCTGTGGCCGTTACCGGTGTTGGCGAAGGTGTGTCTCAGGCTAACCTGACTTCTACCGTTTCTGGCTCTCAGCCTGGCGAAGTCTTCTTTGCTGGTGGTTCCGCTGCTTACAGCAACAACGCTCTGCTCACCGCTACTGGCGCTGCTGGTGTCACCGCTTCGGGTGTGTATAAGGAAGTTACTTCCGCTACCACCTATAAGGTGTACGCTCGCGGCACCACCACTGGCACCACCACTTCTGGCGGTTGGTACATCTCCAGTGGCGATTCGAATGCTGGTCGCGCTGGTTACTTCGTCGTTGAAGTGTGCTATATCCAGCCTGACACCGCCCCTGGTTATGAAGACATTGACGGCTATCTGATTGGTCGCACTGTCAGCTGATTAGGGTAAACTAGGACCAGAATGCTTTTCTGGTCCTCATGCTCTACAAGCACCTAAAGACTAATGTCCGCGTCAAAGTTGTAAGTGAATGGGATGATGGCGATTGGTTTATGGTCGAAGACCAAGACGGTCGCCTTTTTACTGTTTACAAGACTGAACTAGCTCCTGACGAACAGGCAACTAAAACTGTCAAAACTCTTCAGGTTAAGGACAAAGCAGCCAAGGAAGAACCGCGATCCTTTCCCCCTGATAATCGCCTCAACATTAATGGGGCAACTGCTCAAATGATTGCAGATCACATCAAGGGCATCGGGCTTAAAACAGCTCGTGAGATCAAGGATCTCCAGATGTCTTTGTCGGGTGAAAGATTTAATAATCTTGAGCAGCTAAGACAAATTAAAAGAGTTGATTGGGACTCGGTTCTAGCGGCTGACTTAATCCGTGTATAAACCATCTCCTTCAAAGCCCCTGGGAAACCGGGGGTTTTTAGTTTTAGAATAAAAAGAAAACAATAATGGCTGGTTTAATTCCTATTGGAAGTATTGTTGATCCAAAACTCGATGTGTTTCCAAGCACCGGGGCGCATTTGGATTCACGAATCATTCCGCGCTTTGGGCCGAGATCTGGCAAACGAATTAATCCAGAAGAAGCGCGAACTCTTCTTCAAAACGTATTGGTTGGACCCAATCAAACACCATTGGTCCAACAAACAAAAGAAGGATGGAAGTGGAATTTTCCCATTACCAGTAAATATGGTCCCAGGGATGCGCCTACTGCTGGAGCAAGTACTTATCACGAAGGGATAGATCTAGCTATTCCTGCGGGAACTCAGCTTTCCTATAAAGGTTATGGTACCTTTCAGCCTGAAAGGGGATATGGAGTTTTAAAAACAACTGACCCACAGGGCAATCCTTACGATATTCAATTTCTTCACACAACTCCAGCAAAAGCTGCCAGTGTTGGCTCAAGTGAACTTCCGTCTGCACCTAAACTACCTGTAGAAGAGACTACAAAAGATTCTGGTAGAACAGAAGATATCTTAAAAGCTTTTCTTTATGGTACTCAGGCTGGCGCAGGAGAAAAACAAAAGACGTTACAACAAGAACTAAAAGAGCAATTATTAGGAAATGTTTTATCTCAAGCACTAAATCCAACTTCTTTTTTATCTTCTTACAACACTTTGGATCCGTACATGGCGGGATTCAATACTGGCTCTAAAGACTTTTTTGGCGGTATTTTTGGTTGATTACTTGCTTTTATAATTAAACGATAAGGAGACTCAGAAGTGCAGTTAAGCGACTTCGATAAGAGTAGAGTCCGGTATCATCTGGGCTACTTCACGGTGACCGTGCCAGCGGGTGATTACGCCCGATTGGAAGAAGCGATGAACACCGTTCCGGATTCTTATTTCTACGACAAGATCACTATCCAAATCGGACGGTGTGATACGGCAGAAAAGAAAACAGAAGTTGCTACTTCTCCTTCTACACGTTTAGAAAGTATCGTTGGTGACGTTGATCGTACTATTCGTTCTAGCAATGCCAAAGAAGCATTGAAAGTATGGGACGAGATTTATCTTTACGAAACAAATCGTTTAGCCAACATTCTTTACGTTCCTAACTACAAGGATCCGTTCCAGGCTCGGTATCGCTATGAGCGTTCAGGCGCTGAATTTATTCAGGCACTGCCTGGCCCTGCTGACACTGCAGTGGGTTCTCGTATTTATCTTCATGAGGTTTGGCGGTAATGAATCCACTTTCCTTTTTGCTTAGCCAAGGGCGCCGTGCAATCGGAGTGGCCGATGATTTCATAACTCGTGATTTAATTCGAGCTTTCCGCGCCGCTGGCCCTCAAGTAAGAAAAGCAGCTGTTGCAGGAAGTCTTCCGGCAAAATTGAATATTATTGCTAGAACCAGGCCCATGCAAGCAGCCGGAGCATTAACGGCTGTTGGGTCGACCGAGGTAGTCAGGCAAGCACTTAATCAACAGTCTCCGGCAGCTCCAGGAAACGCTCTTGATCGTTTTGTAAGTTCAATTGTACCTGATTCAATTGAACGTCCTTTAATGAACTTTGCTCGCGAACAAGAGAAAAAAGGTTTTGGTGGTGCTTTAGAACTAGCAACACCCTTTGGTTTTTTGGCCGCGCCTTTTATTCCTAGTACAAACATTTCACCCAAGACCGTAACAGTGCCGCAACAACGCATAAGTAACTTACCCCCTGGTTATCGAGAATCGGAACTTGCGGCAGGTGCTGCTGCAGAGGCTTTTCGCCCAGGTGCTGGATTCCCTGGCCAACAACAAAAGGTTTCTTCTGATCCAAGGCAACGGGCACAAGATCAAGAGCGTTCACGTGCAGCTCAGTTAGCTGAACAAGATCCACTTTTTAAAAAATATCAAGTTGCTGATTTAACAAAAGCATATAACGCCGCAAGTTCACCCGAAGAAAAAGAAAAAATTGGTTTGCAGATCTGGGCAACCACTAATCCTGAATTAGCCAAACGTGTTCGCCCCGGTCAAGTCGGATATCAAACCTCTGCGGCCATGCGGGGTAGCCAAGTGTTCGGTACAGATATCCCTGGAGTGACTCAAACAGTTTATGGACAAGCCAGCGAAGCGGCTGGTCTTCCCAGTAACGTACAATTCCCTTCTGCCGCCCAGATGCCTACCACCGGCTTTGGCTTGGGTGTGGATGCACAGCAGCTAGGCGTCAGCGCTCCAGGGCAGATGCCGCCTTCCATGATCGGAACGGAAGTATTGAAGCGTGGACTTCAAGTTCCATCTTCTGAAGATCTGACACAAACGCAGCTAGCACTTCTTAAGCGTGCATTTGAGAGTCGTTTAAAATAACCTTTTGATAAACTTATAAACTTGGCATTGCATTGCATGTAAGTCCACCAGCTGGATAATTGATCTTTTGATCTATGGAGGCCAGTGTTGTTGCTTTAATCCAATGATTCTTTGCCTTAATTTTGTCAAACGCCTTGCCGCCGCTTTAAGCATTATTGCTTCTCTTCAAGCTGTGTTCATCCCTGGTCTCAAGGCCGAGTCAAATTGGGTAGGAGAATAAGGACAGTAAAATAGTAAGCATGGCAGATAAAACATCCCGCTATCGCCAGTTGCTTCAGAGGCCCCAGGTTCGGGCTTTGCTGAATACAATTCGCTATGCCGAAGGAACTCCTGGCGAGTCCGGATACAGGACCATGTTTGGTGGCGGCAAATTTAATGATTTAAGTCGTCATCCAGCTCGTGTTATTAAATCTGGTCGTTACGCCAGTGACGCAGCAGGTGCTTATCAGTTTCTTTCGGGGACTTGGCAGGGTGTTGCCAAAGAGCTGGGACTGAAAAAGTTTGGTCCCGAAGAGCAAGATATTGCCGCGCTTCGGCTTATTGAACGCCGTGGCGCCTTAGATCCATTTCTGCAAGGTGCCAAGTTTGGCACCGTCATGGATAAACTTGCTCCTGAATGGGCTTCCTTGCCTACCGCTGCAGGTCAGAGTTACTACGGGCAGCCAGTAAAAAGTTTGGGGGACTTGTACAAAGTTTACGAAGAGCAGAAAAAACTCTCTGTTCCGGCTCAAGCTGTTGCAACGATACCTCAGGGTACTGACACACGTTCTGTGGAAGACATTCTTTCTTCTTCCCTAGGTCTTGGCCAAAAACCAGGATTAGATAATACCAACGAGAAATCGCAAGGTTTGGTTAATGCTTTAAAGCGTTCTCTTCTCGGATCTGTTCTTTCTACTATTACTAATCCTACAAGCTTAATTGGGCTGCCATAATGTCAAACTTTGCTAAATATCTTGATGCCTATCCCGATATTCTTCCGGGGGATATTTACGGGCCTAAGATTTTTCAACCGGACGAAGAAGATGAGGGTTCTTTTTTTCAAAACTTTTTGGCTTTACAAAATAATCCCACATCGGTTTTGTTGAAAAAAATTAACATCCCAGATAATTTGCGACAGTTTATGAATATGAGCGGCATTCAATAAGGCTATAATTAACAAAAAGCGGTGTAAAAAAATTGGCCTCGACATCTACAAATAAACAGCCTTTGCTGATTGATCGGCCTTTGTTTGACTCTGTGAGAGTCACGACGCAAACGGTTGGCAATTCTTCTGCGAACACACTGTTTGTTCAAGGCGGACAAGCGCCATCCATCCTGGTGGATATGGATGCAGCTTTAAGTGAAGATACTAATAACGGGGGCGTGATTGATTCAATTACTATTACAAGAAATAACTTTAATCGTTCTGCTGATTATGTTGTTAACGCGACGACGTCTGGAACTATTATTTCTTTAGTGAGCGGACAAATTGTAGATATTGCGACTACGGGTGTTTTAACAGGCTTAGGTGCTGCCAGTGGCGCCGGCTATTATATTTATACCGGTGCCACGACTCTTACAGGTGTCAATACCGCTCTTGAATACTCTGGCGGTACTGCTACTGGTTTTAGCTATAACGGCGTGAATTACGGATACAAACCTGCAGTTACTTTTGCGTTTTATCATACGCGTGGCACAACCAATCCCATTCCTGCCAATGGTGATTATCGTCTTTTATTTGCAAAAACGGTTCCAGCAAATAGCGAGGTTGTTGACTGTTCTGATGTAATGCCCGCTCTTTCAACCCCTGTTCCGCAAGCCGGAAACAGCACAGGACTGGGTAACGGCACGCCTCTGCGTGGGCGTGGGATTTATCTGGAACGTGGCGATCGAATTTACGTGGGCGTTTTCCCGGACGGCCCTAACCCTTCTGGCTACATTCCAGGTGCTCATATCACTGCACAAGGAGGTTTCTTTTAAGAATGGCCAAAACCAGTGGGAGTTCTTTTGGGGCTTTCGCTCGTTCGGAGAACTTTAGTCCTAACGGAGTAAAGCCGATAACCACTGAATTTTCTCGTGGTTCGGTGCCAGATTCTCTTTATTCATCCAACAGGGAGGCAGCGTGGTCCAGGTGGAGGCGTGGCTATGAAATTGCTACAGCTTCTTTCTATGACAATAGCTTTACATATCCCTTTAAATATGTAATCCCCGTTGCATCTGGAACTCCGGGTTCGGTTTCTAACCCTCAACCCACGGTTTCAGGTGCTTTTGTTGGTTTTCCAACTAAAAACAAAGAACTTGGAATGCACTGGGCCGGTTGGCGATATGCAGGTTCACTTCGGTGCGATCAACTAACAGATCCAGTCAGCTCTCAAAAACTTTCAATTGCTTCCGTAACGGAAGACAGCAGCTATTGGTATGTGACTTTGGCAGGGACCTGGAGCCCTTCTAATCCATTGCCGCCACCGTTCTATGTTCAAATCGCAGGTGCTCCCTTTGGGATTACTCCGATTACAACGGAGATTCTTGAAGATCGAGTAATTGTCGACGGTGGACCCATCATTAATGCAGATACAATTGATCCCGCTACACAAAAAAGATATGGCTATGTTCAAGCAGTTTTGGTACAGACAAATCCGTTTACCGGTGTTTTGAAGTTTCGAAAGGCTGGTTCGGTTTATGTTTCGCCCGACAAAGAGTTGCTAACGCCGTCTCCAGTTGGCTTTACACCGGGAAGATTTTTAATTACTGGGGCTCGTTTTTGTTGCTCTTGTCAAGATTTTACCAGACGAGACTACATGTATGTTCAATCAGATGGAGACACCAGTCGTAAAGTTTTCCCGCGAAACAATGTGGCAACAATTAAACCGGGCCGTTATGAACGAATGACTTTAAGCGGTGTTTTAAATAACAGCGCAATGACTTCTGCTCAGGTCAATCGACAGATGACCGTGTATTCGCCCCCCGGTCAGAATGTGCCTTTCCCCCAGGGAGGATCAGTACCAACGCCAGGAGCCGCGAGGGATAATCCGGGCATTTATTCAGAATTTGGTGCAACATACTTGAGAAGCGGAGCCAATCGCGATAATCCAGCTATCCCCGGTTCTGCGGCAGATGGCATGCCGAGTTATGGAGATTATTCGACAAGCAGTGGAGTTATTACTTCATTAACAGATAACTGGACACCGTTGTTGGATGAGTTTAGATATTGCAAACACATTTACGCGCTCAAGTTTGCAGACGGAACTTTTCCCCCAGAGCCTTCCGACTTTCCTGTCCAGCAAGGATCGATGGCAGCCTGGGAGCAAAAATTAGTTGATCAAAACGAAAAAGATCAAAGTGAAATTGCTGCAGCCTTGTTAACTCGTGGCGCACTGTCCAAGATGGATGTGCCGCCTTATAACTGTCAGTCGCCAATGATGATGCCAATGATGCAAAAATTATTTAACATTCCCTCTAATCTGGTGGCCATGGAAAATTTCACGATGATTGATAAAGAGGGGAAAGAGTACGTTCCATCTTTAAATCAAGAACCTAGTACATAAATACTTGATGTATACTTACGTTAAGTCTCTTGAGACTTATTAAGGTTTTCTTTAGCCCTTGCTTCCTGGTACCCCGAGCAGTTATGGTCGGGTTAATCCAGCTCATATTAGTCATGTCCTATCAGCCGCCGGTAGATCAGCGGATAGTAGACGAATATTTCAAGCTGATCTCCAAACCAAAAACAAAAGAAGTCGGATGGCTTTATGCCATGGTTGCTACGTATGGTGTCAAACCAGAAGATTTAATGGATTTTAAATGGGGAGACGGAGCCGAAATTTTTCTTAAAACTAAAAAAAAATCAATCCCCCCACTGCATCTTCAGTGGGTTTTGCTTTTTGAACTAAAAGAAAAACAGCCCCGCGATCTGCAGAGCTGCTTATCTTCTCTTCGTGTTTCTCTTTACCAGGCTATCGCATATCAGAAAGTGTCCTTAAACATTACTGATTTACTCCTAGCCCATCGTCTGCGCAAATCTCATTACAAGAGTTTCAAACGCAAGAAGGCATTAGCCCCTGCTTTTGCAGGTGTCTCCTGATTTTTTCTGTGTTCCAGCGATAGTTGTCACGAGAACGCGTTTCGGGGAAAGCTGCAAAATGCGGACCCAACTTCAGAGTGCCGTTGTCGCGGTACTTGAAGAGTGTCTTGCGGTCAATGCCGAGGAGTTCTTCGGCCCTTTGGGCGGAAACCCAACCCCTGATTTTGGTCATGGCGCGGAAAAAACGCGTGCTCACATACGTTATCGGTCATTGCTATGCCGTCAAGCTTCTTAATATACACTTAAGCTTTGTGTTGCGTTTCTATACAAATGTGGAGAAATTAAAATAAGATAACGGCAACCAAAGAGCATGTTCAGTTGCGAGCAGGAACCCCTCTCTCTACTGATTGAATTAACTCCCAAGTTAGCAAAAAAACGTTATCGGCAATCAATATACGAAGCCTGGGATCATGCCTGTGGTTATTGTGGCGAGCCAGCCACATCGCTTGATCACATCATTCCCCGCTTTCGGTCTGGTTCAAGCTATCGACATAATCTTCTTCCAGCTTGTCGTCGATGCAATTCAAATAAAGCAAGCACTAAAATGGAAGATTGGTACCGACAACAGATATATTTCAGTGAGGAAAAGCTGACAAAAATCCAGGCATGGATGTCAGAAGACCTGATAAGCCTCCTTTCTTATAATGTGGATACGATGCTTCCAAGTTTTGCGGCAGGATAATGCTTTACTACTACAACGGAAAGTGGCAAGTCAACTACGAAAACGACAAGCTCAAAACTGATTACAAAACAGATTATCCGAAAAGCCAAACATCTCCCGGAAAAACGGTCTATAGCCCAAAAGGGCAACCGATTTTTGTTCCTGGCATAAGCATACCCCTTCCAGATAATGTCGCTAAAAATAAAATTAACGCTAAAAAAAATGCAGACAATAACGCCGCAAATAAAATAGCAAATGATAAAAATGCAATTTATAACAAAGTTTTGCAAACTGCGACAAATACTAAGGGAGGAGATTATTTACAACAAAAAAATAATTTAAAAACTATTGAAGACGAAGCCAAGAAGGCAACCTTTAAACAAGAAGATATTGACTCTTTATTCAATAGCTATAACACGTTTTACAAAAATGAAAAAATCGGTACCGGCTGGAACATAGATTTGGGAGCCAAACCTCCAGCTGGAACCTTTGATGCATCTTATTACTTAACTGAAAATCCTCAAGTTAAAGCAACTTGGGACGACGCGGTAAAAGCTGGCGACTTAGACATTACTGAGCAATATAAAAATGCAAATACATACGCTTTATATAACTATACCTGGGTGGGCAAACCAGCCGGCAAGCGTGGTAATAAAGCGGAAGAATTAAAAGCCGCCAAAGAATATATTGAAAAAAAACCTACAGACGCGGAAATTCAAGGTTTAAAAGAAAAACAGCTTGGAATTAGTTACGAGGCTTTAAAAAGTTCTACTCCTGGCACGCAATTAGAGGAGATTGCCAGCACCTCCTTGGGCGCTGATATCGTTAAAAAAACAAAACAATTTGGCGCTTTAACTCAAGCTGTGTTAAAAAATACTGTCAAAGAAATGCAAAAGGCAAAGGCTAAAGAACAGCTTTTGTCCATGATGGGAGGTCTTTCAGGTTTTCAGGAGTTATTAAATATTAACGAAACTCTGAGTGATTCTATTCTTGGAGATTCTGGTGTAGGTGGAATACTTGCGGTCACCAGTGGCAAAAAAGCCGAGGAGGGATTGCAAACTGCTCTTACAAAAATGAGTGGTGTCAACACGAGCACTGTATATAACTGGCAGCAATGGTTTGACAATAATTTGAAAAAACAATATGAAAAAGATTTAGAACTTGGTTTAACTACAAAAGAAGCTAAAGAACAAATTAATATTGAAGCAAATTTTGCAAAAGATTTTATTGAGCAATATCTTGTTCCACGGTTTAATCAATCACAAACAATTAGTGAATTTATTGAATACGTTGACGTTGAAGATAAAAATCAAAACCCATTTCAGACTCAAGACGTACTCAACGCAGCAGCTGAAGTTGGAGCTGCTCAAGCGCAGACATATCTAGACCAAATTAAAAGCATTCAAAACGCATACTTCAATGCCGACTTTTACTTTAATCCAAATGCAAATTTAAAATCAGAAGAAGTAAAACAGCTTGTTGGAAGTAAACAGCAAGAAGAATCTTATAAGAAACAGGCGGAAATTGTATCCGCAGATTGGGAAGATGCCAAACAACAATACAAAGCACAAAATGGATATTGGTACGCAAAAGCTTATCAGTATGGAGTTGACCCAACTGATAAAGAAGCATTTGCAAAATTGCATTTTCAGGTCAAGGGACAGTCGCAAGGCTTTGATGCTGCGGGAGATTTGTGGACCCCAGCCAAAGTCCAAGATTATATTTATTCAACAATTTTGCCCGCCATTAAAGACAAGGCTGGCAAAATGTCAATCTTTGGTGAATTTATTAAGCCTACCGAATTTGCGGATAATTTACTTTCTAGCGCTAAAGTAAACCCCAATGATAAATCTACTTGGGGAGACGTTTTAAAAACGTTTGGTCTGGATACTTTTGCGGGTTCTTATGATGATTTAAAAGGCTATATTGCCAATACGTTTAAAACTGTTTCTGCCGCAGATGTTAGCAAACAGATTAAAGAATTACAAAAGAAAGGTGTAAAACCAAGCCAAAAAAATCTTGGTGTTTTTTATATTGAAAAGCCAACAGATACCGCTGGCTCTCCTGAGGGAGAAACAGCTTTATATAAAACTTTCAAAAAATATGGTTACTCAGGAGATGAAGGAGAATTTTATCAAAAGTTTTTCCCCGATTTGGATTATGAAGAGCAGAAACTTTTAACAAAAGCTGGAGGCAAGGCGGGCGACCTGAAGTTTACAGGGCTTAGCACTAAAAATCCTATTGCTTCTCTGAGCGCAATTGAAAAATTAATGGGCAGTAGCGACGATGGAATTAGTGGAATTTTTTCGCTATCAGATAAAACGGAAAAAACGCCTCAAAGTTACTTCAAATTAGGATTAGAAGATGAAAAAGATATCTATAAGCCCAAAAGCGGCGCCTCAATTCTTGGGGAGTTCACATCTTTATTTAAAGGTTTCTAATGGCTGATAAACGCAAAAAAGCTGCCACTGCGGCAAAGATTGCCAAAGACAAAATGGCTTGTAATAAGCCGCAAAAAACCCCTGGGCATCCAACTAAAAGTCACGTTGTTAAAGCCTGTAAAGATGGTGAGGAAAAGATCGTTCGTTTCGGCCAGCAAGGCGTAAAGGGAGCTGGCAAGAATCCTCAGACAGCTAAAGATAAAGCAAGAAAAAAATCATATTACGCAAGGCATAACGCTCAGGATCCGAATCCTGACATCATGTCTGCTAGGTACTGGAGCCACAAGGTTAAATGGTAGATATTGCGCAGACGAGCGCGAGGCGCGATTTCCAGGTAAAGTGGTAAAGCCAGTTTCTTCAAATGATGGCCAAGCCCAAATCCAGCACTGCAATCAAAATTGAATCACGTCCCAAAAAAACCAGACAAGGACAAGGAATGAATTCAAAACCTAATCACGGGCGTAAAAAATTACGCGGTCAAGGTAATAAATAAATTGTGTATGATTGGGGGTAATAGGTTTTACCCCCAATGTCTGACGTTACTCGTGCGGTTACTTTAATTCGTAAGTACGAAGGCTTTAACGAAAAGGCATACCCCGATCCGTACACTGGAGCCGAGCCTTATACGTTTGGTTATGGCACGCAGTTTTATCCAGACGGTTCTCCGGTAAAACAAGGACAGCTCTGTGCAAAAGAAAAAGCTCTTGAATATTTATTTCACGAAGTTCATTTAATTGAAGGTCAGCTAGAAAAATTAAACCTAGGCTTGGATAACTACATGACTCAAGCCTTGATTTCTTTTATTCATTCAATTGGTTGGGAGCCCTTTCTTTACAGCGAAATCATCGATTGCCTGGATAGAGAAGATTACTTTGGCGCTACCCAGGTGATGAGCAGCTGGATTTTTGATGCAGATCATAAAGTTGTGGGGAATTTAATCGACCGCAGGCGAGAAGAAATTACATTGTTTCTCCAAGACATCGATGTGAACCCCTGGGCCTCCACGGAAATTTTGTTATGTGCATTCCGCAATTACACGGCCGCACCACACCAAATTCGTGCAATTCGCAACTTAGAAGAAAACATAAGTCCTTATGTACTGTCTCAATTTGCTAACGATTTTGACATTGACGGGTCCCCCTGGATGTCTTTTGCCGAGGAAGAACTCGATTCGATCTTTACCATGTAGTCTTAGAATACTTAAAGCTAAGGCTGAGAATTACATGGAGCGTTCAGTCGAACCACGAGAGTTTCAACTTCCTTTGGAACTGCAATTCTCCATGCGAAAGGCTGAGCTTGCCGCCCAAGAAATGACTTGGGATCAACTGTACTCAGCACTTTTAAACCTTTACCACCAACGCCTTATGGAGTGGTACGCCATTAAATCGTTAATGGCTGATGAAAATATCGAACTAGACTGGGACTTGCCCACCGACATTGAATTAGTTGAACTCGCCGCCAGTTGCATGGGTGACGACGAGGACGATGAAGACGAACTGCAACCGTTTTAAACTTCATCCAGCTCAATTAATCTACTGAGATACCACTGTGCCTTCTTTGTTTAATCTTCGAAAGTCAGTATTAGTCGATCCAGATACCAGCGACATTTATTTAAGTCTTCGAGTGGTTTTCCTTTCAGCATACAACGCCACAAGTACTTAGCGCAATTGCCCCGCAGGTATCCGCGATACTCCTCAGGAGTTAATTGAGCTTCAATTGCTTCAATGCATTCAATCCCACCATCGGTGTAGTGGCTGGGATGATTGACCACATCTTCTTGAGTTACTGGAGGATGCGGGGCTACAGTATTTTCCGCAGGGAAATTTGAATTGCGATCTTGTGTTAAAAAATCAGATTCTTTAAGAACATCAACAGCTTTTGCCCATGGAACCGGGCAAACCCCATCGACACATTCATTTGAAAACCCTGGAAGAGTAACAGTACTTACAGACGTACTGTAAGAATCTACCGGGTTAAACCACGGCGCTTTCGTGACATCTCGAGCATCTCCTCGGTCGGTTCCCCCAGCTCCAGTACCAGAGTCTTGGGACGAGGCGCTGCTCCCGCCTGGACCGCTTCCTCCATCGACGGAATGTAACCCGTCACGCCGGGCCTTTCCATCCCCTCGATGTTCAAAGGATTCCGTTCCATTCCCTGTTCGCATGCAACTAGACCCCGGTTGTACATGTCATATAAGGGTACATCATTTTCTTCGTTGGCGAGCGGTTGGCCAAAGTCTTCTTCGAAATCCAAACACCGGCACTCGACTTCGTCTTGTACAAAGCTATCCAGGAACCCTGCAGCGCTGTGATACATGATATTAAGGCTTGATTTATTCCTCTTACAATAATACTATGGCAAATTTCTTTGATCAGGATTATGATCCTCGGCTAGACGCTGCGTCGTCTGGCGTTGAAGTAACTGATTTGCGTCCGGAACAAGCCAGAGATGTAGATCTGCGACGCTTAGACCCAGACGAACGAGATTCTTTTTCTGATCGATTTAAACAATTTGGATACGAAAACAATCAGCCAGAGGCTCAAAAAAATGTTGCTTCTTACATGAAGGCAGCCAAGGCCGCTGGTGAGTACAGGACAAGAGCAGGTATCGCAGAACCTACCATTCGTGGACGCACCCCCAGGAATCCCGCGATTGTAGACGTTCAAAGTTTCGGGGTCCCGTTTGGCGGAACGGTTCTTCCCTCAATGGGAGATACGGTTGGAACGGCAGGCAGCACTAACTACGCGAACAAACCAGGGCGGGCCTTTGGGAATATTTAATCAAACCTGAGAAAAAACAACTTCTGGCGGTTGGTCTTGATATTTTCCTTTACGATCTTGGTAACTAACCTCACAAGGTAATCCTTGGTAAAAGAGCAGTTGAGTAATTCCTTCATCGGCATAAATGCGATTAAAAAGGCCAGTGCAGTTGCTAATTTCTAACGTCAAGTAGCCTTCCCAACCACTTTCGGCTGGCGTAATATTTACCAGGATTCCTGAACGAGCATAGGTCGATTTGCCCACAGCAACCACAGTGACATCCCTGGGGAGCTTCAACCGCTCTTTAGCGACTCCGAGACAATATCCGTACGGCGGAAGAAGAAAGTACTTTCCACGCTCATCCTCGAGCAATGCAGCGGGTTTTAAAATTTCAGGATCAAAGTTCTTTGGATCACAATCCCCAGCTTGAACTTTGCCAAAAATTAAACATTGGCTTGGCGACAGGCGAATGTCATAGCCGTAGGAACTAAGGCCATAGCTCAACAACCTACGACCGTCCTCTTCACTCACTACGTGATTGACAAACGGTGCAATCATCGCCTCTTCTTCCGCAAGTTTGCGAATTTGCCAATCTGCGAGTACGGACATTGTTTCAATCAATCGTTGTTCAGTATACAAAAATCAGTACAAAAGCCGTCCTTTTTCTTGATAAATGTCAATAAATTTTTCAGTGCATTCCGTGGCTCGATCCATGGGCGGCAAATAAACCAAAAACGAAGTACAGGTTGTGTGCGAACTAATACCCTCGCTTGTGTTTTTTAACAAACTAGGTGCAGTCTTGAGAATGCACATGGGAAAATCAAAGATATTTTGTTCGTAACGAATCATGTCAGGGCAGTTTGTAAAGTACAAACCCTGGGTAATCTGCCTGGTTGACCAGGATTTATACAGCTTTCGAAACCAAACGGCATGAGAAGAGATCAACGTCGGAGACGTGGCGCGAGTCATCTTCCATCTTTGATTCTTCTTATCCCAAAAGTACGCCCCACTTGGTGGAAATAAATAAACACTCCCATGCCACTGCTGGCAATTAAGACCATCCTCCACAGGGGTAAAGTATTCTTTTGCTTCCACGTAGCTGTTTGCTACATGTGAGCTTGCGACATCCAGGTCAATGCCTTCCAGCAAGGCATGAGCGGAAGCAATTAAGTCATAATTCGTAATTAACTCACGATCTTCAACGTGAGAGCGAATATTTTGAATTGGCATTACGAATCAGTGACCACGTTGTAGTCGATTTCCGAATAACGGATGCCCTCTTTGTCATTGATGAGATAACCAGCCTTTTCCGCAGGATCAATCTTTTGGGCCGCGTCTAAAATTCTTCGAAAGGTCTCGGCCAGATCACCGTTGTTTTCGCGTTCGCACTCTTCTTGCGCTGCGTGCAACTCTTTGAGCGTCAAAAAGAACATTGATTTTGACATGTTTTCTGGTTGAAAGACCATGACGCCAGGCCCTTCGTGTTCCCAGAACTTACAGTAGTGTTGCCCCATGTCACCAAGAATCAACCGGATGGTGGCATCAAGCATCTTGGCTTTTGTCTCATCAAAATCGTTGCCGAGCGCCGCAGCAATCAGTTTTTCCCGACGATTCATACTTCCAACAATCCCTGGCGAGCTAAAGATTCAATCAGTTTATCGGTCGGCTGGTATAAAACGACCATTTTTCCAAGAATTCCTCGTTTTTTTATCAGTTTCCCTTGGCCATCCCTCATCTTTTCTAATTCTCCAGAACGGATCAGATACTCGGCTACGCATCGCAATCTCCGTTTAAGAGGCAATTCTGCTTGTGGAAATTTACCGCAGATTGTGTCCGGCTTCAAGTCACGAAACGCCAGTCGCAATCTATTAGCCAAAGTCATGCCGGAATTCGCATCTTCTTCTTCATAATTTTTTAAGTTTTCGAGGTATCTACGTACGCAACCAACGTCAAAAGATCCTTCGGGTGGTATAAACATACTAAGCTGCAGCGCCAGGGACTCTGGGAGTAGCTCTTGGTAGTTTTCAAGATCTACATCATTTATGTCAAAGCCCTTAAAGCGATGAGCCATGGTTATTCAGGGTTAACCTCGCGTAATACATACATGTTTGACTTTGGTTTCCGATAATCAGCAAGGGTTAATTCCGGGTTTTTAGCGAAAGAACGGACCAAATTGTTCCAAGGGATCCGAATGATTGCTTTTTTGTTGGGGTTGGGAGACGCATTGACGTAATGCAAGCCTTCAACCCAGCCCTTATCTGGACTTTTCCGTCCCATTGCCATCCAGTTCCGTAGTGTCTGATCTGAAACCCCCAGGCGCCTGGCACATTCTTCGGTCGAGATATATTCATCGGCATATGCTTCGGGATTCAGGCGATCTGTTTCTCCCTCCGAATAACGGCTGTGCCACATGGAAGCCAAGATATTTCGGATTCCCTTTAGTTCTGCTGCTATATCTTCTAAGCCTTTGCGGATTCCGTGATTCATAACGCCAAATGTTTTGCTTAGATGCTAACGTGTGAGAAAACAGTTTGCTCAAATGGAAGACCAAATTCCAGCTAGTCAGCCGCCGATGCCGCCCCAGATCACACCAGAACAACTTGAGGCAATGAAGGCGCGTGCCAGGGAACTGGCAATTCAACAAACCTTGGCAGAACAAGCAAGTCTTCAGCGTCCCACAGGGCAACAAGCCCAAATTGTTTATGTTCGTCGCAACTTTACAGTTGCAGAATTGCTGTTGGTCATCCTTTTATCTTGTGGAATTGTAACCGGAATTCAATGGAGTTGGAATACTATTTCCAATTTGCTTCCCAAAATTGAAATTAAGGTTCGCTAGAAAAAGAGATTTATAATTAAAGGTAAGAGTATGGCGTAAAAGTAGGTGTCGAACAGACGGATTTCCGAATTTCCATTTATTAATGGTGTCGCCATTAATGAACAGGACCTGCTTACGCTCGTCCACGTCTTTGAGGTGGACCCCACACTTCGTAATAAGAAAATTACTTTTACCGAGTTTAGGAATTATTTAGATCAATATTACGTAAACATCAGTGGCGAAACAATTTTCGGTGACATTACTATCACTGGAAATCTTACCGTTAGTGGCGCCACCTCTCTTAATACTGTCACTAGTTCTGGCCTTGCCACCTTCAGCGGTGTCGTTGTTCAAAACAATCTGACTGCCACAGGCCAGATAAGCGGTGCAATTATTACCGGAGATACGGGACGTTTTTCAACCTTAACCGGAATCTCAGGCGTCTTCACTTCACAGTTATCAGGAGCCACGATTACTGGAGATACGGCTCTTGTTTCTAATATCACAGGCGTTTCGGGTGTATTTACATCCCAGCTCAGTGGCGCAACCATTACAGGCAATACAGCCCTTGTGAGTTCCATAACGGGAGTATCGGGCACATTTACTAACACAATTAGTGGGTCGACGATTACAGGTGATACCGTTCGTGTAAATACCTTAACTGGAATCTCAGGCACTTTTACATCCCAACTTTCGGGTGCAACTATTACCGGCAATACGGCTCTTCTTACATCTCTTACAGGAGTAAGCGGCGTATTTACTTCCCAGATTTCTGGAGCAACTGTAACCGGAGACACCGCACAATTTACATCTCTCACCGGTGTTAGCGGAGTTTTCACTACTCAACTTTCTGGGGCCACAATTACTGGCGACACTATCCAGGCGATTTCAATCACAGGTATTTCCGGTGTTTATACGACGCAGTTGTCGGGCGCCTTAATTACCGGTGACACTGCTAATTTCACGACGCTTACCGCAGAAACAGCAACGATCACCACCGGAATTGTTAAGCAAAATATCACTGTTACAGGCAATATTGAAACCAGCGGAACACTCACCGTTGACCAAACTGCAAGCATTGCGTCCGGACTAACGGTTTCCACCGGAACCATTAGCGGCGTCAACTTTATTGCGACTAGCGGCACATTCACCGATCAAGTGTCTGGCGCGACTGTGACCGGAGACTTCGGCAAATTTACCAACATCACTGGTGTTTCTGGCGTTTTCACAACTGAGGTTTCTGGTGCCACGGTAACCGGTCAGATCGCCAAGTTCTTGTCGGGTGAATTTGTAAACCTCACCGCGATTAACCAAACTTTTGCCGGAGACCAAACGATCAGTGGTAATTTTACTGTTCTGTCTGGTTTATTTATTTCCGGTCAGAGCTTTTTCAACAATAATATTACGGTTACCGGTAACATCAGTGGCCAGACAATTACAGGAACAGCCGTTCAAGCAACAAATATCACCGGGGTTAATGTTGTTGGAACTACTTTAGTTTCTGGTGCAACCGTCACCGGAAACGCCGGACAGTTTACAACTCTCACTGGTGGAACTGCAGGGTTTACTACCGTTACTGGCACAACCGTTACAGGTACAACGGCAAACTTTGTCAGCGGAGTTTTTACAGGTCAAGTTTCTGGTGCGACCGTTACGGGAAATACGGGCTTGTTTACAGATATTACTGGTAGTACACTTCATATAACAACACCTTCAGGCGCCACTGCAGCTATTGTATGCTCTGGGGTTGTTTCTGGTAGCACCAACGGCTTTATTATTCAAGGTCCGTTGATTATCCTTCCGTAAGTTTTTCGGTTAAAATAAAGAAAAAGTAGCGAAGACAATGCCGTACGGTATTATAAAAGTCGACACCATTACGTTCACTTCCGGTGGAACGGACGTAAGTGTTCCGATTTCCGGCCTTGTTCAAAACCCAACTTTTACTGGTAATGCAACCGTTACCGGCACGCTGACTGCAACCAATATTCTTGGCACGACTCTTGTTTCCGGCGCAACCGTCACCGGAACTGCCGGACAGTTTGGAACATTAACTGGTAATACTGCAGGGTTCACCACGGTCACAGGTGCGACTGTTACAGGAAACGCAGCACAATTTACTACCGTCACGGGTGGTACCGCCGGGTTTACAACAATCACCGGCGCGACTGTTACAGGAAACGCAGCACAATTTACTACCGTCACGGGTGGTACCGCCGGGTTTACAACAATCACCGGCGCGACTACTACTGGCACTGTTGCCAACTTTGTAACCCTTTCCGGTGCCACCGTCACAGGGGATGCGATCCAAGGTTCCAACATTACTGGAATCAGTGGGACGTTCACTACCATAGTTTCCGGCGCAACCATTACTGGTACCGCAGTGCAAGCAACCAGTATTACTGGTGTTACTGGCGTCTTTACCACGCAAATTTCCGGCGCTTCTGGTGTTATTGCTGGAAATATTACTGCTTCTGCATTTATTCCTACTGGTTCAGGCGTACCATCAAACGGGGTTTACCTGCCGTCCGGTAACACAGTAGGCATCGCAACTAATGGGACTGAGCGCGTCGAGTTTGGCACCAGCGAAGTGGTGTTTAACGATGGCGGCGAGAACTACGATTTCCGCATCGAGGGTGACACTAACTCATCGCTGTTCTTTGTTGACGCCTCGACAGACCGCGTAGGGATTGGCACTACGAGCCCTAGCGACTTGTTGCATATCAAAGCAACAAACCCTGTTTGTATTGTTGAAGGAACAGGAGCTTATTCTGGTTTTAGTTTGCAAAATAGCGGAGGCTTAACAAAAGGTTTTGTTTTTGTTTCGCAAAGTGGTGGTGTTGGTCAGATAAGAGGAGAAAGTATTGCGTTTACAAATGCTGACGCAAGCGCCGAACGCGCCCGCATCGACTCCAGCGGACGCCTGTTAGTTGGCACGTCTTCTGCGCGTACAAACTTCTTTAACAACTCAATTTATACAGCAAAAGAGATTGTTGAAGGCACCGGAGCTACCGGCGTAAACCGTGGAGCAATCGCGGTTGTCAACAATTCCTCAGGCGATGATGCACCTCTGCTGATTCTTGCAAAATCTAGGGGCACGACAGTTGGGTCAAACACATTATGTGCCAACAATGAATTCATTGGGCATATTGCATTTCAGGCCAATGATGGAACTGAATTTATAGAACTTGCAAACATAATTGCACAAGTAGACGGCACCCCTGGCGCTAATGACATGCCAGGCCGCCTAGTGTTCAGCACTACCGCCGACGGGCAGAGTTCTCCGACGGAGCGGATGAGGATTGATAGCGTTGGAGACGTTATATTTAACCGTCACACCGTTTATACAGGTGGTCCGGCTGGCTTGTTCTACACAGGCAGAGACGGTAACGGTAATTATTTTGTATACAACGGCAACAATACTGGTGTTTATTTGACCAATGGCGGAACATCTTGGACAGGCCAGTCGGACGAAAGGCTAAAAACAGATCTTAAGCCCATTATCAATGGCCTTGATAAAGTCTCGACCTTACGCGCTGTCACGGGTCGTTTTAAGACTGACGAAGAGGGAACCAGTCGCAGCTTTTTGATTGCTCAAGATGTGCAAGCCGTATTGCCTGAGGCAGTCAATACCCAGCAAGACGAAAACCAAACTCTTGGACTTCAATACACAGACGTAATCCCTCTATTGGTAGCTGCTCTCAAGGAAAGCAAAGAGCGCATCGAAACGCTTGAACAGCGTCTTGCCGATGCTGGTATCGCCTAGCCACGGAAGACCCCTTCACTACTATGCCTGACACCGCCTGGGAAGAATACTGCGAAGCCAGTCTCGACTTGAGCAATCAAGATGATGTTGGCGATCCAGTGGAAGAACCTCTTGATTTAGATGTCGTATCTAACGAAGGGGACTACTCAATGCCAGCGGCTGTTAGCCGAGCTTCCAGTTGCTCGATCTTGGCAATGGCTTCCTGTAGCGCAGCCGTTAGCAGGGGCACCAGCTTGGATTGGTCAATGCCTTGGTAGACAGGCTTGCCGTCATTATCTACTTCATCCTTTTCGCCATGAATAGCTTCAGGGACAACAGCCTGAACTTCGTGTGCGATAAAGCCGTCAAACGTTTTGTCTGGATCTGCGATGAAGTTAAAGCGGCTGGGTTTTAGTTGCTGTAAACGGGTGATGCCGTCAGCAACGGGCTCGACGTTTTCTTTCAGTCGGTAATCAGAAGAAGTGTTAAAGAATGTCGCAGATCCGCTTGTCGTAATACTGCCTACTAGGCCGTTAGCGTTGCGGAATGTTATTGAAAAGTGATTACTTGTGGTGTCTTGTTGTATTTCCACAGGCGTGGCAGGGTAAGCACCTTTAACAGCAAGCGATACATTGTTAATATCAAACTTTGATGCTGTGTTTATAGCAACCAATCCAGCGCTATTAATCCTCATCCGCTCCGTCGGAGAACTCGCCCCGTCGGCGGTAGTCGAGAACACCAACCTTGTCGGGTAATCATCATTTGCCCAGCTAAATCCTCCGTCACATTCAGCAGCAATAGCTGCGCCAATGTGACCAGTAGCGTCAGCGTCGGCAAACTTTATAACTCCAAGAATTAGATCTGGCGCCGGATTTGTCTGTCCCCTTTGCAGCACTAACTGAGCTTGAGTGCCGCTGCCAGCAGATGAAGCTTTGATCGCAAGAGATGCTTCGCCAGTAAAACTAGACGTGCCAACTAACAGGCGTCCGCTGGTGTCGATACGCGCGCGTTCGGTGCCGCTAGTTTCAAAACTATGCTCTAAGGCGTTATTTCGACAAGAAACGTAGGCGCTACTGCTGCGGTTGTAATGCAATAGCTGGATGATGCTTGTAACCGGATCCAAGTCAACCTCAAAGCCGACACCACCAGATGCGCTAACAACGAACTCTGATTGAGGGCTTGTAGTGCCAATCACTACGCAGTTTCCCTGGTGCTCCCCAAAAGCAAGCCGGTCGCGTAGTGTGCTATGAAAGAGGTGGATCAGCGGTGCGGCAACACCCTGACCCCTGACCGATCTAAGGACCTAGACCGATGGGCTTATCTTATCGCACAGACCTTGCTGCGTCCACACTTTCTGGTGTGTGGCAGTCATTTGTTGACGAACGTAGCATTTCCCTCTGTCCCACTAGTCTTACCAGCGACTACCGTCAAGTCACTAAATGGCTGAGGCGCTGCCCCATCCAAGATTTTGAAGACGCACGCAAGATCATGATTTGGATCTTGGGGGAAAAGCCAGTGCTTACTTCCAGACGTGTAGCCATGTATACCAAAGCAATGTATCGCTGGGCAGCACAGGAAGACATTGCCTTTATTGATAGAAACCCCCTGGCAAGTTTCAAAATGCCCAAAGCGCCTCAGCGGGATGAGGAAGTTATTGTTATTCCCCGCAACGAAATGGGGCTTGTGCTTGCTGCATTGGAGGCAAAGCTCAGTTACAAAAACATCAACTGGGCTTGGTATACAGAGTTCATGCTTCAAACAGCAATGCGTACAGGAGAAGTACGAGCATTGCTTTGGGATGACATTAAGGACAATAAGATTCTTGTCCATCAGAACTACACATTAACGCATGGCCTAAAGGACAGCACCAAAACCAACAAACGCCGCTGGGTGCCATTGAACGGCAAATGTCAAGAAATTTTGAAGCAACTCCCGCAAAATGATCGCTTCATTTTTCCTTGGGACAGGCTTGCTTTTCAAAGCTATTTCCGCAAAAAACTACAGCCTTTGCACCAAACTGGGTTAATTACTCATTTATACCGGCCATACGATTGTCGGCATACAGCCATTAGCCGCTGGATTGAGGCCGGAATTCCTGTGCCTCAAGTGGCAAACTGGGCGGGGAATACAAGTGAAATTATTTTTAAACACTATTGCAACAGTACAAAAGAGTACGAAATCCCAGAACTTTAAATAATGTTTTATACTTATACAGAGGTTTTGGTTTTTTATGGCTACCGCTTTTGAATGGAAAGTTGCCAACCTGGAGCGGGAAACCGCCGATGGGTTTGTGTTCACGGTTCACTATACAGTCAATGCCAGTAACGAGGCATATTCTTCAGGAGCATACGGTTCTATTGGCTTGGAACGCCCCGACAATTTGATTCCGTTCTCTAGTTTGACGGAAGAGATTGTCATCGGCTGGGTTAAAGAAAAATTTGGCGATGAAAAAGTTGCCGAAATTGAAGCAGCTCTTCAAGCTCAAATCGATGAGCAACAGCATCCAACCAAGGCTGCTGGTGTACCCTGGTAATTGAACACATTGGCCTAAAGTTGTATTAACAGCAACAGGCCAATGTCTATTAAATTATTGGACGCGGTTGAATATTTCAAAAAACTTCCGCATCAAATCGAGGCATGGGAATGGTTACAGCAAGCCATTCCCGAAGATTTGTTGGAGGAATTTGCCGACAAATACCGCAATGAAAACTCGGCAAAACCTACATTCGAAAACACTTGGGCTGGTGTAGTTGCAGCAGCAAAACAAGCTGGGGCCAAGTATCCAGAGGTAGTTGCAGCTCAGTGGGCACTGGAATCTGGCTGGGGTAAACACACTTCTTGTAATCACAACTACTTTGGTATTAAAGATAAACAGGGCAAAGGATGCCTGGTGCAAACACAAGAGTTTTATAACGGCAAGGAAGTAACCGTCAGCGCTTGGTTCAAACGTTTTCCTGATCTTTATTCAGGCATTGACTATCTGGTTACCCGTTGGTACAAAGATTACGAAGGATATAAAGGTGTCAATCGAGCAACAAGTCGTAACCAATGCGCTCAGTTGTTAAGCAAAGAGGGCTACGCAACGGATCCAAATTACGCCACCAAGTTGATCCAAATCATGGACAAACAACTTGGAACCAGTGGGGCAGAGGTTAAACCAACTGATCCTCCACAAGCACAAAAATTCAACCCCTGGAGTCCGTTCAGTTACAAAATAACTCCTCACGTTACTTACGGTGAGCTGACTCTTAATCAAGAATCAAGACGTTTCAATAAACAGTATCAATGCGAAACTGCTATTGAACTTTGTCGTTTCCTAGAAAAAGTTCGAACCGCATTTGGGAATAAGCCGATCATCATAACGAGCGGCAATCGTCCCCCTGCCGTGAATCAATCCGTAGGAGGTGCAAAAAATTCTGAGCATTTATTCTCTGGGCCAGATGTCGGAGCTGTTGATTTCTATATCAAAGGCGCTGATATTTATACAGTGCAAACCTGGTGCGATAAAAATTGGCCTTATTCATTAGGCTATGGAGCCGATCGCGGCTTTGTACACTTGGGAATGCGAACGGGAAAACCGAGAGTGCGATGGGATTATTAATCAATGAAAGTAAGAAGGAATCCGTATATACGAGTAAATATCTGTTGGGAAGTAGGGGATGAAAAAAAATGTGCGACGATGCCCAAGGAAGAAGCATACTCCACACGTAAATGGGTTGAAGAACAGGGAGGAGTTACCTGGTGGTTTCAGGGATTACCTGATTGATCAGCGTTGTTTTGCTTTACCAACGACCAAAGCGATCGTCTCGATTACTTTGTAAGCCTTGCCAAGAAACTTGTCATCTTTGGGAGTGGGGGTCAAGGCACAAATCACAGAAGCGGCGGCATGAATTGCCAGGGCAACTTCAATGTACTTTTGAATGTGTTCAGTCATGAGATTATCTCCGTTTCTTTTATTCTACTGATAGAGGTTTATAAAACCAAAAAGATCTAAATTCTTCTTTTGTTTCCCACTTTGAATCTTCATATTTTGTAAACCATTTTTTCCAAACTCGAAATTGTTTTTCTGGGTCAGCACATTCACAACGCAGTGTAAGAATATCGCCCGCTGGTAATTCTTCTATCCATTGACGTAATTGACGAATTGCAAGTGCCTGTGTTTTGGGACCAAACTTACCGGTCAAACTCGAAGACAGACGGCGGGAAGATTTCTTCTTCCGTGAATTCATCCAGTCGTTTATCTGCCTCATCGATTTGGCTACGGCTAAGCTGACTAACCAAACGCACCCGTCTTGCGTACGAATCCACGGGACTAAACGCATTTTCAAAATTGTATTCTGGGGCAAAAAAATCGTCCCAATCTTTTTGCGTCGTTTCAAACGAGACGTTTTCACTGTCCATTACACGTCATAAATACGGCATCCCTTGTACCAAGGATTGTTTTCACAATAACATTCAAATTTAGTTTTTGTTGTTGTTTTAATCTCTGTTGACCAAGGGCACAAAGATTTCAGGGAAACGATCAGTGTCTTGATGTTGGCTGCTCCAGGCATCTTGCCATTCAGAAAGGGAATGATCATGGATAGTGTTGAAGTATTCGTCGGAAGCCGGTTCAGCGAGAACAGCGTATTCTGGAGCTTGGGCAGAAGGAATTTGTTCCCCAATTAACCACGTAGATCCCTCTAATACAGTTACTGTAACTCCAGAGTTAATTTGACATAAAAGTTCCGAAAACCCATTGGGGCGGTCGGGATCGCTAGAGATGACAATATCTGCAGTAACAGGGCCCTCAACGTTAATCGTGCGAGCAAAATCAATTGCCGTTTCTTGTAACAACAAGGAGACTTCATTTTCATCTTCCAGCGCAATAAACATCTGCGTTGGAGGAAACTCAATAACAATTCCCACTTCGTATTCGAGTGGTTCATTGCGAGTTGATGAAATACAAAGTAAATAACTGCCTTCGCTCAGCGGGTAGTAACGATCGTCGCCACGATCAAGGCGCCAACGGTTGTAAGTGTTGTAGAGATCCGACTGGCCATGCATGACCGTATCAAGATACGGAATGTAAACACCACCCAGTCTGTTAATTCCGTCATTGATTGAATCCGCATCAAAAATAGGCTGAGCCAAAATCGGCGTACGATTCAAGTCATAGGCCGAAACTTGAACATATTGTGGACGCGGTGGTCCTTTGGTAACAATGATCCACGCAGGTTTTGCAAGATTGATTTGAAACCAGTGATTATATGTGCCGCCACCGTATCCACCGTTAGACGTAAAAGCAGTATCAGCCGATCCAATGACTTTATATTCCTGCTTTAACGTTCCCTTTAAATAACGCAAAGACGTGGCAGAAAAAGTACCAAGAACAAGCGGATTTTTAAAGTTGCGTTTTGTTTGCGATAAAGCCGCATTCCGTGACATTATTTATCTTGATTTCATTTTCTTTATTTTAAGCGTGCCGTATTTAACCCTCATCGTAATCGGGAGGCTCTGGTGCGCACAGCGGATGACGTATGGTTTGGCGGTAATAACGCTCTATCAATTCTTGTTCCCTACCCATGCGGCAAGCGCTGTGTAAAAGCATAAGTAGTTCAGGTTTAAATTCCAAAACGAAAGGTTCTACTCCCCCTGGTGGCATACCAATATTCCAACTGGTAACCATGTGCAACGGGTTTCCGCACCAGGGGTTTCCGCAGACACGGGTCACGTTTAAGGAGCCGACATCCCCCCACGCACACTGATAAATCGCCTTGTGTGCTGTGACGTTTTCTGATGCTCGTCCCGTATAACCAGCACGGTAAGAAGGAAAGCTCAGCCTCCGTGGCCCATTGGAGCCAGGTAAATTCATGTCCCAGCACTCTTCTGGAGTTCCAACTGCAATCTTCTTCCACAGCTCTTCGTACTTGTAGTTGTAGTACGGATGTATGAAGTTGAGATTAAATCCACAGATATTGGATTTGATCTTGACGGCGCAGTGATAGCACCAGTGATGCTGGCGATCCCTTATGCGATGTCTGTGGGGACATGGATAACCTCTGTAATACCCATGAGACTCAAGTTGAGAATCATCCAGGGAATCAATGTTTGGGACGTAACGGAAGGTGGTTTTGTCTTGTGTGCCCAGCAGATTTGCCATCAGTTCCACTCCTGGTAGTCGTGTGCCCAGCGGGATTTGACCAGCTTCTTGGGCGGCTGGAGGCAAGGAACCAGCTCTTTTCTGTTGTCGTTGTCGAAATTTGGATGTGCATGTTTCACCCCGTAGTGGTCTGGGCAATCTCCAGTGCGCATGTAATAGACCACCCGATGCGCCATAAATACCTCATTGTCGACCGAAATTAAGTAGAACCCGTTGGCCTTGTCGCGCCTTTCAACGAACTTGCCGCTCTTCCGAATCCGCAACCCGCTGGGGTGTTCGTCCGTTAGTTCCAGCTTTTCCTCCAGCGCCCAGAGGGGTGGCATCTTCTTGTAGCTGTGAGACATCGGATGAGTTGTGCACAAAACACACTATATACTTGATTTTACTTAAATATAGAGTTCGGTACATAATCCGGAAAATGTCGTCGACTATAGTGTGTTTCTCACTTTTGTCTCATGAGACCCACAATAAACGCCGACATTTTCGCCAAAATGTACCGAACTCCATGATTAGGTAAAAACGGATCTATAGTGTGTTTTATGCACATTTGCCCCAATTCCCTGCCCATCGCACTTACTTGAGACACAACCTGAGACTAAAAGCGTGGCCGGGATTCCCGTCTACGGTCCTCTTGGCAATAAAAAACCGCCCTCTCGGTGGAGAAGGCGGGGGAGGGGCAGCGGTTTTGTGCGTTAGTGCCGCACGAATTTACGCAGGCACCAATTCTTTTTTCCGTTTTTTCTCCTTTTTTTTCTTTGGTACGCAGCCTTCAGCCTGAACCTCTGGCTCAACACTGTGATCCACCTCGTTCAGTACGTCTTCAAAAATGCCGCCAAACTTGGACGCAACTGTGTCCCACGAGAACTGCTCGTCGGTTGCCCGCTCGTAACATGCCTGGGCCACACGATCCAGCTCATCACGATTTTCGTAAAGTTCCGTAAGGATTTCTGCCAGGTGATCGTCTGAGGGACAGGGCATTTCCCTGGCGTAGTTCACATCTACATCTGTGTGGTTGCAGCGGATCAGCTTGCCATAGCCATCAAAGATTTCCTTGCATGACGTATGATCAGGCACCACTTGAGCCACACGGCAAGCGGCGTGCTCAAAGTTAACAAGTCCCCAGCCCTCACCCTTGCAAGTGTTGACCCCTACGTCAGCAGTGTTGTAGATGGCGTTAAGCATGTCCACTTCAACATTCGGAGGATTGGGACTGTTGGCCGTCATGATGATCCGACCGTTTGGATCCAGCCCTTGCTTGTGCATTTCGCGGCCAAATACATTCATCACATCCCAGCCCTGGTCCTTAAGACCCATGTGCAGATAGAGCTGAGCATCTGGCTTATCTTTGGCGAATTTGGCAAAAGCAGAGATTGTAATGTCTTGCCGTTTGCGAAATTGATTGCGGTTTCCGTTGAAAACAATAAAGATATCTTCTTGCAATCCCAGCCGTTTTCGCGCCTCTGCCTTGTCCATGGGAGAGAACTGACCAGGCGTTACGCCGTGCGGAATTACGGCAATAGGCTTGGTGATGCCGCCCTTTACAAATTCGAGAGCGCCAAATTCCGTATAAGAAACAATCCCATCCCACTCATTTGCAGTCTCACTGAGACAACCGATCCAGTTATACGAATCCATTGGCGCGTAGCCAACAAACTTAAACAGCTTTTGCTGGTGCAAATCCTTAATCTGATTGTATTGATTGTTGATGATCCACATGTCGTTGATCGTAAATACGATGTCCGGACGTTCGCGCTCCACCACTTCACGAATTCGATCAACCCCAAAAGGTTCCTGCTGGTATCGATTGGAGGACGGATACATTTTGTAGCGTTCTTGCAGGGGGTTTGGGTCTCCCCACCAGTTGTTTCCCAGGACTACGATTTCGAAGTTATCGTCAAGACGTGAGATGACATTTTCAGTAACACGCGCAAAACCAGTCATTGCGACGATGTCACCACACCAAAGAATCTTTGGTTTTTTATCCATGTTTAATCGAATATATCTCGATTAACTATACACAAACGGACGGGGTAATTGACCGTACAAGTTCTTTTTCTTCTGAGATTTTTGCTTTTAGTTTGTATTTTAAAAACTCAGCAGCCTTATGTGTTCTTGTTTTTTCTCCACAGGTGTAGAGATCGATAGCGCAATATCCCAACTCGGGCCACGTATGGATAGATGCGTGGGATTCAGCAAGCAAAGCTAACAGAGTCACTCCTTGAGGCTGGAATTTCTCACCGAAGATCCTGAGGATAGTCGCATTAGCCATCAACAAAGCAGTCTCCATCAGCTCAGATAACTGCTCGTAGTTATCCAAGAGGGCTTGATCGCAGTCGTACAGATCAAGAATTAAGTGACGGCCATTGCTCACAGTGTTTCTTCTTCGCCATCCTCTATTTTCTCACCAGTCTTCTTATCCAGCACATCCCCATAATGAATTCGCCACTCCTCTTTATTCAACCCAACCTCCACGATGGACGGATACTTTTCATACTTTTGATCTGATGCACGACACGCAATGTTTACAACCCGCAGTCCACGCCGTTGCTCCTTGAACTTGTAGACATTCAGTTGCAGCTGGTGAACACACACGTCCATTAACAACGTTTCAAATCGGCTCCTACCAAGGATGTTGCTATTAGATGCTCTGGAAAACTCACAGTAACTTGGGTACAAAAACTTATCCCAAGAGGCATAAACCGTTGATGTGCCCGGCGTCGAATGCTTCGCCAACCCAACAGGAGTTGAAATACCTGGATCAAAGACGACACAGTGCTCCATCCAATCCATGATCTGATTGGATTTAAGGATCTGCTCCCTATGGTGCTTGGCAAAAAACTCAACCTTCTTGGTAGTTTCCATCAGATATTCCCGCATTTCTGCCTGGGACATATCCAAAATCCAGTTCACCAGTCCTGGAAGAAGAGATGCAAAATCCCCGAACGGATGTCCGTTATCATCCATGTCAATGAGGATTCGTTGCTCTGCAGAGTTGCCAGTAAAAGGCTTGTCAAAAGGAATGGTGAGACGGCGACGAGCAAGGCCAGAAGTCGGATCAGTTGTTTGGATAGGTTCATTGGCGGTAATGATGACTAGCCCATTGAACTTGAATGGTTTTTGAGATCCTGCTTGAAACTTGCGCTCTTTTCGAATGAGGTCACGACCAGTGACTGCTTTGAGGACAGAAACCGAGCCACCATATCGCTCCACATCGTTGAAGAGGAGGAGCTTTTTCTTATAGAGGTTCGCAGTTTCAAAGCGGTTTTTCTCCAGATGTTCCAGCGATGAGATCATGGCGTTCTCATCACCGACCAGAGCATGGGCCAGGTTGGCATAAGTTGACTTCCCTGACTTGCCTGGGCCGACAATCTCAACAAATTTTTGTATTTCCGAATGACTCAGCAGTACCGCCCGCAACCAAGCCCTTAGTACCTGGACCCGACCCCAGCTTCCGTTTTGTGCATTCTTCAGCCATTTAATAATCGGCTCACATGTCGCACTTGGGTCGTATTCATACGGCAACTGTTGCGTCATGAACATATTCCTATCAAACTCCAGTAGTTCTCTGGACTCCACCTCCAAAATTCCGTTGGTGAATAGGAGGTAATCGTTTCCCTCATACCAATCGTCATGGATGGTTGAGATCCGCAACTGCTCCATGACATCGTTAATCATGTTCATGCTGTAGCCCCTAGGCAACACCGCTTCCCTCAGGACTTCCAACTTATCTTTGATGGAACCCTTCATCTCAACATCAGACACATGAGACCAAACACCGGGGTGCCTGAATTCGTAAATGTAAAAGAATCCTTGATTTTCGCTGTATTTCAGATTGCCCCCATACAATTGCAAGACCTTTGCGGCAACCAAATCCGATGATTCGTTCCGCCCTTTCGACTCTCCTCCTTCTTGGGATTCCTGTCTTTGGTTTTGCCACAGAGTTGAAGAGCCCTTCTTCTGAACCCCAACTTTCTCTACGGTTTGTAAAGGCACAACAGTTACTCCCATCTGATCAATTCCGATTTCATTTAAAAGATTGGATACATGCTCCAGAGTGGAGTCATCCACTGTCATGGCGCGATGGTCTTGCGACGGCTCCCAACCCTGCTCTTTCGCAACATGAAGCAGAGTTCCGATCCCCCTGTTCCCATCACCACGGCTAAACGACAGCCAACGCCTGTGGCACTCACCCTCTTGGTACTTATCTGATTGTTTCGACCACTCATCCCATACATCCAGCAGGGATTCGTCGGTTTGGTGCAGCGTCTGACCAACCGTGATCCAGATGTCATAATCATCGGCTGCCTCTGGAGGCAAACCCCAAGTTGCTTCCGTCGCCAGCTTGATGTCTCTGTCCAGGTCAACAACACTGTTGATGGCGAAGCCGGGGCCAACCATCCTGGTAGTCTCTTTGGCGGGAACGCCTTGCCTGACATTCTTATTTACGATTGCGTTTAGCAACCAGTCCGGCAGTTCCGGCAATCTTTCCACCCACTCAAAACCCTGGTCAGGAGCAGTGAAGTAACCATCAGTCTCAGGGTGCAAACCCATAAGAACGCCCTGGTGACGACGCCAGAGAATTTCCAGTTTTTCTCGGTTGCCTTCACCGTGCCAAGTGTATTTGTTCCGTACGAAATGCTTGTGTTTTTCGCGATCTAATTTGTACAGCTTCCGCTCACGACCCTCTTTCCCACTCAGAATCGTCAGTGTTGGAGGAAGAGCTTCGTTAAATGGCTGACCAGCGATTGACTCGACAAGCGGATAGACGCTCGGTCCATCAACATCCACCCAGACCAGACCATAAGGATGATTAAAAACCGGACCTCCCAATAGACCGATAGCCTTGCATTTGCCAGTAATGGTTTCCTCTTCGATCTCACGTACGCCAAACGGTGCGTTCTGCCACCCCTGGACATACGGGTCTTTCTTCGCGCCCAGCGGCGTGAGGGGCCAGTCCATCGGGATGTAGTCAAGACGGATTTCTCCAGGGCGAAGGGCTTGTTGGTTCATGCTTGTCATTTGGTCTGGTCCGCGACTTCTACTTTAAAATCTTTATCGGCAAAACTCTGCTCTTTAAGTAACATGAACGCATGAAGGTGCATGTTAGTGGGCAGATAAAAACAATCCCCATCTACCGCATTGGCCATGCGGCTCAGAAGACTATTCATCCACTCACCAACGGAAATAACGTGGATTTCCATGGCGAGGAATTTGTGTGTTTCTTTATCCTACGGCTGGCAACCCAGCGCGACCGTTACAATTTTCCAAAGATTAATGAGTCTTATGAGATTCTAGTCGTCCAAAAGGGTTACAAGATTCCAGTCGGTTTCTTTTGATCTTTCCATGAATTTTTCATAAATTTTCATCGGCGGTTCTCCCGATTCAATGGCGCAAGACGTTGCTACTGACCAGGCCATCGCCTCATACTTTTCCTTGGGAGTCATGTTCTTCCACTTCTTTCTCAGCTTCGACAGCCCATTGGGCGGTGAGTCGCATCTCTCCTCCGAGGAGCCGGGACTCTCCTGTTTGTAGTTCATCATTAACAGGCTCCTCCCTATAAATCGGCTTAAACCTTTCTTCACGTTCACGTTCAGATTCAATTTGATTTTGAAGTTCAATCATTTTAAGGCGTGCAGTCAGCTTGGCTTCAAACCAAACCTTCTTCCACCACTTAAGCAGTGCTTCGATTACGTCTTTAAATAAGGTCTGGATCACATTGGCTTCCGTTTTCTATTTGCTTATAGTACTCCTCAACAATTTTGTACCAATCTTCGCGCAGAGAGTTAAGAAAATTCCTAGAGATCTTAAAGACTTGAGTGCGCACAGGAGTTGAAACCAAGATGGCAGCCTGTTGAACTTTCATTCCCAGGGTCTGCTCAATAGCTACGTCATACGCCGCCAACTGTTTACAAGTTTTTTTAAATTTCATATGGCCACCCAGCAGATCTCGCCATTCCGGCGAACCCTTCTCCAGGTCTTTAGGCCACTTGCGACTATACGGTTTAACACTGGTTTTTAAGTCAGCAAGAGTGAGCTTATTACCAACCACACCAATGATGTCAGGAGCACCAGCCCAAGCTCTCCCGTGATCATCGCAACCCCACACGCGAGCAACGTCATCAGCACCGATAGTAAAATCAAACTTGTCAAGTATCGGTGATTCCGCCCAAAGGACCTCCGAGAACTGATCCAGTATCGGCGGCATTCCCGCCCAAAACTCCTGATAATCTTGTGGAATTTCCGGATTTTTATTCCCTTTAAGGTATTGTTCCATCCCATAGTGAACGGCTGTCCCCCTCTCAGCAGCGGCTTCTTTGACTCCTGGATTTGCCTTGGACCACATCTCCAACTTTCTTTTGTTGGCTTCCGAAGCAGTTTCTGAAATGATTGTTGTCACAGACGGAGCTGGTCCCTGCGGCAACGGAGTAACGTAGTGGCGTTTACCATTGAGTGTTATTCGGGCAGGACCTTTATTTAAATGGTCCAACTTGTCCCGCCAGTTGTTAGCCACCACGTAAGGTTTTGTATATTACGAATAGTATACAAAATAATTAAACAATTGAAAATGAGTGGTTTCGTATACGGCATCCTCGCGGTTCTTGGAGCTATTCTTTTTATAGTGGGTATTGATGCCTACATTTTTATCCAAGAAGTAGCCTCAAGACAATGAAAGACTTTTTGCGCTCCGCCCAAGACTATTTCTATTGCTTTACTTGGATCATCGAAGCCATTGCCACATGGCTGACCGAAGAATACCCTGAACTTAAGTTTTGGAAACAACACACAAATATTGACGACCACCTCTGGTACGCAGAACGCGTCAATGGCCGTGTTGCCATGTTGGTGCTGACAACGATCCTGATCTTAGAATTGGTCTCAGACAGATCAATTTGGGATATCATTCATGTCAGCTAAAATAACGAGATTTTATTTCGACTTCGACGAAGATTGCCGCACTGGCTGTCTCCTGGAACTTGCCTTTGAAGATATTGACAACGCAGACGTGAAAGAGTACGAGCAAAAATTAAAAGAAAAAGACGTGCAATATATCAAGATTCCCCTTTAATATCGGAGAAGTTCTTTCGATTAAGCAGTGGCTATCGAGCTTTTGGCAACAGCAGTTGTCAGTAATGACGACGATTTGTGGCGACATTACATCTCAATTGATCATCCGGTGGAGCGTTATGTAATCGTAAACAACTCTGAGAATCGCTTTCCAAAAGTTGAACAAACATTTGGCGCCATCCTCAATGGCTGTAATCCATTCATCCAAGAAGTTGTAATTATTAACAATCGTCTTAACGCAGGATTTGGCGGAGCTGTCAACCAAATCATCAAGCAAAATTTCGACTGCAATTATTGGTTCATTACGAATGATGATTGGCACATAAGCCCAGGTGAGCTGAAGCGTTTGGACGAACGCCTCGAAGATGGTTTCGTCGGTCTTCTTTGCGATGGCACAGATGCAAACGGCTACTCAGCATTTGTCATGAGCAATGAGATGGTCTCCGAAGTTGGGTTGATGGATGAAAATTTTTACCCTGCTTATTGCGAAGACAACGATCATCGCTACCGAATGAAGCTTGCTGGCCTGTCTTGGGAAAAATTTCCCCTAAATGCGGAACACAAAGTGAGCAGCACCTTACATAACAATCGACAATTTGAAGAAAGAAATCAATTTACTTTCAGGCGTAACGTTGAGTATTACATCGAGAAATGGGGCGGCGACCGTGGTCAGGAGAAGTTTGTCTCCCCTTTTGGATCAGGCGCCCCGCTTGATTACTGGCCATATAGACCAGACCGAATCTACGAACAAACCTGGATGTGACATGGAAAACGCCACTTACTTTTTGTCTGAAGTTAATACCCCGGATAAAGCGGAATCATTACGTCTAATCCGAAATGAATGTCGTGAATTCATGACAAACAATACGGATGAAATTAGTGTTGACCAACAACAGGACTGGTATGAATCTTTGGACCGCAGTCGGATGATTCCTTACCTTTTTGTTGAAGGTGTCTTCGGAGCGTGTTTTCTTCCCCTTGGTTACGGCATACTTCGCTCGAAAGATGGCGTAACTCTTTTAACAGGCGGCCTCAAAGAAGCCTACCGAAACAAGGGACTTGGCGTCGAGCTATTCCTTTGTTTAATTAAGGAAGCACGAAAGATTTTTAATCAACCGATCCACCTGGAAGTCCGCGTCGACAATCCACGAGCTCAAAAATTATACGAAAACCTTGGCTTTAAACCGCTCTACTACACAGACCACATCATGTACATGGAGTTAGACGAATGAAAGTTGCAGTCCTGATGGCGTATTTCGAACGTCCAAACATGGTTAGGTTCGGCTTGCAATCGTTGCGTGAACAGACGTATCAGGACTGGGAGTTAGTCTTTGTAGACGACAGTAGTCAGATCCCTGGCGAACCAGTAGTGCGTGAAATGCTTCCCAACGATTTACACAAGGTTAAGTTTTACAACACAAATGATCCTCACAAAGCCGAACGCGGAAGCATCTTTGGCAAGTACTGGAACGAAGGGTTGCTTTCCAGCGATTCGGACATTGCTGTAATGCTGTGTGATGACGACGCTTTGTATCCGACTTACCTGGCATCCCTTGTTGAGTGGTACCTGGACAACCCTGAGAAACAGTATTCATATGGACATGTCATTCCCTTCAACCCTTTTGAAACCAAGTCCTTGGCTGGGATGAAAGACAACACTGATTGGTGGCTCAACAAAACTGGAGACATTAACCCCGTCTGCCAAGTGGATGCAAGCCAAGTTTCCTGGCGCACAAACATCTTTCGTCACCAAGGCGTTCGCTTCCCCTTTCCCAAGACCATGAACCTAGATGAAGCCTTGTATGGCCAGTTGTTTGCCACCTGCGGCCCGTGTCCCTTTAATGGGTTAATTACACAGTACAAAGCCATTCATTCCGAACAACTTGGCAGTAGACACGACCATTACAATGCGAGGGATATACCGCATGTACCGACGTGATTCCGTTATTTAAAGTCCGAATGTCCGAGGAAGCATCGACGGCGGTCGGTGAAGTCTTGAATTCCGGCTTTATTGGACAGGGTCAACGCGTGGAAGAATTTGAAGATCTTCTGTGGGAAGAGCTTGGCACCAATGTCCGCCCAATCACTGTTAACTCCTGTACCAGCGCCATTGATTTGGCCCTGCATTTATGCGGAGTCCGCCCTGGCGATGAAGTTATTTCCACACCACAAACATGCTTCGCCAGTCAGGTAGGCACCCTACATCGTCACGCCTGGATCAAATGGGCCGACATTGATCCTGAAACAGGATTGATCTGTCCAAAAAGCGTAGAAAAATTAATTTCCCCAAATACGAAAGCCATAGTCGCAGTCAACTGGGCAGGCAGGGTATGCGACTACAAAACCCTCAAATCGTTTGGCATTCCCGTCATTGAAGATGCGGCTCACACCTGGGACTGCTTCTTGGCAGAACCCATTGAACGTGGTGACTACCGTTGCTACAGCTTTCAAGCAATCAAATTTTTAACGTGTGCGGACGGCGGCCTGCTGATTACCCCCCAGTACCAAGAAGAAAAAGCTCGCCTACTCCGTTGGTACGGCTTGGACCGCACCAAGAATGAGTCTTTTCGTTGTACACAGAACATCAAGGAAGCTGGCTTTAAGTACCACATGAATGATGTGTCAGCTGCCATTGGGATTGCAAATATTCAAGTGGCGTGCGACTCAGTGCTTACACATCGAAAAAATGCAAAGTTTTATTGCGACTCCTTAAAAGACTGCGAGGCCATCAAAGTTCTACCCTATGACCCCGATTGCTCCTACTGGTTGTATTCCGTATTAGTTCAGAAAGGAACCAAGGAACAATTCATTGAGTACCTAAAAGATCACGAGATCACCGCAAGCCCAGTCCACCACCGCAACGATAATTACGAATGCACACTACGCTTTAAACAAGATGAGCTACCTGGCGTCAATGAGTTTTACCAACGGCAGGTCAGTATTCCTGTCGGCTGGTGGCTGAATGACAATCAGCGTTCACACATTGTTAGCACCATTCAGAAATATGACATGTACCACCGCCCCTGACTTTGGTGCATAATATCTCTATCAACCAAAAGACAATGACTAAACGAGTTCTGATTACTGGCGGCGCCGGGTTTATTGCACACCACCTCGTGGGATATCTCCTGGAGCAGACCGATTATGAGATCGTTACCCTCGACCGTTTGGATTATTCAGGCAACCTAAACCGCCTTGATGATGTCATCAAGCAACATACACCTGAAAATCAAAAGCGAGTCAAGGTTGTTTTCCACGATTTGAAAGCGGAACTCAACCCTCTTGTTCGAAGTGAGATTGGCAAGATTGATTACGTTCTCCACCTGGCCGCTGGTTCTCATGTGGACCGATCCATTGACTATCCGATGGAATTTGTCATGGATAATGTTGTTGGGACTGCAAACATTCTTGAGTACGCCCGACACCTTGATGGTCTCGACCGATTCATTTACTTCAGCACCGACGAAGTATTTGGCCCGGCACCAAACGGTATTAAGTACAAGGAAAACGATCGGTACAACTCAACGAATCCGTACAGCGCAAGCAAGGCTGGTGGCGAAGAATTGGCTGTCGCTTACCAAAACACCTATGGCTTACCCGTCATGGTTAGTCACACGATGAATGTCTTTGGTGAACGCCAGCATCCTGAAAAGTACATTCCAATGTGCATCCGGCGTGTCGACACCGGAGAAAAGATTTTTATTCATAGCGATAACACCAAAACAATTCCAGGTTCCCGCCATTACATCCACGCCTTGGATGTAGCGAGTGCAGTTCTTTTTCTGATGAACCAACCGTATGTTGTTGAACCTGACAAAACGGGAGCCAAGTGCCCGAAGTACAACATTGTTGGTTCAGAAGAACTCAACAATCTAGAGGTTGCACAAATTATTGCCGAGTCACAGGGTAAACCATTGAATTACGAATTGATTGACTTCCACTCTTCCCGCCCTGGCCACGATCTCCGTTACGCACTTGATGGCGACAAGATGGCAAAGCTTGGCTGGAAGCCCGCTAAATCCATTCGTGAACGTATTGCATACGTTAGCGATTGGACTTTAAACAATCGTCGTTGGATTACCGTTTAATCGGGAAACCAAACTGTTATTATTGGGTATACCGTATTTTCATAAAATGGAAACGCTATCAGAATATTTTGGTCAAATGAATGAGAGGCAACAGTTTCTCTACAATCACGACCAACTTCTCAATAGTCTTCTCCTATCAAAACAAAATGCTGGTACTCAGTCCTCTAATCAGAACCCCGAAGGAATCGGAAATGGCCCTGTCGAATCAAGTGAAGGAATCGGTTTTGCAGGCGGCGGGAACGCTGCGTGAGGCCCTGGCCTTTGCTGCACGAACTGAGCATCCCGTAGTGATTAGCAGTCTTACAGACATCTTGGTCCGACTGGAGTCCCTGGAGCAAATGGACGAAATCATGGATAAGTTTGGCAAGTCTCATGGACTGCCAACAAGCTTGGGCTGAGATTCGCCACTTTTGGCGTCCCTTTATCTTTAAGTATCAAGAAGACCAACGTCTTCGGACCTACTTTCGTCGCGTTGCTTTAGAGATTCCAGTACCACCAAAGGGATGGCAAGAAGCCGCAAAACCTTGCAAGTGGAAAAAAATACTAGAAGAAAAAAAATAAGTTATGATTTGCTTGCTCAAATGTCCACGGTAGGACGGACATCCCGAACAGTTAACTTTCCTGGCTTGAGCAACCAGGATTTTTTATAAATTCACTAGGAGTTGTCATGACCACCCTTGTTGCCAACGTACCTCCCGTCAAGGTTTGGGTTAGACGTGAATACCTACGGGACCTGCGGGATGGACATGGTGAATATACGCCTGGCTATTGGGTGACCTGCAAATCTCTTACAGGACGTGCGTTGTATTTTGAAACGTACTTGACTGAGTATGGCGCACTGTATGACAAACTTCCGATCAGTGCGTTTTTGTCCTGGGATCCCGATTATCCGGACAAACCACAAGCGCCTACTCCAGATTTGGAATTAACAGATCTTCAGTTTTGGAATGGTTTTGATCACGGCCTCACAATCATCGAAAAGAACTTGATCTTCAACATGCGTTTTGAAGTCATGACACGCACCGCTGGTGTAGTTGGCGGCACATATTTATTTACAGTTGACAACTATCATGCACATCGGAACGAACCCGACTTTTATTTTGCGGAGTTTCCTGATGAACACAAATCTCATAACATCATTGCTTTGGACAACGGTCAAATTGGCGCTTATCCCAATAATCGTTGTCGAATGGTTGATCCATCATTGACTTACCACGACCTTAAAACACCTGACTTCAAGGTTTCTACCAGGTATTTCGATGTCGAACACGCACCTAAGTGGGGACGCCTTGGTGAACAAGATGATTACTTTTGGAAAACACCAAATGAAAAATAGTTGTTATACTCTTGAAAGCTAGTGTTCCGGCCTTAGATGCCAATCAAAGATCCAGAAAAAAGCAGGACATACCAAATTGAGTGGTATCACAACAATAAAAAACGTCTAGAAAGCAATATAAAAAACCGACGCACAAACAATAAGCATCTGATCGATGCGTACAAAGAACAGCTTGGATGCACCTGTGCGTTATGTGGTGTACAGGACCACCCCATTGCTTTTGATTTTCATCATGTCAAACATGAAGAAAAAGAGAATACTATTTCAAAGATGACCGGCTACCGCTGGGAAAAAATCAAAGCAGAGATTGATAAGTGTATTTTAATTTGTGCAATTTGCCATCGCAAATTACACAAAGGACTAGTCGAATTGGTTAAGGAATATTAATTAAATACTCAAAAGATTTAGATGGCATTTTGCCTACGATTGCCCGCCCAAAATCTGTTAGCTGATTAAAGATAGCACCGGTTGCTGCATCAATTACAGATGCAATGAGTCTAGTTGTTGGTGATGGAGGTTTTATTCCTTTTGGAAAAGTAACACCTTGAAACGCGGCTCCAATAGGAGTAGCTGCGCCCCCTGGCAGCAAACCACCAAAAACAT
>Ga0194115_10000736_pt1 | contig 45892 bp, 41 predicted proteins | sample TA2MahsurfametaG_3_FD_148656 | JGI IMG/M metagenome (GOLD analysis project Ga0194115, IMG submission 148656) | Freshwater microbial communities from Lake Tanganyika, Tanzania - TA2015002 Mahale S4 surface | ecosystem: Environmental > Aquatic > Freshwater > Lake | place: Tanzania: Lake... | reverse complement strand
CGGGGCCGTCGGTCGCTGGTCGTCGGACGAATGCCGGTCCACGCGCTGTGCACGGTCACCTCGGACTGGATCCAAGCCCGCGCCGAATCCAGGAGCTCGTCGGTTTGGCTGGCCTGCGGCGAGGGGGGAAGTGCGGCGCCGCTTGAAATGCCCCAACCGTAGGATACCCCAAGTTGGTAGGTTCCGTCGGGCTCCGGAAGCAAAAAATGGCTGCGGTGCAGCATCATCTGCGGACCCTGGCCCAACGACACCCGCAGCCCCTGGCCTGAGGTTCGGGCAAAGCGCAGGTCGCCCCAAAAGTGCTCGGCCCAGCGCGCTTGGTAGCCCTCGCACAGCACCACCGCATCAAATTCGTGGACCTCGTTGAGGAGCCATCGTCCGTTAGGCAACGGTTCAAGCATTTCAACGGCCTCTACGCGCACCCGAAACGCGCTACGGGTTGCTTCACAAAATTCCCGTAGGTTGACCCGAAAGCTCTCGTTTACGGTCCCCAGGCAGAGGCCCTTGATGCCCGGAGGAGCATCTACGAGCGCTCCCAAGTAGGGTCCCAACGCGGGATGGTCCGATAGCGCATTCCAGTCGTTGACTTCTTCGGCACTGCGGAGCACCTCAAATATGGGTTCCGAGCTCCGCACGGATTCCGGATAAAAGCTACGCGCCGCCGCGAGGGCCTCGGCCGCCCGCCAAACCACCCGCCGCCGCTTGAGCACCACGGGATTCACCAAGCCGGTGGCCACGCTCGTCGAGCTCCGCTCGGGGTAGGCATCAAACAGCACCACCTGCGTTCCCGCCGGGGCCTGCTTCGCCACCGCTAGGCCTGCGATTCCGGCGCCAATTATCGCGATGTGCTGCGGCATGTTTGACCCAATTAGGCGCAAAAAAAAGCCACCCGAAGTGGGGTGGCCTTAGGTGCACCAATTCGTGAATTAGAACTGCCAGTAGTCGTGTTCGCGGTTGCGAATGTCTTCGCGAATGCGCTTCGACTCGAGCAGCTGCTCCATCGGATTGTTGGCTTTGTAGTCCTTAATCTCGCGGTCGTAGACGTTGTCTTCCTTCATCACGATGGCGTTGAAGTAGCGCATCTGAAAAATCTGGTCAAACGTTAAACGGCGGGTGTTGTTGTTGGGATTGTAGGCCACATTGGTCGCGAACGCTTGACGCGCGTCGGGGAACCAAACCCAAAACAAGTTGATGATGTCGCCCTCTTGCGGATCCTTAATTACCGGCGAAATTCCGATAATTCGGTTCTTCAATTCTCCGCGCTGCTTGTCAAAGTACCAGTCGCTCTTGATGTCCCAAGCCAGGATGTTGTTCGCCTTGATCTCAAGTGAGTCAATCGCCAGGATTCTGCCGTCGTCGTTGTCGCGGATTGTATCGATGCGGAACAAGCGGTTGCCCACTTCGCTCATGGTCAACGGACGCAGGAACAAATCGTCGTCGTACACCTCGGTGATGCTGCCTTCACTCAAGATGGCGTCCTTCATCACGTCATACAGCGACTTGCGGTCGGGCAGCGCCTGAATGGGGTAGTACAGCGGGTGGTTCAGCTTCTCGAGCGTGTGAATGCGCTCCCAATTGCGGCGCGACCACAGCATGTCGTCCTGGCGCAAGTGGGGGTAGGGCACCACGCGCGTCTGGCTTACGTGAATTTCAGACTTCGGAATCAATCCGTCATCTTGGGGCGAAAGCACCTGCGCCTCGAGGGTAACCCCTACGAGGAACAGCGCGACTAAAGAAGCTAACTTTTTCATGCTATTGAACGTCAAGAACTACGTTAGAAATGTTCTCAATGCGCGCTCCCTGGGGAGTTTGCGCCTTGATTTTGCGAATCGATACCGAAGATCCCGGGCGCAAGCGCTCGATCTGATCGCGCAGATCGTTCGGAACCTTGTTTCCTTTTACCTGAATGGCGGGCTTGCCCTCGAGCTTAATCTCAAAAGCCGTCACCGAAAGCGGAAGGTCAAACGGGAAGTCTTGGTATTCGGCCTCGACGATACCCTTAGCGAGCAAGCTCGTCGAAATCATACCTTCCTTCTTCTTGTATACAGTGCCCACGGCCTGCGGAAGGCCTTTGATGCGGTAAATTTTTTCACCTGCCTTGCGGGTTTTACCGTCCTTCTCCTTGACGCTTACTGAAATGGTCACTTCTTTACCCTCAACTTTGGTGACATCGGCCACGTAGTTGCCTGACTTACCCGAAATGCCGGGGCCAGAAACAATTAGGTTTTCAGGAGCGACACCCGGTACCGACACCTCGATGGGGTTGTCCACGTTGCGGTAGAGCACGTTCATCTTGGTGGCGGCAATTACGACGCTCGGCGGTGCTACCGTGTAGGTCAACTCAAACGTGTAGTCTTTGTCTCTGCCCGGAACCCGCATGCTGCCCTTGAGGGTCTTGCTGCCGTTTCCTGAACCTTGAATGCGAATTTTACCCACGCCTTCTTCAACCGATTGCGGAGTCACGCCAATGAACTGCGGATTGCGTCCTTTGTCGTAGGCGGCGAGGAATATGTCTGCCTCGAGGTAGTCGCCCTGAGTCACGTAGGTGCTCTTGGGCATAACCACGGCACGCACGTTGTCGAACTTCAGCGTGTTGGCGTCAATTTGACCGTAAAGGTGCTCAACCGTCTTGGCCTCCATACGGCGAACGCGCGACTGCAGGTCAGTCAAGAACGGGATGATGCCCGCCAAGGGAAGTTCGGCGAACGTAGCGCGCTCCCACGACATCTTCTTTCCTTCAACAACCTCATCCTCAAAGGTGAATGTTTCGTCTACCGCTTGCTTCATCGCAGCATCACCATCGGTTTGAGATTCTAGAAAGGCACGGTATGCAAGGAGTTTCTCCTTGATTTCCTTAGCTTTTCCTTGGCCTCCAATGCTCTTATCGTTAAGCAAGTAGTTCTCGGCGATGTCACGATTGTCCGCTCCCTTGTAGCGTCCTTCCTTATCAATACCGCCAGTGAGCGTGATCATATCGTCCTTCGCATTTTTGAGCAAAGCGAAAATCTCTTCAGACTTTTTCTGTACCTCCTTGGCGCGCTCGTTCACCGGAATCGCACGGGGATTTTCAGAAACCTGAGCCTGAATAGCTTGGTACATGGTAGCGGTTCCACGTTCAACTGTGCTGACCGTAGCGTTCATTCCTAAGTCCAGCTTCGCCAGGACGCGCAGAATGTCTTTGGATACGTTCAAAGCCAGCATGGCGGTCAACACGAGGTACATCATGTTGATCATCTTCTGACGTGGAGAAATTTTACCTGAAGCCATTATATTTTAATAATCCAATTATCAATAGGTTGCAACTAATTCGCCTGCGACTTACGAACGCACGTTCATGGCGGCGAGCATGTTTCCGTATACGGAATTCAGCTGCGAAAGATTCTGGCTTAGTTTGCTTACCTCGCCGGCTAGAGCTTCGGTATTTTGTGCAGATGCGCTCAGTTTCTCCATAACGGTGTTTTGAAGGTCAACTTGGCTCGTGGTATTTTCCAGCTGCACGGCGTACAGGGCGTTCAGCGCTTCCATGTTTTTGGCGGCGGCACCCAGCTGTTGGCTGTAAGCGGCCGTAGCACCGGCAGCATCCGTAGCCGTGTTCAAGGAGGCAGCGGTTTCGCTCAACTTACGCATACCGTCAGAAAGGCTCTCCAGCAACTCAGGGCCGATTTTGGCTTCTTCGAGCATGCGGTCGAGTTCTTGGGTAACAGTACCGCTGCCTTTGCGCACTGATTTTTTATCAGAAATCGGCTCATTCTCTAGCTCAGGGTACACCAAAGACCAGTCGTAGTCCTTAGGCTGGGCTTCAAAGGCAGAAATGGCAAAGATGACGGCCTCCGTGGTGAGACCAATAATGAGCATCAGGTCAGCACCCTTCAAGTGAAGGATTTTGAACAGTGCACCCATGATAACGACGGCTGCACCCCAACCATAAAGCTTGTTCATGAAATTCTTGAAGCGCTTGCCATTAACGTCGATTAAAGCCATGTTGAAGTGAGTTAAAGGGTTAAGAGAGAGATTGTTGGTTAATTTTTAGAAGTCGCGACGATCGCGTCCAAGGAAGCTTTGCACCGTGCGGAAGCCAATGTAGGACTTGGCTGTGTCTTGGTATTCGTAATCGCGCATGCCGTTCTGCATGAAGATGGCTACGTCTTTCCACGATCCGCCGCGGATCACCTTGCGCTTGAGCGTCACGGGGTCAGATTCGGCGGCATTGTACTTGAAGTCGGGGCTGAAATCGGCTACGTAGAAATACGAGGCCTCGTCCCACGCCGTGCTGGTCCATTCGGCTACGTTGCCGGCCATGTCGTAGAGTCCGTAATCGTTGGGCTCGTAGCTGTGTACGCGAACGGGGTACATACCGCCGTCGGCCACGAGGTTTCCGCGACCCGGCTTAAAGTTGGCCAAGAAGCAACCTTTGCTATTGGTCGTGTACGGACCACCCCAGGGGTAGGTAGTCAGTTCGCGGCCACCGCGTGCGGCGTATTCCCACTCGGCCTCAGTCGGCAGGCGGAACTCGTTCTCAATGAAGTCGTTGTTCTGCTTGAGGTAGGTGTTGCGGTAGTGCGTACGCCAGTTGGCAAAGGCTGTGGCTTGCTTCCAGCTAACGCCGACGACGGGGTACTCGTCGTAGGCGGGGTGCCAGAAGTAGTTGTCGTGAAGGTTTTCGTTGAACGAGTAGGTGAAGTCCGAAATCCACGCGAGGGTGTCGGGGTATACGTTCACGATTTCGCTCACGAAGAAGCTTGAGCGGTCCGACACTTTTTTGCCGTTCTTAATGTAGTCGCGGTACGAGAAGGTGCGTCCATCGCCGTCGGCGTCACGGAAGTCCTTCTGCCAGCGGTTCTCTTTCGATGCGGCCTTTTGCTTGTCTACCCAAAAGTGCAGGTAGTTGAGCTGGCGCGAATCAATGCTGCGTCCGCCTAAAAAGCGCTCTTCGGGCGACAGGTACATTGACTCGATAATCTCCGTGTATTCCTCTGAGGGGTAGCGATCGACATCCCAAACAAGGCGGCGCGTCCAGTCGAGGTAGGTCTGCATCGAGTCCGGGTAGTTGAGTCCGACAAACTCTTCATAGAAAGTCGGATTGTTCATGTCGGCGTAGTTAATGTACTCGTAGCCTTCTACCATGCCTTCAGCGAGGCGGTAGCGAAGGATGGAGTCACGAACCCAATCGACAAACTGGCGGTACTCATTGTTGGTGATTTCGGTTTCGTCCATATAGAACGCAGGGACCGACACCGACTTGGTCGAAGCCGTAAGGGTTGCGGGGACGTCTACGTCGGAATTGCCCATGGCAAACTGGCCTTGCGGAATGAAGACCATTCCGTAGGGGTCTGAAGGGTAGAAATCGGGGCGGTTTTGAACGCCAACCAATTCCCCGTGGTCACCCCCCGAACAGGCAGCGAGAACCAGCGCGGCGAAGCCGGCGAGGGAAAAGGATTTAACCATTGGTAAGTGTTTCATGGTCTTGGTCTAACGTCGTTGAGGGCGCGATATTACAAAAATCTTGGGTTACGGTAGCTACCGTTGATGCGCGGCGGAATTTCAATTGTGAAGCAGTAGGACAAAAATAGCTCATGAGAGCCTGATGAATAGGCACTTAGCGAAGAAGTCGTAAGGTCATAGGAATATGAAGCTCTAAGGGAAGGCATGATTTGGTAGCCAAGCATTACGCTCAGGGCGTCCTGATTGCGATACCCGAGGCCAGCATATAGCTTTTCCATGACCAATGCGTTCGCGTTGAGATCTACGCTTAGGTTGGAGTTCAGGTCGGACTTAATAAGTACGCTGGGTGTGATACGAATGGGGACGGAAGTAGGTAGGTCCAAACTGTATCCACCGGTCAAGAAGTAGTGTATTGTGCTTTTGAATCGTGCAGAACTTCCAGAGAACGGCGCATCGCTCTGAAGAAGGCGAGAAGTGGAAAGCCCTGCAAACCAATTATCTGCGGCATAGTATGCACCGAAATTGAGTTCTGGGGTAAACGAAGTTGCTCCATTGCCAACCACAGCTGGATCACTGGGATTGTCGGGATAAATCCACTGCGCGTTGCGCACGTTTTTGTTTTTGAAGTCAACAGCCAACCCTAACCCCAGTTTGCCCGCGCCAAGGTCCATTTGGTAGGCATAACCCAGGGCGGCTGAAACATCTTCAAAAAATCCGATGCGGTCGTTAACCACGTTGAGCATTAGGCCGCCGTGAAGAACATCCATTGGAATCGACGCATTCACGTTGAGGGTATTGGGTGCGCCTTCAAAACCGACCCATTGAAGACGCTGTCCCATATTGACGCAAATGCCTTCTCCGCTACCAGCAGCGCCTGGATTGAAGCCCAAACGGTTGTGGTAGTACTGCGTGAACTGCACATCCTGCTGCGCCCATAGCGACCTGGAAATCAGTACCATTACGACAGCGAAAATGGATTTGAAACGAATCATTCGGGTGTTCAGGGTCAAGCGAATCAGCGCTAAAAGTAGCAAAAAATACCGTTCAAACTTAAAAATGGCTAAATACCCCTGCGTACTACGGTCCACCAAATTGCCGGAATTTCTCCGTTTTGGGCCGTTTGGTAGTCATCGGCACTGCAGGGTACCAAACTGTGGCGAGCGTCCATTCCAGGGTGATTGGCCACTTCCATCCACCATCGTTGGCTCCAAGGTGATTTATAGAAAACGATTTCGCCTTCTTCATCGGGCAACAGCACGGTAAATCGCAGGTATTCTGCTTTGCTTCGGAAGGGAAAATCTCCCACGCGACCGGCCGCACCGTCAATAAAGTACCAAAGGCCTTGCGCCCAGAGGTGTGCATTTTGGCCGTCGAGGTCTCGACCTGCCACAAAGTCGGTTAGGCAGAGGGCGTTGAGTTTGTCACTGAATCCGGCGTACCGCAGCACGGCGCAGAAGGACTCACCAGTCAGTCCGTTTGGATTTGATTCGTGCTGCGCTGGAGCATCGGCGGCTCGAACAGCGGAGTTATGTGCCACGACCAAGTCAGCATTCCGAATCCATGGTTCAGATCGCTGAATGGGCTGCATTTCGCCGACACGGTGAATTTCGAGATGCATTTTCTGGGCGAGATCGAGCACTGACTGAGCCACAAAATAGCTTTGGTGGGCAAGATGACTCACATGGAACAACCTAAAGGGCTTCATGGTGAGCATTTGGGCCAACAAGTTGCTGCGGTCCGGCAGAACGTGGTCATCTCCTAGAGAAATTCGGTTGTTTACGAAGCACGCATTGATGGTTCGCTCCATGCGACCAAATGCGCGGTATACACCCAAGGGCCAATCGGAGTTCGCTCCAAGAAAAACCGGAATGCAGCCGAATTGAAGCACTTCAAAGGCTAGCTCTTCAACAGCAACGATTGTGTCTACGCGATCTCGGCCAGGAATCAAGTTTCCGAGATCTGCAATTTTGAGGTCCCACGGCCCCCAGAACAGAGGGTAAAGGGCGCGCCGAACACTGTCAGCCACGTCATGGGCACCGGCGCGTTGCTCCGGTACGCCAATGAGGGCAATCGAAACGCCGCGAAGGTCGGGCACTTCGCCGTGGTTCTGCAGAATGCTCGCGCCGAGGGTTTCGTGTGGCCAGGCTTCGGCAAATTCTGCACTTAGGGATTCAAGCCAATCCGTTCCCATGTTTACTTGGTTTTACGGGCAGATGATTTAGCCGTGTTTTTTGATTTTGCCGCACCTCGTCCGCGGCCCTTGGCTCCGCCGGTGCTCGGTTGGTGCTTGGAGATGAGTTCGTGCACATCGTCGGCGGTGAGCGATTCGGGCTCGGTTCCGCGCGGAATTTTGACGTTCTCTTTGCCCCATTTGAGGTAGGGTCCGAAGCGGCCTTTGCGCAGCTCTACTTCGCCATCGGGCGTCGAAAAAGTTTTAAGCAACGAAGCCTGAGCGTCGGCGAGTTTGGACTCCACGAACGCAATGGCTTCGGCCTCGGTCACGTTCAAGGGTGTGGCCGGCGGGGTGATGCTGGCAAACGTCTTGTCCCACTGAATGTAGGGCCCGAAACGTCCGAAGTTGGCCCGCAGGGGCTTGCCCTCGTAGGTTCCGACCAGGCGGGGGAGGCGCAGCAGCTCCAAGGCCTCGGGTAGGCTGATTTTGTCGAGGGTGTAGGGTTCGGGAATGCCGACGAACTTGGCGTCGGCCTCGTCACCGTCTCCGCCGCCGAGCATGACGACGGGGCCAAATTTGGCCAGGCGCGCCGAAACTTGCCGGCCGCTTTCGGGGTGGGTTCCCAAAACGCGGACGGACCGTACGCGTTCGCTTTCTTCGGATTCGGTGACGAGGGGGTGGAACTTCGAATAGAAGTCCGCCAAAACCTGCTGCCATTCGGCGCGGCCCTCAGCAACTTCGTCGAACTGCGCTTCCATTTTAGCCGTGAACGAATAGTCCATTACGCCCCCGAAGTGCGCGACGAGGTAGTCGGTCACGAGGTTGCCAATGTCGGTGGGCACGAGGCGCCCTTTGTCAGAGCCAAACTTCTCCTCGCGTTGCGTCCAGTTCCATTGGCTCCCGCCGGTCCATTCGGCAAATGCGACGTGGCGGACTTCGCCTTCGCGCACGCCCTTGGCGACGTAGCCCCGGTTTTGAATGGTTGAAATCGTCGGGGCGTAGGTGGACGGGCGGCCGATGCCTTCTTCTTCGAGGGCCTTCACAAGGGTGGCTTCGGTAAAGCGGCCAGGAGGTCGGGTGAAGCGCTGGGTGGCGGTGGCGCTTGCAAGCTGCACTCCGTCGCCTTGCTTGAGGGGCGGAAGCATTCCGGCTTCGTCTTCTTCTTCGTCAACGCCCTCGCGGTACACCTTTAAAAAGCCTTCGAAGGAAATCATTTCGCCCCGCGCAATGAACTCTGCCGCAGAATTGCTGAGGTGGGCCACAGTGCGGTCGATTTGGGCGTCAGCCATCTGGCTGGCGAGGGTGCGCTTCCAAATGAGTTCGTACAGCTTTTTTTCGGCGGCGTCGTTGCCGGCGGACTTCACCAGCATGTTGGTCGGACGAATGGCTTCGTGGGCTTCTTGGGCGCCCGCGCTCTTGGTGGTATAGCGGCGCGTTTGGGCAAAGGAGGCACCGTAGAGCTCGGTGATGGCGTGGCGCGCCCCGTTCACCGCTTCGTCTGAGAGGTTGACCGAGTCGGTACGCATGTAGGTGATGTGCCCGTTTTCGTAGAGCTTCTGAGCAAGGCTCATCGTGCGGCTCACGGCCATTCCGATTTTGCGCGAGGCCTCTTGCTGCAGGGTCGAGGTCGTGAACGGCGCGGCGGGCTTACGAGGAGCGGTTTTTTGTTCAAGGCTGCTGACGCGGAATCCGCCCAAGTTCAGGGCCGCCGCCAGGGCGTCAACCGCCGCTTGGTCGCGCAGCTCGCCGTGGTACTCGGCGGCAAATCCCGCGCCGTTGGGCGCAGTAAACCGACCTTCCATGCGAAAGTCGATGTCCGAAACAAACTGCTCAATGGCGCGTTCGCGCTCCACGATCATGCGCACCGCCACCGACTGTACGCGGCCGGCGCTAAGTCCGCGGCGCACCTTCTTCCAGAGCACGGGCGACAGCTCAAAGCCCACGAGGCGGTCGAGCACCCGGCGGGCCTGCTGGGCATTGACCAGGTTCATATCAATGTGGCGCGGATGGTCGACGGCCTTAAGGATGGCGGTCTTGGTGATCTCGTGAAATACAATCCGCTTGGTTTTGGCCACGTCGAGGTCGAGCGCCTCGGCAAGGTGCCACGAAATGGCTTCTCCTTCCCGGTCCTCATCGCTCGCGAGCCAGACGGTGTCGGCAGACTTGGCGAGCTTGCGCAGCTGGGCCACCACATCTTTTTTGTCCTCGCTTACAATGTACTCTGGAGTAAAGCCTTTGGCAACGTCAATACCAATTCCGCGTTCGGGCAAATCGCGGATGTGCCCAAAGCTGGAGCGCACGGTAAAGGCGCTTCCGAGGTATTTTTCGATGGTCTTCGCTTTGGCGGGCGATTCGACGATGACGAGGTTTTGGGCCATGAGCAGAGGTTTACGCGTACAAAGTAACGGCCGGAATCTCCGCAAAACGTTTAAAAGTGGGGCTGACATTTTGTCGCGTTGGCTCGGACGTAGTCCGTATTTTTGCGGTATGTCCAAAATGTCCGAAATCGAACGCAGCCCCTTAAGCGAGGAACGCCAGGGTGAAGTGATGCTCCGCGAAGGCCTGGGTCAGGGGAAGAAACTCTACCTCGAATCCTACGGGTGCCAAATGAATTTCTCGGACAGCGAGATCGTCGCCTCAATCCTTCAAAAAGACGGCTACGAAACGACCGACAAGCTCGAAGAGGCCGACCTGGTGCTGCTCAATACCTGCTCGATTCGCGAAAAGGCCGAGCAAACCGTGCGCAACCGCTTGGATCAGTTTAATACGCTTAAAGCCAAGAATCCGGAGCTGAAAATTGGCGTCCTCGGCTGCATGGCCGAGCGCGTGCGCGAGAAGTTTTTTGACGAAGAGAAGCTCGTAGACCTCGTGGTGGGCCCCGACGCCTACCGCGACTTGCCCAACCTGCTCGAGGAGCTCGACGGCGGGCGCAAGGCCGTCAACGTGATTTTGAGTAAGGAAGAAACCTACCACGACATTGAGCCGGTGCGCTTGGGCGGCAACGGCATCACCTCGTTTGTTAGCATCACCCGCGGCTGCGACAACATGTGCACGTTTTGCGTGGTTCCGTTTACCCGCGGACGCGAGCGGAGTCGGGATCCGCAAACCATTGTCGAAGAAGTCATTCAGCTGTGGAACGACGGCTACCAAGAGGTCACGCTGCTCGGACAAAACGTTGACTCCTATTTATGGTACGGGGGCGGACTTAAAAAGGACTTCAGCAAAGCGAGCCCGATGGCGCAGGCCACTGCGGTGCATTTTGCTGATCTGCTCCACCTCGTTGCTAAGGCCGTGCCCGACATGCGCATCCGCTTTTCGACGAGCAATCCGCAGGACATGAAGGACGATGTGCTTCACGCGATTGCAGCGCATCCCAACATTTGCAAGTACATCCACTTGCCGGTGCAGAGCGGATCCTCGCGCATCCTCAAGGAAATGAACCGCGGCCACAACCGCGAGGAGTACTTTGCCCTGATTGACCGCATTCGCCGCATTATTCCGGGCTGCGGCCTCAGCCAAGACATGATCTCGGGCTTCCCCGACGAAACCGAGGAAGACCACCAGGACACGCTGAGCCTCATGGAGTACGTGAAGTACGATTTTGGGTACATGTTCGCCTACTCGGAACGCCCGAATACGTTTGCGGCCCGCAAGCTCGAAGACAACGTTCCGCTCGACGTAAAAAAGCGCCGCCTCAACGAAATCATTGCCCTCCAGCAGAAGCACAGCGCCGAGCGCAACGCCGCCTACGTCGGTCAGACCGTGGAGGTACTGGTTGAAGGTCGTTCGAAGCGGAGCGAAGATGATTTGTTCGGCCGCACGACCCAGAACACGGTGGTGGTTTTTCCGCGCGAAAACTACCAAGCCGGTGAATGGGTTTTGGTCACCGTAGAACGCAGCACGGCCGCCACGCTTTTGGGCACGGCCGTCGGTTACGCCCGTCCCCCTCGCCGATGAAGCACGTACTTTTTGCCCTTTCGATGGTTTTGGCGGTTGCCGTCCGCGCTCAAGTTCGCCCCGCGCCGAGCGCCACAGGGAGTGCCCCTCGGCCAGAAGCAGTCCGCGCCCAAGATTTAAGTCTTGAATTAGGACTCCGCTCTGAGGCCATAAAGGAGGCCGGAATTTTGCGGCTCTGCGTCGCCAAAGATGGCCAGTGCATTGAAAACCTGACGTTGGGGTTCACGGTGCGGGTGTACGACGCCCAAGGAGCCGAAATCTGGAACTCGATTTGGACGGGCCGCAGCTTGGACCTTCAGTTTAAAAAGCCCTTGCCCAACGCCCATCGCGTGGTGGTGACGGCCGTGAACGCACAGGTTGTGAATAAGTTGAGCGGAAACCCGATTTCAACCGGCAAGCCCCTCAAACTTGAATTTGTCGTAGAATGAGCATTCAGGACGTCAAGCAGCGCTTTGGAATCATCGGGACGCACCCCGCCCTCGATCGGGCCCTGTTTAAGGCCGTGCAGGTAGCCGCTACCGACATTTCGGTGCTGGTGACCGGCGAAAGCGGGGTCGGCAAGGAGAACATCCCCAAGATTATTCACCACCTGTCGCACCGCAAGCATGCGCCTTTGGTGGCGGTGAACTGCGGGGCAATCCCCGAGGGAACCATTGATTCTGAGCTTTTTGGCCACGAAAAGGGTTCGTTTACCGGGGCGACCGGGGCGCGCAAGGGGTATTTTGAGGAGGCCGACGGCGGAACCATTTTTCTTGACGAGGTGGGTGAACTTCCGCTAGGCACCCAAGTGCGCCTGCTCCGCGTGCTCGAAACGGGGGAGTTCATTAAGGTGGGCTCGTCGAAGGCCCAAAAGGTGAATGTGCGCGTGGTGGGTGCCACCAACGTCGACATGCTCGAAAAGATCGATAAGGGCCAGTTTCGCGAGGACCTGTACTACCGGTTGAATACGGTGGAGATTTCGCTGCCCCCGTTGCGCGAGCGAAAGGGCGATATTCATTTGCTGTTCCGCAAGTTTGCCCAGGATTTTTCGCAGAAGTACCGAGTTCCGGCGGTGCGCTTGTCCGACGAGGCGGTGCGCGTGCTCGAGGCCTACCGATGGCCCGGAAACATTCGGCAGTTGCGCAATTTGGTGGAGCAGCTTTGTGTGGTCGAGAGCGACCGCGAGATTACGGCCGAGGTGCTGCGGCAGTACATTCCCGAGATCGACCGACGCAGTGTGCCGGCCCGCCGCGACGACGCGCTTTCGCAGTCGGAGTTTCACACGGAGCGCGAGATTTTGTATAAGGTGCTGTTTGATATGCGCAACGATCTGAACAACCTTAAGCAGGTGGTGGCGGGTATGGCCGGCGGCAGTTTTCAGGCCGCTCCGGCGGCGCCGTCGGTGCCTGAAGCTTCGCTGCCCGTGCTGCGGACGAGCGAGTCGGCGCCCGTGGCCGAAAGTTCACGGTACGTGGACCTGCCGCAGGACGAAGAGGAGACGCTGGACGTGGATTCGGCGGTGGAGCCCGACGAGCGCCTTTCGCTTCAGGATTTGGAGCTCGATACCATCAAGCGCGTGCTCGACCGGCACAAGGGTCGCCGCAAAAATGCCGCTGCAGAGCTCGGCATCAGCGAGCGCACGCTGTACCGCAAAATCAAGCAATTCGGCCTCGACTGATGCGCATAGTCGTACTTGCGCTGTGCGCGGTTCTTTTTCACGGCTGCAAGGGCGGATACTCGTTCACCGGCGGCGACGTGGGCAGCGCCCGAACGTTGAGCGTCGAGGCCTTTGGGAACCGTGCGGAGCTCGTGAATCCCATGCTGGCTCAGCGCTTCACCACCGAGCTTCAGTCGGTGATGGTGCGCCAGACTCCGCTCTCGTTGGTTGGTCGCGAAGGCGATTTGCAGTTTAGCGGAGCCATCGTGGAGTACAGTGTCCGCTCCGAAGCGCCAGCGGCCAACGACCAGGTTGCGCAAAGCCGTCTGAGCATGACGGTCGAAGTTGTGTTTGAGAATGCACTCGACGACAAAAAATCGTTTACCCAGCGCTTTTCGGCGTTTCGAAATTTCGCGGCGTCGACCGACCTGCGGAGCGTCGAAGATGCGTTGGTCGAAGAAATGGTCAGCGAGCTCAGCGACAAGATTTTTAACCGAGCTTTAGTGCAATGGTAGCGGCAGATGCTGCGCGGGTGCGCGAACTCTGGGCCACACCCGAACAGGTGTCGGCGGCCGACGTACCGATGCTCGCGTCGTTGGTGGCGGAATATCCGGCGGCCGTGCCTTTGTGGTGGCTGTACGTGCGCGCGGTGCAGCGCGCTGAGGCTCCGCAGTTTTCGCAAGTGCTTCAGCGGTGTGCTGCCGTGAGTCCCAACCGTTCCGCCCTAATGGCTTGGGTAGAGGCGCCCCTTCTCGCGGTTGCGCGGGTCGAACCTCCAAAGGTTCCGGCACCCTCCGTGGACGTGTCGCTTAAAGCGGCGGAAGCGCCTAAAGTGGCGGAAGCGCCCAAAACGGTGGAGGCGCCTAAAGCGGTTGAACCGCCTAAAGCGCCTAAAGCGGTTGAATCCGTTAATCGGGCGGCGACTCCAGCGCCGGTAGCCGCCGCACAGTCCCTTCCTGAGGTAAACTTAGATTCCCTGCCCGAAAAAGTGCGCGAACAAATCCTGCGGGCGCGAGCACTCAAGGCGAAGTTGACCCAAAGCGCGGTCGAGCAACCGTCGGGACTTCCTGTAGCAAGCGCACCAATTGCGGTTGCGCCGACAACGCCACCTCCTGCGGCCCGAGCGGCTTCGGTCGTTCCGCCAACCTCGGTTGCCGAACAACCCGCAACGCCCAAGCCGCCTAAGGCTGCAAAATTGGCCCCGCAAACTGCGCCTCCGGTTGAAGCTGCGTCCGCGTCAAACCTTAGTCCTTTTGCCCAATTTGTGGCCCGACTCGCGGAGCAAAGTAAACCGAAGTCCGAAGACCTTATCGACCAATTTTTGACGGCAAACCCGCGCATTTCGCCGGTATCCAAAGATGCGCCGGTGGCTGAAGTCCGCCCGCAGCCCGACGCGCAAGTGACCGGATTGGTTACGGAAACGCTAGCGCGCATGTATGCCGAGCAGGGCCATATTGCCAAAGCGATTCAGGCCTACGAAATTTTAAAGCTCCGAGTTCCCGAGAAAAGTATGATATTTGCCGCCCGCATCGAAGCGCTGCGAAACACTTAAACTAGAAGAACATGACCACGTTGTTTGTGATTTTGATTGCCTTGGTGAGCCTCCTGCTCATGCTGGTTGTATTGGTACAGAGCCCCAAAAGTTCGGGTATGGGCGGAGCCTTCGGCGGCAGTAACGCCAATATGCTTGGCGGCGTGAAGCGCACGGCAGATTTCTTGGAGCGCGCCACCTGGGTGCTCGCCATTGCGCTGTTTGCGTTGGTACTCCTCGTGAACGTGGTTAACCCCGGAACGGCTGGTGGCGACGCCCCCGAATCGGCGATGGAAGAGCAGCTTGACGAGACGCCCGCTCAGGCTCCAGTACAAACTCCGGGTCAGGCTTCGGCACAGCCCGCCCAGCCGGCTGACCTGCCGCAGTCGGCCGAGTAAGCCCCAACTGACAATTTTTCTAAAGGCGCTGACAGATTGTCGCGCCTTTTTTCGTTTAGTGCCCCCCGAGGCGCTGTGGCACAACCTGTGCAGGTGAGGGGCGGAGTCCGCCCGACGGACCTCCACGCAACTTTAGATAACCAAACTAACTAGACACTATGGCTAATTTGACCATTCGTCCGCTGGCTGACCGGGTGATTGTCGAGCCCGCGGCGGCAGAGACCAAGACGACATCGGGCATCATCATTCCCGACACCGCCCAAGAGAAGCCCCAACGCGGCATCATCCGTGCGGTAGGCAACGGCAAGAAAGACGAGCCGATGACCGTCAAAGTAGGAGATACCGTGCTGTACGCGAAGTACGCCGGATCGGAGATCAAGTACGAAGGAACCGACTACTTGATCATGCGTGAGTCCGACATTTTAGCAATTATCTAATACCGAAGAACCATGAGTGCAAAAGATATCAAGTTTGATGTAGCCGCCCGCGACGGAATGCGCGCTGGCGTCGACGCCCTGGCCAACGCCGTAAAGGTGACCCTCGGGCCCAAGGGACGCAACGTAATCATTGAGAAGTCCTTTGGGGCTCCGCAAGTGACCAAGGACGGCGTAACCGTGGCCAAAGAGATCACGCTCGAAGACAAGATCCAAAACCTCGGCGCCCAGATGGTGAAAGAGGTCGCAAGCAAGACGGCCGACATCGCCGGAGATGGCACGACCACGGCAACCGTATTGGCCCAAGCCATCGTGAGCCAAGGCCATAAGAACGTGGCCGCCGGCGCCAACCCGATGGACCTTAAGCGCGGCATCGACAAGGCCGTCGCAGTTGTTGTTGAAAACCTGCGCAGCCAGTCACAAGAGGTGGGCGACAACAACCAAAAAGTTGAGCAAGTTGCCAGTATTTCGGCCAACAACGACCCCGCCATCGGCGCGCTAATCGCCGAGGCTATGGCCAAAGTGAAGAAAGAAGGCGTGATCACGGTAGAGGAGGCCAAGGGCACCGAAACCTACGTAGACGTAGTCGAGGGTATGCAGTTCGACCGCGGCTACCTCTCGGCGTACTTTGTGACCAACACCGAGAAGATGGTGGCCGACCTCGACCGCCCGTTCATCTTGATCTATGACAAAAAGATCAGCACCATGAAGGAGCTGCTCCCCGTGCTTGAGCCCGTGGCCCAAACCGGCAAGCCCTTGCTGATCATCGCAGAAGACGTCGACGGTGAAGCCCTCGGTACGCTGGTGGTGAACAAAATCCGTGGCGCCCTGAAAATCGCGGCCGTGAAGGCTCCGGGCTTCGGCGACCGCCGCAAAGCCATGCTCGAAGACATCGCGATCTTGACCGGCGGAACCGTCATCAGCGAAGAGCGCGGATTCAAGCTCGAGAACGCCACGATGGACATGCTCGGAACCGCTGAGAAAATCACCATCGACAAGGACAACACGACGATCGTGAACGGAGCCGGCAGCGCCAGCGACATTCAGGCACGCGTGCAGCAAATCAAGGCCCAGATCGAGACCACCACGAGCGACTACGACCGCGAAAAGCTTCAGGAGCGCCTGGCCAAGTTGGCCGGTGGCGTGGCGGTGCTCTACGTGGGCGCGGCCTCTGAGGTCGAGATGAAGGAGAAGAAGGACCGCGTCGACGATGCGCTTGCTGCTACCCGCGCGGCCATCGAAGAGGGTATTGTTCCGGGCGGAGGCGTCGCGCTGGTGCGCGCTACCGAAGCGTTGGCCAACCTTGAAGGTGCCAACTTCGACGAGACGACGGGCATCAAGATCGTGGCCCGCGCCATCGAAGAGCCCCTTCGCGTCATCGTAGGCAACGCCGGCCTTGAAGGTTCGGTCATCGTAGCCAAGGTGAAAGAAGGCAAGGGCGACTTCGGATTCAATGCGAAGACCGAAGAGTACTGCTCGATGTACGAAGCCGGCATCATCGATCCAACCAAGGTGACGCGTGTGGCACTTGAGAACGCAGCTTCGGTTGCTTCACTGCTCCTCACCACCGAGGCCACAATCGTGGAGCTTCCCAAGAAAGAGGCGCCGATGCCTCCGATGGGTGGCGGAATGGACGGAATGATGTAATCAACCGCTCCGTGTGAGTTAAGAGAGGCCGCCCTGGGGAAACCTGGGGCGGCTTTTTTTGGCTGCTGGCTGCTGGCTACTGGCTGCTAGCCGCTAACAGCAAATATGCTAATGCGCCTAAGCTGGGTAGTGCAAGGTTGTCGAGGCCGTTGCCGAGCAAAGATTCGCTGGCGGTGAGTGCGGCGACCGCGGCCACGAGGGACCACGAAAAGGGCATGCCGTGGGCAATGCAAAGGATGATTCCGGCGGTAAAAAAACTGAGGCTGCCCGCGACCGACTTGCCAAACCACAGTTTGGGCGATGGAATTTGGCCGCCCAGTTCCGCAACCAAGTCTAGAATTCCCATGGTCAGTAGGCCAAAGCGGTAGGCGTTGGTCGCCAAATGCGGGCTGGCGGGTGCCCAAGGGCTGAAGTAAAGCAGCCAGGCGGAAAGCCCGATTCCGAGCGGAAAAACCACTTCGCCCCAAGTTTTGCGGGGCACGTCGTGAATACTGCTCAGCACATTGAGAAGTTTAGACGCGGTTAGGGCGACGGTGAAGACGCCGGCCAGGACGAGCATCCAGCTGGGGCTGAGGTAGGACGGCAGCCACATGCTCACGATGGCGGAACTCACGTGCATGAATTTGCGCGTGACGGTACCGGGGATGCGGGTGCTTCGCTTGACGGCTTCGGCGATGCCAAAAAGGGTTCCGAAAATGGCGACAAAGGCCCAAAATGCGAGCGGTGGAGTCATGTCAGCAGGGGGTTAAAAAAGTACGCGGCGTAGCTGCGAATGATGCGGATGTCGGGGTCGGGCATGCGGTTGACGCGGTTGTCTGCCTGCACGAGGGCATAAATGCAGCGCGGAGCCTGTTGGCGCTGGGCCAGCTGGTGCAGGGCTCCGGCGACGGCGTTTCCGAGTCCTTGGGCTTGGAATTCGGGCAGCAGTCCGATGGTTTTGAAAATGACGGTTCCGTCGTCAAGGGCAAACAGGTAGCTGAAGCCGACGCGGCGTTCTGCGATCTGTACCCAGTGAAGCAGTGGGGTTCCGCCGTGGGTGCTCGCCAGCGAAGCGCGCCAGCGGTCAAATTGAGGCTCGGTGAGGGCCTGGTAGCCAAAGTTTGCGCCGAAGACGTCGTCGATCATGCGACGCAGGGCGACAACGTGCTCGGAATCTCCTGGGTCCAGCGGCTGCAGCGCAAACCCTTGCTCGGTCCATCGGTCGAGAAAGGGCTGCGACACGGCGATTACGCCGTGAACGTCCGTGCGTTCGGCGGACCGGTAAGCGATGGTCTTGGCGGGGTTCTGGGCAGCCAAGAGCTCAGCGTACTCCGGCAGCGTGCGCCATTCGCCCGGAAAATAGGGGGTTCCCGAATCCTCAATCACCACCCGGTAGGGCAAAAAGGTCGATCCGAGCATCGGACCCACCCATGCGCCGGGGTAGGTCGCGCGAAGCGCGGCCCATTCGGCCGCAAATGCGTGGGGGTCGGCATGGGATTCGGTTTCGAAGTAGCCGAAGGCCCATGTTGTCCCGGCCGCCGCCGGAAGGGCATAAAGGCCCGCCACAAAAGTTTGGCCGTCGTACCACGCGGCCTGGGGTTGTTCCGTAAAAAAGGTCCAAGCGTGGCGGAGCACGGTTTCGTCCGCGTCGTAGTCGGCAAAGCCGGCGTAGTGGATGCGCCTCAGTTCAAGGAGTCGGCGCGGAGGCCTGGCGTCAATCATGGGTGCACGGATAAAGGGTTCCTGAGGTGGCGTCGAGGACGACGCGGTCTCCGGTACGCAGATGAAGGGTGGCCCCGTCGACCCCGACGAGGGTTGGAATGCCAAGTTCTCGGGCCACAATCGAAGCGTGGCTCAGAAGGCCACCTTGCTCAATAACAAGCCCTTTGGATTGGGCAAGGAGCAGGCTCCATCCCGGGTCGGTGTGGCGGGCGACCAAAATGTCGAATTCCGGCCAGGGGCCGGGCTGAAATTCGGGCATTACGAGCACGCGCCCTTCCATTCGGCCAGGCACCACGCGGCGGCCGGTCATCGAGGCGGAACCTTGGCCAGCTTCTGTCTGGGGCGGTTCTTCGCCGGGCATCCAAGCAAAGGACCGCGGAAGGGGTTCGCCGCGGTAGCCGGCATAGGCCGCTTGCCGCCCTTCGGCGGCTGCGCGCCACGTGGCGGGGTCGGCTTCGAGCCATTCTTCGCGGGTGAGCCAAAAGATGTGGTCGCGGTGGTCGAGTAGGCCTTGGGCCGCAGCGAGGTCGCCGGCGCGCAGCAGGAGCCGACGAAGCCAGCCAAAGGCCGTGGAACGCAGCAAGCGCAGCTCTTCGCGCTGGCGGATGAACTGGCGCAGCTTGCGGATGCCCCACGGGAGCGAACGCTCGTCGGAGGGTTGGGGTTCGGGCAGCGCATGCGCGGCAGCCGACAAAAGAGTATGGGCCAGCAAACCAAACGAGTCGAGGGGGCTCGGCTGCTCGAGTTTGAGCTCGTTGGGAAAGCGTCCGCCAAATTCTGCCAAGTAGGATTTGAGCTCCGCGGCCGCGCGAGGATCGGACTGCAGCGCTGCATAAAATCGTGCTTCGTCGCCCCGCTCGAGGGCATCGGCGGCTCCGGCCGTCTGAAGGCAGGCTTTGGCCACTCGGTGCAGCGTGCGGAGCTGGGCCACGCTTGGCGTCTCCATGCGCAGGTAGGTTTCGAGCTGTTCAGAGCCGAATTTTTTTTCAGCCCAGCCGAGCAGGGTCATCAGGGCGGTGTCGTTTTCGACCGTGAGGTACCAGCGCCGCAGCCAGTCCGCTTCGAGTTCGCGCCAGATTTGCTGCACGTCCTGGGCGCTGAGCTGGGCCCAGTCGAGGGCGTCGAGGCGTTTAAATCCGCGGCGCACGTCGCGCGCAAAGCTGGTGCGCTTCGCCGTGAATGTGAGCAATTTGTGCACGACAATCGGGTAGTAGGTGGCGCGGAGCCACACGCCGGGGCGAATGGATTCGGGCAAAAAAGGTTGCGCCTTAGTCTGCGCCGAAATCATGCGCTCGAGGTTGACTTTGTTGCGGCCGTAGCCGGGCAAAAAGGCCATCATGGCGTACCAGTGGTTCATCACGTAGTACATGCGGCCGTGGACCGCGGTGACCAGGTGGTCAAAGATCTGCGCGTGGCGTTCGATGTTGGGGCGCGAAACCCCACTTGCCGCCAGCAAATCTTGGTAGACCGTGCGGTAGAGGTTGGCGGCGACCGAAACGGTCATGGGCTGCACCACCCCGGCGTAGGACTCGGCCAGGTTGGAGTTGTCGAGCAGCCAGGGTTCGTGGTGCCAGTCGGCGGTCACTGGGCGCGCTTGGAGCATGGTGAGTTCGCGACCGTCCCAGGTCCATTCGGCGTCCATTGGGCGCCCAAAGTGCTCGTTAAGTGCGCGGTAGGCCTTATGCAGCGCGCGGTTCAGTGCAGGGCTCCAGGGGCTTGGGCCGGCGGGTTCGGTGCGGAACGCTCCCGTGCCGGGGTTCATGCGCAAGCACTCGAGTCCTTCACGGTGGTCGGGTCGGACGTACCAGGGATGGCCCGAGGGATAAAAGCCGCGTTCTTCGACGGGGTGACCGTTGACCACGTGGGCGCAAAGTCCCGGCGCAAGGGCTACCGCGTAGCGATCAGGGTGGGTAAACAGCACGCCGGAGGCCACGGCCTCGGCGACCATGGGTTGGATAACCACGCCATGGGGCCCGCCTTCGTGGGGAAGGCTTTCAGCTACCCGAAGTATGGCGTCGGCCAAGCCCTCAAAGGCCACGCCCAACTCCGTGCGAAAGGCACCAGCTGCTGCGGAGGTTTCGGTGTCTTCGGTGGCCGAAGAGCTGCGCACGGCAAACCAAGCGGGGCCGCCCAGCTGCGCCCGAAGGGCGTCTAGGGGCAGGGGTTGGCCGGCCCGAACGGCGTCGGCGTCGACGGAACGCATGGGCAGCGTGCGAAATCCGCCCTGCGCCAGCCGCTGCAATCCCAGCGCTTTGTTGCCAAAGGTTCCGAGCACCGATTAAGGGATAAGGTTGGTGAGCAGGTAGGCGAGCACGGCGGTGCCTTGAAGCGCTTGGCTTCGGCCGTTATTGGGCTTGAGCGCGTAGGCTAGGGCGCCGCAGGCAACCGAAAACATCGCCAGCACGGCCGGAACGAGGCTTGGATCGGTCGCTGCCCTGCACATGGTTCCCACCGCGAGGGCCGTGACGGCCACGGTGAGAAGGGCACTTCCCCAGGTTCCGAGGCGCGACGAGTAGCTGTCGCGGTAGCTCGTTTCCTGTTCGGGGGCTAAGCATTTGCGCGCAATCTCGATTTGGGCGCTGAGGGCCCAGATGCTCATGCCGTGCCACCAAATGGCAGGGCTCCAGTCGAGGCTGTGGGTCAGTGCCGCGTAGGCGATCCATTGCAGCAAGAGCATTTGAGCCAGCATCACGACGTTGTAGAGGTAAAACCGGGGCTTGAGCCACTTGAGCGGACCGATTTCGTAGCGCGCAATGAGGCTGTAGGCGAGCAGTCCTGCCGATAAAAGCCCCGAGAGGGGGTCGAGAAGCGCGTGGAGGGTGATGAAAATTCCACCGTTGGCGAAGCCCACCCGAGTGAGTTCGGCCTCTGAAACGAGTCCGCGCTGCAGCGGTCGGTCGGGATGGTGCACGTCGTCGACGGCGCGGTCGCGCAGCTCGTCGGTGATGCGGGTGTGCAGCAAAAAGCTAAGCCCAGCCACGCCCAAGGCGGCGTACTTCACGAGCGGAGCCTCGATTCCCTGGTCGCTGAGTATCGCCCAGGTGGAGTAGAGCACGGCCAAGGTCGTGGGAACGAGGGCCACCAACGGAAAACGCTCGGTCTGGTAGCGCCACAGCCGAAGCGCCAGGGGTTTAGGATTTGGTGTAGGCATAAACACTATGGTAAAAAGGTACGCGGTCGGGCGGCAGGTCGCCAACGGGGGTCCAGGTTTGGAGCCACCATTCGGGGAATTCGGTGCGGAACCGGTGGTCCCAAAAGATTAGGGTCGATCCGGCAGTGCTGGCGCGGTCTACAAGTTCAAAAAATCGATGAACCTCGGCCGGGGTGCGGCCCTCGAGGATGTCTGACGCGTGGATTCCGCGCCGACCCGGGCCAGCTAGTGTCAGGGCGGCTTCGAGGCTCGTGGCGTGCAACTTGAGTTGCTGAAGGGCGCGGTCGCTAAGTCCCTCTTCGAGGTAGGGTATGCGCGAAACGCGGTAGCTTCCAAAAAGCGGGTATTCGGTAAAGGGGTTGTCGTCGAGGGCGTGGGTGCCCAAGGCCGTGCGAAATTGAGCGAGATAGTTAATGGGCTGCTTGACGCGTTCCGATTCGGTGGTGAGCCCGGGGTGGCGCGCCCCGTCTACGCGCTGGGGTTCAAAGTACCGATGGGCGGCCCAGCGCCAGCGGGCGGTTTGCCAGGGGCCGTCCCAAAGTGCGAGTTGGGCCTCGGGGGATTGGGCGGTGCGGAGCGCTTCGCGCGTTCGGTTCGAAACCAGCAGCGGCAGTACCCGCCGCGCAAACATGCTTAAAAAGCGCTCGAGGCGCCCGTCGTGCAGGAGTCCCTGGGTGGCGTTTCGGTAGCCAAAGCGGGCATTTCGTTCAGATTCAGGTCGGTGGAGGGCGTTCTGCTTCGCTTGCACGTGGGCGAGTTGCGCGGGTTCCACGTCGTACAGGTCGAGGTTTCGGTAGCCGCGAAGGGCCAAGTCCAGCGCGTGGTCGCCGCCTGAAGCGATGAGGTGGTAGTGGTCTGCGGGGAACCGAGCCCACAGGTTGTGGAGCAGGCGCGGGTCTTCCCAAGACTGGGCGTAGTGCGGTCGTGCGGGCATGTTCAAATATCTGCAATTGCCCGTTGGGATTGGTGGTAGTTTATGCGGAATCTTGCGTGTTCCGTAGGATTTTCTGCGGAATCGCGCCGTATTTTCGCGCTCCACTCGTCCAAGTGGTGAAATAGGTAGACACGAGGGACTTAAAATCCCTTGGCCAGTGATGGCCGTGCGGGTTCGATTCCCGCCTTGGGCACTACAGGACTCTGATTTTCAGATTCTTGGAACTTCGCTAATGAACGAGCGTGTTAATATTTTTGTGCTGTCGCGTAATCGTGTTTTAAGCGATCACTCGGGTTGCGCACAGTACTACAAGTACATCGCAAAGGTTATCGTTGGTAGGATGAACCGCCCCCAAGAACCTTTGGTTTTGATGGGGTTATTGTAATCATATATTGCCAAACCGCCCAAGTTTGGATCCTGGGTATCAACAAAACCGTCTCCGTTTATATCGTATCCTAAGATTGCGTACTCGTAGTCGTATTGCCTTTGTGCAAAATTTGCAAAGCCAAAGTTCCAATAGCGTCGGTCGCGGTTAGTGTAAATTCTAAAGTTTGGGGTGATGATTGCCGTCTCGGTTTCAGGCAAATACCATGCTTCGTACACGATGCCAATTCGACTTCCCATTTTATGGTATCCGCCAATGTTTAGGGCAGCGCCATTGATCTCAATATCGTCGTTATTAAAGCTTGTGTAGCCTACTCCAACGCTGAATTGGTTGTCGGGTGAACCATAGGTACCCACTGCAAATGGAAGGAGAAACGTACCTCGGCCGACGGTCGGAACCCCCGCAAGTAAGCCCGTTTTGAACGATATTTTATCACTAATTTGAGCATGATAGGAGGCAGTTCCATAAACACCTAAAAAAAGAGGTGTTCCGATTCCGACCGAGAGGTTGTCCGTGATGCCATATTGAAAGTCGATTAATGGACCAACTACGTTTAGGTAGGCGCTGTCTTTTTCAATTCCGAAGCCCGAAGGTGAAAAAACATAGCGGCTTGCGTGACCATTAGATGTCTGCCCAAACGATATTTGGCCTAAAGCGAGGACGAAGAATAGCGAAATCCACTTTTTCATTGCATTGTGTGTTTAATGTCTTCTAAGTTAATCAATTCCTAAACTTGTTCAATTTGCTAATTCCGTGTAAGAAAAGCCCTTTTATGGCGAAGGTTGCAAAAAGTTAAAGGCGCTTTTGGGTTTGCCAATGCCTGCGAATTGTACTCCAGGTAAGGGACTGTATTTTTGAATTATGAGTCAAGGTCGATTTTTATGCAGTTGGATGTTGATAATGTGCATTTTGAGTACAAACGCCCAAACGCAAATGGCGACCTTTTCATCGCGTGAGCTAGACACCGTTTGGAGGCCAGAAGTCCTAGCGTATTTTCGAAACACCGAGTTTTTTCATCCTGCCGAAGAAGGCCGAACGCGCTTTGGGGCATTAGTTGGTTTGCGTCGAACCTTTACCATGGGTACCTCCCGTACCGCTGAAGTTGGGGGCTTCGTCCATCAGTCGTTTGGTGCCATCCCGAAGTTTGCTCCTTGGGTAGCGCTTCGCTATCAAAATGATTGGAGTAAGGTGTCATTTGGCAGCATTTTAGAACGGAGCCACAGTCTTCCTCGACAATTGGTCAATCCTGATTTGCGCTATGCTGTTCCGATTGTGTATGGAATGAGCGGAACCGCCACAGGCGGCGGATTTAGGGCCCAATACTGGGTGGAGTGGCTGTCGGCCATTGACTACGGAAGTCCGGTTAAAGAACGCATTCACGGCGGAGCAATAGCCGGTTGGGTTGGCAAGCGGGCGCGACTCGAGGGAGTCCTGCAGTACCATCACGTCGGCGGGCAAATTGACACGTCGCCCGAGGTAGACGGAAACCGATTGAATTTCGGCCTAATGGGGCGTATCAACGCCGGACCATTGGAGGTGCGTGCGGCCCACCTGAGGTACGCGGATCCGCTTGCGCGTTTTGGGCCTGAAAAGTCAGGGCACGGCTCGTCGCTAGAGGCCCAGCTTCGCATGGGTAAGCGCGCATCGCTTGACGCGAGCTACTGGCAGGCAGAGAATTTTCGGGCTCCGTTGGGTCAGGGACTTTTTCAGAGCCGCAACCCAGAAGATCCTATGTCGTGGTACCGCAAAGATTCCCAGATTCTGGGCCTTGGTCTCGGATGGGAAGGGTCGTCGTCGTTGCGCATTCGCGCGTGGTACGACATAGCGGAGCGCAGCCTGCAGCCCTCGGTTACTTGGGTTCGGTACGTAGTGTTGGATCCGATGGTGGCGACCAAGCATAAAACAAGCCAAGGCCGATAATAGCATGATTACCTGCTAAACGCATTCGCCAATTTCGAGTAAGCTCGTAGTCTAAAGTTAAGTTCGCACCAGCAAATACCCCACCGTCGGGTCCGTCAATGGACATGAGTGATCCCCGTTCAAGTGTGTGTAAGAGATGGTAGCCCGACAAGGCTCCGATTTGAAGGGCTGCTCGCATTTTTGGATGGTATCGGTAACTCGCTTCCCCGCCAAACATAAACGAAAGTTGATGCCATGAATTCCACATGGCGCATTGCATCAAAAAGAATTGCCAACGTGCATCAGGATTGGATGTAAGTCGAATCCTACTTGTAAACATGGGGTGGTGGTGGTTGAATGCGTACTTCCATGAAGTGTCTCGAAACGTAAACGCGTACTGACTTGAACCTGGAAAGTTTCGGGGGTCTTGCCAAGTTTGCGGAACTTGAATCCAGTCCTTTCGGGTAATGAAGGGTTCCACATGCCAGGACCTGAGGTAGCCTAATTCCAACTGAATCAGGGGTGTTCGAACCGAAGTTTGGTTTTGTCCAAATAGTACGGGTCCGAGTGCCACGAGTATGAAAAACAGAAGAATAGAGCGGTGCATATGAAATAACTTTTTCAGTTCAATTAATAAAGTGTATCAATTACGCTTAGTACATTTACGAATATGAAAGTACACAGCTTTGTTCTTCTTTTGCTTTGCGTTAGCGCCAAGGCACAGATATTATCTGTCACACCGGCTTTTCCGACGCAAAACGACACGGTGACGATCGTGTACGATGCGACCCAAGGCAATGCGGCCTTGGTTGGGACCACGCCCGTGTATGCTCATGCTGGACTAATTACTTCGGCGTCCACTTCGCCTACCAACTGGCAGTTTGTGCAGGGCACGTGGGGGCAGCCTACTCCTAAGGTGCTGATGACCGATTTGGGCAGCAACAAGCACCGAATTAAGTACCACATTCCTACGTTTTATGGGTTTCCGACGGGCACTCAAGTGCAGCAGCTTGCGTTTGTGTTCCGCAATGCGGGAGGAACTGTGGTGGGCCGAAGTGCCGACGGCAGTGACATTTACTACCCGATTTATCCCGCCAACAGCGGGTTACTTGCCGCCTTTTTTGCGCCGAGCGGACCGCAGATTGCCAATCCGGGGGATACACTCAAGCTCGTGGCAGCCTCCAACCAGACCGCAACGCTCAAGATTTACGACAACGGGGTGCTTAAAACGACGGTGCCCAATGCTACAAGTCTGAATTATAATCTGGTGGTTACCTCTGCCGGGGCCCACACGGTAGTGCTCGAGGCGACCAGCGGTACGTCGACGGCCTACGACACGGTTCGGTACACCGGTAACCCGATTCAGTTGGTGGCGGCTGTTCCGCCGGGCTGGCTTGATGGCGCAAACTATTTGAACGACAGCACGGTGGGATTGGTACTGCGCGCACCGTTTAAGCAGTTTGCCTACGTGCTCGGTGATTTTAATAACTTTTTGCCGGAGACCAACTACTTCATGAACAAGTCACCCGACGGCGAGCGCTTTTGGTTGGCGGTTCCCGTGACGGCAGGACAGAAGTATGCGTACCAGTACTGGATTGACGGAACGCTCAAGGTTGCCGATCCCTTTGCGGAGCTGATTTTGGATCCCAATTCAGATGGCAGCATTCCTGCGGCTACATGGCCCGGCCTGCATCCGTATCCCACGGGTAAAACCACCGGATTTTGTGCGCTTTTGCGCCCTGGTGCCCCGGAGTATGCGTGGAAAAATTCCGCGTTTACCCCGCCCGGAAAGGCCGATTTGATCATTTATGAGTTGCTGATTCGCGATTTCACAACGGCGCGGAACTACCAGTCGCTCATTGATACGTTGGGCTACCTGCAGCGCCTGGGTATTAATGCGATCGAGCTGATGCCCAACAGCGAGTTCGAGAACAACGAAAGCTGGGGGTACAATCCGAGCTTCCACATGGCGCTCGATAAGTACTACGGCACCCCCGAAAAGTTCAAGGAGTTTGTGGATTCGTGCCACAGCAAGGGCATCGCGGTACTCGCTGACATGGTGTTCAATCATGCGTTTGGGCAGAGTCCGCTCGTGAATATGTACTGGGACGCGGCGAACAGCCGGCCGGCCGCGAACAGCCCGTGGTTTAATGCGGTGTGTCCGCACCCGCCGTACTGCTGGGGGTTTGATTTTAACCACGAGAAGCAGGCCACGAAGGATTTTGTGGACCGAATCACGACGTTTTGGCTTCAGGAGTACCGCATCGACGGAATTCGCTTTGACTACACCAAAGGGTTTTTGAACGGCAACGCCGGGAGTTCCGCGGTCCGCCAAGCCATTATTAAGCGCATCGGCGACACGATTTGGTCGGTGAATCCCAACGCGCACGTGATTTTGGAGCACTGGGCCGATAACAGTGAAGAAAAGGCCCTGGCGGACTATGGCTTCATGCTTTGGGGCAATTCGACCTACAATTTTCACCAGGCAGGGCAGGGTAACGCGCAGAGCAATTTTTCGTGGGCCTACCACGGGGCGCGCGGATGGTCGCAACCCGCCTTGGTTTCGTACCCCGAAAGCCACGACGAGGAGCGTCTGATGTACGAGGTGCTTACGTACGGGAATACGTCAAACGCCAACCACAATCCGAAGCAGTTGGCCACGGGGCTTCGCCGCGCTGAGGCCGTGAACCTGTTTGCGTACCTGATTCCGGGGCCTCGAATGATTTGGATGTTTGGCGAGCTGGGCTACGACGTGTCGATAAATGTTCCGTGCCGGGTCTGCAACAAGCCGTTGCGCTGGAACTACTACCAGGTTCCGGAGCGCCGCCGCCTGTACGACGTGACGTCGGCGGTGTTTCACCTTCGGCGCGCGCATCCGGCGACGTTCCGCGACGGACAGTTTGCCTACAGTTTGTCGGGCACCACCAAGCGCATGGTGTTCAACAGCAGCGGAATGGACGCAGTGGTCTTGGGCAACTTTGGCGTGACGACCCAGACGATTATTCCGGCTTTTCCGGGGGCGGGAACGTGGTACGAGTACTTCAGCGGCGATACCCTTACCGTGACCGACGTTAATGCGAGCCTATCGCTGGCTCCCGGCGCGTACCGGGTGTACACCAGCGCCAAGCTGGCCCAGCCGCAGATCACGCTCGATGTCGAAGAGCTTCCGGGTGCGCCCCTGACCCGCGTGTACCCGAATCCCGCTTCAAACGGATTTTGGCTGGAGCGTCCGGCGGCTGAAGGGCACGTGGAGTTGGTGGACGCGCAAGGCCGCGTACTTCGCCACTGGGAGCGTTCAGCTGCGGAGCTCGAGTACCTAGACCTCGGCGGACTTCCGGCGGGGTGGTACGTGGTTCAGGTGCACGATGCCTTGGGCAGCGAGCGCCAGACCTTGCAGGTCCAGTACTAGTGCTCATGATACGCGTTTTTTGCCTGCTTGCGTTGCTGTCAGCGCAGGGCCTTTGGGCCCAACTTCCCTACCGTCTGAGCTTGCGGACCGACGGCTTGGTGTATGGCGCCAGCGCTGCCCTAGCCGGTTGGAACGGGTATGCCGCTGGCCAGCATCGCGGATTCAGCGAGTTTGAGCTTGCAATGCTCGGCGCGCCACGTGCGGTGGGCTTCGATCGGGTTGCCCTGAATCGCTGGAACGAGGCCGCCGGACAACGGTCGGATTATGCCCTGTTCGCCGCTTTTGGCGCCGCGGGCATCACAGCGCTTGCCCACACCCGAGCCGACCACCGCATCGCCGATGCTGCCGTGCTTGGAAGCATGTGGTTCCAGGCCAACCTCAGCACCTTGATGCTCACAGACGCCGTCAAAAATGTGGTACGTCGCAACCGCCCCTTCGTGTACTTTGACGGGGCACCCCTAGCGGAACGTATGGAGGCAGATGCCCGCAAGTCCTTTTTTTCGGGCCACGCGAGCCTCACGGCCTGCAACACGTTTTATGCGGCCAAAGTGTGGAGCGACCTGCACCCGAATTCCCGGTGGAAGCCCGCAGTGTGGTCGGCCGCAGCGGCGGTTCCCGCTTATGTGGCTTGGCAGCGGGTTCAGGCAGGAAAACACTACCCCTCAGATGTGCTGGTAGGGTTCGCAGTGGGAGCCGCGGTCGGATACCTCATTCCGCAGCTGCACTTGACGCGCTGATCCACCGAATGGGTGCTGCGTTGGGCACAAGGGATATCCAAATCGGACACGTTGCATTGGGTTTTAGCTCCAAACTGTCGCCTGGTAGCTCGAGCCTCCAGCCCTTTGGAGCTGCACCGGTAACTAGATAACGGCCCGGAGGAATATGGTCTTTCCATTGCCGTTCCTGAGCAATCAGGATCACGCGCTGGCAGCTTGTTCCGCGAAGTTCGAGCTCAACATTTGGAGGTTGACCGTAGTATGAATACGTCACGTCGAGCCAGCAGACAGGGGGTTCTAGGAGTTTTTTGGGTTCCAATCGTGCTTTTGGCACAAATTCATGCCGCGCAAAAATTTGAACACTGAGGTTTTGCTGATAGGGATTCCAAATTGCCGTTATTCCCCGCCCGCGGTGCGTGAGATTAAGTGTTGCCGCTGAACCCCATTCGACGAAGCTCCCTCGCAAAGGGCTTTGGTCTGGAACTTGGAATCGTACTTGAGCCTGACGTGGGGAAAACCCCAGCATGAACTCGCCCCATTCAGGTTGGCTGAAGCTTAGACGAGCTAGAGTCTGGGCATGCTGCCCGTGGACCAAAAGTTGGACCCAAAGGCGGCTTGGTCCCCAACCGGTGCGAAGTCCAAACTGGTGTTGGGAGCCATTCTGGAGTTCTGAACTCCGCCATTCAAGGAGGTTTGAGCCATGCCGCAGTCGAAGTAGATCCGTTGTGCCCATTGAGGTTCTACTCCGGCGCCATTCTAGATCCCCATGGCGAATGCCCAAACTGCGTCCAATCGGGCCCCACTGCACTTCGAATCTGGATGCATCCCACGACCACCCTAATCCGTATTGGCCCTGGTAGCTGCGGACCAAGCTTAGACCCTTAGTTTGAGCCCGTGCGGTCCAACCCAATGGAGACCAAGCGGCCGAGGCATCCCAAGCGCAATCCCGCCAGGTTCCGCGAGTTTGAGCTGAAACCCCAAGCGTACGGTTTGGCGACCACCAGATGCCTAGGTTTTTGGACTGAAGGTGCCAAGCCCAACCCTGAGGATGGGCCCCATAGCGAAGCGAGTTTTGCTGGTGCTGCAGCGTGAATTGCGGCCGACCTCCAGGTAATTGAGGCGTTTGCAGCCACCAGTGCGTTGCACCAATAGCCCCTGAGGTGCCAAGGCTGGGCCATAGTCCGCTCGGCAGGGCAAAAAGCGCCCACCAAAGGGCAAAGCTCATGGCCTCAAGCTGGCAACGACAGCGCCATCCACGCGCTCGAGCCATATTCCTTGAGCCTCATGAGGCACCGTCCAGACTCGAAGCTCACCCGGGCGAAGCACGCCTCCCGCAATTCGGCGTGTGCCCCGCGTTGATCCCGACAGGGGATAGCAGACGCCCGCCCAAAAGTCGCTACCGCTGTTTTCAACATGAACCGCCCCATCGTGCCAAATCACCTTGAGGTCGTCGGTAATTCGACCGCGGTACAGGTCCACGGCATAGCGCGTGGAGAGCTTTACCCGGAACATTCCGTCGAGGGATTCGGTCGCTGGGTGCTCCGCTATACTGGAAAGAAAGACCCGCAGTCCTTGGCTCGTGGAATCGGTTCCAAACCACTCGTAGGGTACGGATGTGCGCTCTTTTGGCGCCATTCGGACTTCGCTGGGGATTCTCAACGGGTGCTGGACGCCCCACAAGCTGTCCGTGTGTACGAGTACCCGTTGGCTGTCGTCGCTAGAATTCAAGAGCACAATGTGGCCCACTGCGGGCTCGTTCCATGGGTGAAAATGCCCAAGCCCATTAACCACGACCACTTGCGCGGAAAGCAAGTGCGACGACGTACCGAAAAGTATGGCCCAACCCATGCGGATTGGGCCATCTAGGTTGACCACCATCAAATATTGCTTATCGTGAACTGTAATGAAACCACCCCGTCTGTCGCCGCGTCGAGGTTCTCGGTGGCGTAGTTTAGTACGTAGGTCACGGGAATTCCTTGGCCGGCATGCGTTCCGCTGTATGCGGAACCGAGCCCACTTAGAAGCACGGCGGATGTCTGGGAGTTGGTCAGCGTAACTTCTTGACCTACACCGGTAGTTCCGGTACCCGCAGCCGCAGCGGCAAGTGAAAGACTCACCCCAGCTGGAAAATCGCCACCAATTACATCAACGGATATCTGGCGTTGGTCGTCAGGCGCGGCACCCTTCACCGTGGTATACTGTAAGTACATTGTTTGACTGGCTACTTGGGCAAATGGAGCACCTACGGTTCCTGGCGCCACAATGTTGAAGGTTAAGTCAGTTAGGCTAGAACCTTGGGCGTTCACCGCCCGGATCATTGCTGCTTCGTCTACATTGATAATGGCATCTACGTAGTCCGCATTTTGAGCAGAGACTGAGAACGCAACCAGAACCGAACTGGCAAAAATTAACGTACGCATAAATTAGAGTTTTAAGGTTAGCGCTCCCCACCGCGGGGAACAACCCAAAACTCCAACCGCCCTCGGGTCCGAGTCGGTTCCAACGGCTACGCTAGCCGAGGTTAAACGTTAAAAGATAGCTAGTACGGTGCCAGCACCGGTTTGTTGCCCACGATTCCTTCGATGCGTTCCATCACCTCGGGGGTTAGGAGCGCGACGGCCTCGGCCGACTTGAGGTTTTCATGCAGTTGCTCGACCCGGGTAGCGCCGAGCATTACCGTCGACACGTGCGGATTTTTTAGGCACCACGCAATGCCCAATTGGGCTGGCGTGATGCTGAGTTCCGCGGCGAGGTCGGCCAAGCGGCCGGCAATGGCAAGTTTTTCTTCGACCACGTTTCGGTCCTTGAGCCACGAAAGCTCGTCGCGGTTCAGGCGAAAATCTTCGCGCAGTCCGTCGCGGTACTTGTTGGTCAAAATGCCCGACGCAAGGGGCGACCAAATCGTGGTTCCGAGGCCAATTCGCTCAAAAAGGCGCAGAAACTCGGACTCCATTTTTTCGCGGTGCAGCAGGTTGTACTGCGGCTGCTCCATCGTCGGGCCGATGAGGTGGTGCTGGTCGGCAACGCGCTGGGCGTCCATGATTTCTTCAGCACTCCATTCTGAGGTGCCCCAGTACAGGATTTTGCCCTGCATGATCAGCTGGTGCATCGTCCAGACCGTCTCATCAATCGGTGTCGCTTTGTCGGGGCGGTGGCAGAAGTACAGGTCGAGGTAGTCAACGCGAAGTCGTTCGAGGGCTTGGTGGCAGGCTTCGACGACGTGCTTGCGGTGCAGTCCGCGCTGGGTCGGAAGCTTGCCTCCGGCGCCAAAAAAGACCTTGGACGACACGGTGTAGCTGTCGCGGGACCAACCTACCTCGCTGAGGATGCGGCCCATCACGCGCTCGGACTCGCCGTGGGCGTAGACTTCGGCGTTGTCAAAAAAATTGACGCCGGCATCGTAGGCCGCCACAAACAAGTTTTTGGCGGTCGCGTAGGGGATTTGGTTGCCGAAGGTGATCCAGGTTCCGAACGAAAGCTCGCTTAGCTGCAAGCCAGAGCGACCTAAACGACGGTATTCCATGGCTTTAGGCCTGGTTGAAGAGTTCGAACTCGAAGCTCTCCATAATCGGGTTGGCGAGCAGTTTTTGGCAGGCCACCGTCACTTTTTCGTGCGCCTCGTCTTTGCTGGCGGCCTCCACCTCCAGGGTGATGTGCTTGCCGATGCGCACTCCGCCAACTTCGGGCAGTCCGAGGGACGGCATGCTTTGGCTCACGGCCTTGCCTTGGGGGTCCAAAAGTGCCTTGTGGGGCATTACGTTGATTTCAGCGCGGAATTTCATAAAAAGCGTTTTTCGAGGGCAGAAACTACAGGCAGCAAAGGTACGGCAACCGCCATCGCGGCCAAGCCCCAAAACGCAAATGCCGTGAGCGATACCGCAAGCCAGGCCAGCCTAAATCCGCGCGACCACCAACCCGACGGTAGGTCCTTGAACGAAGCCACAGTAAACGAGGCATTCAGGCTGTAGACCGACCACGCCAGCGCTACCAAAAAGAAGGCTGGGTGCATTGGAATCAGCTCGGCGTCAGCCGCATACAGGAGCCCAAGTGCAAATGCGGTATTGGCCGGGGTAGGCATACCCAAAAAACCGGGATGGTCCTTCATGTCTGAGTTGAAACGTGCCAAACGGTATACCGACGCCAAAGTGACCGCCCAGCCGAGCACCGGCAGCGCAGGCCAACTGTAGGTCGTGTTCATCCACATCGCGAGCTGCATCCACATGAATCCCGGAACCACCCCAAACGTGATGGCGTCGGCCAGGCTGTCAAGCTGCACGCCGAACTCCCCGCTCACGCCGACCTTGCGGGCGGCCCAGCCGTCCAGGCCGTCAAAGACAAAGGCCAGCACTACGGCGGCCGTGGCGTACTCGAAATTCTGGAACATCAAGTACCAAATGGCGGCCATTCCGCAGGCCACGTTGCCCAAGGTGAGGGCGTTCGGAATCCATCGCATTCCACAAAAGTACGGCGCTACCTTTGGGGTCATGGCGACGTTAAACCGACTTCCGAACGGGGCGCTGGCCCTGCTAACTCCGCTGCTGCTGTGCCTCGCATGGCCCGGAACCTTGGGCTACCATGAATTCCCGGTGCTGGCGCCGCTTTTGTGGGTGTCAATGGTGCCCATGCTGGTGCTCGAATCGCGGATGCGCGAAGGCAAACTCCGCCATTTTGCCGGGTGGGCTTTGGGCAGCATGGCCCTGTTTACCTTGGCCACAACCTGGTGGGTCGCCGGTGCCCACTGGTCTGGTGTGCTTGGCGCAGTGCTCATCAACGGAACCCTCATGGCCGGCGTCTGGACGCTGTACAGCTACGCGGCACGTCAGGTCGGCGTCCGCACCGCGCTTTGGATTTGGGTCACGGGCTGGTTGGCTATCGAAATCCTGCACGACGACTGGGCCTTTAGCTTTCCGTGGCTGAATTTGGGCAATGCTTTTGCGGAGGTTCCGCACTGGGTGCGCTGGTACGCCTGGACCGGGCCGCGGGGTGGAAGCCTTTGGCTGCTCATCGCCAACGTGGTGGTGTGGCAGTTGGCCGATGGCGGAACCCGGCGCCTGCGCCGCGTGCTCCTGGCCACCGTGCTTGGTCCCATCGCCCTGAGCTATGCCGTTGGTGCGTGGCTTGACGCCCAAAAGCCCAGCGGAAGCCTGCGTGCGCTTGTCGTGCAGCCCAACGTCGATCCCTACACCGAGAAGTTCCAAACGCCTGATTTGCAGCAGGCCCGCTACTGGGCGGCACAGGCTGCATCCGTGGCGGATTCCGCCCCGGGCCTCCTGGTGCTACCCGAAACCTTTTTGCACGAGGGACTTGACGAGAACTACGCGTCGAATTGGCCTTCGCTGCTGGCGTTTGAGCCGCTGCTGCGCAAAAATTGGGCGGTGGTACTCGGTGCGACCACCTACCGACTTCACGGCGAAGAGCCCAGCAACCCCGCGGCTCGGCGCATCGATGACCGCCGCTACGTGAGCTACGCCAACGCCGCAGTTTTTGCCCGAGCGGGCCTCCCGCTGCAGATCTACCGCAAGTCCAAGCTCGTGGTAGGCGTCGAAACCATGCCCATGGCGTCGACCCTGAGTGCGGTGCTGGGCGACCTGACGCTTTCGCTGGGGGGCACCAGCGGCACCCTCGCCACCCAAACCGAGCGCAGCGTGTTCGAGGCCGGTCCCGACCTGCCCCGCATCGGTGCACCCATTTGCTGGGAACAAGATTTTGGTCCCTACGCCGCCGAGTTTTCGAATGCCGGAGCCGAAGTGCTGACGATCATCACGAACGACGGCTGGTGGGGCAACACCCCCGGCCATGTCGCCCACCTGCACTACGCTCGGCTGCGGGCTGTTGAGCAGAATCGAGCCGTGCTGCGCAGCGCCAATACGGGAATTTCAGCGGTCATCGGCCCAGACGGGCAGGTGCAGCAGTCGCTGGGTTGGGACCAGCAAGGCATGCTGCGCGCCACGGTGCCCACATTCAGCGAATCGACGTTTTTTGTGCGCCACGGCGACATTATCGGTCAATGGGGGCTTTTTGTCTTTGGATTCTTGGTGCTGAGTTTGGTGGTGCGCCGGTTGCGGGGGCTTAAAGCCGTTTAGCGCTAGGGTACAGGGCGGAATTCCTCACCGTGCGCCCTCGCGCACGCCCGTGAGGCCTACCTTTGCCGCATGGAATTCGATGTACTCGTTATCGGCGCCGGCCCCGGAGGCTACGTGAGCGCCATTCGCTGCGCCCAGCTCGGTTTTTCAACGGCTTTGGTTGAAAAAGACCCCACCCTCGGAGGCACCTGCCTCAACGTCGGATGCATTCCGTCCAAAGCCCTCCTGGATTCTTCTGAGCACTACTACAACGCCACCCACGCGTTCGCCGAGCACGGTATCGAGGTCGAGGCACCCAAGATCAACTGGGCCCAAATGATGGCCCGCAAAAAGCAGGTGGTCGACACGACCTGCTCGGGCATCGACTTTTTGATGAACAAAAACAAGGTTACGGTCCTCAAGGGCCTCGGGTCGTTTGTCGACGCCCACACCGTCAAGGTTTCGGGTGCCGAAGAGCACACAGTGAAGGCCAAGCACATCGTCGTCGCTACAGGATCAACCCCCATCGAACTGCCGTTTGCCAAGTTTGACGGCGAGCGCATCATCAGTTCGACCGAAGCCCTCAGCCTTCCCGAGGTGCCCAAGCGACTGATCGTGATCGGCGGCGGCGTGATCGGCCTCGAACTCGGCAGCGTGTACACGCGCCTTGGCGCTGAGGTAACCGTCGTCGAGTTTGCCGATTCCATCCTCGCTACGATGGACGGGTCGATCGGTAAGGAGATGCAGCGCGTGCTGCGCAAGACCGGCATGTCGTTTCACCTCGGAACCAAGGTCGAGGGTGTCAAGCGCCACGGCGACGTGGTGAAGGTAAAGGCTACCGACAAGAAGGGCAATGCCGTTGAGATCGAAGGCGACTACTGCCTCGTGGCCGTGGGCCGCAAGGCTAATACCGCCGGGCTTAACTACGAAGCTGCCGGCATTACGGCCGACGAGCGCGGACGCCTCAACGTGAACGACCACCTGCAGACGAGCCAGCCGCACATTTATGCGATTGGCGACGTGGTGCGCGGGGCGATGCTGGCGCACAAAGCCGAAGAGGAGGGCGTAGATGTTGCCGAGCAGATTGCCGGCCAGAAGCCGCACATGGACTACAATTTGATTCCGGGCATCGTGTACACGTGGCCGGAGGCCGCGAGCGTCGGCCAGACCGAGGAGCAGCTGAAGGCCAGCGGCCGCGGGTATAAGGTGGGCAATTTTCCGATGCGGGCTCTGGGCCGCAGCCGCGCTTCAGGCGACACCGACGGGTTTGTGAAGGTTTTGGCCGACGCCAGCACCGACGAGGTGCTTGGCGCCCACATTGTGGGTGCCCGTGCGGCCGACTTGATCATGGAACTCGCGGTGGCCATGGAGTACCGCGCCTCAGCTGAAGACGTAGCGCGCATCTGCCACGGACACCCGACCTACACGGAGGCCATCAAAGAGGCGGCCCTCGACGCGACGGCGAAACGAGCCATACACATGTAGTCTCATGGGCTGGAGTCAACGCGTTTGGTCCAACCCTCCGGCGGACCTCGCGGACGAACTTCAGCGCCGCGGGTCCGGTGAGGACTTCTTTGCTTTTTTTGAAACCCACCCGGCTGCCCCGGCGGAGGAACTGAATTCCCTGCGCTGGATTGCCGCGGGCGGCTGCCGCCGCGTTCACCGAGTCGACCGCGCGACCCCCGAGTCCTGGGGAAAAGTGGCCGCTGCGTGGCGTGATCAGCCCACGTGGTGGTTTGGTGTGCTGGGCTACGACCACAAGAATGCGTTTGAACCCTCGTTGCTTCCGCGCGGTGAAGCCTGGCACGGTATGCCCGACGTGGCGATGTGGGAACCCGAGTGGGTTCTCGAGTGCCATTCCGACGGAACGGTCGTGGAGCACGGCGACGCGCAAGCCTGGCTCAAGCAGTCCGGTCGCCAAAAAGAAATTAGGAGCCAGCAACCGACTCATTGGTCGATGAGCTGGTCGGCACCGGACTACCTTGAGCGTGCGGAATCGCTCCGCTTTCACTTACATCGGGGCGACATTTACGAGGTTAACCTTTGCGTGGACTCCGAAGCTAAAGGCGAACGGGACCTCGGTCGCCTCTTTACTAAGCTGCGGGAACAGACCGAAGCGGGCATGGGGGGCATGATTCGTTGGGGTGATTTCTCAGTAGCGAGTGCATCGCCTGAGCGTTATTTAAAGGTTACGCCTGATGGCAAAATTTGCAGTCAACCCATTAAGGGCACGGCTTCACGAGGTTTGAATGTTGAGGCGGATGCGGCCGCCGCGGCAGAGTTAAGGTTCGCCGAAAAGGAGCAGGCAGAGAACATCATGATTGTGGATCTGGTGCGCCATGACTTCAGCCGGGTGGCATCAAAAGGGACGGTGGCGGTTCCGCGCCTTCTCGAACTCCAGAGCTTTAAAACGGTACACCACTTGGTGAGCACCGTTGAAGCTCAGCTCAAGCCGGGCCTTGACTGGCTCGACGCGGTGGCCGCGAGTTTCCCGATGGGCAGCATGACCGGAGCGCCCAAGCTGCGCGCCATGGAACTGATCGACGCCCACGAGCCGCGCCCGCGCGGCTGGTACAGCGGGGCCATGGGCTACGTGCGGCCCGACGGAAGCGCTGACTTTAACGTGCTGATTCGCACGCTGTTTGGCCATGTTCCGTCGCAGTCGTGGCAGGTCTGGGCAGGAAGTGCGTTAACGCTTGCCGCCGATCCCGCGGCCGAATGGGACGAATGCCTCCTCAAGGCGGCGACCCCTCAAAACGTGTGGAATGGGTGCCTGGACTAAGGCGTCGCCCGCGTTTCAAGCCGCCGTCCGGGCGGAATTGAGCAAGCTGTTGGGCCAGCCGGCCAAGCCCGTGGTGGTGCTTGTTTCGGGCGGACTGGACTCCATGGTGCTTGCCGAGGCCTTGAGCGCCCACGGGTACTCGATGCAGGTGGTCCACGTGAACTATGGCCTTCGCGGCGAAGCGTCGGTTGCCGACGAAGACTTGGTGCGCACCTGGTCAGAGCAGGCAGGCTGTGCGTTTCGTGCGGTTCACGCTCCGACCGACTTTGGTGCGGCCCCCGACCTACAGGCACGAGCCCGCAGCCTGCGCTACGGGGCGGCCCAGCATGAGGCCGAACAGGTTGGCGCCGAGTTTATCGTCACGGCCCACCACGCCGACGACGCAATCGAAACCTTTTTGCTTTTTGCGGCCCGCGGAACGGGCATCGACGGCCTGGTCTCCTTGGCGCCCCAAAACGGCATGCTCCGGCGGCCGCTCTTGGGTTTTCACAAATCGGAACTCCGCACCGAAGCCGAGCGCATGGGGCTGAATTGGCGCGAAGACGCCTCCAACGAAGGCGACAAGTACACCCGCAACCACCTGCGCCACCACGCGGTGCCCGCCTTGGAGCAGGCGATTCCGCAGGCCCGCGACGGAATTCGCACCACCATGCGCCACCTGCGCAACCTTCAGAAATTTGCGGAGGTCGCCATTCAGCGCGAGTCAAGCGTGTACACCGCAATGAGCCGCCGCCTGCCGGGTGCCCGCGTGCTGTACCGAGATGCGCTGGCCCATCCGCATTCAGAAGTTATTGTGCACCAGCTCCTGAAACCCTATGCGCCCTTTGACCTAGAGGCGCTTCGGCAGCTGACCGAGGCCCAAGTGGGGGCCTACCTCGAGCGCGACGGCTGGCAAATTTGGGCCGACCGCGAAGGTCTGCTGCTGCTGCCCTCGAGCGAAGCGGACTTTGCGCCCCGCCCCGCCGAAGGCCGTGTGGAGCTGCCGCTGTGGTCGGGTGAAGTCTGGCACGCGCGGGTGCAAATTTTGGCCATCGAAGGCACGCAGCGGCCCAAAAACCTTGGCAACGCGACCGAGCCGGTCACGCAGCAGCTACCCCGGGGCGCCTGCTGGCGCACGTGGTTGGAGGGCGACGTTATCCATCCGCTCGGACTCAAAGGCCGCAAGAAGGTTAGCGACGCGCTGACCGAAGCCAAAGTTCCGGCTCCCGTTCGCCGCCATGTAGTGGTACTCGCGCGCAGCGAACAGCCCGGTGAAGTACTTTGGATTCCGGGAATCCGACTGAGCGAAGCCCTCGCGTTGGATTCAGAACCGGGCGCTGTGGTCCGTTGGACTGTGAACTACCTTTGAAACTTATGAACCGATTTCTTCTCGCGGCGCTCGCCCTTGCTTTTTCGTGCACGATGGCCGTGGCGCAAATTCTGCAGCCGGTGACGTGGAGCACTTCAGTGCGGACCGCTTCTGACGGCACGCTGAATCTGGTGGCGTCCGCCAAAATTGACGCCGGCTGGCACGTGTACTCGCAGTTTATTGGCAGCGATGGACCGATTCCAACCGCATTCACGCTACCCGCGTCTAAGGACCTCAAAACCGAGGGTCCCGTGCGCGAGCCCAAGCCCATCAAGGAATTTGACAAAAATTTTGGCATGGAGCTGGCCTACTTCGCTAAAAAGGCCGACTTCGTGATTTCCGCCAAGCGCAGCAACCCCAAGGCCTTTACGTACACGGCCGAGGTCGAGTTCATGGTGTGCGATGACGAGCGCTGCCTTCCTCCTGACTACGTGAGTTTGGTGTTTAAGGTTCCGGCCGCAGCAGCGCCCGAGTTGGGCGGTGAAGAAATGCCGCGCAAGACGGCCGAGCTCAACGAGCAGCAGCCCCAGGCCGACGAAGCCCCTTCAGCTTCAGTTGAGGGTCCAGATGGAGCGAATCAAGAAGGCGAGGCCCCTGCGGCCGAAGAGGGGCAAGAGCAGGTTGGTTCCCCCAGCCAGGAGCCAGAAACCGCCGATGCCGTCAACCTCTGGGCCCTGTTCGGCGCCGGAATGCTCGGCGGTTTTTTTGCGCTGATCATGCCCTGCATTTTTCCGATGATTCCGCTGACCGTCAGCTTCTTTCTCAAGCAAAGCAAGTCGAAGGCCGACGGAGTGCGCAAGGCCATCCTCTACGGGGTAAGCATCAACGTGATCTACGTGGTTTTGGGGCTTCTCGTCACGGTGGTTTTTGGTTCAGATGCGCTCAATGCCATGGCGACCAATCCGTGGTACAACTTGGCGTTTTTTGCCCTGTTTGTGGTGTTTGCCATCAGCTTTTTTGGGGCGTTTGAAATCACGCTTCCGTCGTCGTGGGTCAACAAGGCTGACGACCAGTCGCAGCGCGGCGGACTCCTCGGAATCTTCTTCATGGCCTTTACCCTGGCGCTGGTGAGCTTCAGCTGCACCGGTCCGCTGATCGGACAGCTGCTCGTGGCCACGGCCGTGAGCGGCGAGCTGCTCGGTCCCGCTGTCGGAATGTTCGGGTTCAGTTTCGCCCTCTCGCTTCCGTTTGTGCTGTTTGCGGCCTTCCCCGGGTGGCTGAAGGGCTTGCCCAAGTCGGGCGGATGGCTCAACACCGTCAAGGTCACTTTAGGCTTCCTCGAGCTGGCCTTCGCGCTGAAGTTCTTGAGCACGGCCGACATGGTATGGCAAAAGCACTGGCTTGAGCGCGAGCTCTTTTTGGCCCTTTGGGTGGCCATCGCGTTTGCAACGGCGCTGTACCTCTTTGGCGTGTTTCGCATGCCCCACGACGACGAGCCCAAGGGCGGACTCGGAGTGGGCCGCATGCTCACGGGCCTCCTCTTTTTGGTAACGGGCTTTTACCTACTTCCCGGAATCTGGGGGGCGCCGGTAAAGCTGGTAGCCGGATTTCCTCCGCCCACCTTTTATGCCGAAAACCCCAACGGATTGGGGTCAAGTTCCGCAGCTTCAAGCGAAACGAAGCTGAGCGAAGACGCCCACTGTCCGCTGAACCTGCCCTGCTTTAACGACCTGGAAGAGGCTCGTGCTTACGCCCTTGAGGCCGGCAAGCCCTTGTTGCTCGACTTCACGGGGTGGGGCTGCGTCAACTGCCGCAAAATGGAAGAAGAGGTCTGGTCGCGCCCCGAGGTGCGCCAACGCCTTGCCGAGGACGTGGTGCTGGTGTCGCTGTACGTCGACGAACGCTCGACCTTGCCCGCAGATGAGGTCCGCGTCAGCGCAACGACTGGCAAAAAAATAAAGACGGTGGGCCAAAAGTGGGGCGACCTTCAGGCTCAGTACTTTAACGCCAACGCCCAGCCCTACTACGTGCTGATGGATCCGGCGGTCGAGGCACCGGCAGCGATCAATGGGCACACGGCCTACGACCCGGACCCCTCGATTTTTTTAAATTGGCTGGATGCCGGACTCAAAACGTTTAACGCGGGGAAGTGACGCTCGAACGCATCCTTGCGCTGCTCGAGGCAGCCATCGAAGACTACCACGTGCTCGACCGCTGGGACGCTCCGTGCCCGACGGCCTACAAAGCCGGCAGCCTGGATCAAGCTTGGTACGCCAAGGCATGGATCGACACGGTGCAGTGGCACCTCGAAGACGAAGTGCGGCGCACCGACCTGCCGTCTGATCAGTTGATGGCCATAAAACGCCGAATTGACGCCCTCAACCAAGAACGCACCAACGCCGTCGAGGCTCTTGATGTGTGCCTTGCGGCCCTGCTTCAGCCTAAGGTTGCTGTTGGCGGCGCGTTGCGGACCGAGTCGCTTGCCTGGGCCCTTGATCGTTTGTGCATTTTGCAGCTCAAGCGCTACCACCTTCGCGCAGAAGTTGACCGAAGCGACGCCCCTGACGCGCATCGGACCGCGTGCGGCCTGCGCCTTGATGCGGCGGACGCCCAGCACGTTGACCTCATGACCGCCTGCGCCGGACTGTGGGCTGAGGTGGTTTCGGGTTCGGTGCGCTACACGCCCTACCGCCAGTTTAAGCTGTACAACGATCCGGCAACGAATCCGGCACTTTATGGGGCTCAAGGCTAAACGTCACCTCGGCGTCGTGCGGTTTTCGGCCTTAGGCGACGTCGTTTTGCTTCATTCGGTGCTGTCGCAGACGGTAACGGATGGCGACCGCATCACCCTATTTACCCGACCGCGTTGGGCGGAGCGCCTGCCGGCGCACCCCGGTATCGAAGTGCACGGGCTGGATGTGGACCGCGGGCCCTACCGCCGCTTTTTTGCGCTGATGTGGTTTTGGTGGGGGTGGATGCGCTCGGCGGACCTCACCGCGTGGTACGATGCCCACAGCCACGTGCGCACCCGAAGCAGCCGCTGGATCGCAGCCCTGCTTCAAATCCCTTGCGGACATGCGACCAAACCGCGGGCCGCGCGAAGAGCGCTGCTTGCCGGAAGAACGAAGTTGGTTCCCAACGCGTACGATCTTCACAAGGTGGCGTTGGAGAAGTTAGGGTGGCCGAGTGTCCGCCCTTTGGAAGCCCCTGCGCCGCGCGAAAATCTGATTCTCGTGTCGCCCTACGCGAGCCGCGAATCCAAGCGATGGCCGTTGGACGAGGCATCCCGGCTAGGGCGGCAACTCCAAAATGAGGGCTACGAGGTGGTGTTTCTCGGAGGTCCAAACGAACGTATCCCCGAAGGTTTTGCGTCGGCTTTCGGGTGTTCCGCCCACGAGGAGGATGCGTTGTGGCGCCGGGCTCGGGCCGCGGTTGTGTGTGATTCGGCGGCGCAGCATTTGGCTTATCGGTACCAGGTTCCGGCCGTGGCCCTTTGGGCAGGCACGCATCCGGCGGGAGGGTTCGCTGCGCCCGGTCCGGTGGAGCACCTGGCATCTGAGCCACGTTTGGACTGCCAGCCCTGCAGCATTTTAGGGTCCGATGGGTGCCGTCGCGGCGACTGGGCCTGCCGTGCGGAACTAAGCGCCGACGCCGTTCGGTTGGGGTTGAAGCGATTGGGGGTTTAGCACGCAACAATTTAGGCGCTTGGGGGTTACCTAAGTAATGATTGAGCTTCGCTACCGACTGCGCGTCGGAGAACGCATCGTGGGGTACCTGCGAAGGATTGAAGGCACGGATTTTTATTCACCCGACGGTTTTTGGTGGACCGGTAAGCCGTTGGAGTACGAGCACGTCGACGAGGCGGTGGGTTTGCGGGACCGCCACCGCACGCATTTGTATGAATGGGATATTGTGAAGTTCAAGCCAGTGCCCGATTCGGCCGAGGAGCTGGGCGTTTTTCTTTGGAATAAGGGCCAAAAGCGCTGGGTGCTCCGTAGTGTGGAGTCTGAGGTGGACTACCATTTAGAGCTCAATGGCTACGCGCTGTTTCAGTCTGCGGACCTGCTCGTGTACAGCCACGTGTTTCTAAATCCAGAACTTCAGCGTTCGTGGGGCTTAGAGGAGTGAAGGCGCACGAGCGATCCGAACTAAACGACTAAATCCATTTGCTACCGACTGCCCCAGTGATGGGGTCGTTGGTTTGCGCCATGGTAGTTTCATTATTGACTTGGGTATGGGCCGAGGCCCGCTGGCACGAGCTGCGCATTGACGTCGCGGCTACGCCGGGATTTTCGTTTCACATGGTCGGAACCCGCGATCCAACGGTTCGCGAGGCGCCTAACCGAATCCATGCGGCCCTCCTTGAGGTGGGCGCCAAGTGGCCCGGAAAGCGCATCACCGTCTCCTTTCACCCGTCACGCCCGTGGCAGTTGGGCAGCTCCATGGACTTGCCCATTGCGCTGGGGGTTCTAATGGCTTCGGCGCAAATTCCCTTTCGAGACGGCCTTTGTGCTGTCGGAACCTTAGACCTCAAGTCCCGCGTGAGCTGGGTTGACCAGGATCGCCCCGCTCCGCCCGGGGATGCGGGACTGTTTATTTATCCGAGCTCCGCCTCGTGGAAGCAACAAGGTACTTTGTGGTCGCCGGTGCGGACGTTGGCCGAAGTGCTCGCCGTGGTGCGTACGGGCCGACCGATCGAGGGCGCTGAAGTACCGGCGCGAATTCGCACGATTCCGACGTGGCCTAGCTTGGAGCTTAGCCCCAAGGCCTTAACGGCTCTTGGACTTGTCGCGGCCGGTCGCCACCCCGCGTTTCTGCACGGTGCCCCGGGTGTCGGTAAAACGGAGTTTGCACGGGCCGTGCACCTGCTTCGAAGCGCGGTAGAGCCCAATACGCCGTACGTGGAACCTCCATCAAGCCTCACGCCGGTGCAACTCGTCGGGGCCAACGGCGCATTTTGGGCGGCGGGCTCAGGTGTTCTTTTTCTTGACGAACTGGGCGAAATGCCCGTTCGCACGCTTGAGGGTCTGCGCAAACCCATGGAGGCATTGTGGGCGCGCAACGCGCCGCCAAGTCCGTTGGTTATTGGGGCAACTAATCCCTGTCCGTGCGGGTTCACGGGGCACCAGCACGTCAAATGCACCTGCTCCCCCAACCGAATCTCTCGCTACCAAGAACGGTTTTCGGCGCCGTTTCTTGACCGGTTCCACGTTGCCCTGGCCCTTTCGATGCGCGACGAACGAATTTCAGTCCCTTGGGATGAGTTGGTTTTTAAACTGCGCCATGCTGTGGATATTCAGCGCAGTCGTGGCCCTTGGATGGGCAACGGCGCAATGCCCATAGAGTCCTTTGCGCTGGATGGTGGATTTTCGCGAGACGCCCTTGAAACCATGCATAGCTGGCACAAAAAGAGCGGTTTAGGCTTGCGCGCTCTTCATCATGCAATGCGGGTGGCCCGAACCTCGGCCGATTGGAGCCAGCGCAGCCGCGTGACCGCGCACGACGCGTGGCTCGCGATCTCGTTCCATTCGAGTCAGTTTCGAACTACTTCCACGTCCGATCCTTGGGGTCCGGAGCATTCTTGGTCCAAAGCAATGGGCCTTCGCAACCCTGAACCTCAATAACGACCGATGAAGCCCCGCCGAAGTAGGTAAGCAGGCGCTTACGCCAAGTTCGAAAACGGTCTAAGTCAAACTGACTGCAAGGGAGGGTGAGCACCGTGATTACGGTCCCCTCAACGATGACAATCGAGGGGTCGGCATGCGGTAAGGTTTTGGAGTCTCGCCCGGGCCTAACGACATTGTGGTCGATGAAGTCAGGCATCCACCGTTTCATGGCCCAGTTTAAGTCGTCCATTGCGTCGAACTCAAATATCCGCACATGAACGTTGAGCTTTGTACTGCGGCCGAGGTTGTCTTCGCTTTTTTCTTTGGCCTCCAGCTTGAAGTGAGTTTGGAAGGCAGGCTCCTCTTTTTCGAGGGCTCCCAGAGATTCGCCTTGAAGGTTAAGCGTTTTTACCGAATAGGTTGTAGCTAGTTCCGATTGAAAGCCCTTGATTCGCTGCTGGAGGTCATCAGATTGACCATAGGCCGGGGCGCTCAGCGCCAGGAAAGCGGTAAAAATTCGGGTTGCAAGCATAATGCAAACATACGCGCGGTATGATTTAGGTACTTTTGACGCATGAAACTCTGGATGCTTGCCGCAATCGGACTTTGGTCGACGGTGCTCCGTGCTCAAATCGTTAATGTCGAAGCCATGCGAGGTCCCGCGGAGCAGGATACGACCGAAGATGTTCACGGCCGGGTAGACGGAGGTTTTTACCTCGGGGGCACGCAAGCTCTTCTCCT
>Ga0194115_10000733_pt1 | contig 46056 bp, 68 predicted proteins | sample TA2MahsurfametaG_3_FD_148656 | JGI IMG/M metagenome (GOLD analysis project Ga0194115, IMG submission 148656) | Freshwater microbial communities from Lake Tanganyika, Tanzania - TA2015002 Mahale S4 surface | ecosystem: Environmental > Aquatic > Freshwater > Lake | place: Tanzania: Lake... | reverse complement strand
GAAGGTCATTGTGTTCATGATCTAACTGTAGAAGAAAATAGCTCATACATTGCTGATGGGTTTGTCGTACATAATTCAATGTGCTCAACGCGGATCCGTACCGGTCACGGTATTCCAACCCTGCAGTCTATTCTAGACTGTGCAAAGTCAGATAGGGACGTTTATCTCGTCGCCGACGGCGGAATCAGAAACAGTGGCGATGCAGTCAAAGCGCTGGCGGCTGGTGCGGACATGTTGATGCTCGGATCGATCCTTGCAGGTCATGATGAATCACCAGGTGATCTAATCGATGATCACGGTTTGTCATATCGATCTACGACTCATCCAATCGGAATTCAACTATACAAGAAGTTTCGTGGGATGGCATCTAGGGAGGCTCAGCTTCAATGGAGAGGCAGGGTCTCAGTCGTCGAAGGTGAGACAACGGTCGTTCCGTATAAGGGAAAGCTGATCAACACGATCGCAGACCTGCTTGAAGGAGTCAGATCAGGCGTGTCTTACTCAGGTGCTCGAACGATCAGGGAGCTTCGATCCAAAGCCAGATTCATCACAGTGACAGCACAAGGGGTCCGAGAAAATGGACCCCATGGTAAATGATCTTAATTTTACGCTAATTTTTAAGAGTCATTTCTCTTGTTGTTTGAACCATTGAGCCATGGACCATGGTTCTCTAACGTTAGACCAATGAGAAATCTTTTCTGCCTTGGTCGACATCTTCTTTCCAAGGCCCTTTGAGATCTTTGCAGCTGTGCTCTTTGACGGACCCTCATTTGCTTTCTTCTTTTTGGCCTCGTTCATGTATCCGCACTCGCATGTGGATTCGCTCATTCCGCATTCTAAACAAGAATTTTCGTCCATCCTACCGCATCCGTCACCATTCATCCCACAAGAACATGATGGTTGATCATCGATCAATGACATCATACCGCACACATCGCACGTTCCTGCTTCTTCACAGTCACACATCGATGCTGGCATCCCACATCCACCGCATGTTTCTTCAGCATGTGAATCGTGACCACAACCGCAGTCCATTCCATCGACGGGCATCATTCCGCAGTTCGGACAAGACTTTTCATCGTGATGATCTTCACCCATTCCCATCATGTCTCCCAGATCAATCTTGATGGTGACTGGATCCAACTGGACTGGATCGACGATGGAAAGTTTTAACGGCTCATCCTCATCATGTATATCCATGTCATGATCATCGCATCCGCATGAGCCATCGACGACCATCATGTCGCAGTCCGAACAGACTCCCATCTCGTCAAGGTCATCGTGACCTTCGTCTCTGACTCCGGCCATAGGCTCACCTGCATATGCCCCGATTGGCATTCCAAACATCTCGACCAATGACTTTTCTAGATTCTTCTTCATGACACTAAATATTATACTTGATCAAGAATAAATTTTCTGATCGCAGGATTATTATTAAAGATTGGTTGAAGAACATGTCTGATCCCACGGTCGTATCGCTTCAGGTATTCACTTATGTCATCTCGCTGGTCATGGGATTCATCCTCGGCAGGATCACCTCACGAGATCAATCCGCTTCAAGGATCGATGCAAAGGGATCTTTCTTCAAGCCTGAGGTAAGGCAAAAGAAGGACGTCGTGATGAATGAGAGAACGTTCGTCACAGCAATCTCGACAGATTCATTAGAGAAAAAGAGCGGTGAGCTGGGGATGTCAACGACGATCGATGATGACGTGTCTGTATCTGCATCAAAACTTGCACAACTCAAGAAGAAAGTATAGTATTCCAGGTTAGGAGATCAAAAAGATTATGGCTAAAGGTCTAGACGTCGGTACATCATTCATCGTCCTCGCGACGGAATCTTCAAAGGGTAAGGTCGCATACAAAGATTTCCGTGACGCTTTCTATGTCATCAAGCCCACGACCCCCATCGCGACGAAGATGATTGAAAAGGGTCTCGCAGGTAAGACGTTCGTGAAGGACGCAGATGGTTCATTCATCATCCTAGGGAAGGATGCCATTGAAAAGGCAGTTGAGCGAAATGATTCTGCAAAGCGTCCCATGTACAAAGGCGTCGTCTCTTCGAAGGAGAAGGATGCCCGTCGAATCCTGACATACATCTTAAAAGAAGTCGCAGGTCAACCTTCTGAAGCAGGAGAGAAAATCGTCTTCTGCGTCCCTGCCCAACCTGTTGATCAAGAGGATGAGGACTTTGACGTTGGATACCATGAGGACGTCATTGTCAAGCTTCTTACTGAAGTTGGGTATTCTGCTCGTGCAATCAACGAGGCCGAGGCTCTTTGCTATTCTGAACTAGAGAAAGATGACTACACCGGCATCGCACTCTCTTGGGGCGCCGGTATGGTCAACGTCTGCGTGATGTTGAACGGCGAGCCCGTCGTCACGTTCTCTACCACGAAGTCAGGTGATTGGGTCGATCGCATGGCTGCGGTCGCGACGGGTGAGGCAGACTCCATCGTCCAGGCGGAGAAGGAGAACGGAGAATTCACCGTCGGTCAGCCGAACGACAACCAGGTCCTTGCTGCGGTCGCGTCCTACTACGATCGCCTCATCGACTACACGACGAAGCAGCTCGCCGCGGCGATGGACGGCCACAAGTCGCTCCCTAAGTTCAAGGATCCCCTGCCAGTTGTCGTGGCCGGCGGCACCTCGAAGGCCAGCGGTTTCGTCGATCTATTTGCGAAGAAGTTGGAGGAGAACGGCTTCCCTCTCCCCGTCAAGGAAGTCCGCCACGCCGCGGACCCGCTTCATGCCGTCGCCCGTGGGTGTTTAATTGCTGCGCAGATTATGTAATAATTCTTTCTTGAAAGTTTGAGCCTCATCAGGGAGGCTTTTTTCTTTTCAGAATCTTTATGGTGCAAAATGTTCTACTTGTAGATTACTATTCAAAAACAGGTAATGAGCAAAAAAGTCCCATCAAGATTCGTAGGCATGCATAGTCACTCGGGATTTAGTACCTTTGATGGTCTAGATTACCCACAAGAACATATCGACTATGTAATGGAAAATGGCATGGATGCCTGGTCGTTGACCGACCACGGCCATATGAACGGATTCTGCCATGCGTATCTTCATGCAGAGAAATTGAAGAAGTCGGGAAAGAACTTCAAGTTCATCCCCGGCTGCGAGATGTATGTCCATCCGGATCTGAAACAATGGCAGATCGATTTAGACAGATCTCGTGAGAAACCTTCGAAGGATGAATCGGTTCTCACGCCTCTCACCGCTGTTGTCGATGGTAACGACGAAACGACTGACATCGGAACTGATGAAGCTGCACTAACGATTGAGAATGAGGATGAGACGAAGTCCGGCAAGTACAACGACCCGATCAAGCGCAGGCATCATCTGGTCGTGCTACCAAAGACTTCAATTGGGCTACAGAGGTTATTCCATCTGGTTTCTCGGGGTTATTTGGAGGGCTTCTACAGGTTCCCGCGAGTGGACTACGCGATGCTGAAGGAGGCTGCTCAAGGTGGTCACCTCATGGTAAGCTCGGCATGTCTGGGGGGGCCGCTGTCATATGACGTCTTCTCAAAGGTGCAACGAGTTAAGTTCGACGACCTATCATATAGGCTTCTTGATGATAAAGGTCTTCTAGAGGCAACGCTACTTGAGATGGGTAACACCTATGACAAGCTAGTCGATGCAGTCGGCCGTGACAACGTGTGCCTGGAGTTGCAGTTCAACAAGCTTCCTGCCCAGCATCTCGTCAATCGTGCAATTCTTGAATTCGCAAAGAAGAACTCGTTGACGGACAGGCTAGTCGTGACCTGCGATTCTCATTATTCCAATCCAGATAACTGGAAGGAGCGCGAGATCTATAAGAAGCTCGGCTGGCTCAATTATCAGAACTTCGATCCGAATATGCTTCCAAAATCGAAGGACGATCTCAAGTGCGAGCTGTATCCAAAGAATGCACCTCAGGTCTGGGACGCCTACATGTCGACGTCGGAAGGCATGGAGTTTTATGATGATGACATCATCTGTGGTGCGATCGAACGAACCCATGACATCGTTCATAATGAGATCGGAGACATTCATCCTGACAAGGAGATGAAGCTTCCGTCGTACGTCATTCCTCAGGGTTTCACTGAGGACAAGGCACTCGTTGATGCATGCAAGAAGGGTCTCGTCTGGAGGGGCCTGGATGACAAGCCTGAGTACATCGAACGAATCAAGTATGAGCTGTCGATCATCAAGGGCAAGAAGTTCTCACGATACTTCCTCACGATGAAGGCAATCATGGACCTTGCACGAGAACACATGCTGATTGGTCCTGGTCGAGGTTCTGCTGCTGGCTCGCTGGTCGCTTACGTCCTTGGTGTGACGAACCTAGACCCCATGGAGTATGACCTTTCCTTTGAACGATTTCTTAATCCTCATAGGTGTTTGAATCCAGAAACTTTAGTAAAAACTGAAAAAAGTTTTAAAAAAATCAAAGACTTAGAGATTGGTGACTACGTAGTGGGGGGATCCGGGTCGTTAAAGAAGGTTAATAACAAGTTTGTTTCAAAAGCAAAAAGAGTTTATCGATTTAGAACTGATGCAGGATGTATAGAATGCTCAGAAAATCATTTGTGGATTGTTATCCGCGGTGATAAAAAAATTGAAGTTCAAGCCAAGGAAATTTTGATTACAGATGAATTGCTATCCATCATGGAAGAACAGCTCATCTCATTAAAACGCACAAAGATTAATTCAATCGAGATCGTTGATCTAGAAGATGAAATCGAATTAATCGACATTGAAGTTGATGATGATCACACATTTTTTATCTCAGATGAAAATAAAGAATGGCTGTTGACTCATAATTCTGGTGCTCCTGATATCGATTCTGACATCGGCGACCGCGACAAGCTCATTGAGCTCCTTCGAGAAAAGTTTGGCAACAACAACGTCATTCCGATCTCCAACTACAACACATTCAAGCTGAAGAGCCTCATCAAGGACATCGCTCGCTTCTACAGCATCCCGTTCGAGGAGGTCAACGCAGCTCTCGCCCCCATCGAGGACGACGTAAAGAAGGAGGTGTTCAAGCCGGGCACGGACAAGAACCTCTTCGTCCTCACGTACGAGGACGCGATGAAGTACTCAAAGTCTCTGCAGGACTTCATCGCGGCGCACCCCGAGGTCGCAGAACCGATCGAGATCCTTTTCAAGCAGAACCGGTCGTTGGGTCGCCACGCCGGCGGTGTGATCGTTTCCGAGAATATCGCAGAGCGGATGCCACTCATCCTCGCCCGCGGTGAGCCGCAGACGCCGTGGGTCGAGGGCATGAACTACAAGCACCTCGAAGAGTTTGGGTGGATCAAGTTCGACCTGCTCGGCCTTGAAACGCTTCGGATCATCGAGCGCTGTATCGGTCTCATCCTCGAGCGCCGTGAAGGTGTCAAGAACCCGACGTTCCAGCAGGTCCGTGAGTGGTTCGAGAAGCACATGGACCCAAAGAACATCGACCTGAACGACCAGAAGGTATACGAGTACGTATACCATGAAGGTAGGTTCGCGGGCATCTTCCAGCTGGCGAACGCAGGCGCGCAGCGCCTCTTCATGAAAGCAAAGCCGCGGAACATCATTGATATCGCGACGTTGACATCGATCTATCGACCAGGTCCTCTCGCCGCGAACGTCGATAAGCTGTATATCGGCGCAAAAAATGAACCAGAAAAGATCGATTACCAACATCCTCTGATCAAAAAAGTCCTTGAAAACACATGCAATTGCATAATTTTTCAAGAGCAAACCATGAAATTGTGCTCTGTCGTCGCCGGCTTCCCGGAGGCGGAGACCGATACCATCCGTCGAAACATCATGAAGCGCACCGCGGCGAAGAAAGAAGCCGGCGACGCAGAGGCCCTTCGTGCGAAGACAGAGTTCGTGTCAGGAGCGATGAAGAACGGCGTTTCTGAAAAAGTCGCTGGTGAGCTGTACGATAAGATACTTCATTTTGCTGGATATGGTTTCAACGCAAGTCACGCCGTGTCTTACGCGATCGATTCCTACTACTGCGCCTGGTTGCTTACCTACTTCGAGGAGGAGTGGCTTTGCGCGTACCTCGAGTCGATGTCTGGCACCGACGACAAGCGAGCGAAGGCGTTCGCTGAGGTGAAGGCGATGGGTTACAAGATCGTCAACGTAGACATCAACTATGCGACGAAGAGTTGGACGATCCTCGAAGGTAAGCGGTTCATGCCGAGCTTCCTGTCGTGCAAGGGGATAGGCGAGGCCGCCGTAGATGAAATCATGGAAAATAGACCATATAAATCCGTGGAAGAAATGTTCTGGTATCCCACAGGTCAGTGGCGCCACTCCAAGTTCAACAAGAGGGCGCTAGAGGGCCTCATCGCGATCAAGGCGTTCGACTCGTTAGACTGCGTTGGTCCGGATAAGACGTTTAACAACTACAAGCAGATGCACGAGGTCGTGATCAATCGTAACAACGAGATCAAGAAGTGGATGAAGAAGAACCCAGTCGTCGGGATGGAAGCCTTCAAGTCTGCTCTGATTGAAACTCAAGACATGCAAGACTGGTCGCGCCAGGAACTCATCGACAACAGCATGAAGTTCCTCGGTTCTTTCAACCCAGCGTCTCTCGTCCCCGACTATATGCTCGAAAAGTTTCAAGAAAAAAACGTGAGGCCGATTGACGAGCTAGAGACCAGCGACGTATGCTGGTTCGTCGTGACAGACGTCAAGAAGAAAATGACGAAAAACAAGAAACCGTACCTCCTGCTGACTGCGTCTGGATTGGCAGGACAGACAAAGAGGATATTCTGTTGGGGGTGGAACGGCGAGACAGAGGTACCCGTCTACTCGGTGTGCATCGCAGAAATCACTGTTGATGATTTTGGGTGTAAGACTTTCATGAGTAAGGTTAAGATACTGGAGTGCTGATGAAAAACAAAAAATATGATTATCTAGTCGTGGGTGCCGGTATGTTCGGCGCAACTTTTGCTCGAATAGCAATGGATACTGGTAAGAGCGTACTAATCATTGATAAACGTTCACACGTTGGCGGCAACTGTTACACCGAAAAAGTCGAAGGAATCGATGTACATGTATATGGTCCTCACATTTTTCATACGTCAGATGATAGGATCTGGGATTTTGTCAATCGATTCACTAAGTTTGAGAGCTATGTCAACAAGCCGAAGGTGTCTTACAAAGACAAGATCTACTCTTTTCCAATCAATTTGATGACGCTACACCAGCTTTGGGGTGTCAAGACACCGGCTGAAGCGGAAGAGAAGCTGAAGTCAGTGCGTATTCCTTGTGAAAACCCGACTAATCTTGAGGACTGGATTCTATCTCAAGTCGGTAGAGAAATCTATGAAACTTTCATTGAAGGATATACTCGTAAGCAGTGGGGTCGACATCCAAAAGAATTGCCGGCTTCTATCATCAAACGTCTACCAATTCGTCTGTACTTTGAGGAGAATTACTTTACAGACACTCATCAAGGTATTCCATCTGATGGTTATACCGCGATGATGGAAAAAATGATCCTCGGCGCTGACGTTGAACTTGGAGTCGACTTTTTGGCCGACAAAGAGAAGTGGGAATCAACAGCTGATAGAGTAATTTATACGGGGAAAATTGATGAACTTTTTGACTATCAATTTGGTGAGCTTGAGTATCGATCTCTTGACTTTGAGACCTTCATTACTGATGGAGATTATCAAGGCAATGCGGTCGTCAACTATACCGAGTCCGATGTTCCCTACACACGGATCGTTGAACACAAGCACTTCATTCCTCGAACGGCCAGTAAGTTTCCAAAGACGGTCGTAACAAAAGAACATCCAGCAAAGTGGACTCGAGAAAAGACTCCGTATTATCCGGTTCGTGATAAGAAGAATGAGGAGCTGTATCACAAATACAGAGATTTAGCAAACGAAAAAAGAAATTACATCTTCGGTGGACGATTGGCCGAATATGTGTATTATGATATGCATCAAGTCATTGGTTCTGCAATGGCAAAAGCTCGCAAGGAACTGGAGGTTGCACAGTGAAAATTGGATTTTCTTTCTGGGGATTTTTGACGCCACTTGAGAAAAATTCTTACGTTAACACGCCGGATGGTGAACGTGGGAATCGAGTCGACTTTGTAGAAGAATTGCTCAAGAGAGGGCATCAAGTGGTTCGTCTGCAGAAGCAGCGCGATGATGAACCTTATCCAAATGTCATGACCGACGACGCTGGATTTCCTGACGTTGATGTCGTCTATTGTGAGTGGCGATGGCCTACCTGGAAAAACACGGGTACAAACCCATCGGAACCTGACTACAATAGACAATGCGAATTTCTTGACTACTATCACAAGAAGGGAGTTCCCATCATCATTCACGACGGCGATTTGAAGATGACTCCTGACGAAGAAAGAAGGTGGCCAAACGCAATTCTTTCCGACGCGTGCGTTAAACCTCGAGTGCAGACTCGGGATAGAATTTCTATTCCGTGGTGCAATTATATGAAAAGGTTTTTTGAACCGATCGAAGGGTCTTACAGCTATACGTACGTAGGTAACAATTACGAACGCGATGTGCAGTTCATGAAGTACTATACAGACTCTAGCAAAGAGTTGAGAGCTTTTGGAATTCAAACGACCGTTTATGGTAATTGGTTACAACGCTCTCCTGAACGAAAAGACCCTCGTGAATTGATCTCAATGTATCCACACGTCGCGTTTGGTGGAAGGCTTTCTTACAAGGATATTTTTCCTGCCTTCAACAGTTCGATCGCTGTGACGCACATTACAAAAGATGATTACGTTCCGTATGGGAATATTACCGGTCGCTTCTTTGAAGCGATTAAAAGCGGAGTACCGGCTCTTATTCCAAACGAATATGCGCATGCTAGACCGGTCGGTTTGGACGGAGACTTGCTTGTTGATTCTTTTGAAGACGTGATCAAGAAGGTCAAGTGGTTGTTTGGCATGTCACAGAAGGATCGAGCAGAACTGGTTGATGCTCAAGAAGCGGCTCTTCGTACAGTAATCGATCCTCGTCCAGAAGCTCGAGCAGATCTGCTTGAACGAGTTGCTAAAGCAGGTAACCTACGTCAAGGATGAAAATGAAGCTTTTATGTTCTTTTGAAGGGCCCGACATGACGGGAAAGACTCAAATCGCAAAAGAGCTTTCCCGTCAAATGAACGTTCCGTATTTTAAAAACTCAGGTGAGTGGAGCGTTCAGCTAAAGGATACGAATTACTTCAAAAACTTGCTTGTTTTTGGCGGAACATTTTTGGTTGATTTTATCGATCAGGTCAGGCCCGACGTCATACTTGACAGGCACTATCCGTCTGAATGGGTTTATTCTAAGGTTTTTGGACGTGAAACAGATGAGGAAGTCTTACGTAAAATCGACGTCAAGTTTGCAGAAGCCGGCGGGCGGATCATCATATGTCGTCGTAAAAGTTACAAAGGTATTAAAGACGACCTGCATGATGATGTTGACTCTAAAGTATTAGAGCAAATTGACTCTGTTTATGGAGATTTTGTAAGATGGACAAGATGTCAAGTGTTGACTCTTTGGGTTGATGACCAAGATTTAGCTCGTGAGATTGAAGAGGTCAAAAGCTGGTTGGGTAATTAATTTTCTTTTGCATAAACTTATTAGGGTTAATAACGTATAGTGTTGTGAGGAGAGATATATGCGTACACTTGTAACAGGCGGTGCTGGATTCATTGGCAGTAATTTATCTAAGAAGCTAGTGGAACTGGGTCATTCTGTCGACATCGTTGATGACATGTCGAATGGCCATAGAGAATTTGTTCCGGAAGGCGCGAATCTTATTGTTGAAGATTTTGCTTCTGGCGCGGCGCTATCAAAAGTCTCATCAAAAGCTTATGACGTAGTTTTTCATCTCGCGGCGGTACCAAGAGTCAGTTACTCTGTTGAATATCCCTTTGAAACGAACGATGCTAACGTTACAAAGACTTTGAAACTGATGAACGCGTGTCGTGGCAATGTCAAACGTATCGTCTTTGCGTCTTCATCTTCTGTTTATGGTGGGGCAGACCAACTACCTACTCCACCGTCTCACTCCAAAGACCCCAAGTCACCTTATGCACTCCAAAAATCGATTATTGAAGATTATTTGAAGCTTTACAACAGACTCTATGGATTAGACTCAATCTGTCTTAGGTTCTTTAACGTCTTTGGACCAAATCAGCTTGGCGACTCACCGTATTCCACGGCTGTTTCAGCATGGCTGACAGCGATTTATTCTGGCAGGTCTATGCGCTCGGATGGAGATGGTTCGCAGTCTCGCGATATGTGTTATGTTGATAACGTTGTTGATGCATGCGTTCGTGGTGCGACTGTTTCAGGACAACTAAACGCCGAAGCGGTTAACGTCGCGTGCGGCGATAGGACTACTAACAAAGAGATTCTCACCTATCTTTTGTCTCACTTCCCAGACGCAAAGCACCATGACGCTCCTTGGCGCCCAGGAGATGTGATGCATACGCAGGCTGATGTTAATAGAAGCAAAGAATTAATTGGGTATGAGCCCCTTGTTAGATTTTGGGACGGTCTTGAAAGAACCATCAAATGGTACGATGAAAACTGGGACATGATTAAAAACTTGGGACTTTCAAAATGAAGGTTTACGAAAACTTTACGGAAGCATACGTCGATATCGTCAAAGACGTATACACAAATCCTGAATTTATTTCAACACCTCGTGGGATGAAAGTCAAAGAAATTCTTGGATACCAGTTCAGAATTCTTAATCCAAGAAATAGAATTCCATATGTTCCTGGCAGAGAGTTGTCCGTTCATTATATGATTGCTGAGCTTCTATGGTACCTGAGCGGAAACGATTCGACTGAGTGGATTTCAAATTATTCTGCATTTTGGTCGAAGATATCAGACGATGGTAAGACAGCGAACAGCGCTTACGGCGCTCGGATATTCAAGCCTCACAGCAGAATTGCTGCAAGCGTAGATGAGGCTTGGACGCAGTGGGATTACGTAGTCAATGAGTTGAAGAACGACCCAGATTCCCGCCGCGCCGTTGTTCACATCCGATCTCCTCAGGATTCTATCCTTGCCGGGTTGGATGTGCCGTGTACTTTATCTCTGCAGTTTTTTTTGAGGAATGATAAAGTACACATGACCGTCTCGATGAGATCGTCAGATGTAATTCTTGGTTTGTCTTATGATGTCCCCGCTTTTACTATATTTCAAGAGCTCTTGGCTCTTCAGCTTACTCAAGAGCTAGGTCGTCCTATTGGACTCGGATCTTACACACATCTTAGCGCGTCTCTTCACTTATATGAGAGGCACTTTAAAATGGCCGAAAAAATACTTGAGGAAGATAAGAAACAGGATTATCGAAATGTTTTGGAGATGCCTCCAATGTCTTCCGTTCCTCCTCTTGAAGACTTGATGGCAGCGGAATCTGAGATTAGAAAGTGTATGACTATCCCTGCTCTTTCAAGGACAATCAGCAGTACCAATTTGAAAAACAGTTACTGGAATGATTGGTGCAGAGTTTTGGCTTCTCATAAAGCAATTAAGCTGAACGATAAACAAACTTCTAACGATCTATTACTCTTTTCATCGTTTGAAGGATATAGATTTTTTGGGAGAACGCCGTGAATCAAACTTTCATAATCTATACAGGCCCGATGATGTCAGCAAAAACTACTTCTTTGCTTTCAACGTTGGATCGATACAAATATCAAGGGAAAAAGATCGCTGCGTACAAACCAAAGTTAGACGATCGTTATAGCATTGATAATATTTCTACTCATGGCGGATGGAAATTTCCTGCGACATGTATCAAGCTGGGAAGGGATATTTTAGAGAACCTAACTTTGCTTGAAGAAAATCCACAAGTTATTGCAGTAGATGAAGCTTTCATGATCCCGGGTATATCTGAAGTCTTAATTTGGTTGTACCGTAGTGGATACAGCATCGTGGTTTCCAGTCTTGATCTTTCCGCTACTGGTAAACCTTTTGATGAGATTGAAAGCATGTTACCTTGGGCGACAAAGGTCGAAAAGTTAAGTGCGGTTTGTGTTGTATGTAATAACGATGCATATTACACCTATAAGAAGCAGACAGGCGGAGATGAAATTGAAGTTGGCGGTAGCGAATTGTACGAACCTAGGTGTATAAAATGCCATCCTTCTATTGCAAATCCGGAGAGTTGACATGGAAAACCAGCGTTTGAGTTGGCCTGAAACTTGGATTACGATCGCAAAAACGATCGCAGAAAGATCCTATGATCCAACCTTGAAGGTTGGTGCTATCGTTGTGTCAGAAGACAACACACAAATGCTGTCTATTGGTTACAATGGTAATTACAGAGGCGGACCACACGAAAGAGAATCTTCAAGCCCTGGACAAAGTGGGTTTATTCATGCGGAAGCAAACGCTTTAGTAAAATGTGATTTTAACTTCCACAAAAAGAAGCATATGTACTTGACACATTCTCCGTGTAGAGCTTGTTCAAAATTGATCGTTAATGCAGAGATTGCTAGAATTGTGTACGATATCCCTTACAGGGACGCTTCTGGATTAGAAATTTTAACTTCTGCAGGAATAGAGGTTTTTAGTTTACGAGACGCTATAATTAGAAGCAGGGTTCTATGAAGAAGCTGCAAAAAGAAGACGTGATAAAAATTATGCGTGAAGAATGGAACGCAAAAATTGCGATCCTTCGAGAAGAAGTCGACCTTACTTTTAAGGCTAAAGTTGATGGTGAAGAAAAAACTCTTCCCAATCAAGGTCTTAAGCTTAGAGGGAAAGAAAATAAAATTTTATACACAATTACTAAAGTAGCTGTGGGAGGAGTCGGTCTTAGACCTCCTGAAGGACCCGCGGACGGTTCTAAAGATTTTTTTGTCGATAAGGAAGTTTTGGAGGACAAATATGAGCTTGATTGAAAAAGAAGAATTAGATAAAATGCTCAAAGGCTTCGTTAAACAAGCCGTTGGTAGTACGATCACCTCTAAGCTTCCAAAGCTGGATGAGGCGTTAGTTCATGAACCGAAACCTTTCAAACAAGTGAGCGAGTTTGTTTCTCAAAAAACAAAATCTTCGCACGAAGAGTTATACAAAGGTTATATTGAGTCTTTCAATAAAGTTTCTGCCGAGCTTGACACTGTGGATCGGTCTGATGCTAACTCACGTCATTCTCGTTACCGCTCTTTGAAACTAGATGAAACCTTCAACCTGAACGCTATGTGGCTTCACGAACTTTATTTCGCGAATTGCTTTGATCCTCACAGCGAAATTACGATGGATTCAATGTCTTATCTTCGTCTAGAACGTGACTTTGGTACGTTTGAAGATTGGCAAAAGGATTTTATGGCATGCGCTTTAGCATCAAAAGCAGGATGGGCTGTTTGCGGTTACCACATGTTTCTTCGAAAATACGTTAATCTAATGATAGATGAGCACAGCGGAAATGTCCCTGTCGGAGTTTATCCCGTTATCGTTGTCGACATGTGGGAACACGCTTATTATCGCGATTATCTTACAGACAAAAAGTCATATCTAATCTCTCAGATGAGAGAATTCAATTGGACTGTTGTCGAAGAAAGGGTTAAAAAAGCAGAAGCGATAGCACAGGTGCTAAGATGACCGTCCTAAAGATGAGCCAGCTTCGTCGAATCATAGCAGAGGAATCCCGTCGCATTCTTCTAGAAGTTGGTGAAAAAGATGAAAAAGAAAAAGAAGATTCTTTAGACGCGCAAATTGACAAGTACCTTCTTGATTATGAATCTGATTCTAAGTCCATGAAAAAAGAAGGAAAAAACTTTCGCATGATGGTTCGTCGTTTTCTTCTTGAAGCAGAAGACGATGAAAAAAAAGACGAAAAAGATAATGAAAAAAAGTTAACTTCAGAAGATATCGACGTCGATGATTTTACTAACAATGTCATGCGATTAATCGAAAATTATGATTCTCTTTTAGAAATTCAGAATACAATCCTGCGACGTACAGTAAATTTCCTTTTAAAGGGTTATGAATCGGATGTTGCAGAAGCTTTTAAAAACAATCTATTGGATCGTTACGGTCTTGAGATCGGAAAAACACGATCTGAGATTGAAAACGATAAATATGAAGCTCCTACAGCAGACCGCGCCGGCCCTGGGCTGGGTGCTTAATGCGGACTGATTTATTTGCTGATAGAAAATGTGTGCACTTCAAAATTAGTAAAGAAGTGCACTTTGCTCTTCGAGCGAAACTTTTCAAACACAACATTTCGATGCAAGAATTGTTTGATGAGTTCGCTAGATTAGTTGCTTCTGATGCCCCTAAGGGTCAAGCTTTAATCGAATCGATTGTTAGTCGAAAGCTTAAACAAGCTCTGTCTGGAGAGAGACCTCGAAGAAGAAATAAAGAATCTCTAGGGGAATTTGATACAGATACTTTGTACAGCATGATAAATGGATCGGACGACCCATGAAATTAAAAGGTTCAATTAAGTCGGTGGTAGACAAGCTTGTTGAAGAATCGTTGATGGCTTCAAACTATATGAGGAACCTTTTAAACAATATCACGATAGTTGTAGTAGAAACAAAAAAGCTAACAGAACTAGTCATAACGATGAATGATCGTTTAAACAAACAAGAAGAAATTATATTACGACTGGTAAATCAAAACCAGTCAAAAACAAAAAGCGATCATCTTGAGTACTCTAAACAGAAGAAAGAGCCGCCAAAGCTGAATTGATGGGTATTGTATGGTCGAAGAAAAAAATTTTATTAATGCGACTTTGGATTTTATTAAAAAATTTTGGGGATTTTTTGCAGTAGGTTTAGGTGTCTCTACCGCTGCGTTTTTCTTTTTTTATTTTAACAAAAAAAATGATGACACTTATGGCATGATCAAGCGTATGCAAAACTCTCATGAAGAAGAGTTAAAAAAGATTTATGAAATACGCGAAGAAGAAAAAAAGAAAATCGATGATATCCAAAAAAAATATGATGAGAAAATATCCAATTTAGAAATCGAGTATAAACGTCATAGACTTGAACTTGAAGAAAAGAACAAAGAAGCGGCAAACAAAATTGTTAAAAGTCTAGGCGATAAACCTAAAGAATTGGCGGATAGGTTTTCTCAAACGACAGGATTCAAAGTAATACTTCCAGAGGAATAAAATGAAAAAGATCATTTCAGTTCTACTTTTAGCTTCTTTATTTATTTCGAACTTATCCTTTGCGCAAGATATCGATATTTCTCCTGATCCGGACCCAGCAGATTTTATAAGTGAGATACCGCCAGTCAAACTGGCCCCGGGAGAAAAAGACCCTGGTAAAGCTTTATCGCCGATGAGAAGAGGTCAGCGTGCACCTTTTACGGGAGTTTTGCTGTCTCCATCTGCTGTGGCAGATGTTATCGTAGAGCTTGAGTCTACAGAAGATAGAATTCATATTGAAGTGTTACGAGCTCTTAAGATAGAACAAGCCGAGTACGAAAAAAAGACTGGAATACTAGAAACAAGACTACAAGCTGAAAAAAATATATTGCAGGCTTCTATAGATAAAAAAAATAAAGATATTTCTGATTTAAACGCTGAGCTTGAAAAAGCAAAGAAAGCTCAAACTAATCCTTTCTTATGGGCTAGTGCTGGTTTTGCCGGCGGACTTTTGGTGACAGTATTAACTGTGTTTGCTGTCACACAAGCTACGAAATAATCCTTTGAGTCTAATATTTAAGAAGGACGAAGGTCTTTGCTTATGCCAAAAGAAAAAAAAGAGTTAGAAAAACCCTCAGCAAAATCCGCAGAACGACCAAAAGCTACATGGTTTTGGGTCAAAAACAGTTCTGGGCAAGCTTCTCTTTCAGTTACTTTTTTGACTATATCATTTCTTGTAACGACTGTAGCATACATCGCTTCAATGTTTGAAGAAATTGGACCGCTTAAGTTAAGACCATTTGACGTAGGGGCCACTAGTACTTATTTTATCCCTCTTCTAACTTTGTATTTTGGCCGTCGTTGGACAGATGCTAAATTTTCTTCTAGCAAAAATGAAAGTGAAGGTTGATTAGATGTCTTCAAGAGTGGTAAAAGAATCTGAAATTCGCAAAGTGATTAAAACTTTGCTTGAAGATAAAACCCTCGGTCCAAAAATGGTAAAAGTCAACCCCGTTGTGGACCAATCGGCAGCGCTGACGGATCCAGCTAATCAAAATTATAAACCATCGTCTAAGTCTGAACTAACGATTGCGTTGAGCGCTTTGATCCATGATCTTTCAGATGAAAGTGTGCCAGGAATATACGACGCAGTAAAAAACGCTATTGATGATCGCTCCGACGCGGAAGGAAAAGAACAAATGAAGAAATCGAATGAAAAGCTTGAGAGCTTGAGAAGAACAATACGCGCAATAATCAAAGAAGCTCTTCCTGTTTCCCCTCCGCCGCCCATGCCGCAGCGCCGCGTACTCCCGGCTTTACCTCCAATCGATTCTGATCTTGAGGATCTTATCAATACGCCCGGCACGACTAGAGCGGATATCGTAAAATTCTTAAAAGCAAAGAACCCTAAGCTAAAAGGTCCTGAAGCAATTGAGCAAGCGCAGGGATATATGAAGCTAATTCAAGGTCCAAAAGACCTCGCCGCACGTGAAAAATTTCTTTCTGGCGTAGAAAGTGGTGAAAAACAAGTAACAAAATTACCCTCAAAGTATAAACCGCTATGGCCGGAATCAGGGTACTCGCCTGAAGCGAAAAAAGCGTCTCCCGCTGCTCTTAGTAAAGCAGAAAAAGAAATAAACAAACAATTATACGTGACTAATTTTGAGGAATTTAACCATCTAGGAGTCGATTTTAATCTTGCCGCGGATGCGTACTATGATGCGTATGCAAAGACAATGGCAGAGTTGGGCGGAAATGATCCACAAGCGGTCGTAGATTCAAAAGAATTTGATACCTTTTTTAAAGATTATTTGAAGAGCGAAGGAATTAAAAACCCTCCAACAGTAAAAGACATTAGAAGCAAAATCGGATATGAAGCCGTAATAGTTCTGGGAGAAAAGCTTCAAAAGGAAAAAGAAGAAGTAGAAGCAGACATAGATTACATGGAAAAAAAATCCGCTTCTGAGCCCGACGAATCGATGACCGGAAGACAAAACATTTCAGATGTTGCCGTGTCAACTTTAAAGCAGACAGCTGATGCATTAGGAATTTCTATCGGAATGATTAAGAAGATTGAAGCTCAAGCATTAGGTAAATACGTTTTAGGAATTAAGTCTGAGATTTTTGAACTCATGCCTGACGATATTGCATCATGAATTCTTTGATAGTCGCAGCCGTTCAATTTGAACCCAAACTTTTGGACGTTCATAAAAACATTTCTGTCGCGCAGCAAATGGTGTTTGAAGCAGCGGGCAAAGGCGCTAGAGTTGTAGTACTTCCTGAGTTGTGTTTAAGTGGGTATGTTCTTCAATCAAAAGAAGAAGCGGCTTCTGTCTGTCAAGAACGCGATGGATATCAAACTGAAGCTTTTATTCCATTAGCTAAAAAGTTTAATTGTCACATTGTTTTTGGTTATGTAGAATTACATGAAGGAAAGCTTTATAATTCTGCAGCTATTGTTGGACCTTTTGGCTTAGCTGGAAATTCGCAGAAGCATAACCACTGGGGCTCGGATGCTCTTTGGGCAGAAACCTCCGAAGCGTTAGCACCGGTCGTTGTAACACCAGCAGGTCGTTTGGGGGCTCTTGTTTGTCGCGACGTAATGAACAACTACAGAGAATCTTATAAATTCTACAAACCTGAGCAGCGCTTTTATAAAAAGGGGTCTGTTGACACGATAGCTCTTCTCACGAATTGGGGATCAGATTATGGATATCCTGACAATTCTTGGGTTGAGTTAGCTGAAGACACATCAGCAAACGTGATAGTTTCAAACCGAATTGGAAAAGAACGCGACATGAAGTATAAGGGCGGCTCTTGCGTCATAGATCGTAATCGTAAAGTTTGGACTAACGGATCTGATTTCAACGAGATGGCGGTCGTCGGAGGAGCAATTTTACTGTGAAATTATCGATTCTTCACGAGTCATTCATCGAAAAAGCAAGACGTCCTATGTCTTTTGGACGCTTACCGATAGAACCAATAGAGGGCGGGACTGCAATCATACCCGTAGAAAAATGGGAAAAAGTTGAATCACCGAAAAGGTTGAGAAAAACTTTTAAGTTCATGTCTCGTAAGTCTCGTAATGCTTTTGTTTCTGAACTTTTTGAATATGAAGAAAAATCTGGTCATCATGCGACTTTGACGATAGAAGAAGATAAAGTAGTCTTGGATGTCCGGACTAAAGATGTAGATCAAATCACAGAGCTTGATAAAGAATATGCTACATATGCTGATGTCCTTTTTAAAGACATAGTATATAGTTCATCTACAAGCAATGATTTCTAGATTATTGAACGAAGAACCAAAGCTTCTTGTCAGCGATTCTTTGAAGAACGTACTTTCAGAAGAAGAAATCTCTGCAAATTCATTTGATTCATTCATAACAGCGGCTCTTGTAACTAATCCAAAGACCGATTCTCTCGTAGGAAATCTGGTCGGTATAGAATTTTCTCCATCTATAAAAATAGACTTGAAGGTATCTCTTTATGATGCTTTTAACTTTGTAATTAAAATTTTATCTAATGAACTAGATAGAAAAATTATCGCAATGATTCTTTCTCTAGGAGAAAAGAGCGTGCCTTTGATGGGTCCATACACGATCGTCAACGCTAAAATTATTGAAATTGATTCGACAAATAAAATGTGCGTTTTTGCTGTCGATCTATTTAAGGATACGGAATAGATATTCTACAAGCGAGTAAACGATGAAACAACAATCGGCAACTAACAATATCGACCTTTACATCTCTAACGTTATCAAAGAAAGTGTAAGGTCCGTGCTTCAAAAACGAAACCTTCGTGAACAGGAAGAAGGAGAGAAAGGCTCTCCTGCGGCTGATAATGAAGATGAAAAAATGAAAAAAGGTGATGTAACAGTTGAAGACATCATCGATAAATTGAACTCGATCCGCGCTGGAAAGTCTTTCAAAGACGACGCTGTTAAAGCATCATTTGAAAAATATTTTAACGATCTTGATTCTGAAGAAAAAGTTGCTCTGCTCGCGTTTATGAAAGGAATATCTCAAATCCTTACAGGAGAAGTCGAGGCTTCAGCGGCGACAGATCCAAGTGACAAACCAGCAAAAATTGAGATGGAGAAAAAGGGTGGTCCTTCGAAGAGGACGCTCAAACCGCTGGTGATAAAAGCGCCAGAAGTCAAAAAAGAAAAAGCTAAATCGTCAGAAGATACATCAGGTCCAGTGCCAATTACTCCGAAAAAGAAGTAAAATGAGCAATATGAACGCTACAAGCTTGATGACAAGAAAAAGCATACAGCTACCAAAGGGTGGTACTTTAGAAGTTGAAGCGACTCCTCAATTTATAGAGATCGTAAAGAAGCACTTTAAATTGCAGTCTAACTTTGAAGTCAGCGATGACCATATCCGTATGTATGTCTGGGGAGCCTTTAAAAACGCCGTCGATAAAGCTGAAAGAGGAATGTAATGTACACACCGGCTCTTAGAGAACTTATAAAACTAATCGTTCTTGAAGAAGGAAGGATTAGAGAAGCTGAAATTTCAGGAGATCGTAAAGTACCGTGGGGTTGTAAAGACCACATCGATGACCTAGAGAAGCGAGTAGTCGACGCAGAGTATTGGAGAAACAAGCATCCACACGGTTCTGCAAAAAGGTACCATTGGGGAACTGTTTTAAAGCAGCTCAAAGAAGAATTAAAGTCTGCTAGAAAAACCGCGCAGCAGAAACAACTTCACGAAAAAGAAGAGGAATGAGCCATGGGAGGTGCCGTTGGTCATCTTTCACATTTGTATGATAATCGCGATCTTACTTTCAGCGAGATAGAAAGCATCTTGACGTCAGCCGCTTCTGGTAAGCTAGAAAAAGCTTCAGAAAAGCTTGATGGTCTTAACCTGGTGTTTTCTTGGGACGTATCTAGCGATTCTCTGAAGGTAGCACGGGCCGGTGGGGACATCAAGCGCGGCGGCATGGACGCAGAAGAATTAGCTGCTAAATTTGCTGGTCGAGGAAACTTGACAGAAGCATTTACTTCTGCGTTCCAGGTATTGAACGGTGCTGTCGAGGCATTACCTGAAAGAGCAAAATTGAAGATTTTCGGTCCTCGTGCAAATCGTTGGTATTCGATCGAGGTCATCTATACCAAGAACCCCAACGTCATCAATTACGATTCTAACAGCGTTGTCTTTCACGGGTGGCCTGTGTTCAATGTCACTAAGTCTGGTGGCGTGGAAATGACGGAAGACGATTTCGGCGGGGTCGATATCCTAACCAGCTACATCGAAAAGATGCAAAAGGCAATTGGCCTTCGAGACTGGCGTGTCAGTGGTCCAGCTATCGTTCAAATGAAAAAGCTGTCTGATGGGTCTGTGCTTCAAAGAACTTTGTCTCAAATTTTTTCTACGGTTTCTGAAGCTGGTCTAGATGGTTCATCAACGATGGGCGAATACATACAGGCAAAAACCCGCGCCGCCGCCGAAAGTCTCGGTCTACCGCGAGACATCGTCGACATGATGGTCGATCGCTGCATGTTAAAACCTGGAGCGCCGACCCTGGTGGGCATCAGAAAAAAAGCTAATAAATCGGACCATGAAACAATAACTCAATTTATTAAAGATTGTCCTGCGATGCTTAAGGACCATGTACACCCGATTGAACTAGCGATTAACGATTTTGCTGTTGAGTTGTTGAAAGGCTTGACGTCAACGCTGATCGATGATACGGAAGAGGAAGTGCTGCGGCTTCGTGCAGTAGTTGCAAGTGCGATATCCGCGATAGAGTCTAGCGGTGACGAAAAAGCTATGTCTGTCCTAAAAAATCAAATGGAAAAGCTTAAAACGTTAGAAAACATCACGTCTCCTGTAGAAGGAGTGGTGTTTATCTACAAAGGTAACGCGTACAAATTTACCGGCAGCTTCGCCGCAGCAAATCAAATTCTTGGCCTTTTTAAGTATGGAAGAAAAGGTTCAGCTTTGAAAGCTGAACCAACTTAAAGTATCATCCCCAAGTTTCTTTTCCTGATTGCCCTTTGACGGGCACTTTAAACTTAGGTTTACCTTGTGATATCCTGCTGAATTTTATTTGGTCCCCATACGGGTGTCTAATCATCATAAAACCTTCAGGAGTGACTAAGATGACGCCAGTTAAGTCAAACACACCTTCTGCTGTGATAGTTTCTTCCCATTGAGACTTTAGAATATCTGGGTTTGAAAAAACAGGACTGCTCAGTATAGATAAAGCAATTGCAGCACTTGAAGCATCGCCTAATTCATTTGAAGCTTCATCTTCAGTGATGCCTAGCAATCTAGATATTTTTAGCATGTTTGTCGGCGTCACTTTATACGACTTGTTATTTACTTTGACATTCATCATCTTGCCTTCCGTGCTTTTGATTATCTTCGAAGCGGCCTCGATGATTTTCATGATGTCGTTGAAACGTGCTGCCGTTATCTCTCCGCTCTGCAACAGATCATAGTTGCTTTTACCTGATTTTGTGACAGAGTCGTTCATAAAAGATACGATTTGTTGGTATTCTGATAACGTTCCGCTACCTTTCATAAGGTTTTCAATGCCAGGCGTGGTTATAAATTCCTGTAATTCATCAAATGCTATCCTTAGCGTTTTATTCACAGGACCAAAAGCCGTGCTTCCTTCGGTGCCTGGTCTGATTTCGCTGTCTTTGTCAGGTGCTTTCACTTCCCAATTTCCTTTAAATGGTCCGTCTGAGATGCTTAGGTCGTATGATTCTGATTGACCCTGTACTTTTCCACCCAAAATATCGCCCAGACGATTTTCTCCTGGTCCGACACCGGTATCACCGCTTAGTGGAATGTTGCTAGGGAAATCATCCCATTTATTAAACTCCTTTTCCTTTAATTTAGGAATTTTTTTGGGTTTATTTTTAACCGATTGTTTTTTAGAAGTTGGCTTATTTTCGAAAGTCAACCTGGTTAACTCTTCGTTTATTATGCTTCGTAATTCTTTAATACGCATTTTCATCATCTTAATTATACTTCTTTTGAGCCTATGACACGCGTATTTTCTACGAAGTAGGAATATTTTTGCTCACTGCTCTATTTCAGGATTGCTACAACATCTAAATCCTTGCTGGTAAAAAGCGTGCAGTTCTCCATGAGACCTAATCGAGCTTCTGCATTGAGCCTTTGTACCGGCCCAATATCCACCTTTTAGTATCGACTTGTATTTATTTGGTCTAGAAGTAGTCGTTATTTCTTCAACGTTTCCTAACATATCATTGACTCCAAATGGGCTGATGCATTCTTTTCTAGACCCTGAAAGATATCCTTGCCACAGGTTGTTTAATTCTTTTCCGCTTTTTTGAGTTCCTCTAGGAAACATTTGGGTATTGTCATACGCCCGCCAGCGCTTATCAATATTACATTTTTGCGAATCTCTGATGTATCCATTTGGGTATGGGAACGTTTCTTCTCCCTCGCACGCAAATGTCCATTCATCTTCAGAGCACAATCTTTTTCCTTTTGATTCGCATAGGGACTTAGATTCTTCCCAAGTAACCATAACCCACGGCGCCGCGCCATCACGGTTTGGCCATTCATATGGATCGATGCAAAAGTGCATCTCTTTTTTTTGAAGATCGTTTCTTATTTTTTCCCATTTTGTTTGGTCAAACTCTACGCAGTATTCTTTTTTTTCAGACCATTTCTTACATGTGGTCTTTTGCAAATTTTCTATCGTGTCGTAAAAAGAATGAAGAGAATCGTTAACTCTCATGAGTCCTTTAATTTCTATCATGTCTCCTTGTGGACATTTTTGTGAACCGGCTGGAAACAGACCCGCGTCTTTAGCTGTGATCCAGTACTTTTTTTCGATGAATGTCCATTCAGGACGATTGTCATCGATATAAGTCCATTCTTCTTCAACAGGAAATTGCGGTAATAATTGCGTAAAAATAATAACAGGGATCATAAGACGTTTTTTATTTCTATACCTTCAATTAAGCTACACGGTAACCATCCAATGTTGTCACCGCCGACAAAAATGTTAACCCATAAGTGAGAACCATGTCCTAGCTTTACATCTAGGACAATCGCTATTTGTCCTGGTTCGATATGCTTTTTTCTGGGAAAAACATAACCGGGTCCGCCTCTTAACACGACTGGGAATTTTCTGTTAAGAGGCAGCGTGATTAGATCGCCCGTTTCGTGTTGCACCAGAGTAAATCACTGTATGATTTCATCAACGCACCCCCACTTAAGGGAGTCTTTTGCGCTCAAATACCAGTCTCTCTTTTTGTCATACACTTTTTGTAGCTTTTCTTTTGTAATCTTCGTGTTTTCCAAAGTCATTTCTTCAATTTTTTTCTGAAGCCGCTTTGTTTCGATGACATCTTCTTCGATCTCTTTGAGCTTTCCCCACACACCCGAGCTTACTTGATGATACATTAGCGTCCCATGTCTGTGGACTGATCGATGCGCCCCATGAATAGCGATCATAAACCCGCACGACATCGCGCAACCTGTCACGATCGTGTTTACAGGTGTCCCTTTGTCTTTCATGATAGAAAGAAGACCAAAGCACTGATAAACCGCCCCACCATATGAATCGATGTATATCTTGATGGGCTTGGGCTCATACGACAAATCGTGCAATTTATAGAGACTTTTCAAGTATTCATCATGCTCTCGAATTTCAAGGATCGACTTTGATAGCGCGTTCATTGAATCTTGGTCGACCTGCTGCGCTAAAAATAAATTTCTAGTTAATGGTTTATCAAGATGTGCCATGCTATGAATATACTTAGAAAATTAACTTTTGTAATCTTCAATGATTATTAAGCGTAATATTTGATATCCACCCGCAGACCAGCGCGAGGACGATAAACAGCTTTGCCAAACCGTCTAAAAAATCTTGCATAAACTTTACTAAATCTTTCTTTTGCACTCGTTAAAAACGTCCTTTATGTAGTTTTTAAGAAGGTTTTCTTGTAGCTCCCCGCGTAATATCATGATGATGTCATCTGCGTGTTGTCGAATGCTGGTCGGAAGCATTTCTGCGAGAGCAGCTACATCGCCAGCTGCTAGATACTCTCTCATTTCCGTCCCGCTGATGTCTGTCGTTTCTACGCCACGTTCAACGCCTCGTAGCAATATTTGTTCATTCGCGAACAGATCGGGAGCGGATTTTTCCAGCGTGCTTTTTTTATACTTTGAGATATCTTCAGAGTCTGAGTATATCGTGTACACGCTTTTAGACCCGCTTTCATTAGCGTTTTCTAGCGTCGTATACACCGCGCGAACGGGCACGGCAACGTTAAGGAATTCTACGTTGCTACCAGTATAAGATGGTTTAATAAACTTATCCATGATTATTTTCATAGCCTGTCCCCCAACGTCGCCCCGGGGGGAAAGAGAATAATAAACATACACGATATCATTTTCTTCTGCGGCTAGCTTCACAAGATCATCATGACCTCGATGGTAAGGCTTGAAGCTTCCAGGTACTAAACCGATATTCATCTTCTTAATTATATTTGAAGCACGTTTTATAATGGCGCAATGATGGAAAGAAAAGTATTAGATGCGATCTATTTTGTTTATTCTTACGCGCCGGAAATACGCGAATGGAAAGTTTTGAAAAAAGAATTGTTAAAAGCTTTATCGTCTGACAAGAGAAAGCTGTTTTCGACTCGCGACCCGCGAACAAAGAAGCAAAATTTAAATGAATTTGAAAAAGACGTAGTTTCGCGATGGGAAGAAATCGCGGGAGTTGAAGTATATTTAAGCCAGTCATGAAGACTCAAAAAGAAACTGAACAAAGACTTCGTAACATCATTTCCGGCATCTTGAAAGAACAGACGTTGCGCGAATTTGAGGGTGATGTTAGCGGCATCGGTATGGGCTTCGGTGGCGGGTCAGATCCTTATGTTGCTTCAGGCGGTATGTACGGACAAAACCTGCTTCCAGGTCGCATCAGCAACGACGATATCAAAGGCATTTGGCAGTCTATCAAAGATGTTTTTTCGACCACTGCTCAAGCTGGTAAGCAATTAATGCGCAGCGTCTTTACTCTGGTGAAAGTTGCAGTCGCGGGAGCGATATCGACTGTCATTCCTGTGTACGACGCGAAGTACAAAGAGATCTTTGCAAAAGATAAAGCTCGTATGAAAGAAATCGATGCCAGGTATGCCGACGTCACCAAGCGCGTTACGGATGCCTTAGGCGATTCCGATGTCCTCGCTTTTGCTGCTTTGTCTAACTTTCCTCTGTTCATGACCGGTGTAGGATTAAAGGTGGGTGGAGAGTTTGTCGTCAGCATGTTGGACATACTATCGGCGGGAAAGCTGGGCGATCGCTCAAGAAAAACTAGCAGAAAAGAATCATTAGAACTTTTTAAAGCAGTCCTTCAAGAAGAAGACGGTAAAAAGTTAGACAAAGCGGTCAGAGCGAAGCAGGAGATTCGTGCCAGGCTTGAAGGCTCTGAAAAAGTTTCTGAAATTGAGGCCGCAGCGAAGGCAGCATACCGCGCCACGTTAGAAGAAATTTTAAAAGAAGCGCAGGCAGAAAGCATAAAAACGATTGAAGACGTCAAGTCTGCTTCTGGCGGAAAATTTGAAGGATTCGATACAGCAAAGATGTCCAAGGAAGACAAAGAAAAATTTGAAAAGATGAAGCCAGAAGAGAAAAAAGAGCTCGAAGGCAGCATCGTCGACAACGTAAAATCCGAGATCAGAAGTCTGGCAATAAAGAAGCTTGAGGCGCGCGTCAAAGAAGTGACCGACGCAGGAATATCTCCTAACAGCGACTTTGTAGTTGATCACCAAAAAGTGATTGAAAAGATAAAAGAGCTCAAGTAACGCTGAAACAAAAGTCGAGTTTTGGTTTACCTTATGTCGCATGGCAAAGGTACCAAAAAACTACAACATTGCAGTAATGCAACCTGATGAAGTTGGAGCTCTTCGAAATCTCGTCAAAGAATTCATCACGAAGATCGAGGCAATCGATAACGAAATAGAGCTTCTTAAGGGCGACCGCAAAGAAGTCATCGAAGAGTATCAGAACAAGCTCGACATGAAGACACTACAGGCAGCGTTGAGAGTGCTAAAGATCCAGCAGGGAGTTGCCCACAAGGACACATACGATTTGTTCATCGAAGCCTTGACGGAAGCCACTGCACTACCTGAGTGATAAAACCCATGAGTAAATCAAAAAAAGAGACAAGCAAGAAAGTCGAAGAACGTGAGCCTGAAATCAAACGTCAGGCTGTTTTTGAGTTGCAGCTTTCTAGATTCGAACTTCTCCATCTTAGAGATTTGATGAGCATTTTGTTGCCCCCCAACGGTGAGCAAACTCTATCTCAGGCACTAGCTGCCGTCGAAGACAGAAATTTAATTGAGTCTATCTTGTGGGAAAAGATGTCCGCTTTGTGCTCGGAAGCCGGCCTACCTTTGAACGGAGAAGCTCCCGATTATATCGTCGCGCCGACGTCACCACCACCGATGGGGGTGTTTCAGATTAATCAAGACCTTCAGTCTGGGACGACTCAAGTCGCAGGTTTTCTACCAAACGATGAAGAAGTAGATCAAGAAAAGGAAGAGTGATATGGCGCACCGGGTAGGACAGATTTTATTCGTTGTTCTCAACAAGAAAGTGCAGGTCTACCCGATGATGGTAGTAGAAGAAATCACAAAGCGCACCTTGCAGGGCGAAGAAACTACGTACGTTCTGCAAGGTGGTGTCGATGCTTCTTCAACTATTCTTCTAAACCAAGTAGACGGTGAGGTCTTTGAGTCTGCCGACGAGGCGAAGTACGTACTTACCGCGCGCGCGACAGCAAACATTGAACGTTTAGTCGATGCCGCTGTGACAAAAGCGGAGCTGTGGTATTCTACAAAAGTTTATGATGAGTCAAAGGCAGAGACGGTGATATCTTTACCACAACTTTCGACAGAAAGCGGCGAGTCGACGTACATGCAAGTCGAACTGCCAGACGGTACATTAGCAAAATTAAAAACAGATAACGTTGCTTGACGCATTTAGGAGCACTTACATAATGGATGAGACACGTTTCAAAGGAATCGTTCGTAATTACACACACGATGACGTTAAAAAGCTTCGAGGCACTCTACGGGTAGAGCACACCTTAGCGACCCAAGGTTGTAAAAAACTGTGGAAGCTGATGGAAGAACAACCGTATGTACATGCTCTTGGAGCTCTTACAGGCAATCAAGCCGTTCAACAAGTCAGGGCCGGCCTCAAGGCTATCTATCTTTCGGGATGGCAGGTCGCCGCCGACGCTAACCTCGCCGGTGAGATGTATCCTGATCAAAGCTTGTATCCCGCCAACAGCGTCCCATCTGTCGTACGCCGCATTAATAACGCGCTGCAACGAGCAGATCAAATTGACCATGCCGAGGGTAAGTCTGGTACCGATTGGTTCGCGCCGATTGTCGCCGATGCTGAGGCAGGCTTCGGCGGGCCCCTCAACGTCTTCGAACTGACGAAGGCGATGATTGAGGCCGGTGCAGCCGCTGTTCACTTCGAAGACCAGCTCGCCTCTGAAAAGAAGTGCGGACATATGGGTGGCAAGGTCCTCGTGCCGACGAACCAGTTCATCAGGACTCTAACCGCGGCGCGGCTCGCGGCAGACGTAATGGGCGTCCCGACCGTGATCATCGCGCGGACCGACGCCGACTCTGCTAACCTGATCACCAGTGACGTTGACCCCTACGATGGAGACTATATCGAGGCGACGAAGCCACGGACCGCAGAAGGCTTCCACTACCTCTGTCGTACCGGTCTTGAACGATCGGTCGCCAGGGGGCTAGCCTACGCTCCCTATGCCGATGTCATCTGGATGGAGACCTCGACACCGGACCTCGAACAAGCTCGGGCGTTCGCCGAGGCGGTCCACGCCAAGTTCCCAGGCAAGAAGTTGGCCTACAATTGTTCACCATCGTTCAACTGGAAGAAGAACCTTGACGACGCCACGATTGCCAAGTTCCAGCGAGAGCTCGGCGCCATGGGCTACAAGTTCCAGTTCGTCACCCTCGCCGGCTTCCATGCCCTCAACCATTCGATGTACCAATTGGCTCACAACTATAAGGACATGGGTATGACTGCCTACTCGCGGCTGCAGCAGGCTGAATTTGCAGCCGAATCAATCGGATACACTGCGACAAAGCACCAGCGCGAGGTCGGTACCGGGTACTTTGACGCTGTGTCACAGGTGATCGCCGGAGGAAATTCATCGACCCTCGCCCTCGAAGGCTCGACTGAGAAGGAGCAGTTCTGACATGGATACATCACAACGCAGCGAAGCTTTTCTGAAGGCCCAGGCTGTCCTAAAAGAAACTAGAGAAAAATTGACTGAGTTGTCTAACTCTGATTTATCAGGTGTGCACATTAGTCACGAATGGTCATGGATTCCTTACTTAAAAGAACATCTTTCTTTTCTAATTGAACAGACTGGCGGGGTGGAGCTAGCTCTTCGTGACGGTGCCCCACCTGTTACTGAAGAAGACCTCAAACGTACGATGGAAAAAAACCAACCGTAAGAATAAACTTTTTGATTCGGTTATATTTATTGTCGCTCACATGAATAAAAAATCAATAGAATACAAGGTCTACAAAGCTCTTCTTGAATCCAATCTTTCTTACGATCAACAGCAGCTGTTGATAGAGGCCGGCTTCCTCGAAAAGATAGCGGACTTTTTTGGAGCGGGTGCCGACACGTTGTCGACAAACATAAAGAAGATTTTTAACGACAACAAGTTTGCTCGGCGTTCTGCTCGATCGAAGCAGGCCATTGAGAAAGAGCTCGATGAGCTAAAAAGCGTCGCAAAAGACGCCGGAGCACCGGAAGAAGCCGTCTATGAGATCTTACACCTCATCCTTAAAGACGCTGGTTTGAAGCCGGCACAACTGGCAACAGCACCGCAGACGGCCTCGAGCGGTGCGCAATCTAGCAAGCCAATCGCTTCAGGACAACCCGTCACGGCCGCCGCCGCAGACAAAAACGAGCAGCTCCTGCAACAGATTCTCCAGGCCCTTGGAGAGCTAAAGGGAATGAGCGCCGACGCGGCGGCCAAGAAAGCGGCCGAAGCCGCCGCCGCCGGTGCTACACCTGAAAAAGCCACGGACGAGATGGTTCGCGCCATCGCCGCGATGACAAAAGTCAAAGAAGAAAACGTCGAGAAGATCTATGCCTGGCTTCAAGGGAAGGGTCACATCGTCGTTGGAAATGTAAAAAATGAAAGCGCTGGTCGACGGTGGTCTGCTCCGCTCCTGCTTGAGAGAGCTCGCGCGTACAACTCATCCTTCGACGATTCTTTGCTGTGCGAAAGGTGGCAGGCGCTCGCCGGTTTACCCGCCGACACCACCTTGAATGAAGTTCTGGACGCCGCCGCGGCGGCGGAGATCAGCGGTAAGATAAAAAGTGGCGAAATTAAAGACGAAGACGGTCTCAGAGCAGCCCTCTCTGGGGACGGCGGTGTTTTGAGCAGCATAAAAAATGCGTTGAGCAAAATATTTGGCTCGGACGCTAGCCCCGACCAAATATCGAAATTTATAGATCAGCTCAAAGATGCCGGTGTCGTCAAGGATGATGGAAAGCTTGACTCTAATAAAGCGACAGCGGATGTGGTAGCAAAAGCTTCTGTCCCTGGTCCGGATGCCTCCGGCGTCCCCGCGGCTCCTGAAGCCGACAAGAAGAAATTTGCCGGCCTCGTCGCCGCCGCGCAGAAAGAACTGAAAGATATCAACCCTGATGAACTCACGTTGGTGATGGCTGCCCTAGACAAGATCGCCGCATTCGACATAAAGCAATGAAGAACTTAGCCTGGATCCTCGGCGGCGGCGTAGGGTTTGTCGTTGGTTTCCTCGTCGTTACGGCTTTCATCGGCCGCGGCGATCGTTCTATCGATCGACAAGTTTTGCAACAAAAATAACCGCGGTGTAATCTGTCCTGTTCTTGTGGTACAACTAGGACTATGGATCGATCTCCAATCAGAGAAGCGCTGGAAAAAGCCAAACTCATAATCTCTTCCCACGGGATGGTGCGCCACATGCCCTCCTACGTCAAAAGTTCCTTGGCGAACCTTGTCGCAGACTCGGCCGAGCGGGTCAGCTATGAGTTTTACCTGTACCCGAAAAAAACCGGGTACTCGCCTGGCAACTACAATTGCGCCCTCAGCGTGTGGTACTCTTCTGGGCAGGATGTCGAGCGTGAAGGAGGAGTGTACAGAGACTACGCGCCGCTCGTCATGGTTCGTATTGGATCAGCCGAGTTATCGTATGCCGAACTGCAGCTCCGCGAAAATATGATCTCATCGTTAGCGATGTTGGCGGAGCTCCTCGAGACCGCGCTCCCGCAGAAGATCACACTGACCGTGATGACGCCTGAAGTCCTGAAGCAAAAGAAGCAATCCGAGCACGAGCAGCTCGTGGCGTCTCAGATCTTTGATGTCGTCGGAAAAGAATCAGTTTCGAACCTCAGGAAAGGTGGTCGACCGAAGCTCACCAGGATTCCTGACCGATACTCGGAGGTCTACAGATCGATGCCAGAGCCAGGTCATTATCGTTTTTCGCACGCTCGCCGGTACGACCGGTACGGACACGTTAAAGATCGCGCCGAATTTGTGTTCGTCGTAGTCGATCCTCGCACCCTCAAGGCGTATCGCGTCGGATGACGGTGCAAAGTCGTACCGGAGAGTGATAGGATTGGACCATGGGCATCGGTAAGATCGACCTCACAGAGGCAGAATCAATCGCAAACAAAGTCCGCCAGCACCTCTCTCCGGCGATGGACCGTGTTGAGGTGGCAGGTTCAATTCGTCGACGAAAGCAGGTCGTTGGTGACATCGAGATCTGTGGAATCCCAGCCGACAGGGAACGTCTTATCGGTCTCCTTGCTGATCTCGGCAAACACATCAAACCCGGCGTACCCGGTGCTGTGCCCTGGACGCCTAAAGTCGAGGCCAAATATCTGCGTGTTCGCCTGGCCGAAGGCATGAACCTCGACGTCTTCCTTGGCACTCCGGAAAACTGGGGTGGTCTCTTCATGATGCGAACCGGCAGCGGTGCTAGTCCGGACGGAAATACGTTTCATGGTTTCATTCCTGGGATCTTCGGTCGATGGAAGAAGCTGTCTGGGGGTGGTCGAATGACGGAATGCATGCCGACGATGCCGACGGGTGAGCAGCTGTGGATCCCTGAGGAACAAGACTTTTTCGATCTCCTCGAGATGGACTTTGTTCCGCCGGAGGAGCGGATCGCGAAGGGTGCAATCAAGAAGTACGTGAGGGTATAATAAAGACATGTCTATTCTGTGTATCGACTTCATGAATCAGTGTCACAGAGCTCGTAGCGGTTTCCAGATGGGCCCGGCTCCGGTCGTGTTCAACTTCTTTCGGCAGTTCAAGGCGCTCGTCGACGAGTTCAAGCCCAACCGCGTCTACGTCGTCCTCGAGGGTCGACCCGTGAAGCGATACGAACTCCTGCCCGAGTACAAGGCTACTCGTAAGGTAGAAGAAACCGACCCGAAGTACGCCGAGCTGCAACGCTTCTTTCAGCAAAAAGACCAGATCGTCGACCTCTTGTCGACGTGCTTTCCGGTGTCCGTGGTCCGGCATCCGACGTCCGAGTGTGACGATACGATCTACAATATGATCAAGATGAGCTCCACAGCAGTACCGTGGACGGTGGTGTCCAATGACACGGATTTTATCCAGTTAATTCAGCAATATCCGCATGTAAAAGTATGGAACCCAATTAAGAAAGAATATCTGGAGCCTCCTGAGGCTTACGATTACGTCACTTGGAAGGCGCTCCGGGGCGATGGTTCCGACAATGTTCCTGGGATCCCTGGCGTCGGTGATAAGACCGCCGCGGACGTCGCATCTGATCCTGAAAGGTTGGCGGAGTTTTTGGCCCGGGCTTCTCGCGCGGAACAGTTCTCTCGTAATTATGAACTCATTTCGTTCCAGCAGTGGTCGCCCGAGGACATGCTGAAGATGACCTCGACGTCGCCGTCAAAAGACTGGGAGCGTGCGCGGTCCGTTTTCTCTGGCCACGGCTTCAGTTCAATCGTAAAAGATGAATCATGGAAGAAGTTTGTGGGGACGTTCGATCCCCTGTGGGGATGAGCTGTCTTGCTAAAAAACTTTTGATCTTTACGAAAGAGTGGATATTTAGAATATCCAGATGAGCGCTGATAGAGACTTATTGAAGCAGTACATAAAAGAATCTTTGCAAGAAGATTTTTGGAACGACGATGAGGACGATGAGGATCGTAGGTTTCGTCCTCATAGCAAAAAAAAATCATGGCTCTCTAGGCTCGTGCAGTCCATTCCTGACGTTCTAGGAATAGAGCGAAAAAAATCCTCGAAGACCGTAGCTCGGTCCACGTCCCAAGTCCGGCGCCGCGCGCGGCGCGTTTTTGACGAGTGGTTTGAGGAAGTCGAAGGTCATACGGACCCCGCCGACTTGGACGATTTGCTCGACATGAAAAGAGATGTTTTTTCGACATCGTTGAGGGTGTACTCTTCTGCACTGAAAAAACGAAATTCTGAATCAGAGGCGAGCCGCTCGATGATCAATTTCCTAGAAGATAACTATGAAAAAATCTTCTGAGGATCGGCTGCGAGATTATATCCGCGAAGTTGTTGGTGACTATTCGATGGCCGCGTCGCGGCGGCTCGACGCTCCCGGAAACCTCCGCGCAGGAATGCAGGTGGTTGGGCACCGCGGTAACGTGCTGTCAGATGAAGAAAACGTTAGACCAGAGGATCATCCTACAGTACGGGTGTTGGTTGTCCGTAACGATGGAAAAGTCCTTGTAGTAGTAGACCCAAAAGACAGCCAGCACATAGGATTGCCCGGTGGCGGGATCGATCCCGGAGAGTCTGCTGTCGACGCGGCTTATCGAGAGTTGTGGGAAGAAACAGGTCTCGTTCCAGACGACATTGTCGAAATAGAAAAGCGGATCGCTGTTACGAGACCTACCACTCTTTTTAGGGCGACAAAAGTAAGCGGCGCTTTGCGCGGGTCTGATGAAGGCGCAGTCGTCTGGGTTGAACCTTCTCGGCTGCTGTCAGGAAAGTTTGCTGATTACTACAGTGAAGTGTTTAAAAAAATCGGTCTTTTGTAGTTTTGTAAAAAATTTGTTATTATGCTGCAATGATCAAACCATCGTCTGCGTTTATCGAGCGGTACAGACAGTCACTCCTTGCGATCGCTCCGGAGGTTCGTTTAAAAGTAAATCGTCCGGGCGGCCTTGAAGAAAAAAAGCTCTTGGACTTGGTTTTAAATCCTACGGATTACGATGTCCTCTTACCGAACCACCCGAACGAATCTGACGTTCAAATCGAATACGACGCGCCGAGGTGCGCGGAAGTTGGTTCATCCGCGATTGATGCTGGTCAAGTCGCTTACTGCATCATGGCCGGCGGGGTAGGCACTAGAATTGGTGAGCCAAAAGCATTGTTACGAATCCCTGACATCGATATGTCCTTGCTGACGTTAAAGTTGACGCAAGCTCATGGTTCAGGTCCGATCTGGATTATTACTAGTCCGGCCCTCCACGATCGTATTGTCGAACATGTTCAGTGTCAGGCAGGAATCGATCTTCGACGTGTGAGGTTTATTGAACAGTATGAATCGTATCGCTTGACGCCAGACAACCAGATCTCTTTTATCAATGGTCGACCGGAAACGTATCCATGTGGCCATGGCGACCTGTTCCCTGCGCTGGTTCGCTCAAAAGTGTTGGCTGAGTTTCTCTCAAATGGGGGTCGATACATTTCTGTCGTCAATGTAGATAATGTGATGGGATCTCTGGACCCGGTCACGCTTGGTCGACATATCGAGTTGAAGGCTAATGTTTCTTGTGAAGTGGTCAAAAGAACTTCAGAGGATACCGGTGGCGTGTTGTGCAGCGTAAATGGTTCTTTGCAGATTGTTGAAGGCTTTCGTATCCATGGAATCGATCCGAAAAAGTTTGAATGGTTGAATACAAACTCTTTCATCATTAACGCTAACTTGAACCTAGAACCCCTTGGCACGGCCTGGAACAGGGTCCAAAAAAATGTCGATAATAGGGTCGTGGTTCAATACGAAAGATTATTGCAAGAAATAACTGAGGCCTATGATACGAACTATCTTGCTGTCGAGCGTGAAGAGAGGTTTATGCCAATAAAGAAAGCTGACGACCTTGTCGAGGTCGGAAAGTCCCTCAACGCGAATCGAAGATTTTTTTGATTTTTACATGTTACGTCTGAACGAAAGAAAGAAGATGCGAGAAACTAGGAAATGGATCCCTGCTCCAAGTCCCTATGGTTTGATCCAAGAATCTTTGTGGCCTGATGAATGGAAATGTCTTGTCGCGTGCTTGATGTTAAATTGCACGTCTAGGAAGCAAGTCGAAAAAATACTTCCCGATTTTTTCAAGCTCTGGCCGACTCCCACAAAGTTTTTGTCGTCTTGTCCGGAAGCGGTGTCCGATGTCATCGCTCCATTGGGCTTTCGTAATCGTCGAACGCAGCGTTTGTTCGACATGACAAGAAAGTATGCAGAAGGTAACTGGGCGCATGCCTATGAACTCCCAGGAGTTGGAGAATACGCTGCTAGAGCCTGGGAAATATTCTTTAAAGGTAACTTGGGAGAAGAGCCTCCTCGTGACGGAGCGCTGGTGTTATATTGGAAGTGGAGAAAACAATATGGCGATTGAAAGAAAACAATTAGCTGAAAAAGTAGAAAAGAAAAAAGTTGATAAGGTCGACGTAAAAAAAGTAAAGCGTAGCTTTAAACCTGACAACTTGTCCAACGCGATTGTAGAAGGCAAGTTCGTCGCTCTCGTCGGCTCAGAAATAATCGTTAACCGTTTTAGAAACGGAAAAGAATCTTTCCACGTCTGCACAGTGAAGCAAATCGATGAGAATGGTCTCATTCATACATGGGACGAGACCATTCACCAATGGTTTGTTTTTTCTGTCAAGGACTCCCCCAAGGTCGTCAAGTTATCGGGATGACGGACTCTTGGCAAGGAAACCCAACATTTCATCTTTATGAATGAAAAATGAGACGTTAGGAACCCTAGGGTTTATCCAAGAGCAAATTGCAACTAAATTTCCTTTAGAGTCGAACGCGCCGCCGCCGGAATTTCCAAACCATATGGGGGCAGAGACTTGTGCGACTTTAACCAAACTTTCATTTTTTACTTTTGCTTCCCTTATTTTCGCGACATGTCCGTGAACGTATGTCCATGCCATACCAGCAGGATGTCCTACGATGTGAAGCTCGGTGCCTGGGTTAACTTCTCTTTTTATAATTTTTGCGATCGTGTGGGGAGAAGAGCTGCCTAAAGCCTGCAGCGTCGCCAGATCTTTGTTTTCATCGTATCTATTAACGATTCCTATCCAGACTTCTTCTTCTTGCTTACCTAGATCAGAATGATTCATAAAAGTAATGATATCACCAAGCGGATTGTACTTTTCCCACGGCGGAGTTTCTAGCATAGAACGTCCTTCTATCTCTACGCAGTGCGCAGCCGTTATGATTGTATCATGATCGACCCACACTCCTCCGCAGTAAGCTTCTTTTTCTCCTTTTGGACCTCTCACTAAAGCAACTGTCGAGTCTTCTATTTTTTTTATAGTTTCCTCGCTCGTCTCGCCGGTGGGTTGGGATGTAACAAGAATTTTACTACTAGTGCAGCAACCTCCGCTGATCGCTAAAAGTACCCCCAGCATCAGCAACATTGAAAATTTTTTCATAGACGCCCCTTTTCTGGAATATTTCATTCCTATGTAATACCTATATGTGCCGAGTTCTGCCCACAACACAGAGCGCATTTTTTTGAAGATTTTTTTGCTTATAGATTTATCATCAAGCGAATTAATGTTTTTATATGTCTTTATCACCTGAAAGCGTTACGCTTATACGAATCGCTGCAAAAGATGCCGGGGACCGCCTCAAGGGAAAGCTGCCTCCTTGCAAGTTTCTCAAAGAACGTAATTCTTATGCGCATATATGGGAAAGGTTGCGTTCGCGCTTAGGGAAATCATACAAAGATTGTGATGATCATCAAGTTCCAGAAATTCTTCGTATGATAGAATGGTACAAGAACAACCCATGCTGAGAAAAATTCTACATGATATCAAACGCGGCAAGCATGACGGATTTCCCTCATGCTGCATAGCTTTTTATTCGTTCCTGTGGGGCCGCTTATCGGACCTTTCGCAGCTATCCCCAATCGCTTTGAAGACGTGGTTAAAACTAATCGGGGATCCGTACCACCGAATGATGAATTCAGACAACATTCAATGGGGTAGAATCCCCTGTCCTAAGTGTCTCGCAAAAGATAAACTAGGGTTGCCGTGACTTTGCTTTTTCTACAGCAGCGTCATACCATTTTTCAAGGTCTTTCTTCCACGGCCACATCCAAAAATAATTCGCGGAAACAAAGTGAGATATGAAGAAGTTTTTTAATCTAGGTGTAAACACGCTTTCTCCGTGGTATTCGTACAAGGCCTTGAGGCTTTCTTCATAGGCTTCTTGTTCGAATTTTTTTCTGAAGTATGCGAAGACTGTAGGGAGAGGTAAGGCAAGATAAAGCAGAGAAAAAAGAAATCTTCCATATCGCTTTGCTTGGCGCATGTGGATTCTTTCATGTCGAATGATTTCTGCTTTACTGGTCAGTGTGTTGTCTTCCCATGCTCCAGGCACATAGACTTTGTTTCCGATAGTGGTAATAAATCCTGTCATGAAATTCTTCATTTGACCAAACGTGATTATTTTCAAAGCAGCGTCGATGATCTTCATGAACGCAGATTTGTTCTTTGAGATAATTTCAAAGTCAGTGAATTCATTCTTTGTATCAAAAATGATCTTTTCGTATTCTTCTTTTGTCATAAACCACCGCTACTAATTATAATAAACAAAATGTCGAAAAGGCTGCTGAAACCAGGAACATTAGCGGTTTGTAAGTCCGATTGCGACGGCTTGATCATTTGGTCGTCGTATAATTGTGACTACGAAGATGATGTTGGAAAAATATTCATTGATGATCTATTGCTTATTATAGAGACAAGAAAGCCAACTAGTAAAGAAATTAAAGACAAACGTTTGACGCCTGAGTGGTGTAATGGAGCTTACAAAGTTCTATTACCAAACGGAAAAAGTGGGTGGACGGGAGAAGGATGGCTATTACCAATTACTTCTGTCGCTGAAAATATCTGAAAGGTTCGTATGAAAAGCATGATGTCAATCGCAGTAATCACATTAATCGTTGTTGCATTTTTTACATGTCCAGAATCAAACAAAGACTACAGTAACAAATCTTTTGTTGCAGCAAAGCCAGAAGAAAAAAGCCTTATTCGAGAAGAAAAGGAAGAATACATCATAGAAGATTATTCTCCACTCTATGTTGAAACAGAGTGTCAAGATTGTTTGAATTTTGCTGTCAGCAATTGTTCTGAAATTGACGCGAGCTGTTTAGAAAAGCCAGACTGCGTCGATTGGTTTGTCTGCGCTGGATGGTGCGAAGCTGATGGTTCAGACTCGGACTGTTATGAAGAGTGCGACGAGGCTTTCGTCGATTCAGACACTTTAAATGTAAATTTAAAAACTTGCGCATGCGCAAGTTGTTCTTCTGAATGTCATGATTTGTGTGGTAATTGATCATGTCGTTCCTCGAAAGACCGCGCCTTAAACTAAAAATTGAACTGGAAGTACCAGATCTTTCCGGCGCGCCACCTCGAAAATTCATGGTGTCTAGAGCGCTCAAAGCTAGATGGTCGCAAGATTCGCAGCAGGTTTCGCAAGACATACTTGACGAAATAAAAAACTACAAAGGATCTTTCATCGGTGACACTATACACAGCTTGACTAGCCTTTTTAAAGCAGACGGTGGTCCAATAAAAGAAGATAATTCTAGATCAGTTGATGTTGCTCGATGGGCTTCAAGCATCATTGAAACTATCATTTTTTCCAGTATAAGAGACGGAGCTCACGAGGCTTTTATCGAAGAAGCAGAGATTCCAGAGTGGGACGGAACAACACGAAGTATTGGTCCGCTTCAAAACGTAGAAATTGAAGAAGCAGACATTGAAAAAATGATGACTTTATTGGCTCCAAAAATAAAGCATGCTTTATTTTTAATTTCGAAAAGCGTAAAAAATGCCAAATAATAATCTTGAAAAGTGCGTTTGGACGCAGACGTTGCCTGTAGGAGCCTTAGTGAGGCCAATAAAGAGAATTTTTTTAACTCCTCTTCAAGATGAAGAAAACAGCGAATGGGTACAGTGGAACTGCAATGAACTAGCGATTGTTTTACCACGTACAACAGAGCATCTGGGAGTTTTAGTTTTAGCTCCTGGAGGAGTTGGCTTTTGTTTTGCTGATGAAGTAAAACAAATTAAAAGTTAGAACCTTGTAAAACGATCATCTTTGCGTTAAAGTATACCCTCATGAGTCAGGAATCTAAAAAATTCAAGGTTAAAGAATTAACGACAGGCCTCTATTGGGACGGCACTGTTCAAAATTTTACAGGTGAACCTTTGTTTTCGAAACGCGGAAAAACTTGGACTTCATTTGAAAAGTTGAAGGAAAATTTCTCAATGTTAGAAAAGCTTCGCACGTCTATTTCTCCTTTATGGGAAATCGTTGAATACACGAAGACGCCTCAAACTGGCGTCAAGTATCCCGCTTCTGTTTTATCTTCAAATAAAAAAATTTGAATTTCCAAGATGAACAACGACAAAGGACTTTTTTCTAATCTACAAGCTTTAAATAAAGCCGCTTTATTTTTGTTCCTTCTGGCTAAAATATTTGGTCTTTTAGGAATTTCCTTTGGGTTTGCTGGAGGAGAATATTTGCGATTCGGTGGCGGTTTTTTAGGACTATCGCTGGTTTTTATTTTTTCTGCTATCACTTGTGGGTTGTTTCAAACCGCGAAAGACAGAGAACAATTCTGTATTGAAGATGAGGCTCAAGTAAACCTGAAAAAATTAAGCAATGAAAAAGTTAAACTTGAAAAAGAAATTAAGGACTTAGAAGCACGAAAGTTGGCTGTTCATCAATTTTTGATGAACAGATCTTTCAACAAGTGAATAAATAAAGTGTGAAAATAATTTTTGCTTTGGGGTTGGAAGAAACGTATTGCATAACGCTGAAGATGATTCTTAAAGCGTCATCTTTGAATGAAATGTGATCGAAGAACTAGCACCAAATTTCAATGACGTTATCAAACTAGAAGACAGTTGTAGCTATCTTTACTTCTAAAAAGTTAATTAACGTTATTTGTACTTTTTAAAAAGGAAGGAATATATAAGCCGCATGAGTTTTGTTCAATATATTACAGCGATTTTGTTGTCACTAGAACCAGCATACTCTGATAAGGAGGGTTGGGAGGAGAGGACAGCGAGAATGGAAACAATCGCTCAAGCGATTGATGACGCGTCTTCAAAGGCTACTTGTTCTGATAGGTATGAGACTTCTGATTGCAAAAAGACGTGGACTAAAGACAAGAAAAGTCTTGGATTACTTCTTGTGACCAAGGGTTTTTGGGAATCTCGCTTTGCAAAGAATGTTCATGAAGGCAAGTGCAGGTCTTACGAATGTGACGCTTTCCGTGCCACTGATGGTCGAGTTCGTCATCTAGCAAGGTCGCCATGGCAAATCCAGCGTACTTCGTTGGTGACAAAAGAAGAATATTTAAAGATGAAGTCCTCGACGCTCGAATCAACCACCATGTCTGCGAACGTCGCGACTCGATACCTAGTGAATGGTATGAAGTCTTGTAATACAATCAAGGGAGCAATATCGATCTACAGCGGCGCAAAAACCTGCGATTGGTCAGGTGCCACACGTCGTAATTCTTTTTACGAAGATCTTAACAAGAAAACAGGCCCGCAGCTCATTGCAGAGGCAGAGTCTCAAAGATCGAAATTAGAGACCAGACTAAAAGCAGAAAAAAAGAAAAAAGAAGATAAGGATAAAGCGATAGTCAAATGACAAAGTTAGAGGAAGATATTCACGTTCAATGGACGGGAACTAACTTCCCAGAAATATACGAGTGGTTGGTTAGCGAATCAGCCACTCACGATTTTGTTTTACGCATTGATGATCCAGGTAACCCGCGATCCGCGATAGAGATAAAAGTAGACGGCTTTTCAGTACGATTAAGAATTGGAGACAGGATCGTGAAAGACGTCGATAATCTTTACTACGTTGTTAACGATGAAGTCGCAGGATAAACACGAAGCGCTAATAATTGTATTTTATAAAAATGCACCGGACTCTATTTCTAATTCTCACGGTCTTAACAGCTTTATCTTGCGTAGAAAACTCTCGTCCTGACCAGACAAAATCAGATGTATCAGCCGGCGGTTCGACGAATCAAGAAAATGAAAATGAAGTTGGGTGTCAAGAAGATGAACAACGCTCATGTCACATAACTCTTGGTCAGCATGAAGGTGTTGTCAGTTGTTTCGTTGGTGCACAGAAATGCATCGATGGTGAATGGTCTCAATGCAGCGATGGCGATGAAATAACAAAAGTTCCAACCGACGACGGCGAACCTCTATCATTAACATCTGAAAAAGTTTGTGATGACAATCCCTGCGATCCTCGGTGCAGCAAGTGGGTCGAAGACGGAAAATGGAAGGCAGATGGTACGGTCTGCAAGTGGCCCTGGAAGTGGTCTGCGGATCCGAAGGGCAGCATCGACAAGGCGAACCAGGGCGGCGCGGCGAAGGAGCCGTGCACGAGCGGCAAGGAGTGCCACCAGAACCAGAAGTGCCAAGATCCGTCTCAGGGTTCCTGTTCTCACGACATCTGCACGAAGGGCGGCGGCCTGAAGAAAGGCTGCGAGAAGAACTGCGTTGACCTCATCTGCGACGAGAAGCCGCAGTGCTGCGAAAAGACGTACACCGGCACCTGCGAGGTCGAGCCTTGCCTCACCTACAAGAAGGGCCTCACCAAGGACTGCGACCCCGACGTCAAGAAGACCTGTGATTGGGACAAGACCTGCTGCCCCTACAAGCAGATCGAGACCTGCCAGAAGTGGGGCATCATCGGCTACAAGGAGGTCTGCGAGTGGATCCAGATCTACAAGTGTGGCTGGCGCAACCACTACATTTGCGGCTGGCGCTGGCGCGAGTTCTACATCTGCGGCTGGCGCTGGCGTGAGTTCTACATCTGCGGATGGCGGTGGCGCGAGTTCTACATCTGCGGCTGGCGGTGGAGAGAGTTTTATGTTTGTGGCTGGAGGTGGAGAGAAATCTATAAATGCGGCTGGCGGTGGCGTACGATCTACGTGTGCGGTTGGCGCTGGACCTACGTCTGCGGCTGGTCCTACTGCTGCTCCTTCTTCTGGTGCAACTGGTGTTACAACTGCTGGTGGGACTACCGGTACGAGTGCTGGTGGGAGACGGTCTACGTCTACGAGTGCTGGTGGGAGACGATCTACGTCTATGAATGTTGGTGGGAATTGAGGTATGTCTACGAGTGCTGGTGGGAGCTTCGTTATGTGTACGAGTGTTGGTGGGAATTGAGGTATGTCTATGAATGCTGGTGGGAGACGCGCTACGTCTACGAGTGCTGGTGGGAAGAGCGCTACGAGTGCTGGTGGGAGCTCATTCAGAAGTGCTGGCTCGAGCCGGTCTACGGCTGGATCTACTACGACTGCGAGAAGAGCTACGACGGCGAGTGGACCCAGAAGTGCATCGATCAGTTCAAGGTCTACGCGCCCGGCAAGTGCCCATTGAGCTGGACGGGTGACTGGGACGCCACCTGCATCAAGGCGGTTCACGACACCTGCCACGACTACTGCGACGGCGTGAAGAAGGCCGCCGGTGAGTGTGTCGAATGGGAAGCACCAAACTACGATGACAAGTGCGATAATTTCGAACTCGGCGTCGGACTGACCTGCAAAGAAGGCAACACACCAGTTATTCCTATCTGCAACACCGGTTCCAAAGAAGTCCCGAAGGGAATTCCGATCGCTGTGATGCCAAAGGGATCAGGTTACTTTGGAACAGAACCGTCCTCTCTTCCTGGTGCGAAGTACTGCTACACAGATGTCACCATCCCGGCGGGTGAGTGTCGAAACGTGAAGAGCTGCAATGTTGTGAACGGCGACGAAGTGATGATCAACCCGAAACCAAACGCCAGCTACAACTCCGCCGAATGTTTCAAGGGTGACAACTGGGGATTCTACTACGATGCCGTCTGTGGATATCCGCCAAAGTGCCCGGGTGGCTATGTCGACACGACCAAGGTCGAGCTTTATGAATCTACGTGTGATTCAGGCGAGGCGCCACAGTGGAGCTTCCTGTCGTGGGATGCGACCACTCCTGTTGGCACAGAAATATCCTTTAGAATTCGTACGGCCAAATCTAAGGCAGATTTATCCGGTGCATCCTGGGTGACCGTGGGAACCAAATCGACGGACATGAAACCGGATTGTTCTGCATCCGGACCAGCACCGTGTCCTGTTGATCTATACGATCTTCTCGGTAAGATTGATGCCCAGAAGAAGTTCTTGGAGATCGAAGCATCGTTTAAGGTCGATGGCGATAAAAAGGTAACCCCCACCCTAGAAAAGTGGGAGGTCAGTTACACGTGCATCGAAGGACTGTGATCACTTCTTCTTGCGCTTCTTGCCACGGTGCTTCTTGATCTTTTCCCACTGAGCAGCATCTACCTTACGAGCCGGTCCACCTGCTAGGACTGAATTGACTCTTGCCATAGCCCAAGCGTGTTGGGAAGCTCCGGGACGATGTCCTGTTCGCCATGCTGCAAGGCCCTTGTTGTAGATCGCTCGAAGGGCGCCCATCGGAGCACCGGACTTCTTTGACTTGTTCTTAAGAGACTTTGTTGCCTTGTCTTCTTTCTTCTTTCTCTTCTCTTCTATCACTGCCTCAGCTATGAATTCTCTTAAGTCTTCAGCATTAATGTCTTCCAACACAAGTTCTTCAATGCTTTCACCGAACATTTTTTCGAACTTCTTGTTCCACTTTGAAGGCTTTGTCTTAATCGTCTCACCTGTCTTCGGATCCTTGTCAGTAGAGAAAGGCTTGTAAGCCGATGGATCATCAGTGTCTTTTTTAGCTCGTGACTTTATCTCTTTTTCACGCTTTTTCTTTTGGGGTGCGCCCTTCAAGTAAGACGGATCGACTTTTTTCTTTTCAGCTTCTTTTTCTTCAAGAACTTCTGAAAGAATGTTTGCTATCAATTTTCTAATGGTTTCTTCGGCGAGCTCCATGCCTCTTAACTATGGAATTCAAATAAAATATTAAAAACTTATTGATAAACATAATGAAGAATTATTGTAAGTTTATTAAAACTGGTATTCCAATGAACACAGAACAAATCGAAGCACAAACAGACACACAACCCTCCACACAACGTCAAGAATTGCTTTGCAGAGTTGTCGACGTTGAGCTTTCTCTTCTCACGGCATTCAAGAGATTCGTTGAAGAGGAGAAATCCTCACTTGAAGACATGATGAATCTTGCAAGAGAGGAACTCTCTAAGATGGAGCTGTTCGCACCCAAGGTCACTGACGATACTTCTGACGAAGTTCAGCTAGAGACAGTCTGACCTGGTGAATCTATGCGCACTCATGTGCGGTGAAGTTTTTGCGATAGGTGCGCTCGTCTTGGTAGACAATGCAAGCTTGTAGACGGAAAGTGTACTATGATTCAAGATGATACAATGACATCAGATCAAACTAAATCATTGTCTGTGGGCGCTACAGTGAAGATCAATGTCTACCGCATCATTGATGATGCTGTTGAGAGTGCTATTCGTTACGGTTACTCAAGAGCTTTTAAGCACACTGACAGCCCCACAAAAGATCAGATCATGAATGAAATTCATAGAAGTGTGATGAATAATCTCTGCGACATCTTAAAATTTGACGACGAGTGAAGAGAAGAAAACAAGATTACGACATTAATTTTTGTCTCGGCGACTTAGTCAAGGGAGATTTTGACAATGATTTCGTCTATACATTTACAAGAGCTGCAGAGACGCAACAGGGATCTTTTCAGGGAGACGGACCTCAATTTTGCAGAAATGACGTGGGTGTGGTCATTGACATAATCTCAACGCCAGAATCTTTTTATTCATCAGGATTTTGTAAATTATTACTGAAGACGGGAGAGATCGGTTGGTTACCACACCGCTGGTTGGTAAGAGTATATGATGCAAGGTAAGAATATTGTCTATGTCTCTTTGCTGTTTCAGCAAGAAAGACTTATAAAATTTTTAGGTGTATTCATAAACGAGCAAAAAGCTGCAGAGCGATGCTTGAGCGAGCCAACGAGAACGCGACAGAGCTGGAAAGAAGAGACACAAAATACTTGGCACAATGGAGCAGGTCTGTCTGTGCAGGTGATCCCGCAAGAACTAAGTTAAACTCACTGGTCTTCGTACCAGGAGAGGTTCTCTGAAACCTTGACCGTGTTACCTGTCGTTTGGGCCGTGATTGTCAGAGTTTCCCTGAACCAACGTAGAATTCGCTTGCATTGAGTGTTAGCGTCAGAGCATTGTTTGCCGCCACAGTGAAGGATTTTACGAGTGTCGCGCCGGTAGTTGTTATTCCTGTTGCTGCGAAATCAGCCGCACAAGTTGAGTTACTTGAATTATTGTTGATCAAAATTATTTTCTATTGATGTTATAATTTTGAAACTAATGCGATAGTATTCAACAACATGAGAGATAGATTTGAAGGAATTAAAAGAGTATATAGTGATGAAGATGTTGCACGTCTCCGCGGCAAGACACGTGTAGAACATACGCTGGCAAGACTTGGTGCTGAGAGGCTTTGGAGGCTAATTAACGATAAGGCTTACGTGCATGCGCTGGGAGCTTCAACCGGGGCGATGGCAGTGCAACAAGTCAAAGCTGGGCTTGAAGCCATCTATCTTTCAGGATGGCAAGTCGCGGCTGATGCTAATTTGTCGGGCAATACTTACCCAGATCAAAGTCTCTACCCAGCGAACAGTGTGCCTGCAGTCGTGAAGAGAATCAACAGCGCACTCTTGCGAGCTGAGCAGATCGATCACGCCGAGAATCCAAATAGCAAGAAGAACTGGATGGCACCCATAGTGGCTGACGCAGAAGCAGGTTTTGGTGGGCCTCTTAATGCGTATGAATTAATGAAAGCTATGATTGAAGCTGGCGCAGCTGCAGTGCATTGGGAAGATCAACTTGCATCTGAAAAGAAGTGCGGTCACCTCGGAGGAAAAGTTCTCGTTCCAACATCACAATTTATTCGGACTCTTACTGCAGCTCGTTTAGCAGCTGATGTCATGGATGTTCCCACCGTCATCATTGCACGAACAGATGCAGAATCTGCAAATTTAATCACAAGTGATGCTGATCCGTATGATCATGACTACATCGAAGCAGGTAAACGTACACCTGAAGGATTCCATTACCTATGCAGGACAGGAATGGAAAGATGCGTTGCAAGAGGTCTAGCATATGCTCCTTATGCTGACATGATCTGGATGGAAACTTCAACTCCGGATCTTGAAGAGGCAAAGATTTTTGCCGAAGGCATCCATGCAAAGTTTCCAGGAAAGCCCCTAGCATACAATTGTTCACCGTCTTTCAACTGGAAGAAGAAGCTTGACGATGCAACAATCGCAAAGTTTCAACGTGAGCTTGGAGCAATGGGTTACAAATTCCAGTTCGTGACATTAGCAGGATTCCATTCACTTAACCATGGAATGTTCGAACTAGCTAGAAAGTACAGAGATCATGGAATGGCTGCTTATTCAGAGCTTCAACAAGCGGAATTTGATTCTGAACAATTTGGATACACTGCTACAAAACATCAACGTGAAGTTGGAACAGGTTACTTTGACGAGGTATCAAAGGTAATCTCAGGAGGAACTTCTTCAACTCTAGCACTTAAAGAATCAACAGAAACACACCAGTTTGATAAGTAATAACATGAGACCGCTAAAGGGATTATCATCAATACTA
>Ga0194115_10000716_pt1 | contig 46777 bp, 52 predicted proteins | sample TA2MahsurfametaG_3_FD_148656 | JGI IMG/M metagenome (GOLD analysis project Ga0194115, IMG submission 148656) | Freshwater microbial communities from Lake Tanganyika, Tanzania - TA2015002 Mahale S4 surface | ecosystem: Environmental > Aquatic > Freshwater > Lake | place: Tanzania: Lake... | reverse complement strand
AAATCACGCTAATACAAGACGAACAAATATGTCCTATAGGAGGCACTCCCAAAACAGTGATAGCAGTTTTTTTATTAAAAGCTTCTGATGCTTTAGTTTTATATAAAGACTTTTCAGCGATTACTAGCGTTGAGGCAAACATTTGGGCATATAATTTTAGATATATAGATTATTTTGACGGACAGAATTATCATTCTTTTAAAGATAATGGAAGCGTATCTAGCGTTACAATTAATTACATAGACCAAGTTTTAGATTTATCTAAGTTTTTTAATTTAAAAGAAGAACCCGATGGATTAACATTATCTGATTCTGGAAAAATTGTTGCTTTAACTTTATCTTTTAGAATTTATAAGATAACCACGGCGGATGGTGACGCTACAGATTATTTTTTAGATGTACCTGTAAAAGTATTGTCTCCCGAGATATTAACAATCGTACAGGATACTGAGGCTAAAAAATTAATAATAAAAACAAACTTCGCCACGCGACTAGTTTATAATTTTAATGAGGAACTTGAAGTTTCTGAGAACATCACTGATACAGCCGACGGGAAAAATCAACAAACAGTGATAGATTACACTGGCAAAATAGGCACTTTTTATGTTAGAGCTTTCAACTATTATTATGATTTTTCTGGGGCGACAAGAGATCTTTACGCTACAGAAAAAAAATCACTAGAGCTAACTGAAACAATAACTATACCAGTATTTGATTTAAGAGTAAAAATTGCAAATTCTACAAAAACAATATTTGATAACGAAAGATCTACATATTCTTCTCTGAGTTTTTTAGATATTAATCAAAGCCAGCCATTAAATTATTTTGTTTATTCTAATTATAAAACAGAAACCGGTAAATTTACTTTTCAATTAGATTACGATTTGACGAATAGCAAGTATTCTTCAATGTTTTTAAAGATAGGAGATAATCCAAATCTGAATCCATTAATTTTAAATGCTGGAACCTCTTCTTTTTCTTTGTCTAAACAAGACTTATTCGAGTCTTTAAAAAATGATGAAGTGTTGTTACGTTTTTTGGCTGATGGCAACACGCCTTTTGATTTTCCGTTTACTTTTTTGAATATTTCTCCAAATGATCCTCCCGTTTGCAATCCCTTTTCTTTATCAAAAGTGCAGGTAAATTACCCTAATGTAAATATGTCTTTTGACATATCTTATAGTTTTGCAGATGAGTTGGAATATTCTGTTATAGATCAAAATGATGGAGTTGTGTACGGTCCTATTGTAATAAAAGAAAGATTCAGAGATATAGAGCCTTTTTTTGTTAATAGCGTACCTCGGCAAAGAAGCATAAATATTCAAAATATAACAATAGACAAAACAACCACTACTTTAAGGGTAAGAGCCGTAGTGAGGAATATCAAATCCGCTATCGAATATGACCCGAAGCAACAAGACATTAAAATAAGTACTAACCAGCATTCGCTCTCTCCAACAATAGGAGAGGCTGAAGTTGTTTTATTTTCAGATGTAAATCTGCAAAATGAGATTTCGCAAACTGTCGGAATTGTTAAAGGAGAAGAATTTTTTGCTTTCTTAAGACTTAAAGATATAGATGGCAATGTAATTCCTGTAGCGAATTATCCAAATTTTATATCTGAAGGATACAAAACAGAGATTTTCATTTTAGAATCAACAGATGATAATAATAATGATTTAGAAGGTGTAACTTCAAGTAGAGTAGATGCATATACTTTTAAATTTATAATAAATCATGGTAGTAAATTTGATGACACTGCAGCGGTGTTTCAAGCTAAGTACATTCCGGTAATTGATGAGGAGATTGTTTAATGGGAATAAGAACAACAGCAAAGAAAAGCTATCCAATAGCAACGAATGGAGAAGAACCAGGAACAGTTTCTCCACCGACAGTTAAATTGCGATTAGAAATTGACGGGTCTAATACTGATAAATTTAATATAGTAATTATAATAAAAAACTCTTCAGAAGCTTTATTAAAAAAAGAATTTATTGGAGTAGCAAATAGCAGCGAGTCTTTTGACGTGCAAAATATCGAGTTCATGCCTTTTGAAAGAGACAGGAATCATACAATAAGATTTACTTTAACTGCTTCTAACTCTGTTGGGGAAGCGACCACAAGTATTGAAGTAGGTCCAGCAAATACTACAGTTATAGATTTACAAGGAACAGTTATACGAGATTTTTCTATAGCTAGAGAGGATAAAACTTATAATTTAGTTAATATTGAACTTAATTTAATAAAAAATGATTTTTTTGATATTTCTAAATTGGATAAATTAGAGCTTTTTTATAAAAAACAAGACGAGCAAAATTCACAAATATGGAAAGTAATAAATCTAAGCATAGTTGGTTCTACAGAAGTAAAAGAAGATAATGAAAAGGTAGTTGGATATTTATTTGATTACAAAAAACAATCTATCGAAAGAGATGATTTGGGTGCTTATTATAATTTTTATATTAAGGTTGTTTTTAAAAATAACACTCCCCAAGAAACTGATAAAAAAGATTTATTTTTTGATAATTTAAATATCACTAAACCCGAAAGCAGAGACGATTCTTCTATATCTACAGATGTAATAGATATAGATAATCCGGCTTCATTAAGATATGAAATATTAACAAAATTTTCTGAGTTTTATAAAATATCTACTAATACTAAGGCGTTTTCTAGTGTCGATTCAGATGGAAATCCTGTAGAAGAGCTCTTAGAAGATTCAAAATTTCATGAATTTTTAGATACCACTGTTTACAAAGAAGTTCAGTTAGCTAATTTTTATTTGCTTGATGCTGATAGAAATTATTTTTTCGCTTATGAACAAAGCAAAAAAGGTCATTTTTATCCAGCGTCGGTTTCAGAAATACACCCGTGTATAATTATAAATGAAAATGAAAAACAAAATAAATCTATTGTATTGTTTTGGAAAATTAATGAAAATTTTTTTAATTACTCTTTTTTCGAAAACAAAATATCAATTATTACTAATTCATTTAAGGTAAAATTACAGTATTTAAATAATGGATCTTATGTAGATTTAACAAACACAATCGAAATAACAAAAGAAGGCGTCAAAAATAGAAAATTTGGTTTTTATTCTGCAAGTCAAAAATTTATTTTGTCGATAGAAAGATCAGACGTAAAAGCAAATATCGAGCTGTTTAATAAAATAAGTGAAAAAGATAATAGCGGAGCTAATCTAAGGCTTTTAGTAGTAGAGCATGGTGTAACTTGTTCTTCGAAAGGCGTGCGTAGTCGAGAATATGTTTTTGATAAAATGCTTATTCCTCCTCAGTGGAAATATATCGCGTATGATAAACACATTTCTCATGATCAAAAAGTAAGAGCAAATAAAAAAATAAACTTAGATTTAAATGATCCTCAGCTTAGAGGTATAAGATTACCAAAAGAAGGTTTTTATGAATACTATAATATATTTAATGTAAAAACTTTAGGAGGCACCACAAATGGACAAACTCCGACTTTGACAAGTGATTCAAAAATTTTGTATAAATTAGATTGTCAGTATGATGTTTTTTATAAAGACCCAATTATAGAAGGTACAGTAAATTTAATATCATTATCGCAGACTATACCAAAAGATGTATTTTTAATACCGCCAAGCCTAGAAATACCACCCCCGAATTTAGTTAAAAATGGCAGGCAAGCGGAGGGCATTGTCAAATTAGACGAATATGGTAAAATATCGGGCATACAAATCACAAACCCAGGAAGTGGCTATTCTTTGTTCAAAACTGTAGAAAGTAAAAGAGAGCAAACTTTTACAGATTTAACGCCGTTTGTGACTCAAATATTTAAAATAGTTAATGCAGATTTAAATATTAATAGACAAAAATTAATACCGCAAAATACTTCTTTTGATAAAGATAATTTAAAAGCGTCTCTAAAAGGAGGGGTGCGTTTAGCTAGCTCTTATTTTGATAGACTAAAGCTTCAGCAAGATAATCAAAATGCCTTCTCAGTAGAGCAAAAACAAAGGCTGGATGAATATTTAAACTTTGATATTCCTTCAAATGTCGAAGAAATAGATAATTCTAAACAAGCGTATGATTTAAATTATACGCCGGAGGAAAAAGACTTAAATTCTATTGGCATTTTAGATGAGGTTTGGAATGTAATATCAAAATTATACACAGATAAAAATATAAATCCGGCACAAGAGGTTCAAATTTATACAGAAGACACTGACGCAGGCGTAAGTGAAATATCAGAATCTCAAATACCTAGCGCTGTAAATTACACACAAGACTCAAGCTCTATAACTCCGATTTCATTTAGTGCAGATTCTCCGCAACAAAGCGCTGAGGGTGGAGAACCGGAATTGTTTTCTTTGAATAATTTAGAAATTATACCGGACTCAAGCGCTGCCGTGTTTATAACACAAAGGCTTGCGGCTCCACCTTGGCTGACTTTGCTACCTACCTCAATCCGCGCAGATAGCCAGTATGGCTTCGGGCCTTTACCGAACATGGCCCCTAGAGCAGAGATGTTCAATAGACTAGTGATGGGTATAAATAATCTAAATGAAGTAAGAGTTATATTGCCAATGATATGGGCTTTAGAACAGAAAAACGAATCTTTTGAATATTGGGACAATAGTGCGTTTCCGGCAAACGAGTATGACCTTATTTCTTTTTCAACTGCTGGTCAAAAAATTGATTTGTCTAATGAAAGCAGTCAGTATCAAGCTCTTAATAGCTTATTATCTGTGTCGGCTTCCAAAAGTGTACAAAAAATTATAATAAATCAAGACGCGGCTCAAGAGAGAGGAGTGCCCCAAGGTACTTATAAATTATCAAGTGAAGAGTCATCTAGTATAACTATAAGGCCATTTGTACACCCGATAATGGCTCGATCATTTAAAGAAAGCTATTTAAGAGGATTTAGAAGAAAAATACTTGGTGTAGTAAGCGAGTATATAACAGTATGCGCATTCAGTCAAGCACCTATAAATTTAGGTGGTGGAAGAGCTGTGCCATGCAACTTCAGGGGGGTAACAACACCAACGCCGGTCCCGGAAGGCACTATACTTCCTAAAGAAAACGTAATTGTTAATACTTACTTCGATTTTTTTAATGCTGGTGGAACTCTAGAAGCTAAAGCGTCGGGGACTGCTCAGTCTTTGTCAATATCCGCCGGAGGAAATTTTTGTAATAATGGTTGCGGGGACGCTTTTACAAAAAGCGTTGACTTCCGTTATGCGTATATTTTTCCAGGTACAATAAAGATATGAATCTAAATGATTTTACTAATTTATTTAAACAAGCAGAGAAAGTTTCTAGAAGTTTAAAGTCTTCAGCGGGTAAGGCTGGATTGGCAATCGCACAAGGTAAACCAATTATAGCCCAGAAAGACAAGGCTAAAGAAAGATTAGATATATGTAGTAAATGCAAAGACCTAGATAAAATTCTAGGTCGATGCAATCTGTGTGGATGTTTTGTTTCGGCTAAAGCAAGGGCCGATTATGAAAGTTGCCCATCAGGAAAATGGTAACTAGGCTTTTCTAATTCTTTCAATCAACTCAAAAATTTTCGGTTTAGAGATCTCGTTGATAGATGCAAGCTCCTCTGCTTTTTCATATTTGTCTTTAACTAGCCGCTTTTGGATCTGATCGAAAGAGATGCCTTTTTCTTTCATAAGGTTATGAAGCACTGCGGCTGGAGAGATTGGATTATCAAACCCGGGTTCTTCGATAGCCTTGACTCCCACCTCCTCCTGACCAACAATATTTATTTTTAAAAAATTACGAACACATCTTACAAAAGCTCTATTCTCTGCTATCGCGGCTAGATAGTTGCGAGCAAAGCTTTGAGTGTTGTCCGGAGAAGCGTCAGCTAGAGACTGGAAAGAGACATCTACATTCGAAGTTTCGTAGTTACCAATCCAATTAATATGACAACTTGCGATAACATAATTTGGGCTAGCTTCTGGTACATCATAAGAAACACATGTGAAGCCTCTGATTTGGGCTAGCTCTTTAATACCGCCAAGCAAAATTAACAAATCTTTATCCTCTAGCTTCGAGATGTCTGTTTCTTGGGTGCGCTGTTTGTTGGCTACAAGAAATTCTGGACGGATCATTTTGCGCCAATTGACGTATCCATCTTCGTTGAAGACGTAAGGAATGATCGGGTTTTCCAAAAGACCAAATTCGTTTCTCTTAAGAGTTTTAGGAGGAATGCTCATCGATTGTAATATTGATTAGATCTGCTCTTTTGTCAAGAAATAAAAGTAATCAGCTTCTTCTTTAAATGATTCGTCCACGATAGGCGGAATCTCAGAATTAGAATTTCTTACGTTTTCACTGTTTATCATCGCCTTGGCATGCCACCGGCTGCAAAAAGTTTTACCAGATTTGACCACTATTTTATTGCTTTTAAAATATACTTTAGATTTATCTAATCCATCTAAAAATTTAAGATCTAAAATATTTAAACGATTTATTTTTTTGGAATCCATATATTTTATTTTTTCTTTATTTAGATCTTCTCCAGTCAAAGATGTAATAAGTTCAAATTCAATGCCTAGAGACTCAAGTAGATTCACAAAACCAGAATCAGAATTCTTTTCTATTTTATAATATAATTTTTTAATTTTTTTGTTGCGACGTATTAATATGTTTTTGTTTATTGGTTTATTTGTTACTACTGAAGCGTCTAATAAATCTAATTGCTTATCTAGATTATCTTCTGAAAATAAATAATCCATTCTTATGACTATTTCATTTTTGTTGTCTGATTTAATACTAAATACATTGTCTGGTATTATCTCTATGCTTTGGGTCGCGTAAACTCTTCCTATGGATATTGTATTATCAAATTCTGGTTCGTAATCGAATAAAATTTTAATAATTTTTTTAGCTATTTCTTCTGGTCTTATATTGTTAATCGGAAATGAAGTTGGGTTTAAAAAATTTTTGCGATTGAAATTAGAATTTATAACATTCTCTTTCTCTAAAATATTATCAAGATAATAGTCATATTTTAAATAACACTGTTTGACTCCATGTTCAGAGCATATTAAAGAGTAAATTTTAGAAGCGCCGCAGAAAAGCTTTGCGTTATTTAGCAGATACGCTTTTTGATTTAAAAGAACAGAAGCGTCAATATAAACATCATCAAAATAATATTTCTTATTATCTATAAAATGAATTATATTTATATTTTGTTTCGCAAGAATTGGCTTTATTAGTTCAATAATTCTACACCAAAAGCAATAGTGCGCGTTAGGATCTGAAGACTGGGTCTCTAAAACTATATAGTCATTGAATGGAAGTGGAAAAATTTTTTCATAAATATGCGCTTTGCCAGATTTCAAGCCGGTTGCCATTTCAAAAGATTTTAGTAAATTCATTTGATTAAAATAGAATGATGATTATTAATCGAAAAATTATCTAAACAATATGCCTCATAAAAATTACTTTTTAAAAATTCTGGATCAGAAAATTTATTTGTTTGCAAAAAAACTTCTTTTATGCATGTGTTGCCTGAAAAAACAGATTGACTTTTTTCATTAGAAGAAACAAATATTTGTTTTTCTGGGTATTTTTCTTTTATTGATGATATAATTTTAGTTGATAAAAATATATTTTCTATAGTTGAGTTAATAGAAATGAATATTCTGTCTTCAGGCTTAGTGTCTCCAAAAAGATCCTTTAGTTCAAACTTTTTATTCTTATGGTTTTCCTTAAGGGCCACTTCTCTAAAATATTGATCGATTGTTTGTCTTGAAAACCCTGAGTTAATTTTGTTTATCCAGTGAACAAGGCCTTCGTCACTGTCAGAAACCTCTCTAGAGAGTATCAAGGAATAAAGGCTCTTAAGCCAAAGTGCGTTGTCTTCTATGCTCGGAACCTCAGCGTTAGGGTTGCAAGGTTTCACTGGGTTATTTTGCGAGCAGTATTCTTTAAAATCGCAAGAATCTAAAAACTTCTCGATTTTCTGACCCACTCTTTCGGTAGAAAAATTATCTATAACCCATTTTCTTGCTTTCTTGCAAATTTTGGCCTTTTGTTCCTCCGTCATTTTATATATAAATTCAAGACTATCGGCTATTGAGATCGGACAAGTAGAAGCCTTGATAAATTCTGTGCCAAACTCTCTATACTCGCTCCAAGACAAAGGAATAGAGCCAGCCTCTGGGCAACACATTTCTTCTCCACAGCTATAATTAGTAACAAGAGTAATTAGCCCAGCTAGTTTTGCTTCTTGGATTGGCATTTCTTGACCTCCGCTGGTAAACGGATGGCAGTAAACGTCCATTAAATTATAAATTTCATTTAATTGTTTTTCAGTCGTTCCCAAAGATGTGGAAGTCGTTACACAAGACAGTTCGCTTTTGCATTTGTTGCAATTCACTTCGTGCCCGCTGAAAGGACGCACATCATGTGAGTGACACTTTTTGCAAATATATGTGGTTAAAATATCAGAAATTTCTACACCCACTTCTTTGCAAAGCTTTTCAATACCCCACCCTTCTTTCCAATTAGTATGAAGAAGAAGTTTTGCTTTGCTATCAGGATTTTTGTTTTTAAAAGATTTAAATCCTTGAAGCAAATTGGGAACAGATTTTCTTAATTGATTTCTAAAAACAAATCCAATAATAAAATCATTAGGATTAATGTTATTATTTTTTCTTAAAGAAGCTTTTGTTTCTTTAGAAAATGGTTTGAATTCAGATATATCAATACATCCATGGATAGTTTGAACATGCTTATGTCCAAGTATGTGCATTTCTTTTTCTGCGAAACTAGACCACACCCAGTAATTTTTTACTTTAGGAGCGGCCGCGACAGCAGATGGCAGCAAAGGCAAGGAATCTAAAGTAACCCAAAGAGCATGATTCAATTTATTGAACCATGGTTTTTCAATAGTGTAATCAACGCCCCAAAAATCTTGCACTCCAATGTATACATCTGGTTTTTCTATTTCTACAATTTTATCCACTTCAAAAGCTCCATAAGAATAGAGCCTTGCTTTATCTGGATTAGAATTGGCTTCTTCTAGCTCTGGACCAGAATTTGGATAGCACCCGTAACTTTTCCAAGGGGTTCTATCAAGATCTGGATGGTTTTTTGTTAAACCACCGCTAAGACATACAATTTCGTACTTTCCAGTATTATACAAATAAGAAAGAATGGCCTTGGTGTTTCTACCAAAGCCAGTCTTAGATAAAGCAAAGTCGCTGTGATAAAGGATCTTTTTCTTTTTTACCATAAATCGTCATCCGCGACCTCCCGCTTAGGAACCTCTTCTTTATTAGAAGGGGCGGCTTGAGGGGCAGCGGCTGATCTATTATTTTGCTCAATAGAAGCCTTTTCAAAACTTTTTGCTATAGCAAAGTAGAAGAAAGACTCAAGGCGGATACTCTCTCCAAAAGTAAATCCAATTAAGAAAGATGTCTTATCTTGAACATTTTCCTTGCTTTCCTTTGAAACAGAGAAAGAGTAGCCTACTTGAGCGGTCTTAGTCGGGTCTTCTTTAAGTGGGCGAACATAAGGAGAGAATTTAATCCTAGTAACTTGCTTCGCAGAGTCGTGAAAAGCAGAAACGTCGCTATTACGCCTTATAGCAGAGATGATATCGGAAGCTTCAGTAAGACTTAGTTTAACTGAGCATGACATCTTTGGGTTCTGAGAATTACCGGCGAATGAACCCCGCTTAGTTTTTTCGTCCCAGCTAGCTTGTTTAATCATATTCACGAAAATACAGTCATCCTTGGCTGAATACTTAAAGGAGCAGCCAGAGCCGGTGTTCTTGGAATTGGGTTTATAAAATTGAAGCATACAATCAATAATGTTAATTTTCCTCTGAATTGTCAAGATTTTTTTCTTTTAATTCTGAAAGTTTTGTGTAAATTTTTAAAGTTTGAATTCCGATAGTATCTCCGAACAAACAGTCTTGTTTTTTCGTACCTTTAACTATGACTATGTCTTCCTTCTCAGGTAGCTTATCGCTGTTGGCGGACTTGTTAAATTCAATTTTATCATTGAAAGTAAGCACAGAAATAGATCCGAATTCGTCAGAAACGATCATTTTAAATACTTTAGTTTTTTTCTCGTTTTTAGAAGTCCACTCTGACGCGTCTTCAACCTTGCCAACTAGATAAACGGTAGAATTATTATCCAATTCAGATATCTGAGCGGTAGAAACCAGAGACGGCATCTTAGAATGGAATATATCTATTAATGTTTTATTGTAACTATAACCAAGTAATTTGTTTTCGTAGTACCAATTAGCGAAGCTTTCTGATTTATTATTTTGTTGATAGATTTTTAAATAAAGATCGTATTTTTTCTTTATTGTTACTAATCGAGTTTCTTTTATTAGAAGTTTGCTATTCTCATTTTTAGTTTCTGATAATTTTTTAACTGTTTTAAGTAAATCGTTGCCACACTCTGGACCATATTGCATGGCAAGAATTTTTTCTTTATCGGTTAAAATGTTCCATAGTTGAGCTTCTAAAACAACCCTGCTACGAGAAGCGGAGAATCCATCCAAAGCACCGGCTTGAATTAATGCTGACAAAACGCCTATAGAAAGGCCAACTTCTTTAGCTGCTTGGAACACTTCAAATTTACTAGACTGCTCGCTTTTAAATAGTTTGAGCTTGTCCATGGTTTTCTCTGAAATGCCCTTGATGGAAGATAATCCAAATCTGATATCGTTTGATTGAATAGAAAAATCAGTATCGGATTTTAAAATATGAGGCCCAAGTAAAGTTATGCCAAAGTGACGAAGCTCTTTTTGAATTTTAGATATTTCTTCCAGAGGAGCGGGCTCATGCTTTGTCATCTCTAGCAAAGCTAAAAAAAACTCTTTAGGGTGCTTGAATTTAAGATAAACTGTACAAGCTGCTAGAGCAGCGTAGCTCATAGAGTGAGATTTATTAAAAGAATAATTAGCTGAATTTTCAAGAATACGCCAAAGAACATCTCCAATTTCTGAGGCTAAATTATTTTCTTTGATCTTCTCTTTGATCTTCTCTTGCCATTTTTTCACTTCCTCGACCTTCTTCTTGCCTACAATTCGGCGTAATACTTCCGCTTCGTCAAGAGTAAATCCAATCTTATTAGACATTTTCATCAACTGCTCTTGATATAGTGCAACACCACCGCTGCCGCTCAATACAGAATCAAAAAATTCATGGATCCCTTCGTATTGATTATTGTTAGTGAAGTTAGCGTACTGCTCGACGAATTCTAAAGCTCCCGGGCGGGCCAGAGCAAGCACTGCGCTTAGTTCTTCGAGATTTTTTGGCTTTACCTTCTTACAAACTTTGAAGTTTGTTTCGGCTTCAATTTGGAAGCACCCGTGAGGAGTCTTGAGGTCTTGTAGTTGCTGATATATTATCGGATCATTGAAATCAATGTCTGAAATTTTAATATTTATTAATTTGCAAACACGATCTACAATAGAGACGCTTCTGAGACCAAGTAGATCTAGTTTAACATTAAAGATAGAAACCCAATTCATATCGTAGCTAGATACCTGTTCCTTGTCACTGGTAAGTTCAGTAGGACAGCTTTGATCTATTGGGTCATACGAAAGCATCATTCCTGAGGCGTGGACGCTCTTATTCTTAATTAAATTGCGCAACTTTAGTGCAGTTTTATAAGCTCTAGGATTATTATCGCACCAAGTTTGTAGATCTGGTACTTCGGCGTAAGCTTGCTTAAGATCCATAACTTGACCGAAAGTTTTAGGAATTAAAGAGCTGACTTCATTCATTTCTGACTCAGGCTTTTCATCAATAATTTTACCACATTCTTTAATCAATATTTTTGAGCTTAGAGTAGTAAGAGTTAAAATCTTAGACGTTCTTCCTGAAAACAATTGATCTAAGTATTTGATTACTTTATGTCTATTGTAATAACATATATCGATATCCACATCGCACATCAGCGATCCGTCTAGATAAGTTATGCCATCAACTATTTGTTTCTTTGCGCGAATCTTAGATATAAATCGCTCAAAGAATAGTTCGTATTTAATTGGATCTACTTTAGTAACTCCTAGCAAATAAAGAATAAGGCTACCAGCAGCAGAACCACGTCCAAGGCCGACAGGTATGGAATTTTCTTTGCAGTAGTTGATAACAGTCCAAACCAGAAGAATATAGTCAAGAAATCCAAGTTCTTTAATGGTTTCAAGTTCATATTTTACTCTGTCAGAATATTTTGGGAAGTCTTGTTTGGCTATATTTAGATTTTTGAAATTAGCTCTGCAAACCTGCATCAAGAAGTCGTAGTTGGAAGATTTTTCTTTTAGCCCATACTCTTCCTTAAGACGGCTTTCAATATTGAATTCAGGAAGTCTAACGCCATATAATGGTAATTTGAAATCAGTAAAATAGCTATTGAAATCATTCATATCTCTACTTGAAATTTAATTTTATTCCAGACTTTCAAATTTAAATCTAAATCAACAATTGCATTGTGCAAATTATCATAGTCGTGATCTATATTATAATCTTTGCCCAAAGCTGTAAGATTGGTTTTGATCCCTTTTCTGTAAGTATGAAGTAATTTATATTGATATTCAATTAAAGTTTCTTTCGGCATCTTAGGAATTCCATATTTGATTCCTTTGGCCAAGCAATTAGTATCTAAAATTTTATTAACTAAATGATTTGCTCGTAATCCTTTAAGCAAATACATTTCTTTTATAAGATAGAGATCGAATCCAAGAATGTTGTGACCAGCGATATAATCACAAGAATCAAGCCAATCCCTAGTAGTATCAAAGATATCATCAAATTTCTTGCCAGATGTTTGGATAAGCTGTTCCGGATATCTTGTGATTCGTCTAGCTTCATCAGATATTTTAAGATTAGTATCCCATTTAATTAACAAATTTCGTTCGTCTATTTTCTTACCTCCGACAGTGTCCAGCATGGCAACTTGCCAAGGAAGGTTTTGACAAAAATTAAGACATAGATTTAATGTTTCGCAGTCGATAAAGACAATTTTTTTAGACTTGTCAAATCTGAGTAGTTCATTTTCCATATTTTTCTTTGAATGACTCGGCGCAAAATTCATTTGAAGAGCAATGGTCCAGATTAGGTTTACTCAAAGTAGTTCTTTCAGAGATACACCTAAACGTAAGGTAAGCCAAGAAGTCTTCTTTGTTTTCATAATAGATAGACTGTGTTTTGACTGCCAGTTGTTTGTCTGAGACGATTTCTTCGACTTTCGACTTAACAATTTCATCAAATGGTAAATTATTATCCTCTATAAAATAAGTAGGATTACAAAAACTAAAATCGGGAATACAAATACTATATGTTAAGTTGTTCTTAAACACATAAGAGTCGTAGAAAGGAATACAGAGCAAAAGATTTTCTTTGCTCCAAAGCTCTTTAAGAGTTTTGCAGTCTATCCTTGGATAATAGTAAAATCCATTTGTACTGGCGATAGTAGATATCTTGATCAGATTTTGATAACCTTCTGATCTTGACATGAAAATAATTATTTTATGCTCTTTTTCTCTGGATTCAGTAGTCTTATTATCTATATCGTCGCAAACTGTTAATCGTAATCCAAATCTTAAGTTTAGATTTGCATCTTCGCAAGACTTATAAGCTTCTAGTAAGCCGGAAATGGAGTCATCTACGAGATGTACTTTATCTAAATTAAGTTTTTTTGCGATATCAATAATAGAACTAGGCTCGTCTGGATCGCTAGACCCTGCCTTAGACAGGGTGAGCACAGACTTGCCGAGACTATAATGAGATTTAAACAAAGGGACAGCCGAGTACACGATTAAAGATGCTCTTCTTCTTGACGAAGTCAATCAAAAAGTCAGTATATCTTTGCGCCAAAATGGGCAGCCGTTATATTCTTTTTTATCTATCAATTTTACCTTGGGGTCTTCTAGTAAAGATTTTTTGTTGAATGAAGATCTAATAAATTGATCTTTTTCGTCAAAACCTATATAAAATACTGCTGGTAATCTAGATGGACAAATCCATTTATCAGGAACATCGCTACCGCACATCCATTTCTTCTTTAACGATTTAGCGGCAAGATTTTGTGTGGCTTTTTTTTCGTCAAAAGAAGATATATATCCAGCGATATAACTTAAATAAGTCTTAAATCCTTCTAATTGTTCAACGGTAGGCTTCGGAGCTTCTTGGATTGGTTGCTTCTTAAATTTAAGAAAAATAAAAGAAACATCTGGTATATGGCCCTTGGTCTTAAATACAGCCAAAGAATACATTAGATTTTGCAAATTAAAATCAATTTCTTCTTTAGAGAATTTAGACTTGCTTGATTTGTAGTCGTAAATTTTATAATTAGTATCGCTGAACTTGGCAACCTTGTCAATAAAGCCATTTATAATATAATCTTCTTCCTCTAGCTTAAACTCAGATTCAGCCTCGACGAGTAAAGAGCCATTGCAAAAAAAGTCGCTCTGAAGTCCGGTTTGGATCATTGCGTAAATAAGATCTAGATTTTCTTCGTCATCGACTTTAAGCTTCTTAGCGTGTTTTAGAATTAACCTATGGATGCAAGGATTTTTAATTACGCCAGCTTTTCCAGAGCATAAGTCTTGGAAATATTTCTTGTGCCTGTCTGTTAGAAGAAGTTCAAAAATTAAATGGCAAATAGTTCCTCTAGAGGCTCCAGAATTAGAGATGTCTGGCAATTTAAGAACATACTTAGTATAGTAAAGCCAACTGCATCCTTCAGCGGTTTTAATTTTACTGGCGCTTAGTTTTATTTTTTCTGTGGTATTCATTGTATTGAATTATACCAATTACTAATCAGTTGACTATCTTTTAAATGCATTTCGCCAAAATCTTTTGCGCCGAGTGGGAGTTTAACTTGTATTTGATCGCGATCAAAGTAATTCAAAAGCCGTAGCTCAGCAGATTCTGCAGCTAAATTACCAGCTGCATTTCTAGAACTATCGTCATTAAAAGCAATAATAATTTTTTTAGGATTGTATCCGATAAGACAGCATATAATTTTTGGAGATATATTCAGGCCGAAAGAAACTATGCAATTATTTATTCCATTCTCTCTGAGAGCAAGCATGTCTCCTATACTTTCTACAATAATCACTTCTTTAGAAGATTTGACATCTTTGGCGTTTACTTTCAATGGGAAGCCCCATTGTTTTTTATCGCCGATTAATTTCCATTTAGGTCGCCCCTCTAGACTGATTCTAGATATATCTCTGCCAGCAAACCCAACAATTTCGTCTTTGCAATTAAATATAGGAAAAACATATCTGTTAAACATTTTCCCAGAGCTTGCAACTCCACCTTGAAAAGGCTGAAGAGTCTTGCTAGATATGCCCCTATTTAACCAATAAGAATCATCTCTCAGAAGTCTAATAAGCAATGACTTATCAAATATAGTTGTTTGAGTAGTGACCACTTTTTGCCGGTTATGATCTTCATTAGAAGTTTCGATTCCTCTTTCAGAAATCCATTTTTTAGCTTCTTCTATGGATTTTAATTTAAGGGTTAGCTTAACTAAATCTTCTATAGAGCCACTAATATTTTCTTTGAAATCTACCCATTGGCCAGAATTTTTCCAAATTCTAAGCACGCTATTATTATCAGAGTCTCGATAAAGAGGTTTTGCTCTGAATTCCCTTCCGTAATCTGACAAGGTGTAGCCTATGTCTATTAATATTTGTCTTATAGCTTCACAATCGTTCATAGGACTTCGCCATCTTCAGAGTCGTCAAGTTCAGGTCTTAAAGATTTAGCGGATAAAATATCTTCTAAAGTACCAGTTTCATCAACATTAAAATTTTTAATGTTAAAGCTTATATAATTAGGCATGTATTTTATTTTTTTGCCTTCTTTAACCCTAACTAGATCGTGATGGCCAGCGGAGTCTTTTCCTTGAAAGCGAGTCGCTAATGGAATAAGCTTATGAGATCCAAATTCTATTCCATCGTCAGCCATTTCCTCTACGCTCTTGCGCCTGAAAATAGCCACGAAAGAAGCAAACCACTGAAGTCGATCAGACTGAGAAATTGCGCTGCTATCATCAATGCCGTTTTCTGCGCTTCTATTTAGTTGGCAAGCCGTTAGAATTGGAACATTTAATTCCAAGCAAAGCTCTTTAAGAGCATTGACTTTTTCGCCAATCAATTGATACTCTTGTTTATTTTTATCAGACTCGCCGGTTAGTTTAATATAATCATAAATTATAACACACGGGTTGCCTCTTCCTAATTTAGAAAAATACCACCTTTTGACTATTGAAATTACTTGTTCGATTGGTTTACCAGAAACTTGTAAGTGATCTACTTGATTTTGAATTGATTTGAGCTCGTTCTTTTTTTCTTGAAATTTGGCGTAAAGCTGGGTATTTTTTTTCCAGTTGCCTGTTTCAAGGTGCCAAACTGGTATTCCGGTTATCGATGAAGCAACACGAAATTTCATGTCGAGAGTAGACATTTCAGTATCTAAGACCAGAGCTCGACATCCTTTATTAATAGATGTCATTTTAATAGCAAGATCATTTAAAATTGTTGATTTGCCATGCTTAGGCCTACTCACCCAAGCGTAAATATTTCCCGGTCGAATGCCGCCATAAAATCTATTAAAATTTTGATACGGAGTTATTAAACCAGTTTCTTGTCTTGGAGAGTTTCCTCTTTCTTCAATTATTTCAACTACATTTGTGGTGATATCTTCTGGTTTGTTATTCTCAGAAGCGTAAGCGCAGATTTTATTATTGTAGATTTTGTCTGATTCGGTAATAATTTCTTCTATTGGCTTTTCGGCGCATGAGTTAGCAAATTTTTTAATCTCATCTCCGGTTTGCTCTATTTCTCTTCTTATCCTAAGTTTTAGAAGTTCTCTGGCTCCTTCTATAAGCCCGGGCTGAGAGGTGGGAATAAGACAAATACTATTAACATAATTAAAAATATCAATAGATTGATCTTTAAATGTGATGCCAAGGTTTTGACATTTTTGAGAGATCAAGATCTTGTCGATCTGCTCTCCTTTATTAAATGTCTCTTTAAAAACGCAAAAAATAGTATAGTGGACTTCATTCATGAAGTCTCCATCGCTAATAAAAGATTCGATGTCAGCAAAAGAGGCTGGGAATCTAATTAAACCAGATAATACATATTTTTCTATTTGTAGTGAGTATATTGCCATTAAAGAATTATATTGAATTTGTCTTTGAAAAATTGAGTGGAAAGATCTTTTACTTCATCTTCGTAAATTTCAACAAACTTAAAATTGTTTGCAGATAGCCACTTTTCTTTGACGACATCTCTTTTGATTGATTTCAAATAATTAAGACGCGATTCTCCATGAAAAAATTTATTGTATGAAGTATGCTGTTTACCCTGCACTTCAACAGCTATTCTGAGAGTAGCGTTAACGATATCGACCTTCAGTCTAGAGCCGAAGACGGGAAACTCTTCATATACTACATGATTTTTCCAAAATGTTTTAAGGAATTGCTTAGTAGCGAATTGAATTTTAGATCTACAAGGTTTTTGCCAATCTATAATATAACTATGAACGTTTTTATTGGCTAGCCTGCCATAAATATTATATAATTTCACTTTTTAAGTGCGTTCATGAATTTATCAAATAAATACTTTGTGATATTTTGATTTTCTTCTAAGAAAGTTTTTAGATTTGCCGACCCTTGGTGCTGCTTTGGCATTTCAAAACCTGCATCAGACAATTCTTTAACAAGTTCATCAGTAATAGTTATCCAAGGGCCTTTTGCATGAGCAAATTCCCAAGCCAATAGTTGATCAACAATTTCGTACTCCACCCAAACACTTTGGCCTTTGGTTCTGCCGTATTTAATCGGATATTTTACTTCCCTTCCAGATTTTTCATTTGGTGTTTTTCTAAACACTATTTTGCAGTAATGCCCAATAGCAGCATCTTCTTTTTTAGGATTAGCAACCTCAAAAATAGAATCATCTTTCCATCTTGGTTGAAACTCCATAATCCAATCTGAATAGTGTAGCGCCGCATTACCTCCGCTGGCATTTGTTACTTTTGGATCGCTTTTCTCATAAGCGTTTATTTTGATAGATGATCTAACTTGAGAAATTATAAAACAAATATGCCCCCTAGACCCGAATGCAACAGCCATTCTCCTAAGAAGATCAGCCGTCAAAAGAGCGGATCCGGCTACCTTATTTGGCTCATTCGACATATGATCTAAATCTTTTCTTGGAAGTAACGCGTCGAGGCTATCAATGATAAAAAAATATAAATTTCCATTCTCGTTATCTTTAATTAGCATCTTCATTGTTTGCGTTACGAAGTCGTAATCGTTTGTAGGTATAACTCTCCATTTATCAGGGTCTGTATTGACCCCAGATCGGTTAACCATGGTATCGCTTAAGCGACCTTCTGATTTGATATAAATTACACAACCTTTTTCAGGGTGTAAAATTTGAAAGTTTCTGGCGAAGGCCAAAGCATTGCTTGTTTTGCCTCCTTCTGTAACGCCAGATGATCTAATGATACCCGGATGAATACCTCCGCCCATTTCTATATCTAAAGTCAAACTACCGCTGCTAACTACGTAATCAGTTTTGTTTTCAAAAGCATAATGGTGCTTTTGATTGTTTCGCATTATGTCATCAAGAACTTTTAGCTTTGATTGCGAGCTTGATTCGGTTGAGATTTCTGGTTGTTCTTGAATTTCTTTTTTTGGTCTTGCCATATTATTTGTTATTAAATAGATTTAAAAACTCTTTGAATGACGCGGGCTTTTTATTAACTTCAACTTGCGGAGCTACTGGGTTATCTTCTAGTTTTATCTTTTCTTTTTCAAAAGAAAGAGACTGATATTTTTTGATGCCCTCCAAGAATTTCTTTCCATTTTCACTAAAGAACCAAGTTAAAGATATAACTTTAGTTCTGCCATTCAAGCTCATAAGCCAATCAAAATCGTATTCTTTTATGAGCCTAGTGGCGAATTTCATTTCAGTCGGCCAGTCGCAAGCGGCAGAATCTGAAAGAAATAATTCAATTATTTGCTGCTGCTGGCTTAGTTTTCTTGGCTTGCTTTCCCTCGCAGTCATTGAAGGTACTATGACGCACGGCTACGATTTGTCAAGGAGAGATACATCGTGGGCTACCATTTTTTTGACTAACCCTTTGAAATCAACTTTCGGAGACCATCCCAGCTCCTCGCGAGCAGGCTTGGAGTCTCCGACCAACAAATCCACTTCTGCCGGTCTATAAAATTTTTTATTTACTTTAACAAGAATAGAAGAGCAAGGATCTTTAGATATTGCATAGTTTGTAGACACGCTATACTCTTCGCTTATTCCAGAGCCGTGCCAGATTCCGTCTATTCCGACCTCTGAAAACGCTAAATTTATAAACTCTCTAATAGAATGAGCCTCGCCGCTACAAAGTATGTAGTCTTTAGGATTTTTTTGATTTAGCATTTTCCAAATACCATCTACAAAATCCTCCGAATCAGACCAGTCTCTTTTAGCGTCTAAATTACCTAAGTTAATTGGATCAAAAGTTTTGCCTTTTTTTATAGCATCAGATATTCTTGCTACTCCCTTTGTTATTTTTCTAGTTACGAATTCTTCCCCGCGTTTGGTTCCTTCGTGATTAAATAAAATACCGTGAATAGCATAAAGATTATAAGATTCTCTGTAAACTTTAACAAGATGTCTAGCTGATGATTTGGATGCCCCGTATGGACTTCTGGGCTTTATTGGATGATTAATGTCTTGAGGTACAGTTTCAACATCGCCAAACTCTTCGCTAGACCCAGCAGAATAAAATCTGCATTTTGGATTAAATCTTCTTATTGCTTCAAGGCACCTAGCGACCCCTGTAGCGTTTACATCGAATGTTTGCAAAGGAATTTTCCAGCTGCATCCGACGAACGATTGAGCGCCGAAATTTATAAAGTAATCGGGCTGTATTTCTCTTACTGCATTATCAATGCTAATACTGTCAGACAAGTCCCCATAAATTAAATTAAATCTAGAATTATTTATAAAATTATTGCAATTTATAAAATTTGGATTGGAGGTTCTTCTGGCCATTCCATAGATTTGAGCAGATGTGTTTTCTAGCAAATACTCGACCATATTTGCTCCGTCTTGCCCGAGGATTCCGGTGACTATAATTTTCATTTAAAATTTAATTTTTCCAATTATTATATCTTTTAACATAACCCAATCGGATGCCTTAGCCCAAAGAGGGTTTTTGAAAGCTGCTGGTTTATTTTTTTCTATGAAAATATGTCCGCTCCACGCGAAAGGATATACTATAAATGGCAGTGCTATAAATAATGGTAAAAAAAACAAAGACTTCCAAAATGCCAGATGAACGCATAAAATAAAATAACCAATAGTAAATAATTGCCCAAGGACGTGAAGCCTTCTATTCCATTTATTTTGATGTAGAGTAAGGTACATTTGATAGTATTCTTTGAATGTCATATTTATGTTTTTATTAATTCACTTGACGAGTATATTTTAGGCAAATCTAATACTATTTCAAAAATTTTATGTTCTTTACACGTATCAGATTCAGCGGCGACAAGGTTTCCAAATTTTCTATCTCCGCTATTGAAAAAAGATATTTTAGAAAACGGAAACATTTCTCTTATTTTTTTTAAAGTGCAGCATTGAGTTTTGTCAAGATCTAAAGAAATTGCAGCAAGGTCAACGCTTTTTAAATTAGATATAATTCTACGCCTGTGTTCTTCGTCCATGAAACGCTTGCTGCCTTTAAGAAAAACTTGCAAGTCGCTGTTAACTATAGCTATTAAAAAATCACACTTAGCTTTTGCAGAATTAATATATTCTAAATGACCATAATGCAATGGATTAAAGTATCCTGAAACGACACCAACATGAAAATCAAAAATATTATCACAATTTAATTTCATTATTATCATTAAACATTATAGATGCCCCATTGTAATCAAAGTTAAAATCTAAAATCCTATTTTCAAAAATATTTTTTATTTTTCTTTTTGTTTTAGGGTTACAAATAACTAAAACAAAACCACAACCGCCAGCACCAAGTAGTTTCGCGCCGTAAGCTCCCAATTTAAGACAAGTCGATATAATAGAGTCTACCTGTTCTGTAGATATATTGCTTGATAACTTAGATTTTTCAAGCCAAGAATCATGCATTAATTTTCCCATTGACTTGATGTCTTCTGAAATTAAATAATTATAAGCTTGATAAGCTAATTTCAAGATTGTTGTTTTATCTTTATTTTGATGAGATTTAGCAATTGCATTGCAAGTTCTTTGTTCGTTGGTGTAGATAAGGACCATTGAGTCTAGAAGATGATCTCTAAATTCATTTGTTATAGGCAATGGTTTAACAAAAAAATCTCCATTTCTATTTATTTTTATTGTGTTTAAGCCCCCATAAGCAGCCCAAATTTGATCTTGGATTCCGCCGCTTTCTTTAAGAATGTTTCTTTCTATTTCAATGGCGTCTTTAGCTATTTGCTTTTTAGATGTTTTTTTGTTTAAAAAAGTTCTCAATAGATAGCTCATTCCTACGCAGTAAGAAGAGGATCCGCCAAGCCCGGTTCTAGAAGGAATGTCAGAAAAAGAAATAAACTCAATTGATTGTTGAATTCCAAAGTAATTCAATGTTTCTCTTATCAATGGATTTTCTATGTCTTTTAAGTTTTCGACACGCTCGTATTTAGAATAACTTATAGTGCTGGCTTCTGATAAAATTTTGGGCTTTCTTCTAATAGATAGATAAGAATATTTATTAATAGTGCATCCAAATATAAAAGATCCATGCTGCTCATAAAAATCAGCATAATCAGTAGATCCACCAAAAAACGAAACTCTAAATGGAGATTTGACTAAAATCATGAAGGCAAATTATTAACAATAGAGGTAAGTTCAGTTATGTATTCTTTAGGAAGCTCTGGATAGTTTCCAATGTACCAGCCAAAATTATGGCAATGATCAGTGACTGGAAAATTAAGATAGCTATTACCAAGCAGCCTCTTAAGATAAGGTTGACGCAGTTGATTTCCTCCACCAGATAAACCTCGTCTGAATTCAATACCTGCGTTGCGTAAAGCGGTTTCTACATTAATCCTTAATGCCCAGTCAGGTTTTTTAAGAATCAACGTGAAAGCGTAATTAGAATTACCTTCTACATCGAAATCAACAAAAAACTTTTCTGGGTTTAGGTTGTTAAGAAATATATTCAAATTTTCGGCTCTAATCTTATTATTGACGTCAAGATTTTTGATTTGATTGAGAGCTAGTACAGCGTTTATTTCGGTAGACCTAAAGTTGTGAGCAGCTTCTAAAAATACAAAATCTTTATTTAGATCTGGATTTTCATTTAAAATTTTTTGCTTTAGCGACTCGTCTGTTGTTTCTCTAAGCATTCCATGAGATCTAAAAGCTCTAATAAGTTGATAAATATCATGATTATTTGTACTTATCATTCCGCCTTCAATAGAGGTCATGTGATGGGCATAATAAAATGAGAAGTTTGAAATATCGCCAAATGTTCCCACTTTCTGGCCCTTAAATGTTGTTCCGTGAGACTCGCAAACGTCTTCAATTAACAGGATGTTTTTTTCCTTACATATTTGAATAAGCTCTTCACTAAGGCCATTGTAACCAAGAATATGAATAAGTAAAATGGCTTTTGTTTTTGACGTGATCTTCTTTTTAATATCTTCTATATCTAAAGCCAGATTATTGAGCTTGATGTCGCAGAATACTGGAGTAAAATCATTTTGAAGAATAGCAGCAACATCAGATATCCAAGCGAGTGGAGGAACAATTACTTCTCCGCCTTCGGGAAACATATACTTAAGATAAAGTAGTGATAATTCATTGGCGGCGCTGCCAGAATTCACCATTACATTATATTTTGTGCCAAGCCACTCTCCCCATTTGTTTTCAAACTCTCTTACTTTTGAAGAGTTTGTTAAAATAGGAAGTGGGTCTTGAGATAGGAAATTAATAATAGCATCTGCATCAGAACGCGAAATATTATTATGCATTAATGGCCATTTCATATTTTTTATAATCTTACGTTTGGGTAGTTTTGTTCAAACCAATCATAGCTTATCTTTATAGATTGTTCTATGTTTGTGAATTTAAAATTTGGAAATATAGAATTAAATAATGACAAATCAGATTGACGATTCCTTTGACCGCTTGGTTTAGCTCCATTAAAATCAACAGCCCCTTTAAAATCAGAGGCTTTAACAAGTAGATCGACTATTTCTTTTATAGAATATTGATTATTACCGGCTATGGTTAGTCTTTCTGGAATATTTTCTTTTTTTAATAATTCAATTAAACTAATAGCCAAATCGTCAGCGAAAATAAATTCTCTTAAAGATTTTCCGTCTCCCCAGACTTCTAAATTTGAATTGCTTTTTTTTGCTAAATATATTTTATGTATTAAACTAGGCAAAACATGACCGTGTTGTAAATTATAGAAATCGTGAGTCCCTATTATGTTTGATGGTATAATAGAGCAATAGTTTTTAATACCATACTGTTGTTTGTAAGCTCTTATTTGTACATCAACCATTCTTTTGGCGAAAGCATAAGCAAAGTTTCCAGAAAACGGAGGTCCGTTATGCATGTTTTCTTCTTTAAGAATTTGAGAATCGTCAGGGAAGACGCATACTGAAGAAAAAGCTAAAAGTTTTTTTACATTATATTTCCAAGCATAATGAATAATAAATGAATTTATCAAAATATTTTGATAAAAATAATCAGCATGGCCAATCATATTGCCGCCAATTCCTCCAACTTTAGCGGCGGTATGTATTACATAATCTGGTTTATGTTTTACAAAAACATCTTCGACTTGATTTTCTTTAGTTAAATCAAAATCTTTTTTTCCTACAAAAATAAAATTAAAATCAGGATGTCCGGAAATGATTTTTTTTATCGCATTGCCTACCAATCCATCTGATCCTGTTACTAAAATTTTCATTTTACTTAATTGCTTCTACATTAAGGCTCATCAATTGCCCGTCTATTGTATCGTTTATTCTTCTTGATTTATAAGAAATTTTTGGTAAATAAGATTGGCTGTAATCGTCTATATAAAAATGATCTGTTTCTCTCCAATCGTATCTATGTATATTTTTAAAATTATGTTCCTCAAGATCTTTTTTCAAGGAACAAAAATCCCATCCTGTATAATGAGTATCGTAAGCGTGTTTTTGAGATCCATATATAAAAGACATGAGTTCTGAAATATTTTTTGTTTTATTGTAATAATTAAAAACAGACTCAAGATCTGGGACGGCTAATCTTAAAATGCCTCCTTCTTTTAAAATGCAATTCCATCTTGATAATGCTTTTTTTACTTCATTATATCTGGCATGTTCTAAAACATGACAAGCATAAATTACATCGACTGAATTATCTTTTATTTTTTCTAAACAAAAAACATCGTCTAATAGATCTGGACAAACTTCTTCTCTAATATCTACATTAATATAACCATGAATTTTTTTTTGGTAACATCCTAGATGAAGTTTCATTTAAAATCTCCTTTTCCAAACTGTTTGAGCTTTTCTCCAATTATCAAAATTGATACTCCTATTTTTGAAAGAAGTGGTTTTTTTATTTGTTTAAATTTAAAATTTGTTTTTCTGTTAAGTAATCTTTTTCATGATCGTAAACATAAGGCATTCCTTTTTTATAATTTTTTATGATTCTATATGTATTTATGTAGCTTTCGCCAAAGTACTTGGAGGCTTTACGATTTATGATAGGGTCTGTTAAAAATTCATCTTTGTTAGAGCACCCTATTAATTTAGCATTATTGTATTGTATTCCAATTTCATCATTCATGGCTAAAAAAGCACCAAGCCACCAATCGTGACACGTTTTAATTCTTGGATGAAATATAAATCCTCCAAGTTTATTTTCTATTGTTTCTCTGGAAGCAATAGGAAAACACATAACGTTAAAATCTGGAGCGTTTATAAAGTTATTTGATAGATTTAAAAATTTAGGATGGGTAGGGGTTCTTTCAAATTTTGTTAATTTATTAGTTGTTCCATTCGGAAAAATTCCAGCTAGAGTGGTAATTTTGAATTTTCTAAACTCGAATACTTTTGAATTTAAAAAATCAATAACACCAAAAATGTCTCCCTTTATAATTGCATCATCAACACATATAAAAACATATTCCCCTTGGCTTTTTTTATAAGCAAGATGAAATCCATTTGATGGCCCTTTCATTTCATTATCTTTTATCCATGTGATTCTATCATCTTTTATTTCATTTGGATGGCAAATAACTATTTCAAAAGGTATGTCTGTTTTAATTTCATAAATAGAGTCAACTGTTTTTTTAGCAAAGTTTTCATAATTTCTTTTAGAGGTAATAAGAAAAGAAAGTTTTTTATTCATATTAAATGGAGTTTTATAATTTTTGCAAATCGTTTTCTATCTTGTTCATTATTTTATCCCAAAAATGTTTAGCTGTGTAATTTAACATAAATTTTTTATATCCATTGTAAGATATCTGTTTTCTTTCCTCTTCGTGGCACAGATAGTATTTTATTTTATCTACAAGATCCTCATCGTTTTCAAATTCTACATAATCTTTATTTGGTTCAAATAATTTTGCGGTGGATGGATTTTTAAATTCCAAAAGCATTGAATTGCTTGCAAAAATTTCAAATATTCTGCCTTTAGTTTGAAAAAATCTAGCAAGGCTTAATGAAAAGTTTAAACTTATCTTGCTTTTTCTGATTATCTCAGCGTACCTTTCTGGGGACAAATTTTGTTCTCTTTGCCCTCCGCATATTAATAATTCTGGACAATTTTTTTGAGCGCGGCTTAAAATATATTGGCGATCATGGTATCTTCTGGTAGATCCAACAAAGCTTACGTTAATATCTTGATTGTCAGTCGGATAATAAAAAGAAAGATCTTGAGGAGTCCACATGTTTATATGATTTTTTGGAAATTCAAACCTGTCATGAAATGGGGAGTTAGGATTATCCCAAGAAATATGAAAATCTGAATAACCGTTTAAGCTTTTTATAGTTTCTGTTCCCCATCCCGGCCCAGTATCGGGCCAATGAAAACATAAATATACACCGCGATCTTTTAATTTTTTAAATGTAGAGATAGATGGATTAGTCGTAGAATGTCCGAGAAGAATAAAAATAATTATTTTAATACCCCATTTATCACAGTATTCTGGAAGTATATCATCTATGTGTTTATTATATACAAGCATACTTTCATCGTAATGCATTGTGTGAAAAATATAATCTGGGCAGCTTTGAGAAAAAGTATTTAAAAAATTATGATATGAATTCGTTAATTTCATATCTGGATTTAAATCACAATATTTTTCAAAACAAAGGAGGACTTTTTTATTCATATTAGATGGAGCCTTATATTCTATAATTTCTTCTTGGCCAATAATTTGGTTGGTCTTTCCAATTATCAATATTTACATTTCTGATAAAATTTCGTTGAGAATATATGTGCGCGAATAAAGGAGCGTCATTCTCATAGTGAGCATTAGATATAATTGAATCGTTTGGTGTCCAATCTGCGCTAAAAACTTTGGTTGGAGAAAGGTAAATTTTGCCGCCTAAAGCTTGGGTTCTATAAGCGAAGTCATGAGTATTAAAATTTATATGCTCAAATCGGCAATCTAAACCTCCGATTGATATAAAATGATTCCTATTATATAAAAATACTGGCGCTATTTTCCATTCTTTGTTTATAAGGGGAAATCTTTGGTCTGCGTGGGTATATCCAATCCAATAAGAGTCATCTTTGTCTTGAGAACCCGTAAATTCTCGGCCTTCCGAATATCTTAAAGTCATTCCATCTAGAGATGATTTCCCAATCATAAATTCGATGCATTTACCAAGGGAGCCTGGTTCTAAAATAATGTCATCAGGAAGCCAACATAAATATTCTCCAGAAGATAAAATTGAAGCTATTTGTAAACATCTACTAGGGTGCCCGAAATCTCTTATGTATTTAAAATTTAATTTATCATTAAAAAAAGAGCTTGGTAAATTTGGGCCCGTAGCAATCATTTCAAATGAATGATAATTCAAGGACTCCTTGACGCTTTCGTAAATTTGTTGCCAGTTTTGAGTCCTTATCCCTGGTATTATAACTGAAAGTTTTGTCATATTATTTAAAAAAAACACTATTAATGTTTTCGTAATCAAATTCTTCTTTTGAAAGATAAAAGCCCTCTAATAAAAATTTTTTTAATCTTTCTGGATTTTTTGAAAATCCATTTTCATCGAATTTAGATTCATCATGTATTAATATATTTTGGCATTCCTCGTAACCAAATCCGCATTCTTTCGCCTCTTGACTATTAACTGCGTCCATTATGGTTTTTTTACTAAAACCTATAGTGTGTTGATATCCGGGCACGCCTGCTTTTTCTGGTCTAAATCCAGAGCTTGCTCCATCCATGCTGATGGAATGATTAACGCAAACGTCTTTGTGGACAACAAATTTTTTATTTAAACAAGAATTAATGAAAGTAAAAGTTCCTTCAGTAGAATGAGATGCAAAAATATCAGGCATTAATCTATTGTCAAAAGATTCGAATATAGAATTATCAAAAATTTGAAGATGTAAATTAACTGTTTTGCCAATCGGAACGGTAAAATTACCATTTTTAAACATAATTTGGCTGCATTGAGAATCTAGCTCTTCAGTTACATGGTTGTAAGGAGACCATCCTGTAAAATTTTTTTCACCGAACCAAAGATAATAACCAGCATCAGCATTTACTCTAGAAGAGGTCATTCCGTTAGGCCCAGATTTATGCAAATCATATAATTTTGATAAAGTGGTTAAATCATTTGACATGTCAACACCAGAATCAACATATATATATCCATCTGATTTACCAAGGTGAGCCACTGAACTTTGAACGCTTTTATTAAAAGTTATATTTACTGGCAAAATCTCATCTATGAAACTATAAGAAATTTTATTTTTAAACTCATTCATGATTGAGTTTTTTGTTTTATTAGAATTTAAACAACTGGACAAAACAACTCTAAAATCATCAAACTTTTGATTAAGAATACTGTTTATTGAAGAAATATAACTGTCTGTATTTTCAGCCCCAGATATCCCACAGGTATTAAAAATTATTGTTAATTTCATAAATTTTAGAACCAGATAGTTTATTCATTATAGTTTTCCAAAATATATCAGACGAATATTTTTCTCTATATTTTTTATACCCTTTTTCAGCAATAGCTTTGCGATGATCGTCATTATTTAAAAAATATTTAATTTTATTTAAAGCGTCTTGAGGGCTGTAAAATTCTATATATTCTTCATCAGGAATAAATAATTTCTTTGTTTCGTTGTTGGCTTTTTCTAAAAGTAAAGACTTGGAGGCAAGAACCTCATAGACTCTTCCTTTGATTTGGTCAAATCCAAAGGGGTGAAGAGGAAAATTTAAATTTATTTTACTTCTTCTTATTAAAAATGAATATAACTGAGGGGTTAATCTTTCTTCCGCTTGGCCGCCTCTGACTGATATATTATCAAGTTTTTCAATTAAAAAAGATAAATATTCCCTTCTATCTTGTTGGTGTTTACTGCCTGAAAAATTAACGTCTATTTTTTGCTCATCTGGGCAAAATGAAAATTGATCTTGCGGAACCCATAAAGATAAATGATTTTGAAGGTGCGCGAAAGGAACAGATGGATTGTCCCATGAAACATGAAGGTCTGATAATTTTTCTAATTCTTTTATTTTTTGGATCGCCCATTCAGCGGTATCTGGCCACATGAAACATTGCTTTATCTTAGCATTTTTAATAGCTTCATATGTTTTTATTGTTGGATTTCTAGGATCTGTTCCAAAAAGACTATAAAAAATAGCAACTACATTATTTTGCAAGCAGTAATTCAAGATTATTTGATCTACATGCTTTCCATATATAGAATAAGATTCGTCTGAATGAATGGTATTCCATGAAAATTCTTCTCCAACAGCAGAGCTGAATGTGTTAAATAAATTATGAAAATTATTGGTGAAAGAAAGCTGAGGACAGCCGTTGAACCATTTTTCAGTTACAAAAAGAATGTGCTGTTTTTTTTTCATTTTAATTTTTAGCTCTATCTTTCGAGATAGTTAAAAAATATATATTTAATTAATATAATAATTTATTTTTCGTTATAATAATCTCCCCATTCAACTAAAATCGTTGATTTTCCATCTGTTCTATTTAAAGCTTTTTCATAAGCTGGAAATACTTGCTCTGGCTCATCTAATCTAATAATCTCTACATTGGAAAGCATTAATCTATACGCATCTGTAAAATCTCCTACGTGTTGATGTTGAGGATGCATTGGTCGAATCGAACCAATTCCGGTCCTTATTATAGCTTTTGTTTTATAATCAGAAATTAAAGAAATTTTATCAAGATGGCTAACAACCTGATTAGTTGCTAAAAGAAAAAAGTTCCATCTTGGATAAATGCTAATTGGTATTTTTCCAGCTAGAGCTATTCCATTTGTAATTCCAGCTTGCAAGTCTTCGCAAACAGGTAATTCTAATTTTTTATTTTCCGGAACATCTTTAAGAGTATTGGTCATTGCTGTTCCAGCATACTCTACAGCTTGGCCTATGAAAACAGTGTCTGGATGATTGGAAAGAAAATCCATTGACCTTTTAAGTTCGTCAAAATATTTCATATTAAAATTGAACCCTTTGTCCAGCGCCAGCGTGAGGCCATTTTGTTTCGTATTTATAATACCATAAATGCTTGTTATAAATACCTTCGTAAGTTAATCTTATTGTATTCCATGTTTTACGAGTGTCAGTACATACTGATTTTCCGTTATCTTCTATAATGAATCTTACTGGAAGATCATGGTTTCTTACGTATTTATAACACTCTTCAAAAGATCCTGTTTCGGATGTCATGTCTCCAACAAAACAGTGAACCTTTTCATTCGAGCTGCTCCTTTTAGCGGCTAGGCCAAGTCCTACCGCTATTGGTAATATGCCAGTAACAATAGCTGATGAGAACACTTTGTATTCAGGAAAACAAAGAGATATAGATTTTCCATCCATTATATTCTGTTTAACTTGCTCCGCAGGAACGCCCTTTAATAAGCATTGATAATGACTTCTCCATGAACATAAAACCCAGTCTTCGTCTTTAATGTCACCAAAAACACTTATAACAGAAGACTCGTTGCCATTATATAAATGAACTGGGGCTTTAATTTTACCAGCATTAAATTCTTTAGCTATATCTTCTTCAAAAGCTATTAGCTCTTCTTTAGAGTATTCTTTCATTAAACTGTAATTTTTCTTTTTAGCTTTGTTTTAAGCATTTCTTTTATATTGGAACTTGCATTTTCTCCAAATATAGATTTTATTTTTTCTAAAAATAAAGGATTCGAATGATATTCTTCAAAAGCTGAATCTCTAAATTTTAGTATTTGGGCGGCGGTTAATGTCTCCGTTGGCAAAGGCAAGGTTTCATAACCGTGAAAAGAAAAGCCTTCATACGTTTGAGGAACTTGAATATTTTTATTTATAGCGTCTTTATATAATTGACTTCCGGGTAACGCCATTGCTGCGTAAGCGTTCCAGCCAGCGGTGCATAAATCTTTTGAAAAATCTAAAGTTTTTCTCATGCTATCAAATGTATCTCCGGGAAGACCGAATATATAATTAGCCATTACCTCTATACCTGCTTCGTGGACTTGGGAAATAACTCTTTTTATGTCTACATCTTCGAATTTGCCTTTGGATACTTCCAATCTTACGGTTTTTTCTGCACTTTCTATTCCTAAAGCAAGCCATTTTATTCCAGCAGATCTGACTAATTTTAAAAGTTCTGGATTTCTTACTGTGTCTATTCTTGAGTAAGCCCACATCATCAAATCTTTTCCATAACCGCGATCTCTTAACATTTCGCATAGTGGAACGTAATACTTTTTATTAAGTAAAAACATTTCGTCTGTTATTTTTATAGTTCTAACACCTAAAGAATAAAGTTTATCGAACTCTTTAATGATAAAATCTGGACTCCAGTATCTCATGTTGCTATACTTTCCAGCAACGCCAATTTCATCATTATCATTTCTGTTGATAATATTTATCATGCAGAAATTACAAGCGAATTGACACCCTAGTGACGTTTGGATGGCTGCGTAAGGAGTTCTTTTCGATAAATCATATTCAGAATGCCATAACGGAGCCCTATATAAATCTAATGGAGTTTTTTCAAAAGGAAGAAGATCCCAAGCGTATCCGGGCAAGTCTATATCCATCCTATCGTTTGGAACTGTTTTTTCTGGAGGATTCATTATAATCACTCCATTTTTTCTCCAAACGATTCCTTTAATATCATCTAAATTAGTAAAATCATTTACTTTAATTAAATTTCGAATCGCATAGACGCCTTCATTTGTGCAAGCTAAATCTATACATGATTCATCTTTTAAAGATTTTACTGGCAAGGCCTGAACATAAGAACCAACAAAACAGATAGGTGATTTTAATCCATTTTCTTTTAAATATTTAGCTGAAGCTACAGCTCCAGACATGTTTGTAGTCCCAGAATTAACATTCTGGCCATAAACGACAAAGCAAATGATTTTTGGATTTAAATTTTTTATTTTTTCTAAAACTTGAAAGTCGCTTAATTTTTCTGCGTTTATATCAATGATAGAAACTTTTGCTCCTACAGATCTGCATGATTGAGCTAATAACAAAGACCATGTCGGAGGTTCAATAGCAGCATACGTATCAGATAAATTCTGATATATACCATTAGCATTACCGGGAGATACAAAAACAATATCCATTTTATAAGTTTGTGAAATCTTTATTCTTGTGTTTAATTATCTGTTGATATCCACTGATTAGTTCTTTTATACCAGCTTCTAAAGAAAACTCTGGAAACCATCCATAAGATTCTAGTTTTTCATTAGAAACTCTATAATTTCTTTGATCAAAGTCTTTTTTGAATTCATTTTGAACGATAACAAGTTCAGGAACAAGCTTCTTTATTGTTTCTGCAAGCTCTAACTTATTTAAATTAGCGGAAGATAAGCCAACATTGAAAGCGTTATTATTGCAGGTGATATATCTATAAATCATAAAAGAGAAGGCTTTTGCCACGTCTCTAACATGTATGTAGTTTCTAATAAAATGAGACTCAAAAAGAACCAAATAGCCATCAGTTAAAGACTTATAAACAAGATCATTAACAAGAAGATCCATTCTCATTCTATACGACATTCCGAAAACGGTAGCTAATCTTAATGCTATGCCATTTCCAGAATCTAAAAGAGCTTTTTCGGCATCACATTTAGTCTCGGCGTATAAAGACAGCGGTTTGAATGGGCTTCTTTCTGTGATTATCTCTGTAGAAGATCCATATTGACTATTCGTGTTAGGAAGAATAATTTTATGGTCTTTGCTAGAAAATTTAATTATGTTTTTGATTTGAGTTAAATTTATATCTATCGCAGCTTGAGGATTAGATTTACAAGCTGGCATGCCAACGATAGCAGCAAGAGGAATTACCGCCTCATGTTCTTTAACAAGTTTTTCTAAAAGAGAAACGTCTCTTACATCCCCAAGCACAAACTTGAATAATTTATTATTGAAAAATCCGCTTAGAGACAGTTGGTTGTAGCATAAATTGTCCAAAACAGTAACCTCATATCCTTCTTTCAAAAGAGTTTCGGTTAGCACTGATCCTAAATATCCTGCTCCACCAGTAATTAATATTTTCATATTATATTTTCTACGGCTTCTTTAAGAAGATATTTGCCTTCCTTGTAATTTTTTAACCATTTATTTTCTTGTTTTTCTTCTCCTATTATATCTGATATATATTTAAAACACAAAAATTTAACTTGTTTTTGCATGCATATTTTAGCAAAAGCAGCCGCTTCCATGTCAACGCAGTTTCCATAAACATTTGGTTTTTCTGTTATAAAATTATCAAAAGTAATGCATGTTTTTTTATTAATTCCAAAAACAATATGCTCCTGCATGTAACCGGGATAATTTAGCTGCCCATCTAAAAAAATACCGCATTCTATAACTGAATTAGCTTTGCAATCTAAGCCTCCAGCAGAGCCTACATTTACAATAGCATCTATATTTGGATTAGAATTCAAATAATTACATAAGCTAATCGAAGCATTGATTTTACCGACTCCAGAATAAAAAACTGGAAAGTCTTTATTAAACGGAAACTCTTCTTTGATTGCAGCAAATATTGCAAAATTTTTCATTTGTCTCTGTCAGAAAGTATAGGATTATTTATAGGCCAAAAAACTTTATATTTTGGGTCGTTCCACTTGACATGGATTTGATCTTTTTGAGCCACGTATTCGTGAGTAAACTTATAATGGAACAAGCATTCGTCGCTAACGCAAAGGTGAGCGTTAACGCAGCCATTGGGTATTAGTACTTGTTGCTTATTATCTTCACTCAAGTCGAAAGTTTGATGAACACCAAAAGTTTCGGAATCTTTTCTTATGTCAAGAACAACAAAATATATAGATCCTTTGAGGCATTGAATAAGCTTCCAAGTTTTGGAGTCTCCATGAAATCCTCTTAATACGTTTTTTTTAGACTTGGAAAAGCTGTCTACAATGAACTTATTGTTTTCATTTTTCCATCTTAAACTAGAAGAAAATATTTCATCATAGTGTTTTTCGTTATAGCCTTCGAAGTTTTCTCCTCTATGATCGGTAAAGAATTCGGGTTGCAATAAAAAAAGATCTTTTATTTTAAAACTGTCAGAAGAAGAGATTTCTTGTGTTTTCATCTATATAATTTTTTAATATTTTGACTTCTTTTGACACATCAAATGTCATTGGATTAATTGGGTTGGAAAAATATTTAAGTCTGTATTCTGATGCAATTTTGTCAGGAGAACACACCGCAGACAAAGTATTGTGAGATACGTGATCTATTTTAATTTCAGTTAAGTCTAGAACTCTTCTTACGCTTGAGTACAATCTGTATATAGAGCTGTCTCCACCTAAACTTTTAAATGCTTCATACATAAAAAAACCTAAAATGTCTGTTGCTTTTTTAGATATGATTGGGAATGAGCAATATCCTGCAGTAGCGTCTCTGTCTACGCTATTGCATAAAGTTTTGCAGTAATATATGCCATCAGAATTACAAATATCAGTATTATACTTTTCTATTTTATGCAAGGCTATTTGATCCCAGTTTTTTGTCAGAATGCGAATATCATCGTTGCAAACAAATAAGTTTTCTCCTTTGCTAATCCTTGCTATCTCATTTAATGAAACATGTAAATTTTCTGGTTGAGGCCCCTTTACAAATATGGTTTGTATTCCAAAATCTTTAGACGCTAAATTTTCGGTTTCTTGATCGTCTGAATCGTATCTAATAATTACTTCGATTGATTTTTTATCGAAAGTAGTTTCGTTTACTGATGTTAAAAAATTTTTTAGTAAATCCGGCCTTGCCCTAGAATTTAAAAATAAAGAAAATTTCATAACATCAAGCTTTTAAAAAATCAATCAAGTCTGCTCTTTGATCTTTCATGCTCTTTAGACGGAATACTTTCATGACGCCGTCTTTCTCATATTGATTTATAAAATACTGATCTCTTATTACATCGTCGAAATCTCCAAGAACACACTTAGTAGGAATTCTATTCATGCTTGACATTGTTTTAAATACGCTATCTGTGCCAATAAATGAAGAGCACAATTTAACAAGCTCTAAACAAGATTGAATATTCATGCTGGTGTGCATTACGTTTTTACATTTCTTAACATTATAATTCTCAAGTTCTGAATCTGATCCAAAAATTACATAATTAAAATCATTTTTGATTATTTCGTTAACAATATCAGAAGGGATATATTTAGAAGGAAGATTAAATTTAGAATAGGTATTAGAAGAAAAATTACTGCCAAAAGGGTGTATTCCAATTATTGGGTTATCGTTGCCGAATCTTTGAGAGAAAACTTTGGCTTCATCTTTGAATTCTTGAGAAAAATCTATATCAGAATAATAAGCTCTAGGGCATTCTCTAATGTTTTCAGTTGAATTTTTTCCATGATTTTCAATTATTTTATCGACTTGAGAATCGTGATCTTCCGAATTATCGAATTGATAAAAATGGCAGCTCTCAATCCCCATGTTTTTAAAAAAAAGTTCAGCCTGCTTGAAATGAGTATGTACGATAAATTCTTTGGTTGAATTGTTTTTAATAAACCAAGAGCATTGCAAAAAATCACCCACCCCGCCTCTGACATAAAATTTCATATAATTAAAATGTATTAGGGTTTAAATATGGAAATTTCTATAAATTTAAGATCCGTTTTATAAATTTTTACGTGATTAGCGGATTGGACAAGCCCCTGTAGAGCACTCGCCTATGTCTAGCATTTCTGAGCTGTTTATAGTCATTAAAGACAAGCTCTTTACTTTAGATATAGCACTGAGATACGTTTCTTCATTGATCTCTTGATATGGAGCTTGCTTGAATCCGTGATTCTTGAACAAAAGGAAGCTAACGCTCTTTATGTTGTTCTCGTAATTATTCTTTAGCCAAGCTTTCAAAGAATCAAGCTCTTCAGGCTTGTAATAAGCGGTAACGGAAACAGCGTTGTCAGACCAGTCGGTTTGAAGCTTCTTTACCATTTCAAGTTGCTTAATAACATTCATGTCCTTTGTAAGAATAGATCCTTCAGGGGTCTTGCATGGGAAGTAAACTACAACAGTGTCTCGGTTTTCTGTTCCGTCAAAATTAATAAGGAATTCAACATGGTAGCCCATATCTTTGCAGATTTGAGCTAGAGCATCGGAACTAGACATGCGCACAGTGCGCATGTAATATTCGCTAAAGGCTGGATGTACTCCGGGGGTAGCGCCGCCAAGAAGACTTAGGGTTCCAGAAGGCTTAATAGTCGTGAGCTTAATGCTTTCAGGCCAGCCACGGAGTTTGCTCCAAGTCCTATCAAAAGCACGCAAAGAAGTATAACAATCATCCAACCAATCAAGCTTATGCAAAGACTGGCAAATGCCAGTAATACCAAGGCCGAGGCGCATGTTCTTATGAACAATTTTATTAGTCTCTTCATGAATAAACGGAAGCGAGGCTATGGCTTTTTGAGCCTTATAAAGTAATTGAGAGCAATCAATAAGCTCTTCCTTGCTTTCGATATTATTTAGATAAAGCTCGCAAAGATTGCAGCACTCATAATTTGAAAGGCTAATCTCAGCGCAAGGATTGGTCATCTCGCAATTATCCGTATCAGTAGGATACATCGGATTTTCAGAAATAGGGCCGTCCTTAATTCTTCCAAATTTTTGAGATAGAGGAAGGTTAAAGAACCCATAGGGCTCGCCGTTAGCGTAACCAGAATCGCTATTAATTTCATAGCCATTCTTCCAGACCTCTTCTAGAATATGATTGTAGCTATCTGCATAGATAGTATTGTTGCTCATTGCTCGCCAGTTAGGAACATTGCCTGCGCCCCAATTCTTGGCGCGAAGATAAAGAATATCGTCGGGATCACCTAAAGCAATTTCAGCGCTTCTGCGAACATTGCCAGCAACAACAATGCTGCCAATAATGTTGCAAATATCAAGAACGTCAATCGAGCGAAGTTTTTTGCCTTCTCTTGATTGGAAGATTTTTGTAATCTTATCGATTCCATCAATAAGGACTTGTGGGCCGCTAGCCTTTCCGCCAAAACCCTTGATTGGCTCCCCGTACCCGCGAATGAGGATAGTTGAATAATTGAACGATTTACCAGTGACGTAAAAAGCGTCCAGTACTTTTGAAAGCAGATTAACCCAACCTTCGCGCTTATCAGGGACAATGTAATCAGCGTCTTTGACTCCTTCATGAATAATCTTTACACCTTTTTTAATCTTTGGCAGTTCATGAACATCCTCTCTGCGAATACTGTATCCCACTCCTCCACCAAGCATCAAGTTCTCAAAAAGGAATAAAAACGCATTAGGCTCTCTCATAGATACAGCCCAGCAGTTAAGCAAAGAGTTGGCGCCAAACCGATCTACTGTAGAGGTGCCAAGCTGCCAAAGCATTCTTCCAGCTAGATTGCACTTAATATTAAAAATATAATCGTAAAGCCTTTCAGCTTCAGCTTCTGTGTACCCAGCTCCAATCTTTTGAGCTCCATTAATACAACGCTCAATTGTTTCAAACCACTCTTCGGTATTTCCATCTTCCTTTATCCTAGCATATGTTCGCTTGTATACTATATAACCTAGGCCATTGAATCCCCAGTTTGGCTGTTTGTTTTTGTATTTCGAGACGAATTTTTTAGATAAAATGTTCATAGAAAAAGAGGCAACGTGGTTTACACAACAAGCTTCAAAAATGGAATTAGTCAAGATGAATATTAGGTATTTCTGAAGGAGATATTTTATTTTTATACTTCATGCCTCTTCTCTTTTTCGAGTATTTTTCTTCAGCTTTCTGACGAAGCGGATCAACTCCGCCGTGCTTTGCTGCTCTTTTTTCGCTAAGCTCTTGAGAGTAATCCCAAATTTCTCCTATAGTCCCCTTCATTCTGCCTGTTTTTTCTACGAACTTTGATGATGATTCTACGCCAAACTCTGTATCTATTTGAGCATTAGGTATAGTGAATACTCTTTCGTAATCGATTCCTTCTTCTGAATATTCATGCTTGTCGTGCATTCCTTGAAAAACTGAAATAATTTTTCCTGTTTTCGGATTTTTAAAAAGATAAATAGGCATTTTAAATTAAAGATAGTAATTTTTTTGCTGTAGAAGAGTACTTAAATTGTTCTTGTATTTTGAAGCCCTCGTGATTAATTCTGTCTTTTTCAAATCTTTTAATTGCCTCTTCGCATCCTGCTATAAATTCGTCTTCAGAAAAATCAAATATGTTACCTTGATTAAACGGGCCTCCTTTATAGAAAAAGGCGTTATCGTAAACTTCTATTTTTCCAGAGGGCTCAATTAAAACAGAGTTTTCTTTATTAGCCCACTCTTTATAGGAAGTTGCATTTAAAACAACAGCGTGTTTTCCTAAACCAACAGATTGAAACTCTGGAAGACCCCATCCCTCTGCTCCAGACATCGATAAAACAATATCTCCAGAATTTAGAAAATCATTATACGTAGCATTTTTTGGCATGTGAGACAGAAACGTTACGTTAAAAATATTTTTTCCTTCTAAAATATTAGAGTATATAGTTTTTAACTCGGAAGGATCGCCGTAATGTTGATTGTGAATGGCACATTGTAAAGAATAACGCTTATCTTTTCCGAATTTTTTTATCCATGCTTTAATTATTTTTGAGTGATGTTTTCTTTTCTCAAACTTGCCGCATAGATTGAAAGTAATTCTTTCGTCATTAAAGTATTTTTTATTTGTTAATTTAAAGTGCCTAGAATCAAAACCTAAAGGAACAAAAGTAGATTGAATTCCGGATTTAGCAAAAATATCTTTAGTGTATTGAGACGTAACGCACACAGTGTTATTTTTTAATATATTTGATTCAATTGCAGTAATTTGATCTGTCTCGTGAAAGGTTAAAAGCACCTGCTTATCAGAATATGATTTTAAAGAACCATTGATATGCCAAACTCTAATTACTGGATTCTTTTTATTGTGAGTTAGCAATGCTTCGTTATGATTCTTAATAATCCAATCAATAAAATCTTGCTCAAAATTATAAGCAGAAAAATCTATCTTCAGATCAGAGGCCGTAAATATGGATGGGTTGAGTCCCATTTTAAAAAACTCGTACAGTAAGTTAAAACTTACTTGTCCGAAACTTAAAGAGTTTAAAGGGAAATCAACGGCGAATTGCATAAAAAAACCTACCTATTGTTATAGGCAGGTAAAAAAATTTTTCTATTTTTTATTAAAGACTGCCGTCGTCTTCTTCAGCAGTTGTGTCGGTAGCGTTAGTCTTGGCTGTCCCGGTTTGCAAGCCAGTCAATACTTTCTGCTTGTTTTCAGCCCGATCAGAAGCATAAATTCTGAAGTCAGGAGACTTTTCAGACTTCTTGTCTTTGTTGGAAAAAATGACTACATCAATTTTTCCCTCTAGAGACGAATTTATGTGACCAGTCATGTATTTTTGAGTCTTGTCCTTGCTTAGTTTTAACCACAAGGCTCCCATTTCGCGATTTCCCCACTTGTTTTCAGTCTTGTTATCGTTCATAACGATTTAATATTGCTCTAAATAATGGAAAAGTCAAATAAAATCGAAAGAATTTTTGCTAGCGATCTTATTTTTCAAAAAAGTCCTAGCTTTTTCATGAAGATTAATAGCTGTTTGAGTACTAATATTTAATTTTTTAGCTATCGCGTTCCAAGTAACTGGCTTATAGGATCCAGAAAAATATCTTAACTTATAAACTTCATTAATTCTAGGATCTTTAAAAGAAGACAGCAAAGAGGAGAGGTAATCATAAAGTTCTGTATTTTTATCAGTAGTAAAAAGCACGCTTTTATTAGAAATAATTTCAGAACTGAAACTTTCGTTGAAGGAATGTTTTCTATTACAGTTAAGATAATTCAGAAAATGATACCTGACGCAATTACAAAACCAAGTAGAGAATTTGGTTTTTTGTTTTTGGTCAAAAGAATGTATTGCCTTGTAAAGAATAAAGTCTTTTTCAAATTTAATCTCTTCTTTACTCATGCCCATTTTGTTTAGAGACGCAGAATATTTTCTTGCTACTGAAAAATAAAAATTATCGTAAGAATTAGATAATTTTTCGAAACTGTCTTCGCAGTTAGAGTTTTTAACATTGATGGCCAAATGGGCATCAGGATCTTCCTTAGTCTTTTCTTTTATCATAAAATTACCCTTTACCTCTAAGTTTCCAAAGAGACTTTCCTTTCTACCATCGCCTTATAACTTTTCCTTGAGTTGGCTACGAAGCAATAGCAGGTCAACTTAGACTTTATATCTAAGTAATTATTCACCCAAAAGTACCCGAATCAGTCATCGCATCTCCGGCTTTAGCAAGTCCGTTTAGCTATCGACCACCTTTGGCTATTTTAATCTGTTGTTCGCGCAGTGACTTTTTTTCAGACAGCTACCATCGCCTTTTCCTTTGAGAGGAACGAAGTTTCTAGCAGTTTTAAATAGGACTCATTTACGACGCGGCCTCTCCCGAAAACACGCTGGAATTTCTTCCAATTTCCTATTGTCTTTTGACGGGCTTGTTGATCAATTAAGATTTTTAAAATAAGGAGTCTATCCTTAAGTGAGCGTGGTTTCGCTCGGCTACCTCTGCACAACAGACTGCACTTATTATTAAGGTTTTATCTGAAAAGTCAAATTATTTTTTTAAAGATTCTGGAGAAGCCTTGGAAGCTATATAAATTAAATTTTTTAAATCTTTTTCTGTGATGTTCATTGAGTCGCATTTTTCGCTTTCACTTCCTAGAGCCTCACACATTTCGTTTATGATCGAAGAAATACCCGCTGCCAACAGTCCGCTGATTTCTAGAGTTTGAGAAAAAGACTCCAAAGGTTTTATCAAAACCCAATATTCTTCCGTGTTTAAAAAACAAGAACGAAGAATGTTAGCTTTCTCCATTTCTCTGAGCGCGCAAACAAGCACGGCATTCTCCACGCTCTCATCGTCAGACACGAGGAAAATTTCTTTTCTGTTTTTATTTACATTGAAACAAGCTTTTTTGTTAAAATATTCGTTAAGAAGTTGATAACATTCTACAATGTTCATGCTTTAATATCGTAAAACAAGAAAAAAAATCAAATTTATCTTTACTTTTTTTATAATTTAATCATAATAACGACGTGGACATAAAAATAAAGCTGTTGAGCAAAGAAGCCAGAGTTCCAAAGCAAGCGACTTCATTCTCTGCTGGTTATGATTTATTTGCCGCAGAGGGCGCTGTTGTACCTAGCCTTGGCAGAAAATTAATAAAAACAAACGTTAGCATGGCAATTCCCATTAATTACTACGGAAGAATTGCCCCAAGATCAGGGCTGGCTTATAAAAATGGAATTGACGTTTTAGCTGGAGTTATCGACTCTGATTACAGAGGAGACATTGGTGTTATTCTTTATAACACAGACAGCACGGAAAATTTCTCAGTGAATATTGGCGATAGAATTGCTCAAATAATTATTGAACCTTGCTCTAATGCTGATTTTATTATTTGTGAAAATCTTACGTCAACCAGTAGAGGAGAATCGGGATATGGACATTCAGGATAATTTTATACAGGCCGCTTCATGCTCGGGGCTATCTTTTTTATTATATAAAACAGAATTCATTGTTGAATATAGCAAGATTTTTAAAATAATGTCTCTTAATCGCTTTGTGGCGTATAAATGCTTTAAGATACAAAACAATAAAAAAATAAACTTCTTTGATTTTTTAAATTTCAACAATAATAATTTTTTGACTAGGCTTTTAAGCTGCCCTTATTGCTTAGGTTTTTGGACATGCTTAATTTTTTCAAAAATACAATTTGTTTTTTTTGTTTATTTTCTATATATAGTATTATATAAGATGTTAGATTTAATTTTTGACCATGGAACTACAACTGGAAATTAAGGGATTTATAGAATTCTGCAAAAATATCGCTTCTAATCCAACAGAAGTATCGAAATCAAAAGAGCTAGTGGACTGTTTGTCTTTTTGTTTAGATGGACTAACTAATTGCAATTGCGCCAACAAAAAAGAATCAGCATATTACGAGCAAAAATATTTAGAAATATCAGAATCTTTTTCAGAAGAAGCTTTAAAATCTTTGAGTGCTATATTAGATCCAAATTTAACTTATTCGAACATTTACATTTCGTTTCCTCACGTTGATAAAAAAATAAAAATTAAATGAAAGAAACAAAACTTGAAATAAACTCAAGACTTGTAGGGAAAACTGTTCGCGTATTGGATCCAGAAGGAGAATGGGTCGGCGAAGTAACCGCACTTAAAGATCAAGATACCTTTTTGGTTTCTAATGGCGTCTCGTTAGTCGCTGTTGATATTTTTGACATCAGATCTTTGAATTAAGTGTAATGCATTTTATATGCCCCTAGCCAATCCTAAAAAAGCAGAAAAAGAAAATGAATTCATAAGCAGATGCGCTGGAGATTCTTCCATGATAAAGGAATTTCCAAATCCTAAGCAAAGACTTGCTGTCTGTTATAATCAATTAAAGAAGAGATCTAGAGCTTCTGAGTCTATTGATTGGGACGATTCTTCCGAGGAAGACTTTATTATCTATTGAAACAAAAAAGGCGCAGCTTTGATGTGCGCCGTGTTTTATTGCTTTCTTGTAAAAAGCCCCGAACCTCCGGACGTCCTATTCGGAGCGCCCGACCTTACCACGTTGCCTGCAAATTAAAAAATATAGAAAAATCTTGAAATTAACAAGAAAAAAATTATACTTAATTCATGGGTATAGAGGATAGAATTATATGTTTATGTCTTAATAAAAAATGGCAACCTATTGGAGTTAAATCAGTTAGAGATGCTTTTAGTGAGCTTGTTAATCCTAACTGCATTGCTCTTAATGTTATTTATGCAAAAAATAAAGAAGGGTCTTTAAATTTTTCTGAAGTAGAGGATATTCAAGCGGTCAAATGGGAAGAATGGATAACCCTTCCTGTCAGAGAGTGCGATTTAGAAATAAGGACAAGCAAGATGTCTATTAGAGTGCCAACAATTATTGCCTCTTCTAGATACTCTCAAATTCCAGTAAAAACATTCCGCCCTACTAAAAATAATATCTGGATCAGAGACGGAGGAATTTGCCAATATAGCGGGGAAAAATTAAAAATAGAAGAAGCAAATATAGATCATCCTTTACCGAAGTCTAGAGGCGGGGCAAGCACTTGGGAAAATATGGTGCTATGCCATAAAGAAATAAATTCTAAAAAGGGAAGCAAAACTCCCGAAGAGGCCGGGCTAAAGCTTATAAGAAAACCAAAGCCGATGTCTTCCAAGTTAATGAGTGACTCAATTAAATTTAAAAATCATATAGATTGGAACTTTTTTATAAAATGAATAAAATCATAGGAATATCAGGACTAGCAGGAGATGGCAAGGACTCTTTATGTAATATGCTTAGAGAGTTATTCGAAAGCAAAGGATTTGAGTTTAAGCGCATGGCTTTAGCAGACGAGCTAAAGGAAGAGTGCCGAGAAGCTTTGTTGTCTATGTATAACATAAATCCAGTTTCATGCTCAAGGGCAGAGAAAGCTGTAATTAGAGAATTCTTAGTTTTTTACGCTAAGGTAAAACGAGAAGAGTCTCAAGGAACTCATTGGGTTAATAAGCTTGGTAAAAAAATAAAAACTTTGCCCAAAACTGAAGTGGATAGGATAATTTGCATTCCAGATGTCCGCCACGCTGAATATAAGAAGGATGAAGTAGCTTGGATTAAAAAGAATAAAGGAATCTTAATTCATGTCAAGAAATATCAAATATACGAATGCTTTACTCATGAAAAATTTTATTCTATTCCAGTTAATAGTGAAGAAGCTTATCATACCCCTAGACTAGAGGAGCTTGCAGATTTTGTTATTGAGTGGCAGGATACTTCTCCTACGCCTCCTGAAAACAGTCATTTTTCCAAGGCTTCAGTTAAAGAGTTATTTCGTCTCATCATTGAGACAATCAGCGAGACAAAAAAGACCAGCAAGTCTCAGAAACTTCAAAAAAGCATAGAAAATCTAAGCAAAATATAATGGCACGACCGTTGCTTTAGTTAGACGATTATGTATTATACTTTTAAATCATCGACTCAATTGGATAAAGAATTAAACATTTATCTAGCATTAGACAAATGGAAAGAAACAGAAGAAGCATTCAAATTAGAACTTGATGTTCCGGGTTTTTCAAAGAATGAAGTGATCGTAACCTCCAAGGGCAATATTGTTTGCGTAACCGCTTCCCCTAAGCAGGGCAACAACAGGGCCCCATTTTCAGCAGAGTATAAGCTTCCCAATTCCGCTGCGGCTTCCGGATCTACTGCTTGCCTTGAAGATGGTGTTCTAAAAATTATTGTTCCTAAAAAAGAAAAAGAAAAAGTTAACATAATTCCTATAGAATAATTTGACTTCTTGAATTTATAGATAACAATACATTGTTATGAGTAAATATACCATTACAGTAACGGAGTCAGCAGCGGGTAACTTTATTGTTACCGATGTGCGAAAGGTCGTAAAGATCAACCAGCACCGAACCGACACTAAGCGAATACCAAACAATGAATTTGGTTTCGCAACCGCATCAGACCCCCAAAGTCTTATTAAGCGGGCCACCCGTCGCGGCCGATAAGTAAACACACGGGGGGGAGCGAAAAGCTCCCCCCTTTTTTTTATGGATCACTTGGAAATGATAATGAAGGTCTCAGAGTTTTACGAAAAAGAGGCCGACAGATTGATTGGAAAACTAGAAAAAGCTAAATCAAAAAAAGAAGCTATTCCAATCATCAATGAATTAAACTGCTTAAAGAAAAAGATTCTTTTCGAAATCAACGAAATACAAAAAATAATCGATGAAAATTAAAATATTTAACAAGAGCGTGTTAGTATTTTCTTATATGTTTTGAGAAAGTAAAATTATTTGAGAATACTCCAACGAATGTGTCGTCTCCCGCGACTTGACCGGGAACAAATTTTTTCCCTCTATAAGCACTAATCAGCATATTAAGAGCCTCTTCTTCTTGCTTCTTTTCGGCGCTTACTGTTTTTATAAGTTGATTTTTGTCTATTTTTCTGACTTTCGTGTCGTTGTGAGTCACTTCTATAACGTCATCTGAATTTGTAGAAGTTAATTTAGATCTGATAATTACAGCGTATCTATGCACAATATACATCTTTTTTAAAATGGCTACGGCATTAATATCTATTTGAGTAGTGGTATCATCTGCGTCCACTATCTCATAATCAGTCTCCTGAACTATAAAATTAGAAAAAAGATAACTATTAAGAGCCCCAATATTAGCTCTGATCCAAAAAGATATAGCCGCGATACTTAAATCGCTTGGGCTATTTAAATCAAAATAAATTTCTTGAGCTATATCAACAACCTTCATATTATTTAATTACACAAGAATAAGAGGTCTAAATTAATTTTTCTTCCAAAGTCTTTACACGGTTAGACAGAGACCCTGACATTATACGGCAAGAAGATAAAAAGGCTAGCAATCTTGACATAGGCAAACCCTCAGATTTTAGGCCTTTAAATCTAAGCTACCCTTACCCATGATGTGGGCTTGATGACTCAATCTAAATAAAGTGGGGTAATTGTGGTACTGGTCTTCAATGTCGGAGTAGCCAGCAGATTGAATGCAAAGCAACTCACGGGGAGTAAAGCACGAGCTGTGCATCTGAATGTCACGAACTAAAAACCAGTCAAAAGACTCAAATTCTCTAGAAAATTCTCTAATCTCAAGCTCTGAAGTAATTTTTAACTTACTGGTTACTTTCTTCATGCCGCCTTGAGAGTAGGCCATGGCATGTGTACAAAAACCGGTCTGGACTCTTGCCAGATTTTGTGAATATGGGAGCGCTGGTGGAAAATCGTAACCTTGAACAAAATAAGCTCCAAGATAAAAAATGTCCCAGTCTTTTGGCAAATCATGCCAGCTATCGTTTAGCTTTTTTTCAGCCCACTCATATTTTTCAGAAAATGAAAAATCATCTTCAAGGACAAGTACATGTTTACAATCCTGAGCTAGTGCCTCAGTGACTATCTTGTAATGTGATATAGCGCAGCTTATTTGGGCATTGGCCTTTTTTGAAAGGCCTGATAGTTGTGATATCTCGGGCTCATATCGGATAACCCCTTTAGATATGCCAAATGCTTGAAATTGTCGTAGGCAACTCTCCCAGCGATCTTTACGATGACCAAGATTTATGCAATAAATCCTGTCGAAGTTCTCAAAGAATTTCATTTCACACAGAACTAGATTCCAAAGTCTTTACACGGTTAGACAGGGACGTTATTTCAGCTTGTTGTTCCTTAATGGCTTCAATCAAGTAAGGAATAATTCTAGAGTAGTCAATAGATCTAGCGTCCTTACAGTCAGGCGAAACTTGCCAAGTGTCTACGATTTCAGGTATCACTTGCTCAACATCCTGAGCAATAAGACCAATTGTTCGTGTGTTTAACTGATAGCCTTCTCTGCGGCTATTAATAAACTCATTCCACTCATAAGACACACCATTTAGTTTGATGACTTTCTCAAGTGATTTATCGAGTGGTCTAATGTCTTTCTTAAAACGTAGGTCAGACGATGTTGGGAAGGAAGAAGCGTGGCACTGGCCGTTTACATCCAGTGCGTAGGATGAGCTTGGTGATGCAGTATTTACACCCACTGTTCCAGCGGATACTACGCTTAACCTACAGGTGGTACTGCCGTTTGAGTAGAAAAAGTGACCAGCTGTGGCTGGCGCAAGATATTCTTGCGCACCGGCAGAAATGCTGAATCCATAAACACTGGATGTTCTAGTCGCACCATTATCGTCCCAAAGAAGTAGTTTTGCGTTTGCATAACTTGCTGTTGTGGCCGAGTAATAAGCACCGCCGACAGATAGAGCGCTACGTGAGGAAGTCTGGGGCGAATAGGAACCGATCAACACAGTGGTACCGTTATCGCTAACTTGAGAGTTACCAAGGCTTGTACTGGCTGTAAACTTGGCGATGGTATTGGTCGAGCCACTCGCATTGGCTGATCCCGCTCCGCCAGTTCCGCCAGTTCCGCCAGTTCCGCCAGTTGCGCCAGTTGCGCCAGTTGCGCCT
>Ga0194115_10000713_pt1 | contig 46845 bp, 43 predicted proteins | sample TA2MahsurfametaG_3_FD_148656 | JGI IMG/M metagenome (GOLD analysis project Ga0194115, IMG submission 148656) | Freshwater microbial communities from Lake Tanganyika, Tanzania - TA2015002 Mahale S4 surface | ecosystem: Environmental > Aquatic > Freshwater > Lake | place: Tanzania: Lake... | reverse complement strand
GCATTGTGGTTTCCTTTGATTACTTTAGTATTATATCAGAGTTGGGATGGTGTGGGGGCAGAGTGTGCCAGTTTCAGCGGCGGACCACTGAAATGGCAGGTTGACCCTGACGGAACACGGTGTCTACTACCGCCTGAACGCTCTTGGCGGTGCTGATGCCCACCTTATCGTAGACAGGCACGCAAACCAGTCCAAAGGTCTTCTCAGCGCCTCCTAGGCGGATCACACGCCCGATGCTCTGGGAGATACCGATGTAGTCCATGTTCCGCATGAACAGCACTGCCTCCAGACCCTGAACATTGATACCTTCGCTAAGAATGCTGTGATGAAGCACCACAAACTTCTTAGAGGAATCCTTGCCCCAGGCGTTGAGAGTATCAAAGAACACCTCACGGTTGACTTTCTGCCCATCAATAATACCGCCAGTCTTGGCAGTAATATACATGCAGGAGTACCCACGCTCAGCAAGTTGTTCACGGAAGTCAGACTCACTCAACAGTTTGATGATCTGCTTTGTAGAACGAGCGGCAATCAAAATTTTACCCAGACCATTCTCATCGATAGTATCCAGCAGGTTCTGAGAGTCACGGTCAGCAATCATTTGCTTGTCCTGCACCATATCCAGTTGCTTCACAACAACCTTAGGAGGAAGAATATAACCTTCTTCTACCAATTTAGGGGCAGGAACATTACAGATGACATTACCATAAACTGCAACATCATTCATCCCAGGTTTGGAAACAGTGAGAGAATGCTTAGGAGTAGCAGTGAAGAAATAGCAGCGGTCAGCACTAGCAGCGAAGTGCTCCGTAGCAGGGAAAAAGTTACGCTGGACGCTGTTGTGTGCCTCATCAAAGTAAATGGTATCAACGTGAATGTCTGCCTGCTGCAGGCGCTGCAGGGAGTTGTAGGTAGTGAAGATCAGTTTGTGACCTTGTGCTTGCTCACACCAGGCACGAATCACATTCGGACGAGTGCTGCTGAAGTGATGAGTCTCACCGCTGTGAACATGAAGTACAGCAGCATTGGTGATAAACTCAAGGAACTCAGCAGACAACTGTTCCGCAAGCAGAATACGAGGAGCAACCACAACAATGGTCTGCGGAGTCTCTTTCAGAAACTCACGCATCGCATCAAAAATAGCAACGTTGGTCTTACCACCGCCAGTCGGGATGACCACTTGACCCTTCAGATACTCAACAAGAGCATCCAAAGCAGTCTGCTGGTGAGGTCGGAGTTGAATCACAGGTCTCATCGCGTATGAAACTATTATAGCAGAAAACCGCCCCTGGTGCGACTCAGTGGACGGTTCTCAAAGTGTCCTATAGAATCTCAGACTCTCATTTCCAACCCAGACAAAGGTAGTCTATATGGATTTTGATGAGTTGTCAAGTACTTCTTAAACGAAATTAAAAGAAATAGAAATTCTTTCTTCATTTTCATTCCTGTTTGGTGCAACTTTATGATTTACCCACCCAGGAAAAATGCACAAAACTCCAGATTCTGCACGTTTCATCCATCCAATTGTATTAAATTTATTAAAAGAATCAATTTTTTCTGGTGATAAACTTATTTCCATTGAATTTATTGATGGATGTTCAAAAATGAGATTTCCACAGTGTTCTGGAGTATTTACATAATACACACCACTCAAAACACTATCTGCATGAGAATGTGTCCAATTAAAATCCTTATATCCATTAATATTGATCCACCCATTAGCGAATTTAACTGGAAAAATTCCCATAGACTCGCAAACTCTTTCAGAAAAGTTTGTAATTGAAGAAAATAAATCTGCTAATTCTTCTGGTATGTCTTGAAACGGATAAGACTGCCATCCACCAGAATTACTTATAAAATTCCCCTGCGGATATTTTTCTTTTTGCAACTCGCAATATGATGATATTGATTCATTATCTTGTTCTAATAGAGTACTGAAAATTGGAATAGAAAACATTTCATCTTTGAACATATCAAAATCCTCAAGATTAACTATCAATTTCCCGTTTTTTCATTTCTTCCACAACCTTTTCAAATCCTCCATTGATCCATTCATCATCATGTGCGCTCCAAGAACCAATTGGGCAACTTTCTAATCCAAACTTAACTTTTGGTCCTAGATGACATCCACATTCCTTACATCTGTTTTGGACGGCATCATACCATTCACATTTTTGGCATATTTTTATTCTTTCTTCTGCTATTTCATCAGAAACAAATAAAGATTCGTGATTTTGCATTGTGTGCTGAAACAAATCCCACACAAATTTTGCCATATTTTTTCCCTGTTCGGGAAGAGAAGGATACTCTTTTTCTTCAGACATTTGATGCATTTCAGTTAAAATTATTTATTACTGCAAGTAAGATCCTTTAATTGTTGAGGCATTGATAACTCCACTAATTTCATAATTTGATCCAGTTACTGCTGCTCCACCAGATCCACCATTTCCAGTGTTGGTTGTATTTACACCAGAAGATGCCCAGGAACCACCAGTACCACCAGTTTCTCCAGTATTTCCATCTCCAGGTCTATTTACAGTCCCATCAAAACCATCGCAATTGCCCCCACTGCCTCCAGCACCTCCAGCACCTTCAGAACCTCCAGACTGATTACTATATCCTTGTCCTAGACCACCATTACCACCCGCTCCACCTGTTCCACCATCCCTATCACTACGATTTTGTCTTCTACACTGAGCATTTGCTAACTGTGTTCTTCTACACCAAATAAAGCAATCGCACCCCGTAACTCCCTCACAACCACCTATTCTTTCCCCGTCTCCACAACTTCCACACCATTCACATCCACTACCAACACCATAATAACTCCAATTATAACAAGTTCCTCTACTACCATTTGCACCTTGTAATCCCTTTTCTCCACCGCCACCACCACCATAAATTCTAGATCCACTTCTAACTAAAATTCTTACATTATTACCACCAGAGGATGACATGGTAAGTGCAGTTCCACCATTTTCTCCAGAAATTGCTGGTGCTCCTGCGGATCCACCTCCTCTTCCAGCACCACCGTAAATATATCCATAAACATCCAATGTTAAATTATGTGCTGTTGCATCAAGTGTTGCTGCTGGTGAAGAAGGAAGATTTGATCCACAGGTTCCATCAATGAACATAATTTTATTGATATTTCTTGCTAAATTTGTGTTCCAAGCTTGTGCGCCAATATCAAAGTTCTCGTTGGTGCTTGATTGTGTGATATAATAATACTTAATTGAGTTTCTAAATTGGGAAACTTTCCAATTGGATTGTGTAGCAGCAATTCCACTATTTGATGGTCCAGAAGTTCTATTTTCTGTGCAGTCAGGAACTATAGGATTTTGCTCTGTGATGTCAGTGTCTCTTAAAAGTTCTAATGCCCTGATAGTACTATTATCTGTGTTAAATGTTTCACTTCCACCAGAGGTAGTTTTTCTGACTTGAGTACGAAAATTGCTTCTTAAACTACTGAACTTAATTTCACCAGAAGAATAATAAGGACCTGCTTTTGATACTGTTGCAGTCATTGCCTATACCCCTTTAGTGTAAATCAGTCCAAGCGATTCCGGTATAACCTTGGAATTTCTTGGTAGTGGTATTAAAAATTATTGCTCCTTCAATCTCATAGGCAAGATTGCCTCTTTGTGTTGTAGTGAGGGTTGGTAAGATCATAAATCCTGTACTTGCTGCAGATCCAACTATTCCAAAGTCAGCTACACTTCTTGGAGTGAATGTTCCAAATCCTATAGAAGAAATCGGGGAATCATTAACTACCAAAGAACCACTATGTATTGATAGAGTTGTGTTATGTATTTGTACATTTCCAGCATTTCCTCCATTTGGGTCATTATAAAGAGACGTTGTTCCCACACCAACTGATACAAATTCAGCAAGCCCAGCAGCAACTTTAAGTTTTGAACTCCCAACTACGGTTGTTCCAATACCAATGTTTGCAAATACACCAGTTGCACTTTGAGCATCGAAATTTGTAACTGGTGAGTTTGTACCTATTCCAAGACTTAATACATTTATAGTTGCAAATGTAGATATTCCACTATTTACGTTTGTGTTACTGGAAATAGGGTCTTCTAAAGTTATAGAACCCGTTATTGCTCCAGCGACTGTCAGATTTCCACCAAAAAATGCATTTCCAGTTACGGTAGATGTTCCAACAACGTGTAAAGTGTTAGATGGATTGGTTATTCCTAGTCCTAGTTTTCCATCATAAGTTAGGGACATTAACTCAGCGTTTGTCTGTCCATATATCCAATCAAATCTACCAGTACCTACTCCTGCAGCACTTCCAGTTCCATCATGCAAGTACATGCTAATATTTCCAATATCATTATTAATGATATCTAAACCACTAGTGCTATTTCCAAATCTTAATGTAGCAGAACTATTTCCAACACCAACCGATTGACCAATACTAATTCTAGATTCACCAGTATCAGAAATAACTTCTAATAAAGATCCAGATGATTTTCTGATTTGTAATTCTGATGTTGGTACAGCAGTTCCTATACCAATTTTACCGGTATTAAGTGCCGAGAATGATGTTCCGTTCGGACCAACATGCAAAGTTGTGTAAGTAGTTGAAATTCCAGATGTTGTAAAACCAGAATTTACTCTATCAGAAATAACTGAAGTTGCCGTTACAACACCAACATTAATATTTGGCGTACCATATAATTCTCTAGCAGATGTTGCAATACCAACAACGGTTCCAACTAAAGAAGATGCTGTTATAACACCAGTTACATTGAGACCAGTAAAAGTTGAGAACGTTGGAAGTTTCGCATTAGTTAGCGTTGGAATTCTATCCAACGATACAGTTCCAGAAGAAAGATTTGATGCGTTTAACGATGTTAAGGATGCACCAGATCCCACAAAAGATGTGGCTGTAATAATACCAGATGAATAAATGTTTCCATTGGAATTGATTCCAACACCATTATAACCTGCAGTTGGTGATGAACCAACCTGTAAAGAGAACAGTGGACTTGTTGTTGCTATACCAACGTTTCCTACCGCATAAATTGAAGTGAATCCTAGACCTATATTAACATCTACCCATTGAGATGTCGGTAAGTTTGATAGAGTTGCCCCATCTCCATAAAAAGCAGTCGCACTAACAATTCCAGTAGAAGAATATATCGTTACTCCAGAACCTACATTAAGATTATTATTAAAGGTTGATATTCCACTAGATAAAAAACTCGTTGCCGTCAATATTCCATTAATTTTTACATTACCATCAACTTCTAGTATCTCAGTTGGAATTGTCGTTCCAATTCCAACTAATCCTGTAGGAGTTACAACAAAATTCTCATTATCAACCTGAACACCACTTTTAAAATTAAAAGACTTTCTAAAATTTGCCATCTTATATGGTTTTTAGTTATTTATCTGATAGTTTTTGCTCAAGATCTTGAACCCTATGAGAAAGAACAGAAACTTCATCAACAAGTCCTTTAATTGACTCAATTAACAGAGGTACGATCTTTTGATAATCAACTGCATAATAACCATTATCTCTGAGAGTAACTGCTTCAGGAAGAACTTCTAAGATTTCTTGAGCGATAACGCCAACATCATTACCATCTTTGCCGGATTCTTCATTCCAAGTATAATTGTATCCGCCGATAGAAAGAACTTTAGAAATAGGATCATCAATTGAAACAATATTATCCTTCAATCTTCGGTCGGAAGTATAGAATGCAGTAATATCATCAGTAACACTTAAGATACCTGTAATTACAGTGTTTCCAGTAATATTAGTACTACCAGTAATATTAGTACTACCAGTAACATTGACAGTTCCAGTAATATTTGTGGTTGAATTAATTTCAACAATATTTGTAGCAGCATCAAGAACCAAATTGCCAGAAACTGTATCAATTGTTTGATTATTTGCGATTCCAATTCGAATGTTCTTAAAATCCGCTCCTGCGTTACCATATACAACATCAGTAAATGTTGATACACCCGTAACCGTAAAGTCTCCACCAACGTTTAGATTTTTCTTAACTCCAATTCCACCAAGAAACGTTCCTGAACCATTAAGTGAAGATGTTGATTCTGTTGTATTAGATACACGTAATGTTGAGGAAATTTTAGCTGGTGCATTAAATCTAAGTTCATTATTGAATGTAACTGGACCATCAAATTGAGATAGGACGGTTCCAGAATTGCCACCTTCAACCAACAACCTCTCTTTAACAGTTACCTCATCAAAGACAACACTAAGTCTAGATGGATCTTCACCAGTTACTGTTGGAATTGGAGCATCAAATACTCTTTCTTCACCTGTTGTAGAACTAACTCTCTTATTTCCAATGTAAAAATCACCATTATTATTCATTCCCGTATAAACAACAGATCCCCCAGAAGATTCTTGTGCTTGAGATAGGAATTCTTCTCTTTCTGTTAAAGTTCTAACTTGAATTTGTGGTAAAGCGGTTGAATAGTTTCCTGGACCATACCCAACATATTCAAATGTATGTCCAGAAGCACGAACAATTGTTGGTCTTCTAAATTCAACGGGAATGGGATTAATTTTTCTGATTAGAGATCCATTACTATGTGTACTTTTCTTTGTTCCGAGAACTCCACGAATCACAGTGATTTCATTATTTCCAGAACCAGTGAGACTGTTGCTCGCAACTCTCATGATTTCATTATCAATTTGGATGTATGATCCCAATTGGAATCTCTTAGTGGTAGAAATTCCAGACACTGGGCTACTTACACTAATTGTAGTATCAGTTGTAAATGAATTTGCAATTAAAATTTCATTTCCATAGAAGAAAATATCTCGAACTCCCGTATTTTCAGATCTAGAATCTGTACTAGCATCATTCGCAGACAAACCATGTTTTAAAATGTATTTTGGAGAAATAGAAGCATTTGTGACAACTGTAAAATCAGTTGCACCAACTTTAGAATTAACAATAAAGTCCCCTAGATTGTTATTATTTGTATCTAGAATTCTAACTTGGTTTCCGGCAGATAGTCCATGTGGATTAGAACAAGTGAATGTTGTAATTCCTGTTGTAGAATCATATGTATTGGAAGAAACAATAATCGAAGGTCCAAGCACAATTCCATATTGATCCGCCGTAATAAGACTATCTCCAGTAGTTTTTGCTACTCCTATAGAATTTGCTGATGGGATAGAAACAATACGATGATAAGTATCAGAGGTTGTTCCTGCTCCAGTAAACTGAACAACATCTCCAATATTAGTTGAGATACCAGATGTTACTAAGTTAATGGTGGCATTTGCCGATCCACCAATTTTTGAAGTATCAATGTATAAAGTTTCGCCACTTACATATCCAGATCCTGGAGATTGAATATCAACTTGTGTTACTGCACCACCAGATACAACTACTTTTGCTGTTGCACCGTCCCAAGCACTCAATCCTGCATTATTGTATAGTTTTACGTTATAGAAAGTTCCATCGGTGTGTCCAGACCCACCGGTAAGAGTGCTATAAGTTACAATACCAGATAATCCATGTTCTTTATTAAAGGTTATCGTTGCTAAAGTTGACGAAGTTTGTGTTACTGAACTAATATCTAGTCCTTTTCCAAAATCTTTAAGGAACTTATCTACAGTTTCTCTAGTTAATGAATTCTTCAGGTCATTAGTGCTTACATCACCTATTGGGTTTCTCTTAGCAAAAGAAACTGCTGATGGTGGATTTTCATCAACATTATCTCTATCTAGTTGAGGGTACAGATTAGCAATGTTTTGGAATAATTTTGTTGTCGTAAATTCAATTGGTACTGTATTATCAGCATTTACAAGGTAAAGATGATATATTCCATCCTGAACACCTTCGATATATTCGGATATTACTTCATTTCTATAAATTGAATAATTAGTTGTTAGATCCTTTCTTGTAAATCTTGGAAGTGAAATTGTTCTGGAGCTGGTATTATTTGTAAATCCACCAGGGACATGTAAAATTCCTTTCGTATCTGTTGTTGAATACTCAAACTCTAAAGAATCATTAACAGATGTTACTACAAATTCTCCATTATATCCAAGATTATCAGTTCCTGAAGTATTTGTGGTGCTAGTTACATTTTCTACAATAATCTGATCATTAACATTTAAGTTATGAGGAAGTTCCGAAATAACAGTAATTGTGTTGGAGGATACGGAACAAGTGCTGATGAATCTGGGATTTCTATTGTAATTATAGTCTGTAGCCCCAATTCCAGAAAGTGAAAAGTCTTGATTACTTCTTAAACTAGTAGAACTAGACTCTTGCAGTATGAATCCTTCTGTTGGATTTTTAGAATTTTCTGCATGTTTTGATACAACTACTCTTACTTTATAAATCTTATCATCTAAACTTCTTACATCATTTATTCTTTTTATAATAGTAACCTCAGATCTATCTCCCAGTCCAGATACACCATTACTCAACAATGCATTATAAATTTCATTATTCGAATTAACTCTAATAAACCAGTTTTTATTTGTTGTATCAAATTGAATTGGAGATCCAATATCACCAGAATTCTTATCCGATACTCTACTTACAATCTTAAGATTTGTACCACCATGAACGGTTATACCTTCAGATATTAAAGCATTGCTTTCAGAAGAGGATAATCTAATCTGACTACTGGTTAAAGAACCGTCAGTGTCACTAGCAATTACATAGTAAAGTAAGTTTTCATTAATATTTTCTGGATAATCTCCATCAGAACTAATAATTTTTACACTCTCGCCTGTTGTAAGTCCGTGTGTAGACGATAATGTAAAGATATTATTTGTTGGACCCGATGAAACTGTATATGTTTTTTTAGAACTATTTGTTCCTGTTGATGCAGTTCCATTAAAAGTATCGCACATGAAAATATTTGCTGTGCTAGTTCCACTTCCAACGGTCAAATAAAGTTTATCATTTTCTCTTGCACCAATTCTAAATCCTTGGATTAGATTAGGAGGAACATCATCTTCCCTATTAAATCCATACAAATAGAGGTGATTTGAGTTACCAACTGAAGTTGTTAATCCAACATCAATTGCAATCCAATCAATATTTTCTTCTTCTTCAGTGATTGCTCTAGGTGAAATAATGGATGTTACATACGCAGTATTGTCTTTTTCAAAAGCATCTTTTTTAAATCCAACAGCAGTTAATGAATTTTGCCCAAAGTTGGAGTTTGAGTTTGTGATTGATCCGTCACCACCACTTTCAAATCTAAAATGATTTGTATATCCAATTGCAAAGACGGAAACAATTTGAATAAACGCATCATTTGATCCTTTAATATGTACCGATTCCCACCCATTCCTGTAAATTGCAGACGAATCTAAATGATAAACTTGAAGTGGATTGGTTGAGGAAGATCCAGAACTAAGTGATGCGCCAGTGACTTTAGTTACATTAATTCCAGCATACTGTCTAGAAGATTGACCGTACTTTACAAATGCACGATCATCTTTTTGTAAAGAAACCCCCGTAAACTGAGCAACAACCATTGAACGGAAACCTGATGCTTTGCTACCATCAGCGTGCATTCCATTCATACCCCATACAGAACGTAGGGAAATATTAAAAATGTATGGGGAAGCACCCGAAACAGTATCAGTTTCAATCGTTATTGTTCCTCCACTTGCGCTTGGAGATGCTGGAAGATTATTTCTTATTAATGGGAGTAAATAAGTAAATTGTGTGTTACTTAGAACTGACTGAACTTTAGAAGATATATTATAGTCTGTAACAGACAAACCATTGATTTTAATTGGTGTTCCGGCGGTTAATCCATGTTCAGTGGCAGTTGTGACGGTAATTATTGTTGATGGTGTAAGACCGTCTCCAGAAATGATAGAGGAAACCGTAATTGGGTCAGATGCAAAAGCCCCAACGATTTCCCACTCTGGACGCTTTTTAGCAAATCCATCAGGTTGACTTGGATATTTTTGATCAATATCTCTACCTGTTGCAGCATTAAAGGCATTACCAACTTTCGCATAATACATGTCGAGGTCGGTGATGGTATATCCTGTCGGAATAGTTACACCATCAGCGTACTCAAAACAAGTCAGTTTGTGGTGAGAAAACGTTGGGATGGATTGATTTAAAGAAGAGAAATCTGTAGGGTCTGTATAAACTAGTCCTGTTTCATTTCCGTCAAAAATACAAAACTGCCAAAAATAACAAGCACCTGTGATTCTGAAAATAGCAGATGGATCTACTTCATAATCAGTTGGATTTGGAACATATTTTGGTCTAATTTTGCTTTTTCTAAGGTCAAGACCTACAATCGAAGTACCACGAGGAACAATAACACCACCATTGATACTGTTAAATTTGTATAAAATATTATCTGCTTGCGTTAAATCAAAATTTGAATCTAGTCCTAATGAAAGAGTATCAGATGCAACTGTCTCTGATCCAGATGGAGACACTGCCTTTGCAGTTCCACCAACATTTTTAATCGCAAATCCAGGTCTATTATCAATTACATGTTCACCTGGAAAGAGAAGAATAGTTGTCTTCTCTGTAATATCGTTATCATTTCCCCTAACATATGAAAATCTTGCCGACTCAAGTAGTGCTCTTTGAATCGTTTTAAATGGTTGTCCTAATGAATTACCTTGATTAGTAATTGCATCTGTTGCATCAAGGTCATTTGGATTAACATATAGAATACGACCTTCTGTGTTTTTAATAAAATTGTCTAATTTATTTAATGGCAATTTTCCGCACCAATTACTTTCTTCTATCCTTTATTTATGAAGTCAAATCTTCCTCATCAGGATAATATTCCATTTCATCGGGCATATCTTCTGGATTTTCTAGTTCTATTGGGAACACACAAGGGTGTGCTTCTTCATCTATAAGATAGAAAGAACTTCTGTATAAGTCATCTGGTTCAAATGATCTTTCTTTATCTGCTAATCTTTTGAGATCATCGTCTTCCAAGTGCCCATCAGGCATTTCATCAAAAGTAAATGGAACATGATTAATAAAATACATCTTTACTATCATACTGCAATTGTTATACCAGCAGTATGCAGTGTCTATTCTATAAGACATAGGGTTTACTCCCGTATCTTATATTTATTTTTATGCGAGTAGGGAGACTTGAACTCCCACGAGCGTAATGCCCAACAGATTTTAAGTCTGGTGTGTCTACCGATTCCACCATACTCGCAAATTGTAGTGCTGGTTGTGGGGAACGATCCCACCTGTGTCCGATTATGAGTCGGGTGCTTTCACCAGATAGCTAAACCAGCACGATGGGAATACTGGGAGTTGAACCCAGACTAAGCCCTTATAAGGAGCCCGCTCTAACCATTAAGCTATACTCCCAAGATGAACTTACTGAGCTTCGTTGTTTAACTCAGTGTGTATTCGTATAAGTTCATCATCTGCAGGTATCATAACTGCTGCCTTACCATCTTCTCCAATAATACCAATGTGCTCTCCGTTTTCTACTCTTCCCAAGAGTTCATCAAAACGTTCTTCCCACTCTTTCACTGTGTAGATTTCCATAATTGTGATTTGAGGATATTTATATTATAGCATTACTCACCATAAACTGCAAGATCAGCATATTCAATCTGTTCAGGTTGAAGTTGACTCGTGACTACATCCAGGACATTCATGAATTCCTGAACAGTTTCACACTCAACCAACCGCTCACTGCCCTGGTCACTCAGAAGCAAGAAAGAGCGAGTGCATACATCAATCACAATGCCCTGTACGGTCTCTTGTGCGGTGCTCATTTGGTGTTCCGTTGATTACCCCCATATTATAGAGGGTCTTGGATCAGGTGTCAAGTGTGCCAGAAAAAAAAGTGTCTAGATAAATGTAGCGCAGATATAAATGATGAGTGATTTACTGAAAAGAGGTTGGTCTTATCTTCCAAATATAATTACTAGAAAAGAGGCAATACAAATAAAGTATGAAAATCTTTGTGGCGTCCTAAAGGAAGTTGGGTCATTAGAAGGACACTGGGATAAAGATAGGGGAAAAGTCATAACCATTTATGCACCACCACCATGTTCATACATTATGTGGAAGATTAAACCTACTTTAGAAAAATTAGTTGGGGAAGAACTTTTACCAACATATTGGTTTTCAACAATATACCATAACAATGGAATAATGACCTGTCATACTGATAGACCATCGTGCGAAATATCAGTGACGATGAATATTTGTGGAGATGCTCAATGGCCAATAAAACTAAAAGATTTTACTGGAAAACGAGTTGAATGTGTAACTCCTATGGGAGATGGTGTTGCATATTTGGGAACAGAAGTCCCTCACTGGAGAAGTCCTTTAAAAACACACAGCAATGATAAATTTATGCAATTATTTCTTCATTTTGTAAGAAAAAACGGGCAATATGCAGAGTATGCATTTGATCAAAATAAAAGGTGCTATGATCTTTTAAAAAATTCTATTCCTCACTCCATGGAAAAACTTTATTTGGAAAAATACTTTTAAAATACTCTTTAGCCTCATCAGGTGGTATTTTTCCTTTCATTATCCACCACTCTGGATCTGTTTTACCATTAGGTATTACATCATTAATCATAAAAAACTGTTTACATTCAGCAGCCCACTCATCTTCATATTGATCAATCGAAATGTTTAATGCATTTGGTGGAACTGGAAGTTCTCTTGGAAAAGAATCAGAATCCGTGATGTTTCTAAGTGACTGCCTCCAATTTATAAATTCTTCAGAAAGAAGTTTTCCAGACTCTTGAGACTTAATAACAATCCAGTCAGTTTCTGATAGTAAACGATCTCTATATTTTTTAACTATTTCCCATCGCTTTGCTTCTTGCTTTTTATCGTGAAATAAAATTTCAGAATCCCATTCTTCTTGAGATATAATTTTTATACCATCATTTTCCTCTATTTCAACATTATCTGGACAAGTTGAAAGACAATACTTAACTCCATCATCTTGAACAAATTGATGAATAACACTAAGTCCTTCAATATTTGGAATAATTGTTCCAAATTTAGATCTTTCATAATGTGATGAGCTCAATGCAAATATTTCTGGATTGTCTCTATCCAACAAATAGTGCTTTAAAAGTTGAGACATTATAGTCTAAGTATTTTTTTTATTTATTGAATATTTACTCATAAGTTCTTTCTCTTGTTCTTCTTGAGTAAGAAATCCTTTCACTCTCATCCAAGTAACAATTGTGTATCTATTTCCAGAAATAACCGGTTCAACGCCATGTTTATACCACGCGGATGAAGGAAAACAAACAAGAAGTCCTGGTTCTGGTTGAATTTTAATTTTTAGGTCGGGAAATGATAAATCACCACCCTTGTATTCATTATTTAAAAATAAAACAGCGGATAAATCTCTATCCATACATTTCTTCCAAATAACTTCGCCAGTTGGAGACTTCCATGGTGCCTCTGCATCAATGTGTGCTACATAATGACCACCTTTAGTGTAATGTAAAAGTTGTGGTAACTCAGAGTCTCGCACTTCAAAATCATAAAAAGGATTTATAACATGATTCACGATATTTTGAAATAAATCTTTCAACTCATCAATAATTGGACTTGGATCCGCACAATACACATTCCTCACGTTAGAATCTACTCTTGATGAGTTTTCATGTGGAATTCCTGATGAATTTTTTTCAGGGTCAAAAACTCCAGCTGGTTCTTTTGAAGATTTATCAATATAATCTATAAGATAATCACAATTTTTTTTCGTTATGACATTTGGCTGAATTAAAATATTTGAAAGTATTCCCTTCATCGAATTTATTTTCTAATGTATAAATTATACCTTAAATTAACTTCTTTGTAAATTCTCTATTCCAGATGTTGCAGAAGCATTAATAAATGTAAAATAATTAGTTCCAGTTTCTGTTGCAAAATTAATTCTTACTGAAGTAGAAGTGTTGGCCACAGTCGGATATGCACTACCAGAAGAACCACTGATTAAATAGCCGGACTGAAAAGTAGAAAGTGAGGTTCCATCAGCCAATCTATTTGCCCAATTGTAGGTTGGAAGAGATTGGGGTCCAAACGGAGAGGTAGTTATAGTTTCAGTTAAAAATTCAATTCTATTGGTGGTTGATGTATCATATGGATTTGGTAGTGAATTGTTAATTCCACCAGCAAAATATCCATATCGGTTACTGGCTATAGCAAACATTGAATGTCTAGATTGAGATAAATTAGAACCTGGGTTAGTTCTTGTTTCCGTACTATAATCCAAACGTTCAATCGTATTTACCGATGTTCCAGAACCAGGTGCTGTATACCCGCCACCAAAATATCCGTAATTTTCATTAGTTATTGCTGATAATCTTGCTTTAGCAGTAGATAAAGTGGTCCTACCAGTAATAATTTCTGTTGAAAAATCCATTCTAGAAATAGTACTTAATCTAGAACTAGGTGGAGTTTGTCCACCAACAATATATCCATATTCACCACGAGAAGTTGATGTCATTCTACTCATCGCTGTTGGTAAAGTAGATGCAATCGAATTTCCAGATCCAGTAGTAAAATCAAAACGATCAATAGAACATGTGACTGCAATGCTAGAATCAATTCCACCAAGAAAATATCCTGCAGAATTACTTCCGATAACCGCCTGATAACTTTTTTCTCCAGAACCCAATGATCCGGAATTTTGGGTAATATTTTCAGTGCTAAACGAGAAAATATTGATTGTTGAAGTTTTACCCAATGGAGTATCTCCCCCTCCAATAAATGCTCTTGATGGAGAACCAAGAGATTTTGATTTTACTTCACCCCTTTCAGCAGAAAGAGATGATTTTTGAGATCTAGAAAAATTGTTAACGGGAGAAGAAATTGTTTCTGAAGAATAGTCAAGTCTTTCAATATTGCTAGAATCTCCACCTGGCGTATTTCCCATCATAAAATAACCATAATTTTGAGATGATGACGCACATCCACGAGTTCTTGCAGTTTGCAATCCGAATGGACTTGTTGAAACGGTGGACGTTGTAAAATCAATTCTATTAATTGTGTTTATGATAGTTCCACTGCTGTCCTCACCACCAGAAATATATCCATAATAAGAATTCATTGTACTTAAAGAGTTATCTCGCGCTTCGGATAATGTGCTTGATAAAATAGAAAATGTATTATCACTAAAAGTTAATCTTGTTATTGTGCTTGTTCTAGTTCTGGATCTATCTCTTCCTCCAGTAAAATATGCATAATCCGTGCTATAAACTGGAGACAATGAGTAGTTAAAAACATATGATGAACTTGGAAGAGCAAATCTAGAATCAGGTAATAATGCACTGAGTTCTGTAGAAAAATCTAAACGAATTACATTACTTTTTAATGTTCCACTATCACCACCAACAAAATATCCATAAGTAGAACTTGATGCTGATGCTAATTTATCTCTAGATTCTATCAAATCTAATCCTGCAGTAACCGTGGCTGTTGTAGAGTCTATTCGGTCTAAATTCGATGTCTTAAGAAAACCAGATCCATAAATGTTAGTAGATTCTTTAGATCCGCCAGCAAAATAGGTGAATCTTGAATTAGAAACTCCAATTAAGTCCGATTTTTGTAAAGTTAATTTTGCATGGGAAGAGGAAAAATCAACTATTAATTCTGATTCAAAATCCAATCTACTTAAAGAGGATCCTTTGGATGATGGTGTTGGTGATGAAATTCCTCCTCCAATATAACTTGATGTGAAATCATTTATCCAATAAGAATTATTTGTGAGAATACTTTCACCAAATGCAGATCTCGGTGAAGAACTTGGAGAAGATGCAGAAAAAGATCCATGAGATTGGAGTGTTTCTGGTGCGTTTGGAAATGCTGTATCTAAAGTGAATGTATTATAATCAAATCTATCAATATGAGAAGTAGTTTCAAATTCATAATATGCACCAAGAGGAATTGTTCGTTGAACCCAATTAGTAGCTCCACCAATTGCAAAGGCATATGATGAGTCACCTACGGACGAAAGTAATTCTTTATTTGATCTAAGATTTAGAGCAAAACTTAGAGTTTCATTTGAAAAATCAAATCTTTCTACTCTAGATGTTCTTAAATTCAAAGGTCCTCCTGGAACACCCGGGGATCCTCCACCACCACCAATTAAAAATCCATTATCCTCATTTGATGTAACTCCATGGTACGCTCTTCGAGTTGGTATTTGTTGGGGTAACAAAGTTACAACATCATTAAAAAATTCTAGTCTGTCAATCGAACAACTCAATCTTCCATCGGAAATAGTCATTTGACCACCAGAAAAATATCCGTATATGGATGTTTGAAATCCTCTTACACCATCTCGTTTTGACGAAAGAAATGAAGAAAATAACTGTGATGTATTTGTTGTAAAACTGAATCTTTCAAAACTGCTTGTGTAACTATTAAATTGAAAGGTAAATGGGTTTGCTGAATATCCTCCACCAAAATAACCATAAGAATCAACTGTAGCACCACCAGCTCCCAATCTTCCAACTCTTAAAGTTGACTCAACTGCGGTTGACTCTGTTGATAAATCTACTGATTCTATTGTTGATATTGCAAAATTAGCAGGGTATCTATATCCCCCTCCAAAAAATCCCTTTCCAACTGGAAGTCCTACTATTCCAGCAGAATCATTTCTAGCACTAGTAAGTTTATTAGTAGGTGTTGATAAAGTATATGTATTAAAATCTATTTTTCTAACTTCTTGACTTGTTAGGAGAGCATTTCCGCTCGGATTTGCTGCCCCAGAACCTGCTGGTGCTAGATATGGATAAAATCCAGACCCACCAGCATAAAATCCAGAACTAAAAGCGGATCTGCCTGCCCTACCCGGAGCCGACGCTATAAAATATGTATCCTTTACTTTAAAATCATAAATGTCTCTTAAACCAAAAACAATAGTTCTAGTTGATGCCATTTACTTTATTAGTTTACTTTTAACTCATCGTTAAATAATGATTTAAACTGTTCACTATCATCAACTTTTTGAGATGAAATTTGCTTAATTTGTTCAGAATTCTCTAGTAAATTTGTTAGACCGGTAATTTCTTCAATTCCTTTAGCAACATGATCTTGAAGAGCATTCAGAAATTCCATGGGATTTTCGGGATTTCCGAAACTTCCCTTTGTTCTGTTTAAATCATCCTCAAGAACAGTAGGAGCACTAGCTCTTCTCATTGAACGAATGTTTCCAGCATTAACACCAGTTTTTGCTTGCAATAAATCATCTAAAGACTGATTAGAAAGTCTACGTTCCCAATAAATTGGTTGATCCTGTTCAAACTGTTCTTTCGTAATCAATTTTCCACCATTTAATTCTATCAATCTTTCGATTATTTTATCAAAAAATTCTAATTCATCTACAATAGATTTAAATCCTTGATTAAGGTTGTTGATCATTCTATGAAAGTTAAATTCATCTAGATCATACCAACATAAAACTTGATTTCCTCCACTTCCCCACCACAACGGTTGGGTTTTATCTTTTCCTTCCCATTTATAGTAAAATTCTCTAGCAGCTCTCTTTGCATCCATAACAGAGGATAGTAATCCTTCAGCAACACTTTTTCTGTTAATTAAAGCTGCCTTAAAAGCAGTTGGAATTGTAAAATTATCATGAATAATAAATTTTTCAATTTGAAAATTTGTTCTTCCCTGTGCTAGTTCAACTTCACTCTCATTCCATCTATTACATGCATTATAAACTTTCATCATAAATTCATTGCTATCGTCTAAAACCTCATCGGCTTTAGCAATTGCTATTTGTTCATATTCTTTAGACATAAAAATTGCTACATATCAGTTTGTTTTATTTATGACCATATGATTAACTATTTTTTCCCACTCTTTTGATAATTTTTCCCAATCATATTTTGACACTGCAAAATCAGAAATTGCCTTCGAAGCAAATTCGTATTTGTCTCTCGTTACATCAAAATAATACAAACATCGTATTATTTCCTGCGAGAATAAATGATAAAAATGATTATCAGGAATCCAACCACTAGATGTGGTTTTCCCACTCATTTTAACATATTTTCCCATTCCATTTGAAGTTTCAATCAAGGCACCTATATTAGATGTAATCGGAAAGCATCCACAACACATAGCCTCAGCAAGTGATACACAAAATGTTTCTTCCCAAACATTTGGGTGTATAAAAAATGCCGCGTCTTGAATATGACGTAATAGTTCTTCACGGTCAACACAGGGAGAATATTCAACTCCCGGCAAATCTTGAAGGGTTTTATAAGTAGAAATAAATGGAGAAGTCTTTAATCCATCCATTGATACTACTTTTTCATTTTCAAAATTTCCCAGTTTTTCATCATACAAACACATTGATGAAAATATTTTTAATTTAGCATCAGGATGGTATTTAATTACTTCTCTCCATATTGGAACTAATGGTTCAATTCCTTTATGTGGTGCTGAAAAAAATATACATGTTTTAGACTTTGGATCATTAGAGAGTCTAAACATTTTATCAACACCATTCGGAATCACAACCAATTTATTTGAAGGTGCTCTATTGTACTTAATATATTGGTCTCGTTCCCAGTTAGAAACACACACAATTAAATCAACTTGATCAATGTAATTTGGAAGATCAAAATGAACCATTTGGTCACAATTATCATGGGCCCAAATAATCTTATATTGCTTTGTAGAGTTAATTAATTCACTCAATGTTCTTTTTACTATGACATTTTCAGGAAAACGATAATACTGATTTAAATAATAAAAGGAACTTTCTGTTGCACCAGATTTCATTTTAAACTCCAAAGATGGAATACTTTTTTCTCCAAAATTCTAGATTATTATATTTGTTCATAACATATTCATTCAAATAAATGTTTTTATCTCTAAAAATTTTTTCTACTTTTGGTCTAACTTTATGCATATCACTAAACCCATAAACTAAATCCTTTTCTTCAACAGTATTAATTATATGATTAAAATCATGAAAATATCTTTTTACATCTAAAAAATCATAAATACGATTCATTTCATTTTGTGGATCTTTGACTAAATTTTCATATTCAACTAATAAAACATGTTTCCCCCACCCTTTACGATATCCCTCAAGTAAAGCGTGATATGACAGTCCAACAATTCCATAAGAACTCATCAGGTAGTCGCATCGATTATTGATATTAACTTCTAAATTATTTTTTCTTATCCATTCATCTACAAAATTATTTTTTTGATTTTTTTCTATTAATGAAAGAAATGAAACTAATATGTCTTGAATGTCTCGAACTGGGCAGATAATTTTAGGTGTCTTTGTAATATAGTCTGTAATATGTTCTAATTGATTAATCCAACCTCTAGACTTGTCTATGATTATTTCCTTTTCAACATCAAAATAATAATTATCCGCAATAGAAGATAAAACTTTATGTGCCGATTTTGGTTTTGGATTTGCGATATATTGTTCAGATTTATAAAGCAAATACTCTTCAGTATAATGAATTACGTCTAATAAAGGGGAGTTTGCACTCGCATGGATATTTGGATTTTGATTCAAAATGGAAGTCAATAATGTGGATCCAGATCTGGGAAGTCCAGAAAGAAAATAAAATGTTTTCATACTCTATCAAAAAAAAAATCACTAAAATTTATTTGTAAACGCGGTATTTTTTCTTATTGGTGTTGGAAGATTATAACCTGGGATAGAAACAGTTGTATTTGAAAAATTGAGACGATGGATCACTGAAGATGGAGCTCCAGAATTAATATATGCATAATTAGTTTTATCACCAATTGAACCATTTCTATGTATGTTTTGCGAAAATATGTTTGGAAAACTTTGGTTTGTTTCTGTAGAAAATTGAAACCGATCTAAAGATCTTAAATCACCACCAAAAAAATATCCATAAAATTTATCTTCTATCGCATTCATTGAGGATCTTCCCAATAGAGTAGTTGAGCTAAGAACAGTCACTGATTCTGTAGACAAATCAATTCTTTCAATTCTAGAATCTTTTATTGTATTAGAGGGACTTGATCCACCTCCAATGTATGCATAATTATTATCACTACCGGAATTTATTCCATCTATGTTACCCCGTTCAATCGCCATTTTACTAATAGATTGACTTGAAGTAAATGATGCGAAGTCCAAACGATTTATAATACTAAATTTTGATCCAAAAATTACTCCACCAATCCAAAATCCATAATTAGAATTTTTTACACATGCTTTTACACTATCGTCATAAGCCTGAGTAACTTCAGCGTTCAAAGTGTTTACAACTTCCACATCATGCCTAAACCGTTGTATTTTAGGTGTGTTTCCACTATATATTCCGCCAGAAAGATCTTGCCTAACACCACCACCGATAAAAGAAAAATCACTTGTAGACACTGAATTCGCACCAATCATAGTTGATGTATTATTAGTAGTAGAAATAACCTCAGTTGAAAATGTTAACCTATGTATCAATGATGAAGAAGAAAATCCAGATGGAGATGAATCTGCTTTTTCTCCACTATAAAAATATCCCTTGGTTTCTAAAGGAGCGGGAACAGGATTTTCCTCCTTATTCAAAGTAGCCATAGAAAAATTATATATAGTAGTTGGTGAAAATAGAAAGGAAGTTGTTCCAGTTTCCAAACTAAATGCGGTCCATCCATTTGATAACTGATAATATTCATTAATAATCGATAATCCACCAATAAAGGATCCCTGTGAATATCCTCTGTTGTTGCTCGATCTTCTGGGCCCATTAGGTGCGGATGACACGAACGATGTAGTATTTGTTCTAAAATCTAATCTACGAATGCTGCCCGGAGTAGATCCACGTACAACTCGTGCAGATCCAGGAGTTCTAGAAAAACTTGATGCAGGTGGTAGAAAAAAAGCATTCGCGCCACCATAAAAATAACCATAACCTTGAGTATCATCAGTTATACTAGCACCATCCATTAGGGAATCAATGTTATTTGATAATACATCGGTTACATTTGTCTGCAAATCAAATCTCAATATGGAACCAACAATTATATTGGTATATACCTGATTTATTTGACCCAAGATTGTTGGACCTGAGGCTCCACCAGCAACGTATCCATATTGATTCGTATCATCACAAACACTACTAGATCCAGACCTGGATATATTTAATCCACCACCACTTGAAAAACTAAGTGAGGTATCCCAACCACCACTACTGAAGTCAAATCTAGCTATGTCGGGTCGGTGAAATTCTGCAAATGGTGAACCAGATGCCCAATCTCTACTAATACCTGGCGATAAAAAACCTGTTCCAACAATATCACTTCTTGACCCACCACAAAAAAAGGCATAATTTACAGATCTTGACGTAAAAACTGCAGATCCTCCCATCGCCACGGAACCTCCTCTTCTGAAAATAGAATCTAGTGAAGAATCATTAGAAGATGTCTCGTTAGAAAATTGAAATTTAGTCCCTATCCCAAACACCAATGAAGCAGATGTAAGTGTGTCCTTGCCTGGACGAGTTCCATAAAAAATTCCACCCAAAAAATATCCATTTGTATAATCTGATATACCATGATGATCAGCCATTCCCGAACTCAATGGTAAAGGTTTAGTGGATGGATTCTGTCCAGATACAAAAGCAGCAGGTGCTGATGAAGTATTAACTAGGTTTGATGGAATTCTTGATAAAGTTGTTGAAGATGTATCAACTCTATAAATTGAACTTATAATTTTATTTCCACTTTCAAATGATGATTGAGTAGCTGATGATCCTTGATATCCTCCAGAGGTATATGAAATATCTGAATATTTTTTTGGTATTTGAGCTCTTACAAAGGCATTTTGATATTCACTATCAGTAGTTCTTCTGTAAACTTTTTTAAGACTAAAAACTCCACCAAAAATTCTAGCCTTGTTGTTTGAGGGGGATGTGCTAGAAATAGCAGGTATGATAGCCATTTAGATTTATTCCTTTTGATACACGTGAGATCCAACATGGCACAACTGAATGGTTGGATCTAGCCAAGATTTATGTCCAACATTTGTTGCTCTTTCAAAAAAAGAAAAATCTTCTGGCAGAAAACACATATCTTTTTTTAATTCCAAAAAATAGTGATATGAATTATGATATTCTTTTTCTGATGGTGGACGAGTTGAATTATTTAGTGGTGGATAGTATTTTAATTCTTCACCATAAACTTTTTGTATATCTACAAACACTTGCCTTTTAATACAACAAAATCCAAATCCAATACTTGCAATTTGAATTAAACCATCTTCAGTAACTGGAGGTTCTATAATATTATAATTGTATCTTAATGGCAGTCCTTTCATTGGATATGCGCCACATGTGATATTTTTATCAGAGAGAATAAGTTTTAAAGCATCTTCCTCAAAAAATCCTATGTCGGAGTCTATGAATAAAATTTTTTCATATTCCGTACTATTAATAAAAAAGTTTGATATACGTGATCTTGCTTTAGTAACCAAAGATTCATTAGCAATGGTCAAAAATCCATGATCTATACCATTTTTCAGTAGTTCTTTCCCAAGTTTAAATACACCTTGAACTGTTTTGTCACTAACAATTCCACCATAACAAGGTATAGCAATTAGAACCGAGGTCATATTTCTGTGAAATCATACATAACTAATTATAACACATATGGATTGACTAAGTTACTGTTTTTCCGGAAACTGTTATGGCTAAAGAGGAAGATGTTGAAGATTGAGCTAGTAAGGTATCGCCATGATTTAAATGTTTTGGCCTTTGGATAAGTTCTACAGTGCTATTTTTAGGTATTGTTAGTTTATATGCAAGATATCCAACCCTAATCCCAGTAGTAATAATACTTCCTATTGTTCCACCTCTAAAAACTGATAGCGATAGATCGACATCAGACGTATTGCTATAGTTTGTAACATATATCGATTGTATTATCGCTGGATAAGATGAGGATGTATATACTTCTGTTCCATTTGCGGCGGAAGTGATTAGTTTTCCAACTCCAAAAAAGTCAGTATCATCTTTAGAGGCAATTGCTATAAATGCATCAATTCCACCATCATGTCCAGTCGCATTAGATGATGAAGAAGACAAAGCTTGCAATCTGATTATGTCTCGTGGATTAGCAATATGAGGTTGTTCCAAAAGTTCTATCGAAGACTCATATGGAACTAAAATTCTATTTGCAATTGGAACATTCGATCCACCATTGAAATCATGTCTACCAGAAATGTACAAATCTCCCTGAGATTTATTTGTTACATGAATAGATTCGATTATGTATCTGTATCCAGAAGTACTTGGGAATGAATGTCCTATTCCAGGACCGGTAGAATCAGTAACAACAATAGATCCATTTCCACCAGTTACGGGAATATACTTAGAAGTATTAATTCCAACGTTAAATGTACCATATCCATTGTCGTCTGGAGGTGATGTAAAAGCTGGTCCTTGAATTCCTTGAATTCCCTGAGAACCATTAACTCCAGTAATTCCTTGAATTCCTTGAGCTCCATTTTCAGTAAATGAAACTAAAACATTTGTATTTGAAAATGTGTTTACACTCGCTACAATATTTGTAATAACTATATTATACCAAGTTCCATTATCAGAACTTAGCGAATCAATACTAAACAGAGCGTAATTACTTGGATTATCTAGATTTGAAATTCTAACATAACCTTTTGGTATATTATTAACATTAAGTATGTTTGAAAAAATTGAATCTAAATTAGTAGCAGTATCATCTTGATCAGAAATATAAAGACGATTTGCATTTCCTATTATAGTAGCATTAAATCTTAGATTACCTGCACCAGGATCTGTTGCTGTAATACTACTGTCAAAAGTGTAATCAAAGGTTATGCCTCCCCAATTTCCAGCAGATCCTTGAATACCTTGGGTTCCTTGAGATCCTGTGGTTCCTTGAGTTCCCGTTGTACCTTGAGAACCTTGAGAAGCATACGCACCATCAAGACCTTGAATACCTTGAAATCCAAGTCCTTGAATTCCTTGAATTCCCTGAATTCCCTGTGATCCTTGAGTCCCTTGAGAAGCGTAAGCGCCATCAAGACCTTGAATACCTTGAGATCCCGATCCTTGAATACCCTGTATTCCTTGAATCCCTTGAGTTCCTTGAACACCCTGTGACCCTTGGATTCCTTGAATTCCTTGTACTCCTAGATTTCCTTGAATTCCCTGTGCTCCTTGAATTCCTTGAGAAGCATAAGCACCATCAAGACCTTGAGTACCTTGAATTCCCTGAATTCCTAGAATACCTTGAGAACCTTGAGTACCAGTGGTTCCTTGAGTTCCAATAGTGCCTTGAATACCCTGAATTCCTTGGATTCCTTGAGATCCTGTGGTTCCTTGGACACCTTGAATACCTTGAGATCCAGTGGTTCCCTGAATTCCTTGTCTACCTTGAATACCTTGTGATGCATATGCACCATTAAGACCCTGAATGCCTTGAATTCCTTGAGTACCTTGTCCACCAAAAACACCATTTAGTCCTTGACCACCTTGAATTCCTTGAGCACCTTGAATACCTACTTCACCAGAAACCCCAAATGTCACATTTTTCAATGTAGCACCAGGATTATAGAAAGAACTATCAAAGTGTAGTGCATTTCCTATAGATCTTGATGTTGTTCTTACTCCAACATCATTTAAGTAATAAACAATATCAACCCCATCATAGATTATAGCAAATCTGGCGTTTGTGGTATAAGAACCAACAGCAGAAATCAATGATCCGTTTTCGTATATTTCTAAACTTCCAGCATTTAATGAAAATGCATAGTCTATTGTAGATTCATTAACAGATGTAGATGGATTTTCGTTCAATCCAAAGTACAATATTGAACTTTCATCATTAGCTTGAGCACTAGTATATACAGATCTTGTAAATCCTTCAGCAGAATAAACTTGTGCGGTAAATCCCGTGACTGCAGAAGTTTTTACAAAATTTCTTCCGTCCGTCAATGCAATTCCGGAAAATACTGGCGTCCAAGCAGAAGAACCATAGGTTCCCTGAATTCCTTGTCTACCTTGAATACCTTGTGATGCATATGCACCATTAAGACCCTGAATGCCTTGAATTCCTTGTATTCCTTGAAGTCCTTGAATACCTTGAGCACCCTGGGTTCCAGCTCCTGTGGTTCCTTGTACTCCTAGATTTCCTTGAATACCTTGAGATCCTTGAGATGCGTATGCACCATCAGCACCCTGAGATCCAGCTCCTGGAGAACCTTGGATACCTTGAGTTCCTTGTGGTCCAGCAGAAGTGAATGAAATAAAATCTAATTTTGCATTAAGGGGAGCACCTTCATTTAAAGTAACTGATGTTCCGTCAGTGGCGGTAAATTCGCTAGAAGATAATTTAATTCCATTCAAAAATACTTCAAGATATCCAATAGTATAACTTACATTAAATACCGTTTGACCATTAGTTGCATCAATTGTAGTTACTGTTCTACTAAAAGAAGTTCCTTGAGGTCCAGAAGTTCCTTGAGATCCGAATCCAGGAAGACCTTGAATTCCCTGTAATCCTTGAGAACCAGTATTTCCAACACCTTGAGTTCCTTGAGTGCCTTGAATTCCCTGAAGTCCTTGAGCGCCTTGAGCGCCTTGAATACCTTGAGTGCCTGTGCTTCCAATTCCAGTAGTTCCTTGAGCACCTTGAGCACCATCAACCCCAACAAATCCAGAAGAACCTTGAGTTCCCTGAGACCCACTGACTCCCTGAGAAGCATATGCACCATCCGTACCTTGAGATCCTTGAACACCCAGTCCAGCAATTCCTTGTGCTCCCTGACTTCCTACAGATGCATATGCACCATCGGTTCCTTGAGTACCTTGAGTACCTTGAGATCCCTGAGATGCAAAAGCACCTGCAATTCCTTGTGCTCCTATTAAAGATGTTGCGGTTAGATCATAGATTACAAATGCCTCTCCATAATTTGCAGCGCTTTCAGAGTAAAAATATAAGATTGATGGTGCATCATATGGAATTCTGAATAGTGCTTCTCCTGTAGATCCTGCAGTGCCCGTATAAGTCCATCCAGTTGTATACGCAACACCACTATTATGAATTCCATCATTAGTTGTAGATATTGCAATCTTATCACCAGCGTTTGAAGCATCAGTTTGATCAAAAACATATTCTTGACCTCTGAATAATGAAAGACTGTAATCAGCAACGTTGTCTATGTAAAATACGTTATTTCCATTAAGGTCTGCAACGGTTACTGTGAAATTTTTTGCTTCTGGATTAGATCCTTGAATACCTTGAGTACCCTGCGTTCCAAAAATACCTTGAGAACCTTGGGAAGCATAAGCACCATCAAGACCTTGAATACCTTGAATACCTTGTCTACCTTGAGTACCTTGAATACCCTGAATACCTTGAAAACCTTGAGATGCATATGCACCATCAAGACCTTGAATACCCTGAGTTCCTTGAAGTCCTTGAATACCTTGAGGTCCAGTGTTTCCAATACTAGCATATGCTCCATCAAGTCCCTGCGTACCCTGTATTCCTTGAATACCTTGTCTACCTTGAATGCCTTGAAAACCACGGAGTCCTTGCGTCCCTTGAACACCTTGGATGCCTTGTGTTCCCTGAATACCTTGAACGCCTTGAATACCTTGAGAACCTTGAGAAGCATACGCACCATCAAGACCTTGAATACCTTGCGGTCCAGTGCTTCCTATACCAACAATTCCTTGAGAACCTTGAGAAGCATATGCACCAGCAATCCCCTGAGCTCCAGTTATTCCAATTCCCTGAACACCTTGAATTCCTTGAATTCCTTGAAATCCTGTTGTACCTTTTTCTCCTGCAACTCCCTGCGGACCCTGAATACCTTGAATTCCTTGAGCACCTGTACTACCAATACTAGCATATGCACCATCAAGACCTTGAATACCCTGAGTTCCTTGAAGTCCTTGAATACCTTGAGAACCAGTGCTACCAACACCTACAACACCCTGAGCTCCTGTGCCTTGTGGTCCAATTGGACCTTGAATACCCTGAATACCAAAATCGCCTTGAATACCTTGAGATCCCTGAGAAGCATATGCACCATCAGTTCCTTGAATCCCTTGAATGCCTTGAAGTCCTTGAATACCCTGAGGTCCAGTGCTACCAACACCTACAACACCCTGAGCTCCTGTACCTTGTGGTCCAATTGGACCTTGAATACCCTGAGATCCCGATCCTTGAATACCCTGTATTCCTTGAATCCCTTGAGTTCCTTGGACACCCTGCGGTCCAGTACTACCAATACCTACAACACCCTGAGCTCCTGTACCTTGTGGTCCAATTGGACCTTGAATACCTTGAGATCCCTGAGAAGCATAAGCACCATCAAGTCCTTGCGTACCCTGTATTCCTTGAATACCTTGTCCACCTTGAATACCTTGAATTCCTTGAATTCCTTGAATTCCTTGAACACCTTGTGGTCCAGTGCTACCAACACCTACAACACCTTGTGCTCCTATACCCTGTAGTCCTTGAATACCTTGAATACCCTGAATACCTTGAGAAGCATACGCGCCATCAAGACCTTGAATACCTTGAATACCCTGGCGACCTTGAGTGCCCTGTATTCCTTGAAACCCCTGAAGTCCTTGAGCTGGACCTTGAATACCCTGAGTTCCTTGAGATCCTTGAGATGCATACGCACCATCAGTTCCTTGAATCCCTTGAATGCCTTGAGTTCCTTGAATTCCTTGAAATCCTATCGATGCATATGCACCATCAAGACCTTGAATTCCCTGCGGGCCCTGAATACCTTGAGAAGCATATGCACCATCAAGACCTTGAATACCTTGAATACCCTGGCGACCTTGAGCACCTTGAACACCTTGAATACCACTTGCATATGGTAAAGAATTCCAATTGGTAACACCATTACCAACTTTGAATTTTAAAGTATCTATTTCTACACCAAGTTCACCATCGGCAAGTACGGGGTTAGCTACAAACCATTCATCTGACGATCCTCTTCTAAGTTGAATCTGACTTGCCATATCTTTACTCCTTTATATCAATTGCGTTCCTAGAGTTCCAGAATTACTAACAAAGAGTCGGTATTGAGACCCATTAGGTGATGTTAATACTACACCTCCAGATGTATCTATCCCAACATAAGCATCACCAGATGTATAAATCCTTGACCACTTCATAGATGAGGATCCTAAATCAAATGTACTATTTAATCTAGGTAAATGAGATCCAGCGGTGATTGTTCCACCTAGAGTTAAATCATTTGTATTAGGATTAAAAGTAAAAGCAGTTGCCGTTGTTCTGACGCTTGCTGTTTGATTTGATCCGGCGGAAGCAACAAAAACTGGATAAAAAGTAGAATTGGTTGTAACTGCAGTAGCGTTTATTTGACTTGATGGTCCAGATATGCCTTGAACGCCTTGAATACCTTGAAATCCTTGAGCAGCATATGCACCATCAGTTCCCTGAAGTCCTTGGATGCCTTGAATACCTTGAATGCCTTGAGATCCTTGAGATGCATAAGCACCATCAGTTCCCTGAAGTCCTTGAATTCCCTGAGATCCAGTGATTCCCTGGACACCCTGTGTTCCCTGAAGACCTTGAGCTGGACCTTGAATTCCTTGAATTCCTTGAAATCCTTGAGCAGCGTATGCACCATCAATCCCTTGGATACCCTGGATTCCCTGAATTCCTTGAATACCTTGAGTTCCTTGAGATCCAGTTGTACCTTGAGATCCTTGAGAAGCATAAGCACCATCAGTTCCCTGAAGTCCTTGAATTCCCTGAGATCCAGTAGTTCCCTGAACTCCTTGTGGACCAACAACATAGGTTAATGAATTCCAAGGAGTAACACCATCACCAATTTTAAATTTTTTAGTATCTAATTCAGCACCAATTTCACCCTCAGCAAGAACTGGGTTTAATAAAGTCCATCTTTCGGATATTCCTCTTCTAACCTGAATTTGTGTCGTCATTTACTTAAATATCTCCACCATCCAACGATTCAACTCCACCATAAACAGAATCTGGTCTTCCACCGTCAATATTAGTAGTCATCTCAACACGAACAGTAGCCGTGTTTGTATTTTCCAAAATAACAGACGATACCGCGTTTCCAGTAAAGTTCAAAGATCTAACGTTATTTGCAATACTTACAGCGTCTTTTTCAACATTAGACACTCCAACACCTTCAGAGTCACCATAAACTACAACTCCTTTATAGAAGGTTGCTTTCTCGTTGAAAAAAGATTCTTGTCCAAAAGACGTGAGATTTTCCGAAGACATTTACTATCCTCCTATAAATGGAACTGCTGCTTTAAACGCAGTCTCAAGAAATTCAGATCCAACAAAACTATTTTTAAATACTTTCATAGCAAAAGTATCTTTGATTGCGTTTCCTGTTAATGCATTTTGATCTATCTTGTTACCATCCATTAAAATTCTTCCAGACCCGCTTTTAAGAGTTAAGTTTCTCCCTGCTTTCAAATCAATGTCTTCGGCAGATTCAATTTGAATATTTTTCGCTTTTATTCTAACTCTACCATTTCTAGCAGCGGTGATACAAACATCGCCATTTAATCCTGCAATATTAATATCAATTGATCCATCTTCATCACTTTTTGATCCACCAATTATTTCAATATATCTATCGTTGTAAATTCTATAGGTTCCACCCTCAGTAAATCCCACTAGATTTACATCCTTATTATCATTCCAACTATAGAAATTATACAAGTCAGGTCCATCAAATCCCATTTGGGGATTTTTAACGTCAATCCTAAAATTAGGACCACGAGAATCTATTTGCCTTGCTACCCAATTTTGGTTTGGTCTATCTGCCATTTTATGTTATACAATCAATGACTTGTTGTACTTCTGTTTGTGGATCTTGGGGGAATACTCCAAGAACTGGTCTTAATAATGCACCATCACCAGTGTCGGATATTACACTAATTACAGGAACATCATCTATAACTTGACTATTTATTGGTTTAGCAGAAATGATTCTTCCAGAATCTACGATTAATTCATATTCTGTTCCAAAACTATCAACTGCAGTATCAGTTGGTAAATATCCATTTCCAGGGTCAGAAATAACAACGGATGAAACTCCATACGGATCGGAATCTTCTACCGGATAATTTTCCCCAGGAGAGACAATATAAATTGATGCTACTTGCCCATTCTCATCAATCAATGCTCTAGCAATTGCACCATATCCTTGACCACACTCATCAACTAGTTCAACAAATGGTGGGAATTTATATCCAGAACCAGGATTATCAATTTGAACACCAATGACACTAGCTGTTTTTTGGGCAGCATTAACTACATTTCCAAGACCATCAACGTTGTTTACAAAAGATCCCAATAGTGCTTTTCCAACAGCACCACTACCTCCACCACCAAAAATTTTAACTTGCGGACCACCATTATTGGAACAAGGTCCACTGTAACATCCACCAGTTAAAGATTGACTTGTTCCTGATACTTTTGTTCCATCACCGAAAATATCCCATTTTCCATACTGCCTTTCAAAATCAGATGCTAAATTTCCTATTGCCTTTGATGCATTCATATTTTCTAATATTTTATCAAAGGAGTCTTTTTCATTATCAGATTTTTTTGGACCTTTTCCTACTACTATTTCTTTTACCTCTGGACACTTTCCTTTACCTTGATCACAATCAAAAAGACCTCCCAGTGCTTTCAATACATCAACTCCACTACGTAAAAATTCTGCTACTTTAAACGCCGGAGATAAAATTTTAGAAAGTCCACTAATAGCAGATGATAAACCAGATACCATATCATCTATAATTTTATTTAAAAATGCTCCTACAAATTGATTTCCAACACATGTAACAAAATTTGTTATATTTTTTACGATTTCTTTTAGTAAATCTTTTACTATAGATTTCAGTCCCTCTACAACTTTGGAGGAAATACAAGCGATTGCATCTTCAAATATTTTAACAGGGCTCATCATTGCTTTTTGAGCAGCAACTGCACCTAAATGTGCTGTTACGGTATTACCCCCTGAGGAAGTTAATATTGAACCAAAGGTTGTTTTATATAATAATTCAAGTCCCTCAGAAAGTAACTTTTCAAATTTATTATATAATTTATTCATCATTTGACCAACAAATCCATTTGCGAGAGATGAAATAACTTCAACAGACTTATTCAATTCATTATCAATATTTAAAAATACTGTCGCAGCATTTTGAATTTTGTTCAAAAGATTATTAACTTCTGCAGAAATTCCTTTTACTAATGTATCTTCACAAGTGTCTGCTAATACAATGGTAGTTCCTATTGCTGAAGATGATGATATTTCTTTAGGTTCTGTAGGTGTAGATATGGGACTTACAGTTGTGGAAGTTGTGGAAGTTGTGGTTGCAGTAGATGTAGAAGTAGATGTAGATGTGGATGATCCTGACGAAGTATTAAGTCTTGAAGCTGTTTTTTGATCAACACTTCTTGGAGTTTTTGAAGATTTTGTATTAGAACTAACAGATTCACTCCAACTAGAAGAATCTAATAATCCATTTGGTTTTTTTATTTTATCTGTATAACCTGTAAAAGGTTCAAAAGGTGCTTTGTATGGTTTTGGGATTATATCTCCAGTTCTACCAAAAGTTCCCATGATCATGGGAATTTGACCATCATCTCCATCTAAGAAAAAACCAACAACAACATCTCCAGGTGCTAATTTTGAATTAACACCAAGATTTGCTCCGCCACTTCCAGTTGTTGTGGGCATTAAAACTCCAGCCCATGGAAGATCTTCATTTTTTAAATCAGTCTCGTTATCTGGGTGGTATCCCATGATACGGACTTTGTATCTACTTCCCCATCCACCACCATTTGCCTGGGATTCCCATGATTCTATTGGGGCAATTTGTCCTACCCACCAGCGAAATCCATCTCTTCCTACAAAATTAGTTTTAAATAAAGACTCTTCTATCATGATGGTTTATGTATACCAAAAGTATCTCTTACTAACTGCATTGATGTGAATGAACGATTAGGTTCAAAATGATGGCACAGTTCCTTAATCATATATAGTCCACTTTGATCGGAGTCAATTTCTTCAGAATCACTTCTTGAGATTTTTGGAAACTCACACTTAATTACATCTCCAGCCCTTAAATCAGTGTTACATGGAACAACCATACTTACAGTTTGTGTAAACAAAACATTATACCGCATAATTGCTTGTGCCTGATAATCTGCTGGATCTGCATTATAATTTTTAGAAACTCCTTTTTCCAAAGTTCCCACATCTAAAACTGAACATAAAATTCTGGTGGGAATTTCGCCAAGATTTTTATTTGATGAATTAGATAATTTTGGAAGATCTAACTTTTTACCACCTAAATTATTGATCGCTTTTTCATAATTTGGGAGTGAAAATGTTTTTCCATAAAAATTAAAAGTCAATGGATCAAAATAAACTCTGGCGCTAGCATAAGTCCCCAATCTTAATTTTTCAATTAAATTTTGATTTTTATCAGTAATATAATTTAAGATATTAAAATCATTATTCTTTTCATTATTTGACTCTGCAACATCACTATAACGATATGTTGCTTTTGGTTTTTGTTTAGTCAACATATCAACAGATCTAAACTGAAATCCATCCTGCGTTTGATAAAAAAGAAATCCGGCAGTTGAATCTTTTGAAACTTCAGGAACAGCTTTAGATGCTAACCAAACAAGTACACTAAATGGTTTTTTCATATTACCAATAAATCCATACTTATTAATTGCCTTATCTGGATTTTTAACCTGATCCGTCTTTAAAACATCTTTCAAAATTAAATTCACTGATTGATCGATTGATAAATCAGTTGAATATTTTTTTACAACCCTAGTGGTTTCGTTTGTAATCGCCTCTCTTGAAACAAGATGTAACGTAAAACTTTCTCTTTGAGATTCTGAAATTACATCAGAGATACTTGATACATACAAATATTTTTTTATTGTGGATGAGAAATCAATTCCTTTTTTTGTTTGATTTTCACCGTTTACTCCTTGATCTTGAATTTTAAGTGATAATCTTTCCCCACCCCTTAAAGGTAAACCATTATAAATTGATTGTTTATTTCCATCTGGATTTCCATCAGAATCTGGTGGAGCAATCGTATCTCCAGTGTTTACTACTCTGATTTTTGCTGTAATTGTCGGTGAAAAAATATCCTCATAATAATCTACAGAAATAGTTCCAAACTTAATGTCTACTGTTCTCTTTTGATCATTTGATTCTAAAATTAATTCTTCATATATTGAAGATTCTGTTGCAGATGCCATTTAAGTATATGCTAATTCTAATAAGAGTTTTTTTCTCATAAATCTATTTAACGAATCTCCACTCATAATTACAGCGCCACCACCAGAATCTGCTGGAATCACTGTAGTTTCTTGACTCTCTTCATCTATAATAATTATTTGTTGTTGCTGCTGTTGACCCTGTAACATGGGTATATCAGCAACTGGTCTAGATATTCCCTCTCCACCAGAAAAAGAGACATGTAAATGATCATAGTGTCCACTTGTTTTCCATAATATTTCAGCAATTCCTAGTTTTGCTTTATTTTGTCTGAAAAATGCAGCAAGATTATCTAATTGTGCTTCGCTATTATGTGAGAGTGGATAATCTAATGCCTCACCATAATTATGATAAGATCTATATCCTCTCATCATAACACGTTCTCTACCAGACCCCGTGTATCCAGAATACAAATTAAAGTCTGGATGCTGCCATGGTTTATATCCTTTATCTAACAAAGATCTACCCACAGTAACAGCTTGATTATATGCTGACGATTTATTTGCACCTCTAGATTTTCTACCGTCTCCAGCACCTTTAGGTTTTTTTGCCTCTTTTAAATTTTGATTATAAACCTCAAGAGATTGACTTGAAGTTCTATCTGTTTGACCATGAAATGTACCCAAACCTGCCCATATTTTACTCGCTTTATACATTTGAGAATCAGTCATCTTCTCAATATCTACTCCACCATTTCGCGCCAAAGCAAGAATCATTTTATTTTGTGTCTCTGGACTAAAAGTATCATCCCATTTAAACTGTCCTCTCTCCACTAGTCCCCTTAACGTTTCCGGCATAATTTGCAACGCACCAGATGCACTGGAATTATATCGATCTTTTTTAAATGGTATAATTCCACCACCTAATCTATCTGGTAGTCTATCCGTTCCACCAAGTTTAATTGCATCATACAATTCACCAAGAGACATTTGAGATAATTTTGGGACAACCGCGCCACCATAAACTGTATTATATCCACCAGATCCACCAGTTCCTTCTAATTCTCTAACTGTGGCTATGAATGCCTTTTCTTCAGGAGTATCAGCTATTACATCAGCAGCGTTTAAACTTCCACCACCCGCTGCGGAGACTTCTCCCATATCACCACCAACAGCAGTTTTTGCATCTTCAAACGCCTTTTCAATTCCTTTTACAGCATCCTCCATCTCTTTCATTGCTGCTTTTATTTTTCCAGATTGATCTGTAAAGTCAAAATTTCTCCAGTTCTCAAGAGTTCCAGTAACAAGTCCAAAAATTCCTTTAAACCACTTTGTAATATTTTCTATAAAATTTTTTAAACCTTGAAATAACAAGTTGATTCTAGATATCAAATTTTCAACCATTTTAATAATATTTGGTAAATTATTAACTGCCCACCCTATCAATAAAATTCCAAGAAAATCTAAAATACTTTCTAAAAAGTTTTTAGCTGTAGAAGAAACTTTACTAAGTGGACCTTGCGTTTCAACCTTTGATTTATTTTCCAATAAATCTTCTTTTTCTTCTCTTTTTTTTCTTTCCGCTTTTTTTACATCAAAAAGTTTTGATCTAGCAATTTTTTCTTTTTTTACTTTTGTTCGTTTTAAAATCGCTTTTTTCAAAATATTAGAGGAACTCCCAATAGCACTCTTAGTTACATTAAAAAAAGAAGTTTTTATGTTAATTGATGATTTTATCATTTTACATCACCACATTATAATTTACTTGAGAATATAATGTATAAAAATTATCAGGATTAGAAGAGGAGATAAATGGAACTTCTGTTGCTGATCCAGATTCTAACTGAGCCCCTTGCCCACCTTGTCCAGATTTAATTCTTCTATAAATAATTTGAGGTGGAGCAGCCGAACTTTGAGATGGAATAAACGACGAATCTGAAAGTGGTGATATTTGTGGCATTGGTGCTAACGCCGATGATGGTGCTGCTGGTGATTGTGACCCAATGGGTGTAGGACTACTTCTTTCGATTTCTGGATTTTCAGATCCTGTTCCAGATGTTTCAGATGCTTTTGGTTGTTCTGGTTTTTTACCACCATTGACCATTTTTGCAATTTCACCTATATTCGGAAGTTTTGATCCGATTTTATTAGCCATTCCCATTATTCCAGATAATCCAAGAGACTTAAGTAACGACTCTTCTCCTTGCTTAATAGATGGAATAAAGTCTCTTGCGAATAAAAATGCATCAAGTCCTAAAGAAATTCCTGGCCCCGGAGCAAATCCAACTAACGCAGACAAATCCAGTAATCCAGATAACGCCTCCAATCCAGCTCCAACAGTATCTCCATTCGCCAATCTATCATATGCAAAAGCAAGATTTATCAGTCCACCAATAACTGGAATACCCTTTGCTCCAACTTTTTTTGCTATTCCAGCAGCATCTCCAAGACCTTTTATTCCTTGTTTTTTTAAAAATGCGGAGACTTGTTTAAATCCAGGTAGTTTTTCTAATGTTCCAAAAACTTTCCCCGATATTGATTTTATTGAATTCAACATTGGTTCAAGCAATGGCTTAATTTTATTACCAAGAAATTCTAAAATTTTATTTTTTGCAGAATCTCCTATACCTTTTATTTTATCAACTGCACCTTGAGTCAGATTTCCAACTCCTTGAAACATTCTTTGGAAAATATTTGGTTTTTGAAGTAATTTTTTAGCTTCAGTTGCATCCACTGAAATGTATTTTCCACCAATCATTGCACCTTTTGCCTTTAATCCTTTATCAACTACTTCTTGAGCTAATTTAAGTTTAGCAGCTTGTTGACCTTTTGATAATCCACTTGTAGCGGCACTCGCTCCACCACCTGCACCAGCAGCCGCACCACCACCTGCACCGGCAGCCGCACCACCACCTCCTGCAGGAGGGGGAGTAGGCGCAGGAGGAGTAGGGGGTCTGAATAATTTACCAAACGTTTGTCTCCACGCGAATTTCAATATACGCTTAGTCAATGATTTTAAAATTCCAAGAACAACGAATATTCCACCATTCAATGCTAGAAATATACCACCAACTACTGCTAGATTTTTAAGGACAGTATTCTTTAAATCTTCTAATGCCTGTATATTTCCTTCTGAATTTAACTTTATTGCTGAAAGTCCCTTATCAGTCAACCAACCAGCAAACAGTATAGTAAAAAATTCCACCAAGGTAGATAGAATTCCTTGAGTCTTTTTCGCTACTGATTCAACTGGAGATAAAAGAAGATTGGATATTTTTTTTCCTAATCCAGATGATTTAGAAGATCTCCGTCTTTTTTCCTCCTCTCTTTCTTCTCTCTTAATTCTATCCTTATCTTGTTTATTTTCCTCTTCACTTTCTTTAGAAATTAAATTTGATAATGTTGATACCTGTTTTTCTAAAATAATGATTCTTTTTAATAAAGATGCAATATCGATTACAGATGGGGAAATACCTTGCTGTTTTGCATAAGAAACAATATTAGACTTTTCTGATGTCTCAGGACTACCAACAGGTGCTATTGATGATGGTGTTAGTTTAACAATAGCACCAGGTTTCCCAAAAACTTTTTCAGAACTAACAGTTCTTTTTCTAAAAAGTGCCTTTCTTTGTTGAGAGGAAAGATATTCACCAGTGACAGGATTTACACCACTCTGAGCAACATCTCCAAGAGTGGATCCTTTTTTATTTAAAATACTTGGAGCTCTGTAAATTTTACTAGATACCACTATTTTGCTGATGCTTTAGATTTTCCTCTTCCAGATGCTGTTGTAAAAGTGTAAGATAAATTTCCTTTTCCCAAGGAATCATATTTTCAAGCTCTGTCAAACTATATTTATGGTGTTGTATGAGGGCGAAATTAATTTTATAATGTGACGCAAGATCAGTATGCGCCATTCCTATCCGAAAAAACTGGATAATCCCTCCAGCACTACCTCACTTTCAACACCAGTGTTTGGATTCTTTACTTTAATTGTATGTGATAATTTAGGCATGGTCTCAAAAAATGCCTCAACTTCTTTAAATTGTTTAGAACTTAATTGCTCAATGAATTCATTTAGTTCTTTTTTGCTGCAATCAGATGCAGACCAAGATTCTTCCTCATTGTAAATTGTATCAATACAGGATGAAATTAAATTGAAAGATTCATCAACTCCAATATTACCATCAATTGTAAAGTTAGATTTAATAAACTCTGAGAGAGATGGGTATCTCATCCTCATTGTTAAACTGTCTCCCAAAACAATGTCTCTTTTATGATCTGGATTTGCACAAACTTTAATCTCATCCAAATTTATTGAAACAGGAACTTGAGTTTCATTGTCATCTGGACAAGTTACTAAAACTTCAACATCCTCACCGACAGATTTTCCACGAATATTTAAAAACAAATATTCAATATCAAAAGTAGAAAGATCATCTACTTTAATTCCTTTAGATAAAATACAGTTTCCAATTACTGTTTTAATTGCATTAGTAATCTGTTTTTCATCCTCAGACTCCATTGCAATGATAAGAATTTTTTCTTCTTTAACTAAAAAAGGTCTATATCTAATTGCTTTTTTAGTCGATGGTAATTCCAATTCATAAATTGGAGTATTAATCTTTGGTAAAGGCATAATAACCCATAAAACTTCAGTTGTGATTATTTATTATGACAAACCTCGATTAATATCAATTCCGGGAGTAATGGGATTTCTAAAATTTGCCCCTGTCGATCTTACAAGTTTAGTTGGATCAAACGTCGCTGCGCCAACTTCATTTATCAATTTGTCGGTTGTTGAACTTAAATAATCTGGTGGTGATGATGATTTTGCTTGTTTCTGAAGTGTAGTTAAATCAGAACCTTTATTATTATCTACATTTTGTATAATGGATCTACTGGATGATTGTCCAACAATATATCTTTCAAAATTAAAGGATGCGTTAACCTTTAAAATTTGAGAAGAATCGTATGAAACTGGAGTTGAAGAAAGATTAATCGGAAACATACCAATAAAAGAATATTCAAGTTCTCTAGCGTAGTCTTTATCGAATTTTATAATTTTAGTTTGATTGCATTTATATTGTTCTGGATACCTCATGCGAAAATAGTATCCTTCAGATCTAGTATTTTCTGGCGATCCTCCCGCAGCATATTCCATCCAATGCTCAATAAATTTTAAAGTTTTATAGTCCGAGTCAACATAAAATTCCAAATCAAGTTGTGTATAAATTCTGGTGTGAGCCATTTTTTCCATCACACCTATAAAATTTCCATTAATATCAGCAGTAGCTAAACTACTCCCAGGTAAAGACGCTGATGAGCATAAAAGACCAACTTCATTAGATACAAATGTGGAGTTAACTCCCCTAGTGTTCAAATATTTTATTAAGTTTGGAGAAAGACCACCAAAAATTACCTGATAATGAGAAGTTTGTGCAAGATTAGTAACTAATGGTTTAAAGTCAGATATTTTTTTGGGACTAACCACTCTAAATACCTAATATGAGTATTTTAATATCACTATTTAGATGTCATATAAGGGAAAATATCAACCATCATACCCATCAAAATATAAAGGAGACCCAACAAATATAATTTATAGGTCATTGTGGGAGCGTAAATTTATGGTCTATTGTGATTTAAATGAAAATGTTCTTGAATGGGGAAGTGAAGAACTAGCACTTCCATATAGGTCACCAATAGACAATAAAATACATAGATATTTTCCAGACTTTTATATCAAAGTAAAAGAATCGAGCGGTCAAATTAAAAAATACATTATTGAAATTAAACCAAAAAAGCAAACGGTCGAACCAAAAGTTCAAAAAAGAAGAACAAAAGGTTATATTTACGAAGTTTATGAATATGCAAAAAACCAAGCAAAGTGGAAGGCAGCAAAAGATTTTTGTAAGGACCGTCTTTGGGAATTTAAAATCATAACAGAGGATGATTTAGGTATTCGATAATGCCAAGAAAAACTCTAAAAGAAAGAAAACAGGAAAATACAGATACTAATGATAATATTAATCGTATAAGAGAAGTATCTGATAATTTAATTGGAAAAGAAGATCCCGATGATTTAATGATAGAAATTCTAAAAAATATAGAAGAAAGCGGAAAAGTTCCGAAAATTGGAAAATATTATGTTTTTGTATATAACCCAAAAACTTCAAATATTCAATACGATCAAAATCCTTTAGTTGCGATTACTGAAGTCTTTTCGTGGGGATTTCGTGGAATAAATTTTCACTGGAGGGGAGGAAAAATCAGACAATATACATGGGATGAAGTTCCAGGACAACTGTACGAAGTCTATAAATCAGAGTTAAAAGATTTATATCAGATACCTTTTGCAAAAATACGGATAAATAATTAAAAACATACACCTCAGCTGAATAGGCATGGCCGTATCTTCAGATCCAATCTACCAACAACATTTAGAAGCCATACGTGCCGACAGAGGGTTTACAGGTAGCAATGCCCAGCTTCAATCATTATTGAATAAAGAAGCAGCGGCCGCGCAGAGAGAGTCGGCAGAACAAATACGAGCTGGTCGAGAGTGGATTGCTCAAGGAAATTCTTCCCAACCCTCAGTTGGTCCAAGTCCAGAAAAACCAAGTGATCAAGCAAATACAAATACATCAAGAGCAAAACCACAATTAAATGAAAAAAGTTTAAGGTATCCACTTAAACAAATTGAAAAAACAACTGATTTTTTAGAAATTCAAATAAAAAAATATCAAGCTCCAGGAATTAAAAGTCAGTCTATTACAGCTCAACCATCGTCAACAGAAGTAATAAACAAACAACAAATTCTAAAAACTATATTTTTACCAATACCTCAAAACATTCAAGATAATAATTCTGTTGGATGGGGAGATGATAGTTTAAATAGTTTAGCTGCATATGCTGTTGGGGCATCAAAATCTGTAATAGATAGTCCAGATTATATAAAAGGAATTTTATCAACGTTTAAATCTGCAGCTGGAGAAGCCTCTAAATTTATTGATGCTGGAGGGCAAGATTTAGCATCATCATTTTTTGCATCCAAAGCAGTAAATCTATTAGGAGCAAATACATCTTTAGAAGGAATTTTGGCCAGATCTTCTGGTCAAATTTTAAATCCAAATATGGAACTCTTATTCCAAAGTGTAAAGTTAAGATCATTTAATTTTGAATTCGATCTTGCACCAAGAAGTGCTGATGAAAGTATGATTATCAAAAAAATAATTAGAGAACTAAAAATAAATATGGCAGCGAGATCATCCGAAGGTAGGGGAAAAGGAATATTTTTAAGATCACCGAATGTTTTTCAATTAGTGTATAGGAAAGGTTCGGGAGATCATCCATTTTTAAATAAATTTAAACCCATGGCTCTTCAAAATATGGTAGTAAATTATACTGGATCTGGAACTTATTCAACATATGATGATGCAACGCCAGTTCACATGAAATTATCTCTTTCTTTCCAAGAACTAAACCCAATTTATGCAGAAGATTATGGGGATTCAGATGTTGGAGTTGGTTACTGATGGGATACTTTAGAGAATTACCAGATTTAGAATATCAATCACCATTAAGTAGTCGGGTTTCCTCCGATGAATATATTCGTGTTAAAAATTTATTTCGTAGAATAAAATTGCGTGATGATTTGCAAAATGTATTTACTCTGTTTAACAAATATCAAATTCCAGAAAATTTTAGACCAGAGTTAGTGGCAGAGGCACTTTATGGTAAAGCAGACCTTGACTGGGTTGTACTTATAACTGCAGGAATTGTAAATGTAAGAGATCAATGGCCACTTTCAAACTATCACTTGTATAGATATGCGGAAGAAAAATACGGAACATCTCTAAACAATATTCATCACTATGAAACAAAAGAAGTAAAAGATTCTTCTGAAAAAATTATTCTACCAGCTGGTAAGGTTGTTGATAGTAATTTTATTATTCCAGATCCAAATAATCCATCATTAACAATTAATCCAGTGATTGGGGTTACTAACTACGAATACGAAACTATAAAAAATGATAAGAAAAGATCAATTTATGTTTTGAAAAAAGAATATTTACAACAGTTTTTAAATGACTTTAGATCTATCATGACTTACGATAAGTCATCACAATATAGAGATAACAAACTAATTAAAACTGAAAATACACGTAATACCTTACCATAATAGTTCCAAATTTTTATCAAATATCATCACATAACGGTGCTTGCGGGATCGGTCTTTCCATTCTCCCTCAGCACCTTTTACTTTGCCTCTAGAATGTTTAGTTCCGTCTGCATAGTAGAAATCTTTCTTTGGGTCTGAAAGTCCGCAATATTTAAAGTTACAAGCCCGATAGATTGTACCATTATGGAAATCACTATCAGCGTAAGAGATGATTGCTTTAACTTCAGTATCCTTCCGTAACTGTCTAATCGCTCTTGAAACAAACCAAGAAGTGATATTATGTTCGCTGTGTTGGGTTTCAGGGTGTATGCAAAGTCGTGAAAGTTCAAAGAGTCCTTGTTGCTCATTTCGTTCTAGTCCAAATGCTCCTTGTGCGATTTCAGGCACAGGAAGTCCAGTGAAAATTATTGTGCCTAAAAGAGGTCCAATATTTAAAGGTGAAAAATCGTTTTTCTTAAAGAGACCATAGTTATATCCAGAGCGGTAACCTTTAGAAAAATCTTTGAGATAATGATAGGTCAGTAAAAGTTCTTCTGCCTGCTTCTTTGTAATACGGTCAATATAATAATCAGATTTCATAAAAAAGGGGGGAGACCCTTGACCTCCCCCGTATTATAGCACTTTATCAGTCTTCTGCCAAGCGGGCGAAATACTGCAAGGCATCCTCATCTTCATCCTCCACAGGTGCCGCAGCACGACGGGTGGGTTTCAGACTAGACAGTTCCTCACGAAGATCATCGTCCAGTTCCTTCACAGAACCACGAGTGTTGTCTTCATCGAGATCTTCAGGATCTTGATAACGGGGAGTGCCCTTCGTGCCGAGAACATAGTCCAGACGCTTCTTCAGTTCATCATAGTTCTTGAACTGATCGGCAGCGGTGAGTTCGGCAAGTGAGAACTGCTTCTTCCACACTGCTTCCATTGCATCATCATCGTCCAGAAGAGGAGCAGATTTTGCAAACTCACTGGAGTCATAGTTGCGATAACCAGCAACATTCTTTGCTTTCAGTTTGAAGTTAGCACCCTGCCAGAAGTCAAACGGATCAATCGCTTCTTCATCTTCAAACTCAGGTTGCATCGCAGCAGTCAGTTTGTCGAAGATTTTCTTACCATACTTGAACAGGAAGACCTTACCTTCGTTGGCGGGGTTTGCAGGATCCTTCACCACGTAGATGTTGGACACATAGGTCAGTTTACGCTTCTGCTTACGTGCCAATTCCTTACCAGCGTCAGTACCGTTGTTCCAAAGTTCGGAGTTCAGTTCCGACACAGGATCCTTCTGACTTAGAGTGGTCAGTGAATTCTCAATGTACCAACCACCAGGACCTTGGAATGCGTGACTGTAGAGTTTCACGAACGGCAGGTCTTCACCGTTAGGAGCAGGGAGGAAACGGATCACGGCATAACCATTGCCGCTCTTATCTACATCCAATTTCCACAGGCGGTCATCACTAGAACCGCTGCTAGTATTCATTTTTTCGACTTCTTTGACCAGTTTGGCAGTCAGAGAGCCCAGTTTCGATTGTTTTTTAAGGTCTGCGAAAGACATTTGGATTACCTCGGATAGTTTGGATTCGGGGGATTACTCGGATAGTATAACAGAGTTTCTCTCAACGGTCAATATATTTCTTGAGAGATTCGATTGTCTTGTTCATACTACTGAATAAAACTTGCATATCAGTCTCTGGTGGGAAACCCATCAGGGCAACTGACTTGCGTAGGTTCTCTTTCATCTCAACCGCTTCGGGGTCGTCTGAAAGGGATAACCTAGTATACATCACTCTCTGCTTTTCTAGCAAGAGCTCAAGTTTTTCAATGTGTTCCAGTTTGGTCTCACGGGGCATCACACCGAAAGTCAGAATGCTTCCGTAGATTTCTTCTTGTAACTTGTTGATTTCTTTCAGTTCATCTTGAATAATATCAGAGTCAAAGAAGTTATTCATCTATAATTTCCCGTAAGATGCGTTTAAATTGGAATACGTCAATATTTAGAAATGGATTGTACTTCTTAATTTTGAGACTGACGGTTTCCCACACCGGGTCCAAAAGTTTCTTATCAAACGTTTTCCCGAACAGGAATATTTTATCGTAGATCACTAGGGTTTCAAGGCAAATCTTCCCGCTCAGGAATTTTTTAAGAACGGGTGGATGACCTTTGGAACAGTTCAAGGCATCGTCTAATTTTGTCTCCGAGAACAATTCGCTGCTTTGTTCTTTGAATAAGTAAGTCAAACTCTGCTGTCGTTTCATCCAATCTGCGTAAGTTCTTTCTCCAGAATTGATAATTTCTCCAATCCATAAATTGCTCGGGTTGTCTGCGGATACAAAGTTTGAAAGTAAAAAATCTACGATTTCTTTATCACTATATTTTCTTGATGTCTTTTCGAACCAGTACTTGTCTTTTCTTTTATTAAAAGAAGTCATTGTTGCTCTTGACTTACCTCCATACTTAAAAAAGTCATATTTACTATTCGTAAAATGACTTTTCATCGAAAGATAAGTTTGATATGTCTCAAATGGACTCATAATGGAAGTCGTGCTCTAGAAGTTTTCTTCATAAAGTTAAGACGAGTTGCGTCCCACTTTAATCTCTCTTTCAAAGGTTTTGAAATAAGCTTCGTTACCGATTCTACCTCAAGACTATTAATTTCACAATAATGACAGATAGCATCGATATAGTTCAAATTTTCTTCTGCAACAATCTTTTCAATCTCAAGAGCAAACTTGGAGGGAGTTAAAAACTTATTTTCAATTGCCTGTTCTAGTTCTTTATTTGGTTCCATAGAGTTCCAGTTTATCTCTAACAAACTTTCTAATGTATTCTGTGAGAAGTTTGATGTATTTTGATTTGTCTCTTTCTTCATAAACGACGCATTCTCCATTTTCACAAGACATAATGATTACAAGTTTTTTGACTGAAATACCAGTCAGTTCGTATAACATACACCCATATGCCATACATTGAACAAAGTAGTGTTCAATCCACTCGCGTGGTTTTGGTTTTTTAGAAGTCTTAAAATCGATTATTGCTAACTCGCCGTCATATTCAGCGATACAATCAACAGTCCCAGCAATACCTAGTTGCTTACTATATAGGGACCCTTCAAGGGCATAAATATTATTTATGCGATTGAGTTCTGTTTTTGAGATCTTGAATAGAAAGTCTGAAAGAGGTTGAACTGGGGGCAGGTCACGATTATAAAGATAGTTCTCTACAAGTGTGTGCATATCAGTTCCACGACTTGTTGCCGCTTTTGTAATCCTCTCTGCCTCCTCTTCACCAACTTTTTTGCGCCAATTGATAAAGATTTCTTTATTAAAATGACTGATCACCGAAGTGATGGAGACCAGTCGGAGAAGTTCTTCATCATCAGGAACTTTATAATAACGTACACCATCTATAGTCTCCCTTTCAAGTTCGGGGAGCGTCACATCAATATGCTTGAACATTAAAAACCTGCTTCCATTTTAGCCATAATGTATTCTTTAACAAGTCCAGAACGAACAATGTCTTCTACACCAAATTCAATTATATCAAAAGATGTCATTTTACGCAATACACTCATAAAATCAACAATTCCATTTCTTTCATTTGTTTTTTGTAAATCGGATTGTGATGCATCGCCACAAAAACAAATTCTTGTATTTTCACCAACGCGAGTGATAATAGAGTCAAGTTCGTGGAAATTTAGATTTTGAAATTCATCAACAATAACAATAGAATTATCAAGTGTAGTTCCACGAAGGAATGAAGTTGACCAGAACTTGATAGTTTCTTGTGATTTGAGATTCCCATAAAGCATCTCAAAATCTGCGTCACTAGGCATCTGGAACATATATTTCACCATATTCTTATAAGGAATCTGGTAAATATCTGCCTTATCATCATGAGAACCAGGAAGAAATCCAATTTCTCTGGTTGCAACTAATGAACGAACAATGTATACTTTTTCATAAGGAGTTCTTTCATCAAGAACGTCTTGAAGTGCATTATAAAGTGTAATAAAGGTCTTACCTGTTCCAGCACAACCATATGCTACAAGATGTTTACCCTCAACATAAGAATCAAAAAGACGTTTCTGATTGTCAGTTAATGGATCAATTTCAACCAAATAATCAGAACTTAAAGGTTTTTTTCTTTTCATCTGCTTTGCAGTCAGACCAACTCCAATTGGTTGGTCAATGTTACCTCTTTTTCTTCTTGCCATTAGATTTTTTTAACGTGAGAACCAGGTGCTTTTGATGCTTTTCCAAGAACGTCATTCCATCCAGGATTTTTTGCGACAAGTTTATCTTTCCACTCACCAACCTCTCCTGGAGTTGCACATCCCTCAGACCAATCCCTTTTCCATTTAGGATTGTCCTTATACCATTGCATAATGTCGTTTACACTCATTTCAACGACCTTTTTTTCGCCTGTTTCTACATGAATAACTGGATAAATCGCCATAAAGTTATGAATTCAAGATAATTTATTTAGACCCACTCAAGAGCTTCTGCTACTGCTGGAAACTGTTCGGAAAATATTTTCTTACACTCTAGAGCGATATCCATGTGTTCTTGCTGTGTTCCATTAGCAGAACGAAGAGTGATGTAATGGATCCATGAGCGACATGAACCACTCATGTAAATGCGTGTGGGAATCGCCAGAGGCAGTACAAAGCGAGCACACTCTTTTGCTACTCCATGAGCAAGAAGTTCCTTGTAGAGTCGCATACCCTCCGCAAAATGCTCCTGAATCTTGCTTTGAAGAGTCAGTTTCTCATACTGTCCAATGTCATCAATAGAATTTTGACGATTCTTGGTATCTTGACGACGAAGATCGGGTACAGGAATATAGTCACTCAACAAAGAAGAATCCGCATAGCGTTGCGAAAATTCTTGATATGTGAAAGATCTATGACGCAGGATTTGAGCGGCGATACCACGATTGGTTTCGATCTCAAGAGTCATAAAAGACTGCTCAAAAACAGACCAATGATTATGCTTAATACAATAAGCAAGCAACTTGGAATAGTTTTCGTTGTCTTGATTCGCAGGGTTGCTAACTCTAGCAACATACGCCATTGTTTTTTCTGCATCTGGTGTTACACTGATGAGTTTTACGGTCATTTCTTTCCAAATCCTTTTGATGTTTTTGCTTCTAGTTCTGCAAGTTCTTCTTTTACAAGACGCAGTTGTGCTTTCATTTCAATAATTTTTTCTGTAGTGTAAAGGTGCTCTTGCTTTACAAGACGTTCAAGGAGTTTTACAAGTTTCCTTGCTCTGTTAGTCGGGGTATCCATCATCGTCCTCAAAGATTTCATCGTAGTCGTGTAGTCCACTCTTTACCTCATCATAGTTGAGATAACTTTGAGTGTCGGAGTAGACTTCTGCTTTAAGAGAATCTACGAGTAATTCAAGGTTACG